>JAALOO010000135.1_pt1 | contig 62529 bp, 61 predicted proteins | sample 7257641 | NCBI WGS metagenome assembly JAALOO01 (sample SAMN14085613, study PRJNA598686) | mite metagenome | biome: ENVO:01001000; feature: ENVO:01001002; material: ENVO:01001226; isolation source: single female mite from University of Michigan culture on fish food culture... ...
CTCTCTCTCTCTCTCTCTCTCTCTCTCTCTCTCTCTCTCTCTCTCTCTTTTAAGAGACATCAATGGTCGCTTAAATCACTACTACCACCACTACTGCAGACACAACACAGCACCAACAAGAAACTGCCTATCAGAGACAATCAACCTCAAAGAGAAAACGAGCCGGATGACGTAAAAGAGAGGCGAAGACGACAACTACGACGTCGACGACAAAGATCACGCCTCGTACAGTATTTTCTCCCGTGCCAGACTACTACCACTAACCAGATCAGTAGACAAAAAAAACTATTTGGCCACTGTGATAGTCAGTGAATGTCTGCTGAGTATTTTGGCGGCGACGAAGATTGGAGACCCTTTTTAGTCTTTGGTCTTTGTTTGCTATTTAACAATTTACGTCACGCCAAAGAATCGCTACAAAAAGCAGCGTGGCTGACAGTGGCTGCTGCTGCTTTTTGCAGTGGTGTCAAAAGTTTCCACTTTTGGTGATTGAGAGGAGGAGGAGGAGAAGGGAAAAAGTGGAGAATGGAATGTGTTGAACAGAGCGTCAAAGGTCTAGTAAATGTGGTGGTGATGGTGGGCAAAAAAGAACACAAAAAAGATGAGACATAATTGTGATGAACTTTTCGTGTTCGCTTGCGCTTGTTCTTCCCTCCTATAATTTGATACGGCGATGACGACCGAAACTGAGACCGAGAAAATGAAAATCGAGAACAAGAGCGACGACAGCCACAATGACAACTTTGACCAGAGAGAAAATAGAAACAGTTGAACTTTTATTGGGTGAGCAGCAGCTAACGACGGCAAATTTTTTTTCTACAATGTGTAACAAACTGATAATGTACAGGACTCAGTAAAAAAATGCAATACAAACCACTCTGTACAGCCTTTCCCCCCACACACTTTTTTTGTCAGTCACTTTTCCTCTTCTGGTTCAACAACGATTGCTTTAATTAAGCTGTAATTATCTCTCTTCTCTCTTGCTCAACGCGCGCGTTAGACGTCAATTGGAATCGCCTCGACACTGCTGTGTGTTCTTGGAACTGGCGACTTCAACTCTCTCTCTCTCTCTCTCTCTAACTCTCAAGTTGTTTTCCCTGAAGCTGACACACAAGGCTCAGAAATTGAAAGAGAGAGAGAGAGAGAGAGAGAGAGAGAGAGAGAGAGAGAGAGAGAGAGAGAGAATCTTCTCGATACTCTCTCAATTGGGACAACCCGAGAGGGAGCAAAAAGTGGAAAGAGAAAGGGAAAACAGAATTAGGACGAAGCTGCCAGCAAACTAGTGATGATGGTATATAATACAAACACTCAAGTGTGCAGTTGAAGAAAAGTTCGAGGACAGGACAGGACAGGGCAGACAAAAAGACTCAATCGGCTTTGTGTGAGTGTCCGCTGGTTGGCTGACTGCATTGACATGCAAATAGCAATTGGCTTCGCAGAAGAAGAAGAAGAAGGAGAACAAGGGCAACAAACAACAACAATTGTGCACTGATTCAGCACAGTACAGTGCAGCACAATCACAAAAGATTGAGATTGAATCGGGTGCACATCTTTTCAAATTAGCGATGAGGATGACGATGATGATCAGTCTGGTCCTGTCCTGTCTAGTCGAGACCGAGGTAGGTACAAACTGGATACAAGGAGAAGAAGAAGAAGGGAAAGAGGGGCAAAAGGATCGGTGGTGGTGGTAGTTGTCCTCACAACAGAACACACCGTCGATTCTGATTCTAATTCTGCTGTTGTTTTTGTTCTGCTGTTGTGCAGTCTGGCGAGCACTTTTCTCCACTTCTCTTTCTCCTTGCTCCAGATTTCCGGCCAAATTCACGCACCAGTGATCATCTTCAGACCACCACTACCACGGAAAAGAGAGCACGGATGGTTGGATGGAAATGAACTGATATATTGATTCTCTATTCTCTATTTTCTATGTGGGCAAAGTGCATGCACAAAGTTCTAGTTCTAGTTCACTTCTCAGCGAAAGCAGATTGGAATGGAGGCCGATGATTCATCATCATCGAGGCGATGTCATCAGCACGTCATCAGCGGGCTTTGCAAAAAAAGACCTGATTTTTGTTTGGCCCTGCTCAGCGCTGTTTTAAGTTTGCTTGCACTACATTTTAAAAACTGAAAAGATTGTACGCAGTGATGTACACAATCAAAAAAAAATATTGTAAAAAGCAAAAAAAGCAGGCACGTCAAAAAGAGATTTTTGAAGGGAAATCTAGCATTGAATTGAAGAAAATTTCGCCCAGCTGCCTACCTTTTGATTATCTTGTCTGATGGGGATGAGGATGATGATGATGATGATGACGGTGAAGGTGAAATGACGTGAAGAGGTTTTTCTTTCTTTTGAGAAGAGCATCTTTTCTTGACGATGAAACTGCACACAAAGAAAAAGTGGAGATAACAAAACGAGCACCAAAAAAGATTGCAGAGGAAGAAAACAGAAAAAAATCAGCTGTTTTCTCTTTGCCTATACACAAACGCCGTGATTTGTTCGCAGTAGATACGGTTGTCAAATGAGAACTTTATTACAAGGAGAAAAAGGTATAGAATATATAGAATCCACAAAAGTAAATACAATCTAGCTAGCTCACTAACAAAAAATAAGAATCCAGTCGACTTTTCATTTTTCTATGTTTTCATCCAGAATGTCAATCACCTTATCGTAGACCTTCTTGCCCGCCCCTTTGCCGCCGAAGAAGTCCCAGTGATTCCAGTCGCCCTCAATCTGAACGCCGCTTATATCGACGCCATTCCCTTTTAGCTGATCAACTAGCTTCTCCGCATCCTCGGGCTGATTCAGAGCATCGAGGTTGCCGTACATCATCACCGCCTTGAGGCTCTTTTTGATGTTCTTCCAGGGATAGTCGGGCGCCTCGTCGCTGCCATACACCTCCTTATTGCGAGTTTTAATGATGTGACCACTGTCGTAGTCAAACTGCTGCCACCGCCCGCTGGAGATGGCCTGCAGATTGTGGGCCATCTGCCAGTTGGAGCACCGCTTCGGCAGGAAGTGCATAAAGACGGGCACGTGCGTCTGATTGAGGTTGTGATTGGGGCCGAACATCAGGTCGTAGACGACCTTGCAGATGCCCGTCGTTCCGTCCGGGGGCAGTCCAAAGAGGTTGTACTCGGGTCGGCAGAAGAGCTGGGTGATCCAGTTGAGGATCGGCTCAGAGCCTAGTGGGGACAAAAGTAGATTTTTTGTAAATATAGTTTGGTGATTTTATACTACTTTTACTAACCTAGATAGGGCATCGGCAGTGCTTCCAAGAGGAAGCGAATGGGCTGATGGGCGATAAAGTAGACCGAGTTGGCATTGCCCATGTAACTGGTGGCCGCCAGGCCGATGAAGGGATGGACCTTGTCGGCGTACTCAGGCTTGAGGGCCAACAGGGCCAGCAGCGACTGTCCACCTTGAGAGTAGCCCACCCAGCCGACGGTCTTTTGCCGCGTCTCCGTGAGGACAAAATCGAGCACGGCGGGAATGTCGTGCAGGCCAATGTGCTCGTAGCTGAACTCCCAGAACTTGGTGTTCCAGGTGCTCATGTTGAGGTGCTCGTCGCTGATGCCGTTACCGCGCTGGAATAAAAACAAAACAATTTAGAACAGATGAAAAAAATTAAAATAGAAAAATGAAAACTGACCGCATTGGGCAGCCACAAATCGTAGCCCGCTTCTAGAAGGGCAAAACCTAGATTCGGCCCGTGCTCTGACTGGTCCTCCTCATCCTCCGGCGAGTTGACGAAGAAGACCGACGACTGGCACCAGATGCCGTGGAAGAGGACCACCGGCTTGCCCTTCGGCTCACCCGGCCGGACCACCCGGTCCAGGGTGATGATGTAATTGTCGTCCGTCACCACCTTGTGCTGAATGAGCACGTAGCCACGGGAGAGGATCAGCTCGCCAAAGGTGCGCCGCTCGTCGTCCTGCGGCTCGATGAGGGCATCACTTCCGGGGAGGAGGAGGAGGAAGTGGACACCGAGGAGAAGGAAGACAACAGCTGAAGAGAAGAGGAACTTCATCTCTTGTTGTTGTTGTTGTTGATCATTAGCAAAAACCAAGTTGAGTCCAATGAAGCAGCAGTGGTTTTTGCTGTGCGCACTTTGAAGTCGGCCGCTTTTATACTTTTCATGCGTTTTGTTTTCCTTGTTTTGGTCGCAGATTAGCACCTCTCTCCAGCAGGAAAATGTCAGCCTGCTAAAAATAATAAAAAACAAAAAAAATGAGTTTCTGGGCGATAAAAAATGATTGCTGCCTGGACACAACCACACACACATTACGATTTTTGTTGCTTCATCAAAATCGGAGAAAAAAGCTGCAGTACAGATGTTTTTTCGAGCTAAAAGAAGCCGTTTTATAAATACTTGCCATTTGATTTGGAGAGAGAGAGAGAGGGGCATGCACATTGAGTAATATTGAGACACTTTTTTTATTGGGAAAAAACCAGAGCAAGGCAATTGGTATCACTTGCTGGTGACTTCACTGCTGTTGACAGAGCACACTTGTTCAGCATTTTGGTAGTTGGGCCAGTCAAGGACGATTTGACGCAGTGGAAGACCCCGATGAAGTTGCGGAAGAACTTCACGCAGGCACTGAAGAGCCTTCTCATTCTTTGCAGCAGCCTTTGAGGTTTTCTTCTTCTTTGCATACTTCAAGTCACAGTTATCCGTACCGCAGTTGTCACAGGAAAAACTGGCAACATAGATGACCTGAACGTTTGGCAGTGTTCGGCTTAGATTGAGCCACTGAACTTCTGCATGACGGCCGATGGCCAGGTGGAGATCAAGTGCCTTCACGCTGTTCAGCACTGCTTCAGGAGACTTCTGGAAATCGGCGTTCAAATAGCGGTAACTGCTGAAATCAATTCTCCAGTTGAAGTGAACCAGACGCTGCTGAAGTCGTGAGAGGTAGGTAAAGTCTTTCTGCGCACTAGACGGATGACTGTGCAGGGCGAAAGTGGCTAAATTGCGGAAGCGATTTAAACTGCAGATTAAATCTTCCTCTAAATAGGAACAGGTGGTACGAGTGAAGCAGCTGATTCGATCGCGAACCGGACCGCTGAGCTCTGCAATCTTTCCGGGCCAATTGGAATTGAGAATCACCTGAAGGTCACCGGCACCTTTGTTTTCAGCAGAAGCAGCAGCAACGTATCGCTCCAGAGAGGGCATAAGATCGGCAAAAGAGTCATCTTGAAAACACTGAGCAGAGAATACCTGGAGCTGGGCAATGACGGACAGATCAGCTTCGGTCATCAGCTTCCTGGCCACCGCTCCACTCGATGGCCAGGAAGCGGAGCGAGGACAGGCCCAGTTGATGGCGGCCCAGAGACGGCGGCGGTTCACTTTGGGCGATAAAGCAGCGGCGGCGCTTTCCGAAGTATCCCAGCTCTTGTAGTAGTCCTGCAGGCTAAAGCCTATTAGCTGCCGCCTCCAGGTTGGGTGCTCCAGCAGGGCCACCAGAAAAGGGTAGTCTTTCAGTCGACGAGTGACGAAGATCAGCTCGGTGAGGGCGGAGAAGGCGTCGGTGAACTTCCACTCCACGGAGTAGGGCGACCGAGGATTGGCCGTCCACCAGGACTTGCCAATCACCAGGCAGTTCCACTTGGTGAGGCGAGTGGCTGGGTAGAGGAGGCGTTTTCCGTCATTTTCGGTGATCATCCGCACACTGGGCGAGTCGCTGTCGATGGAGAACGGGCTGATGTACTGCTGCTGCTGCAGCTGCTGCTGATAAGTGGACTTCTCCGAGAAAATGGCCAGAGAGTGAACCTGACGATTGGCGGCCCGCAACAGGATGGTCCAGCGCCGGCTGAGGTCGCCTGCCTTCAGTCGATCAGTCAGTGGCATCATCTTCAGGAGGGTTATCACACAGAGGTCTGGAAGTGGACGACGTGGACGACGGGACATGCTGAAATGAAAACTTCAAAAAGAGCCCGAAAATTGGAATCAGGTTGGAATCATTTTGGCGTACAGGAAGAATGAAAACTCAGCAAAAGTTGCGCAAAACAAACAACGTGCTCGCAAAAAAAATCTTGCCTCACAACTATTGCCACCTGTGTATGGCCTGAACTAGGCTATTTTGCATTGATTAGAAATCGATAATCGAGTTTTGCTTTTGGTTGTCAAATGAAAGCTTTATTTACAGGGGAGAAGAATTTAGAATTTAGATAGAGAATCCACAAAAAGCAGTAATACTAGCACACTACAACATTGAAACGGAAGGAGGCAGCCTTCGTCAGCCGGCAAAATCTTCCTTTACATTATCATCCAGAATGTCAATCACCTTATCGTAGACCTTCTTGCCCGCCCCTTTACCGCCGAAGAAGTCCCAGTGATTCCAGTCGCCCTCAATTTGGACGCCGCTTATGTCGACGCCATTGCCCTTCAGCTGATCAACTAGCTTCTTTGCATCCTTGGGCTGATTCAGCGCATCGAGGTTGCCGTACATCATCACCGCCTTGAGGCTCTTTTTGATGTTCTTCCAGGGATAGTCGGGCGCCTCGTCGCTGCCATACACCTCCTTATTGCGAGTTTTAATGATGTGACCACTGTCGTAGTCAAACTGCTGCCACCGCCCGCTGGAGATGGCCTGCAGATTGTGGGCCATCTGCCAGTTGGAGCACCGCTTCGGCAGGAAGTGCATGAAAATGGGCACGTGCGTCTGATTGAGATTCTTGTTGGGGCCAAACATCAGGTCATAGACGATCTTGCAGATGCCCGTCGTTCCGCCAGGGGGCAGTCCAAAGAGGTTGTACTCGGGTCGGCAGAAGAGCTGCGTGATCCAGTTGAGGATCGGCTCAGAGCCTAGTGGGGACAAAAGTGAATTGTTTATCAGAAAACTTTGAGCAAGTTTATTCTTTACCGAGGTAAGGCATCGGCAGGGCCTCAAGAATGAAGCGAATGGGCTGATGGGCGATAAAGTAGACCGAGTTGGCATTGCCCATGTAGCTGGTGGCCGCCAGGCCGATGAAGGGATGAACCTTATCGGCGTACTCAGGCTTGAGGGCCAACAGGGCCAGCAGCGATTGGCCACCCTGAGAGTAACCGACCCAGCCGACGGTTTTGTACTTGGTCACCCGAAGGACAAAATCGAGCACGGCGGGAATATCCCGCAGGCCAATGTGCTCATAGCTGAACTCCCAGAACTTGGTGTTCCACGTGCTGATGTTGAGGTGCTCGTCGCTGATGCCGTTACCGCGCTGGAATAAAAAAAACAAAACAATTTAGAACAGATGAAAAAATTTAAATAGAAAACAAATGAAAACTGACCGCATTGGGCAGCCACAGATCGTAGCCCGCTTCTAGAAGGGCAAAGCCCAGGTTCGGCCCGTACTTTGACCTGTCCTCTGGTGCCTCCTCCGGCGAGTTGACGAAGAAGACCGACGACTGGCACCAGATGCCGTGGAAGAGGACCACCGGCTTCCGCTTCATGGGCGTCCTTCCGAGGTCCTCCCGGCGGATGACCCGGTCCAGCGTGAGTACGTAGTTGTCCTCGGTCTTCACCTTATGCGAGAGGAGGATGTAGTTGCGAGAGGTGATCAGCTCGCCGAAGGTTCGCCGTTCATCCCGTTGAGGCTTGATGATGGCATCGCCTTCAGAGAGGAGGGAAAAGAGAAAAAAGAGAAGGGTGACAACAAATGAAGGTAAAAAGAGGGGCTTCATCTCTTGTCGACGAAGAGAAAAAAGGAGGTGATGCAAAAGTAACAAAAAAGGTTTGTGGTGAACATTTCTACAGTGGGCACTTTTATACTCGTTTGGTTTTTTGGAAAACAAAAGCAGCCATCGTGCCTAAAAATAAAACAGTGGTCGTTTCTGGGTAATTTGGCGGATTTGAAACGCTTCTTGGACATTATGATTTGGTTTTCAAACTAAAAACTGCTGGTGTTTAAAAATACTTGCCATTGTTTAGAAGCTTCAGTGTGTTGATTTTTTGGAGTAGAAAAAGTAACGCTAAATCGATTTGGAAATGATTTTTTATTTTGATGCAACGGCGAGATTTTCCCCTTTACGCAATCATTACTTTTGTTTTTCGCCACCAGAGAACGCCATCGTCGCCAGAGCAGCCTACAAAAAAGTCAGCTGATTTTGAAGAACAACGTGTTCATCTTTTTTTCTCCCATCTTTTGACCGGTTTCACCCTCATCAAAATTGATCTTCGAGTTTCTTCTTTTTACGATCTATTGTGATTTTTTCCTTCTACCCATCCTTCCACCACCATCAGCACCACCACCATCATTAAACCATTAACCACACTGCACCGTAACAACTCGTTCTTCTTCTTCTTCTTCTTCATCTCCTCAGGGCGCCATTACCACTCACTCACTCACTTCGTTTTCTTGAACAACCCGTCAATAATGGTTAGCATTGACCCCCTCTCCTCTCCTCTCCTCTCCTTTCCTTTGCACTGAAGGAAGAGGGCGTTCCCCTGACTGACAAAAGGTTACCCTACCGAACTGGCAATTCGACTTTCAGCTTTGAAAATCTCCGCTTCAACACAGCAAATCACCACCGTAAAGTGCAACAAACCACACAACAATGATGGGCTGTGAAAGGAAAGGTAAGTAGAGGAAGGCAGCTATGAACAATGGAAATGGTTTGCCAAACGTAGTATTATTTTTATTATTATTTGTGTTTCGCCGTGGTGATTATGGCAGCGGTTATTCTCTGCTCTGCAGACCAATTGCTGCCCAGCCCACACACACACAATTGATTGGCAATCACTTTTTTTTTGTGAATGTGTTTGGTGTTTTTTTTGCTGTTATCTAATAAGCTTCTTTATTACCATAATCATTTCCGGTAATCTAGGGGGTCAGAGGGCACAGAGGGCGAAGGTATGGATGATGACCAGTCAAAATATTTTTTCAATAAATTAGTGATTAGGCAGATTTTTGTTTGCAATATTGCAAAAACAAGTTTTTTGTTAATTTGAAAAAAACAAAAAAAACAAACTAGTTTTAATTGCGCATAAAATGCCCTTTTCCGAGAAAAAAAAGTAACTCATCCGATTACTCAAACAATCCATTAACTTCTTTTTCCCCTTTTCTTTTTCAGGACAATCAAAAACCGACAACAAACAAGCAAACAAACAGACAGAGACAATCCAATCACATTACCTGCGCATTTAGAAACCATTTGCCAGCGGTCAAAGCGGAGAAAAAGAAGAGGCAATAATGGCGAACACACATTTTATTTTATCGTGTGTGCCCGTCCACACTGTCCAGACAGAAAAGAAGATATTAAGAGGATAAAGCAGAAGAAGAAGAAGAAGAAGAAGCTGAGGAGAAGGTGCTTTCTTCGGAGCTATCGAAAAGTGATTAGCCCGTCGGCTCATCTACATAAACAGACAGACTCACTCGAACCGCTTTCAGCTAGCGCAAATAACCGGCCACATTATCGTCGGCACCTAATCCTCTCTCTCTCTCTCTTGGACACTCATTGTCCGAAACTGTCTGCGGGAGTAAATATTTATAGTGGAGAGAGAAGAGAAGAGAGGGGACACCAATGTTTACCACTGTTATCCACAAAGAAGAAGAAGAAGAAGAAGAAGACTGGACACTCTAATCACACGCCAGGTAAGTGATCACCTTAGAGGGAAAGGGAGAAAAGCACAGATTACCGAGACGATATCGAGACGATATCGAGATGACCAGCCAACCGACAAACGGGTAAACGCACACACACACACACTTTGCCGGAAAAGTTTTTCTCTCCTTTATTTTTATTTTGTAGCCCGTCGTCCGAGGAGAAACTCGTTTTCTCCTTCCTTCGTTTTCCGCTGACTGAACTTCTTCTCCTTCTTCTTCTTCAGCAGCAGCAATAACAACAACAGGTAGTGGCGGCAGTAGTAGAACAGGCTTCAGAGGGAAGTAAGAAAGAAAAGGGCTCTTTTTATTATTTTGTCTGATAGCGAGTGAGTCATTGGTCGTCGTCGTCGTCGTCGTCTGCAGAGCTCATTCATTGCCGGCATTCAACGGTGGGCAATCATTTGGAGAAGAGTGTCTTTCTTAGCTGTGTGTCTTTCATTTTTTAAACGCTTTTTAACTTTGAGGATAATTTTGAGAAAAAAAATTGTAGCCGATTTGATTGTGTGGTGTGTTGTTTTTGTCATTGAAGAAGAAGAAGAACTTTATTTTTGCGACACTAAAAAGTCTCAAACTTCATTCATTTGAACAGCATTTTTGCTTTTTTGCCGTACAATTTGTCGGCAATGTCAATGGTTCTGTCGGCTCATGTGTGCGGTGTGTGTGTTTGAGTGATATTAATGAACGCCTGTCTCCGATTTCTTCTTCTTGACACTTCTGCTTTTTTCAAGACTTTTTTCGCTACAGACTTTCCTCCACTGCTACAACTTGTCGTTCTCCTGCTCGCTAATTAGGCTCGATTTTCAGCAGCAGCAGCAGCAGGAAAAAAGGTCTTAATTACTACAGTGCCACACTGAAGCAGCAGCTGAAACGTCTAAAGCAGTTGAAAGAAGTTGAGTCGTCGCCAGAAATTGGTTCTCTCCTTCTTTCCTTATTTCTCTCCCGTTTTCTTGCTCTCTTTGGCAGATATTCCAAAGGGAGTGAAGGAAGTGGCTGACGATTGAAATTAATTGCTTGCAGCTCAACTGCTGTCGCTCTCCTGAATGACAAAAACTTCTCGCAGCTGTGCTTAGCTGAAGAATCCCCTCAACTTCTCTTCTCAGCAATTTCCACTCCATGTTCAGCTGCTAATTAGGCATCAGAGAGAAATCAACGACAGCTGCTGCTGCATCAAAAGGAAAAGATCTTATCTCTGTTGGCAAATTATCGTCTATTAGGAAGCCATCAACATCATGTGCACCAACGTCTACCGCCCAAGCTATCACCAGCTGTTGGTGCCCTCATCACCACCATCTTCATCATCGGCAGCAGCAGCAGCAGCACCGCCCTTATCCTTATCAGCATCAGCATCAGCATCAGCATCGCCATCAACACCACTGACCGGCAGCGGCCACTTATCACGCTCTAAATCGAGCGCATCCACACGACCCAAGTCCCTGATAACATCATCCTCATCATCTTCCTCCTCCTCCTCCTCCTCTGCAAACTCTTCCTCTACTTCGGCGGTCTTTCTGCAGTCTGCCCTTCAATGTTTCTACCACCACCTGACGCCGGACACGCTCATTCTGCCGCAGTCGTACTGCATTCCACCGCAAACCCTTTCCACTCCTTTGAATCATCATCCCCAGCAGCAGCAATTCACCAATTACCACCCCTTCTTTCCCCATCTATTTCATCACCCTCATCACCCCCAGCACCTGCAGCAGTACTACCACCAGCTGCGTTGTAGCATCCAACAGCAAAATGGCGGTGATGGAAGTTCCAACAACAACGATTCTCTAGCTTCAACGGCTGCGGCCCTTCTGCTGGATCGCATCACCGCCACGTCATTTGTGAACGGCGGCGGCGGCAGCAGCAGCTCTAGAAATGAACGGCGGCAACGGTTTTTCGGCCATTTTGATGGTGGTGGTGGTGGTGGTGGTGATGACCTGATGACGCGCTCAATGCCGCCGCCGTCGTCCAATTTCAGTGCCCATTTGACAGAGTTTTCCGGAGTCAGCGCAGATCAACAACAGCAAGAGTTAAACAACAAAAGCAGCAGCAGCTTTCCATCGAGAAACAACGCCCCATTCACTCGATCAGTGTCCGTGGATGGTGGAAGTGCTGCTGCTGCTTGTGCTGGTGATCGATTAGCTTTAACAAATGGCGGCAGCAAATGCCATCTCCATCACCACCACCACCACCACCGCCAATGCTGTAGCAACAGCTTTCAGTCTCAGCAGCCTCAGCAGCAGCTGACTGAATCAACAGCTAACTGTAAGGGAAGCAATGGCAGACGATGCAACAACTGCAAACACTCAAACGGTGGTGCCGCCGCATCAGCAGATGCTGCCTCTTCCTCCTCCTCCCAACAAACACTGGCAAAGAGAGGCGTCAGCGCCGGTGGTGGTGGCAGTGGTGGTGGCAGCTACGTAACCGAGCTGGTTGCCAAGTTTGAGCGTCGCTTTACGAGCCACCACTCTTCTGACGCCTCTCGTGGCAACGGTAGCTTATCCAATGCCGCCGCCGCCGCTGCAGCAGTTTCCTTTCAGTCGTCTGGTAAGCGGTCTTCAGCTCGGTCGTCGTCCGGTGACTTGCCATCCTCAACTTCTTCAACTTCTTCAACTTCTTCAACTTTTTCTTCTTTTTCTTCTGGTTGCTGTGGCAGCTGCAAGTGTACGAACGTCCAGGACGCCGCCATTAAAACAGACACCGGTGAGCCTAAGGAACAACTTCAAAGTACTTTGCCACCACCACCATCAACAAAGTCGTCAACTAGTTCTGCAGCAGCAATGGCGCCCAAACAGAGCAAAATTCCCACCGCCATCTCATCTCGGGCGTCACCCTCCTCCTCTTCATCATCTCCACTAAACTCCGCCAATACCACCACCACCACCACCTGTTGTTGTTGCAGTCACCCCTGTCACCCCGGTAACTCCACAAATCATCTTCTCGGCGTGGATCTTCGCCCTCTGAGCAGCACTCTTCAGCGGAAGATTCGCAGTCAGAGCACCGCCGCTGGTCCCAGCAGTAGCTGTAGTTCGACGCTGGAAAAGCTGGACCACGGTTCTAAATTGACCACTACAGCAACTTCCCTTTCTTCCGCCTCTTCACCTGCTTCAGAGCAGACGCTGAAACAGAAGAAAAAGGGCAAAACGAAGCCAAAGCTTAGGCCGTCTAATAATTGCGGTAAGTGTGGAGACCTTTTCTCCTCTCCTCTTCTTTTTCTTCCCCCTGTTTTTCAGGCAGAACACTTGAACTTGAAGTGCGGCTGTTGTGGATGTCGACTTCGATGTTGTTGTTGTTGTTGTTGTTGTTGTTGTTGTCGTGTTGTTGAGAGTTTATTTCAGCCCGTCAGTCAGTCAGTCAGTCAGCCCCCTTTTCCAGTGCCGGTAATTATCTTCTAATAGTGGTGCCCTTTACCTCTTTCTTCAATCTGTCCTCTTCTCTTCTCCTCTTCTTTTCCCGTCTCGGGCAATTTGCCCGCAGTCAGTCACTCAGTCACTCACTGACTTGCTGCACAGATGAGTCCCCCCGCAGGAAGCAGGCTAATTGCGACCTGGCATGCCAGAGAGAGAGGTTGTGGGCAAAAAACGATGCAAAAAAGCCCACGATTGATGACACGCAGACAAAGGGAAACCTTGGGTAGAAGTGACTTCTACCTGTTTGCTCTCTAAAGGTGCTAATTAAGCCCCGATCAGAGCACTCTCCAACTCTTGAGGGGGTAATGGAAAAGGGAACAGTGCAAACTATCATGAGCAACTGCCAAATCGGTAATTGGATTGGCGGGATTACTGGCCACTACTGTGTGCGCCGATTTTACACTATTTTATAAATAGATGCCGACTGAGAAGCGTAATTTGATCTTCAGCTGGTCATCATCAGCTGAACTAAGCTCCTAGCCTGCTGATCTAAATATCTTTGACCGCATCAGCGGCTCCATTATTTAATTTCCCTCTTTTCCCTCTCTAATCGAATTGCAAGAACGACAACAACAACAACAACAACAACATTGACTTTGATTTGCAATTGTTGTTCAGTTGGGGCAGTTTTTATAGTGGAAAAAAGACATTTTAGGCGTAAACGTTTTTGACAAAAAAAAGTATAAAGATATTTGATAGTTTCTAAAAACGGAGCACTTTTTATTTGTGTCGCTAATAGTTTTTTAACCTTTGCGCTTCCAAGCAGTGGGCACCTCACCTCACACTCCCTGTTACTCAATTTAACACTCAGTTAAACCTACACACAGGAAATTTTCTAATATTTTATTTAGCGTAGTTTAAAAACGACTTTAAAACTGTTTTCTAAATTGCCTACGCACTGATTTTAAATGCCTACCGTTAACTTTTCGCCTTTTCATTTGCTGTTGAATGAATGGAAAAGTCTCCGTAGCAACGACAAAACAAGAAATATTGCGTAGCGACGGGATATAATTTTTTTCTTTTTTGTTCCGTTTTCTTCTTCCGCCTAATGATTTGAAAGGAAGTGCGGAAAACTGAAAAACGATTGTACATTTTAGATTTTAAAAACTTTTAAAATTGGATTTGTTGCATTAGGCAAAAAGGAGCCCTTATCCTTGAACTATTTTGCGCTTTGTTTTCAATTTGATTTCTCCCACTTGATAACAGAGCCAGCCAGCCAGCAATTCAACTTTGTACTCGTTTGAGAGTGTTTGTTTATTTGTACCTCTTTTTTCGAAAGCCCAAGTAGAGCACACAACACAAACTCTACTGTTGCCCGCACTTGAATCTTCTTCTTCTTCTTCTTCTTCTACTTCTTCCCATCTCTTTTGAGCCACTTTTGTTTATACTGGCAGTGGTAGTGTTGTGTAGCACTAAACAACACTAAACTTTCTCCAACATAATCAGCATCTTGCCTGGTGTGTATTATTGTTGTGTTGTACAGAGAAAAAGAAGGAAAAGAGTAGCTGTACTTTTTTTTTTGCTCCGGAATGTCTGCTGTGTTTTGTGTGTGTGTGTGTCTGAATGTTTGGTTGTTAGAAGTGTGATTCATAGAGGCAAATCAGCGGCAGCAGCAGCGAAATACAAAAGCGAACCTTCTTCATCTGCTTTTTCTTCTTCTTTCCCCTTGCTGGTAAACTCAATGAACTGCCATTCAATCAAGAGAAAGAGAGAAAATCGCACACGTCGAGGTTTCTTCTTCTTCTTCTTCTTCCCCTCCTTAAAAGTTCTAGCATTTCTAGTGCTTTGCCAGTTGATGGATTAGCTGTTTGCTGAAGGGCTTAGCAGCAGTGTGCTATGCAGACACACACACTCCAAAGCCAGGCGTGATTTGTTCTAACTCTGTGAGTGTCTTCTGTTTCTTCTGTTCTGTAAATGCTTGACGCCACGTTTAGCGCGAAAGTCAAAGCCAACGCCGCCGCCGCATCCGGCGATGTCTCAATTTAGGTGCGCAGTTTAGCTCTTCAGACACTTGTAGTGCCTTTCTCTCCCTTTTTGACGTTTTTTTCGCAGAAAAAAACTTTTTATTTTTGTTGTCTGTAAACTGATGATGATGATGACGATGGCGATGAAATTGCAGTGTTTTTCAGTGCCATTGAAAAGTGGGGAGAGTAACAAAAAAAAAGATGTTTAGAAAATTGATTGCAGGCCAGTTTAGTGTACACTTGGACAAAAACACAGTTTTGCCACTTTGAGGAACAAAAAACCATTTTTTTTCAAAATTGATGTTATGCAACTACAAATCTCTTATAAGCGACAGATATTCAGCAGCAGCAGCAGTACACGATTTTTTTCCGATGTTAGTTCTCGTCACAACACACACACACACACACACACACCGCTCAATTTCACCGAGTTAGCTGCACTTTTTATTAAATGCTGCTGCTGAAAGCCATCAGCTAAAAATACAAGGCAAAAATGTGTGTGTGTGTGTGTGTGTGTGTGTTTGTCTGTCGGAGTAACTTGAAGAAGGAGAGCTCAATGAAGCTTAACCAGAGAGCAGTGTGTGCTGAGCAAGGCTTTTGCTGAGTGCGAATTAATTTCTGCTGCTTTTTCTTCTCCTTCTCCGTCTCCTTCTGACGCACACTTTAGGTGAAGACACACACACTTGCACTAATGCAATATTAGGCATTTCAGCTCAGCTAGTGGCACTTTACTATACTTTATATCATGTTATGATATCGTCAAACACACACTCACTCACTTTGCACAAGTACATTTATGCCAAACACATTTCATTTAGATCCTCGACTTCTTCTCCAAACACATTAAACTTCTTGTTTTCTGCCAGCAGCAGTCAGACTTGAAAGCCGATTACCAAACACCGGCGCAGGAAAACGAGAAAGGAGCAACAGAAAAAAAGATTGAAAAAGTTGGTTGTCACAAAGATGAAGAGGGGGGCAATGCAGTCAGACAGTGTACTTGCTTGCATTCTCTATCAGATCTCTCTTTCCAAATTCGAATCAACTTACTCAACTCAAAATGTTGAAAATGATTTGTGTCCTGTGTGTGTGTGTGTTGTTTCCGCACCGCTGACCGCACTGTTGCTGTTTTTGTTGTTTGTAATTTAAAGTTACTGTAGGTCCGCTTGAGAGGAAAAAACTGGCAGGAGAAAATAAGAAAGAACGAAAAAGGCCTGAACTTCACCTTTGCAAACCTCTCTCTCACAGCCTATTGCATTAATTAAAGGTTTTGCAATTCCTCAACCTCTTTTCAGATAAAAACTTTCAGCCCTTTTTCCTCTTGTTTTGCAATCACTTTGAAGCAAGCACAGAATATCTTACTCTGTCATTTAATTGATTTTTGCCAAGAAAAAGGTGCCAGCGCAGCTGAAGAGAGTCGTAAATCAGAGACTGGCAGTCTGTCTAAGTTTCTAACCTAATTAGCTCTTGACTTTTTCTTTTCCTAAAGACTCTTTTTTCTTTTCCACTAAAGGGTGCCAATTAAGCGGTAATTGCCGCCTCCTCCACTCTTCCATTGTTCTAAGAGTCAGTTGACCTTTAGCTGCTGCTGCCGCTGCTGAATGCTTTATTACCACCAGCACAGAATAAATTTCAGCAGTGGTCTTCTTTTTTGGAAGAAGACGTACAGTACGTCTGAAACCAAGAAAGCCGCTTGTGACTGCTGTTATTATTATTCTGATGAGCCGCCTAGCACATCATCATCACAGGCAGTAGTTGAAAACAATGGAGTTTAGCTAGTTAAATGCAATGGGAAATGTTTAAGAAGCGGTTAGGAGAAAAAGTATGCGAGAACGGTTTAATTTTCATGACTTTATTATTGTTTGACTGGAAAGAAATTTAATAGTCACACTAGGAAGTAGAAGATTTGCAGAATAGTTTGAAATTACTTTTTACATTGAACTGTTATGGGAAGTTGGTAGAAAACAGTCGCAGCAGAAAGTTAGTTTAAGCTTTTCATGAGAAGAGACTCAACTAAACAAGTTGTTATTTTTCATATTGCACCAAAAGCATATAAAAACATTTTTTCTGATAAGATAAAAACCGTGTAAAAGTTGTGTTTTTCATTTCTAAGCTAACAGTATACATAAGTAAACATATCTGAAGTTTATTTTTGTAAAGCAAAGAAACAAAAATTTACCCTTTTCATACGATATTTTTTCCCATTTTTTGCGACTGGCCATCACCACATCATTGCCGCACTAAGAATAGCACTGACACTGTGTTACTAAACACACATTAGCCAATGGGAGGGAGAAAAAGAAAACAAATTAATTGCCGCTGCAAATTAAGTTTCAATTAATTTGCTGATGGAAAGAAAAAGCACCACTCTGCTGCCACTTGTTGATTCAGGCGACTCTAAAAACACAAAAAAAATTTTTTTGTTAAAAGTGAAGTAAAAAATCTTTGCCACTTTTTCGCTAATGGATTGCCAGTGTGACCAAAGTGACTACAGTGTACGTAAAAAGACGCTGTCGTTCCACTTACACGGCTGACCAACTACAGTGAGGCAAACAGATAGAAAGCAAACAAAGGAAACAGACAACACAACAAAACCGGTGGTGGTGGTGATGTGTCCATGTCACGAAGACATCACCACCCCCGGTGAACTAGTTTTTCCGCCAAAGATATCCTTTCTTCCTTTGGTGGACAAGTCTGTCTGCAGTTGGGTGCCATTATCTCCTCACCTTGCTAAAAGCTTCTTCTTCTTCTGCTGTCGATGCTGCTTCGTCACTGCTGTTGTTGCTCCTTCTGCTTCAACAACAGTGGTGGTCACCACCACTACCACCAGCTAAAGATAGACCCCCGACTGACTGACCACGGATGTCTGTCCACTGTGGACTTTGAAGGAGTAGTAGTCCAGTTTGTCAATGATGTTTTCCTTCTTTCACGATGTTGCCAAACGATGAGCGATGATGGTGGTGGTGGTGGTAGTCGTCGCAGACACGTCCAAAACGTGACAAGATAAGGGCTGAACTTTAGAGAAAAAAGTAGAAGGCAGAAGGAAGGGGCAAATTGGGGCACACAGTGGACAGAAAACAGTAGCCGGTAATAGAAGGTAATGGAGGTGGCCTCAGTGTGTTGCCGGGTGATAATGTGTTTGCACTGGTGGAGTGGAGTGGAAAGGGGTGAAAAATGAAAGATAAAAACATTATCTCTAATGTTTCATTTTTTTTATTAATAGAAGCTGGTGATGGTGATGGTGGTGGTGGTGGTGATGATGATGATGGGCAAGATAAGGAGATAATAAAAAAGTGCTTGAAAGAAGGGGAAATTTTAGTCAGTGCAGTCGTCATGTCAGTGACACTGTCAGAGTTGCAGAAAAGAGTGTTCAGTTCAATTTAATTACTTTTGCTGTTGTTGTTCAACTCAATAAGACTAATATTTTTTGTTAAAAGGTGTCAATTCAGTCAATGTCTGATAGATTAGATTAGATAACGTGATACCACAGTTTGAGCAAGCACGGCAGTATAAATAGACGCGGACAGTAAGTGATCATGTCAGGCACTCACATTGACAAGTCTCACCTTTCTTTGAATCTTATCTGCCATTTTTTCCTCCTCCTTCATCTACGGCGTACATCAAATCTAATTCTCATTTTCCATTACCAGCTCGTGTGTGCACTCTTGCTCAATTTGATTTTTATTTTGATTTTTGGTGCTACCGACCGACTGACTGACTGACTCTGATTTGCTCGTGATCAAAAGTCAGTGTCAAAACATGTCAATCAGTGTGTGGAAGAACGGTGAAAACCGTGTGGCAACCGACCAGCCGCGGCTAAACTTAACTTTCTACTCATTGCCATCACCAGCAAACATTTTGACATGTCGTGGTGGTCGGAAATGGTGTTAGGTAAAAGTCAAAATGAAAAAAGAAAAAGTTTGCTAAAAGCTTTTAGCAATTTGAAGCAGCGATGAACGAAAAGTGTTGCTGCCAAAAAATCATTAGCTTTTTAGAGACTGTTCCGTTCTGTTTTTTTCTCGATTAATTGCCCCGGTTCAAATCGGCTGCATCACGGCTAATTTTTCCATCTAATTTCCCATCTTTTTGCACCCTAATCGTAATCACACACACACAGACAGTTCGTTAGCACTTCATTAATGGAAACGACTGTTGCTGTTACGGCTGCTTTCAGTATCCACTTTCACGACTTTATCTAATTTTTTTTCCAACGACAAGTGTGCACCCCAAGCAGATGCACGCATACCACGCTACTCAATTAATTAATCATGAGCTCGAAAATGCTTGCAAAAGTCTCAAAACTTGAATTGATCGATTTTGTTGCTCAGGATAAAACTTTTGGTTTTATTTTTCTTGAACTTTCTATTATCTTCATTATATGCCAGACAATCACACACGCACACGCATTTTTTGCCCTGTTCAGGCGCAAACCGGTGCATTTCCGCAACAAAGCGAAAAAAATGGTTATCAAATCAGCATCTGTTTGACCTTTTCTCCATCTTTTCTGTCTGCCAATTGGCTGTTTCCTTTTGTCGTAGATAAAAAGGGGAAAAGGAGAAAAACAGATAAGAGCAGTCGTGCCAGCTCAGCTGTTGTAATGGTAAAAAATTAGCAGTTTTGAAAGTCAAAAGACCAAAGGAGCAAAGGGAAAAAAACAAAGTCGACAATCGTTAATTGAATTAGGCCAAGTGCGCCGGGTGGGCATCAATTACCATTACCATTACCATTATCTCCTCTTTTCTTTTAGTTGCCGTACAGTTCCAGTGCCTGCCTGCTGCTTTCCCTTCAACGGCAGGTGGCAGATGGCGCGTCGGTTGCGGTGCATCAGCGGCTCAACAACTTTCGTTGTACGGCGCAGAAAAAAGACCTTCAGTTCAAAAAGAAAGTTTCCCCCTCTTGAAAGATGGTCGTCTGCCGCCGCCGCCATCTGCTCATCTGCCTCCTCTCTTCTCTCTCACTTTCTCCGTTTAGCTTCAGTTCAGCTGTCTTCAGCTGTTCTTTTTTTCTGCCACAAAGCGAACAAACCGTTACACTGCTCTGTGTTTACACTCTGAAGTATATTAAATTCTTTTGCTCTCTCTCTCTCTCTCTCTTTCTCTTTGCTAAACAGAGGCTGCAAATTTCAGTGCTCAGAGTCGACTATCTAATCGACTGCAGCAGATTTGCTTTTGCCAGTCACTAAAAAGGTTATCTTTTTCAGCTGTTATCAGTTTTTTAGTCCCACAACAATTGCTCGCTTTTGTTCAGCCAGATCATCCCTTTCTTCCTTTTCTTTTTTTGGCTATCTAATCAAGCGAACAAACTGAAAGCTGCTAACGTCATCATCATCCTCATCCGCCCCAAAAAAAATCCTCCTCACTAATGAAGCTGCTAATAGCTCATATCGTTTTCTAATAGAGATAGAAAGAGACGTGCTACTCCCCAGTTTTGTCAAGTGTAAGTGCATTAATTGTGTCTCCTTTTTTCCTTTTTGTACGGTTTAACCTGCTCGACTTTGAAACGACAGCAGCTGAACTGTGACTATCAGCCAGTCGATCGTGAGCTCTTGTACGGTGGTATTTGTTTCCTAAACTTGTGGACTTGTGTCTTTTTCCTGTGTCTTGTTTCTTTCCGTCTTTTTTTCAATTACCACCACCGTCAAACCTTGTACAAAAAGCAGTCACCGTCACAGAGTCACAGTTTCATTCCACCACCACCATTTCCAAAAGGACTCTGCACGACTTTTCATTGTATTGTCTGTCTGCTGTGATTTGTAGACAGTCAGACAGATCACTTTCATTCATTCATTTCCAGCCTCACAGTTTGTCATTGTTTCCTAGTTCTGTTCTTTTGCATGGTAGTGAAAAAACAATTTGATTGTGTGCTGAAATTTTATACTGTTCCGATCTCCCAAGTTTTATAATAAGGAAACTTTCAAAACGTGCTACCTTTTTCCTCTTTTTTCCGTAGCCGGTAGTCCTCTGTTCTTTTTCCATCTAGAGACTATTAATCAACTGCTTTTTATTTGCCGTGTATTTTGCTGAAAAAGTCCTTCCTATTTGCCTGATTTGTTCCATTCAGTTCATCAATAACAGACACACACAACACACATTTCTTCTTCTTTCTCACAGCTTCAATTTGTCGTAAGTTACTTTTTTGCCATCTTTTTTTATTGTACAGTACTATCCATGTTTGGAAAAAAAATAATTTTGTCTGTGTTTCATTCATTTCCTTCTGCGAATCACGAATGTTGCAGAAGCAGCAGCAGCAGTTTTTGCTGTTGTTGTTGTATTGAATCGATCTCTTTTTCATTACACTGAAAGAAGTGCGTGGAGGACACCTACGTTCACTATTGCTGCTGTTTTGTGTTTTCCAGTCCATCTTAGTTAGTTAGTGTGCTCTACCGCGAGGCAGCACTCCTTTGTTTGCATTTTGCCTCACATTTTTCTTTTCTTTACACTTGATCCTAATCAGACTCGTGCTTCCCTTTCCTTTTCTTTCCTTTCTTCTTCTCCATTATGACATCTAAATTGCCCAGTTACTTTGTTTGTCTGTTCCGCTGCTAATAACTCCGCAGACTTTGCCTTTTGTTCTCTCTCTCTCTCTCTCTGCGCCGTATCTCAACAAGCGCCAGTGCATCATCTCCTCCGATGGTCTTCAGTAACTAGATCAGAAATTACGAGGAGGAGAAATTAAGTATCAGCTGTGATGGGATGTGATGTGATGTGCTGGTAATAACTCCGCTTGCTGCAGTGTTTTAGTCAAATGTGCACACACAGGCAGGCAGGCTAAGTACACAATATTTCTGGTGAAGCGCAGAGGAAGAGAAGAGAGCGGGGAAAAGAATTTTGACCTAAATTGCCAACGTCACTCTCGCCAATGAGCTGCTGCGGCTGCTGCTGAGTTACCACAGAGCAGCTACTTCAAAGTTTCTCTCGTTTTCTTTCAGCACACAAACGTGCACCGCTATGTTGTCTTTGCAAGCAGCTCAAAATGAATGAGACTTTCAACAGCAGCAGCAGCAGCAGCAGCAGCAAACTTCCTTTTTGATCTGTGGTTTGCTTTGAAACGGCAGCAGCAGCAGCTGGTAGTGCAAGCGCATTACCGCATTATTCCGCCGCCATTAGTAATAAGGGGAGACATAATAGTATTAGCATTGACTGCTTTCCCCTCCCCTCTCCTCCCCCTCTTGTTTGGTTGTTCTTCCATTGTCTAATTCAATTGTTCTGCTTTCTCTCTCTCTCTCTCTCTCTCTCTCTCTCTCTTTGACACTTCAACAGGTTGTTGTTGTTTTCTATGTGTTCATTAGAGTAAAAGAATGGTGATGAGGAGGAAAAGTATTACCGCTAAAGTCTGCATAACGGAAGAAAAAAGTGAAATTCCCCTACGTTTTTTTTGCGTGATCAGAACTTGACAAAGGGAAAAGGTAATTACAAAACGCGCGCAAAATCAAAATTGTGATTGTCGTTTTCTCTTCTCTCTCTCTCTCTCTCTCTCGCTTCTTTTTGTCGTGCCAATCACAATCACAGGTCACACTTAATGCTGTGCTGTACCGGAACAAGATTTTTTATTTGGTGGGATTGCGTGAGTTGAAAAGGCTTTTTCTAATTGCAATTAAATTGTGGAATTTGAAGAATTGACGACAGAGAAAAAAAGATTACCTGAAGTTTTGATAAATAATGAGTTTTGCTCTTCTAAAGACCATCAAGTCTGCCTTGTCGATTTGCAAAAAAATATTTGAGCATAAACGATTTAAGCTTTTCTTGTTCGAGTTTAATCAAATTTTGGTATAAATCGGAAAGAAAGCCTTTGATTTATGTTTATTTGCCTTTTACCAAGGCATGTCAATAAAGAAAGAAAAATATATGTTTTGGCATTAGAAAGAAAAAAGCATTTCGTATTTATCAAAGTCAAAGTCAACTTTGTGTAGGAAGAAGCGGAGTTTTGACAGACAGACAGTTTTTTGCTGCTGTTGATCCGCCGCATTAGACTGCACAAACATAATCATCATCATCATAATAATAATATTTGGGTACACCCTGAGTAGATTTTTGAAGGAAGATCTATGCTAAAAGGAAAGCAAGGGGGACTTCTTTTTTGATTACCTCCTCTAAATTTAGCATCGAGCGCAAATATTTCTCCCTTTACTACCTCTTTCCATCCATTTCTGCAGTGTGTGTGTGTGTGTGATCGATTTGATCTCATATCAAAATATGTGATCGGCAGACAGACAGGTAAACTGCAGTTGATTGATTGACACTTGCGCATAGTAAAAAAATATATCGATTGATCGAGAGAGGACTTTGATCGACATGCACGACTAATGAGAGCGAGATAGAGTGAGGATTAGGCATCATCTTTTCTTATTTTTTAACCAACTCATCAAAATCAACTCTGTGCATTGAGTCAATAGAACAGGCGAGTTGCTGCAAACTCCAGAGACGGACTTTGCTAATTTTTTCTTGTTTTGTTTTGCATTGAAGCATTTCTGATAACCTTCCTCCTTTTATTTTTCTTTCTCCTCCTCCCTCAATTTGCCTAATGATCGATTTTGTCAATTTACAATCTCTTTTTCTCTACTTTTTTCAGTCTGTCCTATCGTCACTAGTAGTAATAATTTGCAGGCGTTGAAGGGCAATTTGCATATCTCTGCGTTTCCTCTGCACTTTTCGCCATCTCTTTTTCCTTTTCATCTTCCTCTGGGCAACTTTGCAATGTGTGTGTGTGTTTTGCGTTTCGCCTCGTGTTTACGGTTAGCCAGCAGCAGCGGCACGTCAGTCTGATCTCTGATCTCTGAAATCGATGAGACGAGTGAGTGAGCTAGCGGCTAATTTGCATAGTGACCGCTGTATATACACTGTACTGTACGACACAGGCAGTTGCAGAAATTGTGGATGCCCATTCAGCCCACAGCCTGTCTAATGGAGAAATGAGAGAGGACATTACCAGTGCTGGGCAGACACTAATCACCACCACCACCACCATCCCAACCACTTCAGAGTCCTTTTACGTCAATGTCGGCCAGCTTTTTGTGTGTTTGTATTTTTTTGTGACGACTGTCTGCTTTGATTTAGTCGCACTCTCTCTCTCTCTCTCTCTCTCTCTCTCTCTTTCTCTCTCTCACTTTAGTTTGATTTGTCTCGAGTTAACACTGTGTGCCAAGAGCAGCAGCAGCAGCAGCTAACTGTCCTTGACTTTTACTCTTATTTTTTTACTCTCTCCCTCTTTTAGAAAAGAGAAAGTAAAGGTAGTAAAAAGAAAGGGGGAAAGAGTTTAAGAGAGGCTGATGGCAAGGGAAAACAGACTGTCAACCTGACTGACAAAATCTGCCCCTCACTGCCACAACAAAATCCTCGATCCTCCCCCGCCCCTCAAAAACGTACGTAATGTAAGAGAAAGAAAAAGAAATTGCCCACAATGCACCACATTACTTTCTCTTTCTTTACTGACTGCACTGACTGGATGACCACACACACACGCGATGACATAACTTACGGGAAAGAGATGGAGAAAAAAAGAGAGGGAATCACACTGCACTTTTCCTCTCATCAGTCAGCCAGCCAGCCAGCCATTCTCTCTTCTTTTTTGCCATTTCTCATCAACTCCTTCTTCTGCACATCCGTTAGTGTTGGGCAGCAGACAAAGTGGCACTAAACGACAGCCTAAGCATTCCCTGAGCACTGTGTCCATTGTGGCGGCCGTTGCCATTGCTCGCTCATTTGCTTTCTTCTTCCTCTTTCTTTTTTTCCCTTTCCTTTCTTCATCTTCATTGGTTGCTGCTGTAAAAGTATCACCACTTGCAATCAGCAACAGCAGCATAAGCAGCTGTGCAGACAGCAGCCTCTGTTAGTTAGTTAGTTAGTTAACTGTCGACTGTCTGACTGACTTTGTATGTGCCTGTGTGTACGTTTGCTGACACGATTATCTGACACAACAAAGCGACGTACTCCAGCAACGTGACTGCAGTCGGCGAGTCGTTGGCACAGCAGCAGCAGCAGCAGCAGCAGCAGCAGCAGCAGTGGTGCTCATTACATCTCATTTCATCGGCGGCATCATCATCATCATCATCTTCTTCTTCTTCTTCTATTCCTTTCCACACAGTTTTGCTGTCTGTCTGTGTTTTGATAGTATTTCCATTGCCGTCGTCGCCGTAGAGGCTTTATTTTTACACGCACACTCGGGTGACATTGCTGCTTCATTCGATAGCATCATCAGCGTCAGCACAACATTCGTGCCACTGATTCGTCATCTTCTACAGCTTCTTCACCAGCAGAATCTTCAGCAGAATCTTCTGCGGGTGCATATCAGTGCTCTTTCTGCAGCGTTCTCTTGATGGTGTGGTGTCAGTGCCACACCCGAAGAAAGTGAACACGAGGGGAGAAAGCACAAGAGAGAGAGAGAGAGAGATCATCTAAAAATAGATGGTGGTGCAGAAGAAAACGTCGAATGACCTCAGCACTGCCACCACCACCACCAGTTGACAGATGATGATGATGATGATCTTCTGCTTCTGCTTCAGTTTCTGCAGAATCTAAACAGAACAGACAGCAGAAGGAAAAGCTTTTGCGCAGTCGCTCTACAGTAAAAGCAGCGATTGCACGGCGACAGACACAATTAATTGAGGAGCCCCCTCTCTCACTCTCTTACTTTTCCCTCTGCTACTCATCGACTCTCCCACACAGAGGTCCTCTCCTCTCTCTCTCTCTCTCTCTCTCTCTCTCCTCTCTTTCTTCTGTTCCCCTACCCTCAAAAAGAGAGTGGAAATAGAGGCTCATTGTGTTTTGCTGCTGTTGCGTAGTGCTCTGCTGTTGGATCTCCGCTTTTTCCAGTGTTTTGCAGTGTCAAGCAACAGCAACAACAACAAAAATAATAAAAGGTTTTCTATGATTTGGTGTCAATTGTCCACTGATTTTCCTGCTAAAGTGTCCTCATGACGTTTTAAAAAATATAAAATTTTTCTGATCTCGCTTTTTCATCGCTTCTGTCTTATCTTATCTCCTTCTTCCTCTCTTCTTAAATGGGTGCGTTTGCGGTGTTGTCTCTGTTTGAAGTGCTGCCTCTCTTTTTTATTTGTTTACAGTTCACACTCTTTTATTTTTGCTAATTACCACCTCTTATCTCCCCCCACTTCACACACACACACTTTCGCTGACCTCCTTTTAACTCTATTTTCTTTTCTTTTTTTTCAACTTCAATTTAGATATACTCACCACAACCGCCGCCACTGCCAACGGTTTTGGTTGCAGCAGTCCATCATCACTTGCCAACGGTTCATCATCCTCACCTCTCCTTCATCACCCGTTTTCATCACCCTCAAAATCTCAATCGAGCACATCAACTTCCAAAAAAGTCAGCAGTGAACTTTCACCATCCTCCTCCTCTTCAGCGCACTCCACACCTTCCGTCTCGCCGACATCGCCGACGACTGAGGAGAACCGTGCAAACAATGGTAACGACAATGTCCAGCTCAGCTCTTCCGGCTCCAACTCGGACAACAGCTCCACTGACGAGGGAATAGGAGATCACTCGGAGGAGGCCTTGCTCGAGGAGGAGGACGATGATGAGGATGAGGACGAGGACGAGGATGACCACACGCTAGTCTCGGAAAATCACTCTCACTCTCACCACGAACACCACAGCAATCACCACTACCAGCATCACCTTCCTCACCGGCGAAGCCGAAGTCGAAGTCGACAGAGGAGCGGAGATTCGAAGAGTTCTAAAAACACCACCACCTTCACCGAAGTTCCCAGCTCTGCCGAGGCGGAGGAGCAGGTAGAACGGTTCCTCAACGGAACCTCCGCAAAGAACCTCGCCGACCTTGAGGCGGAGGCGGCCAACCTCCGTCGGGAGATTGCCGATCTTGAGGATCCCAATTCTCGAAGATCGACTCCAACGGAGACAAATCTCGACGTTGAAGAAGAAGAGGACGACGACGAGGAGCTGCGGGAGTTTCAGGCCATTGAGCGGGAGATCAAGGCCGCCGAGCTGCGCAAGTGCCTGGCGACGATTGAGAAGCGCATTGAGCAGTGCAAGGAGGAGATTAGAGTTGAGAAGGAAGAAGTGGCAACAGAAGTTCAACTGTTGAAGCATAAAGCGATTAAGCCGAACAACAACCTGCTATTATCGCGAACCTTTGACCAGTTTGCCACTGACAGCATGACGGACTCGATGATTGAGGAGTGTCGACAGGCGGCGGACGCGGCCTCGCAGCTGAAGAACTACACCGCCGAAGATGAGGAGGATGAAGATGAGAATCACAATGAGAATAACGATAAAGAGTAAGAAAGTTGTCAGTTTGTTTACATTACCTTGATTCTAATTTTTTTTAATTTCTAGAAGTTCATCCTCTAAACCGCGAGCTCCATTGGCAGTGGCTGATGAGGAGGAGGAGGAGGAGGAGGACTGGGGCTCTTCAGAGTCGCCAATATCTTCCGCCTTTTCACCTTCAACAACATCACCTCAACAGACCACCACCGCCGCCACCGCCAAACCTTCCTCACCCTTACTAGCTACTACAATAGCAAAACTCCACCTATCTGCCGACTCTGAAAATGAAGATGAAGATGAAGAAGAGGAGGAGGAAAAAGATTCTAAAACTAAAAATCACCTCCTCCAAAAATCATCTCCTCCCGTCCCACCGCGAAAGGCCTCCCTTCAGCCCTCGGAGCAGTCCAGCACGGTGGGCGGCCCGGAGGCGATTCTCTTCAACGTGGGCGACTTTTACCGCACCTCGCTCCATGAGGACGCCCTCCACGAGTCGATTGAGGCCAGCCTGCAGGCGGTGAACGGCCTGACCACGGCAGACGAGGAGGAGGCCTTCCTCATCAGCTCCTCGAAGCCTCCACTTCCGGTTAGGAAGGCGGAAACTTCACCTTCTTCTTCATCACCACCAAAGTCCACCAGCATAGTCCGCCGCGAGTCACAGTACGAGAATGAGACGGCCCACGAGTGTGGGGTCACCCACCGACGAGGTTACGAGCGAATTCAGGCGGCAAATCGAAAACTCCAAAATGGAAGTTCTTCCTCTGCAACTTCCGCCACTTCCCCAGAAGAGAAGTGCCACAGTTTGGACGACCTCCTTAATGGAAAACCAACCAGGGAGCAGGAAGAGGAGGAGATGGCCTACCGGCGACGGTCGGCAAAGTTTCCCACCGAGGCGGAAGCTGCGGCAGCCGCAGCCATTGCAACAACAAACTCCAGCATAAACTCCACCGTTTCCGCCTCCTCCTCCTCTTCGGTGACCTTCCGAGCGAAGCGAAACTCTGAATCATTAAACACGGTCAACGGTAACCATCATCCTCACCGCCACCATCAGCTGGAGCAGTCCACCTCGAGTCTGAACTCTGCCAGTCACCTTCGCCCTCTGACCCTCTACCTTCCCTCGCCCAATGAGGAGCTGAATCTAATTACCCACCTGCACGCCCTCGGCCACGACCTCACCTCCAGCACGGTGACCCACTCGCTGCTGATCACCCCCTTCACCTGTTCGGGGTACCTCTACAAGCAGTGCGCCGGCAGCAGCTCAAAGTGGCGCAAGCGGTACTTTCACTTTAATCGGGTGCGCAAGGTGTTCGTCTACTTCTCCGACCGGAGCGCCTTCGAGAAGAGGAGACATCCAAAGCGTACGTGCTCTGTTTTGATTTTGCTATGTAAACAAAGCTTTTAATTTTGCAATTTTTTTTATCAACTAGGCGGCGTCTTCTTCGACGAGGTCCAGGACGTCTACGTCGACCACACGCGCATGAAGAGCAAGTCGAAGTTGTTTGGTGGCGGTAGCCATTCAGGCCACTCTTCGCCCTCCCACCTGGCCACCGTTTCCGTCTCTAGTCCGGCTAAACACGACAGCCATCAACAAAACAGCAGCAGCAGTTCTCGCTGTGTCTTCGTCGTGGCCACCACCACCACCAATCGCAAGTTTATCCTCTCCACCTTCTCCCCGGAGTTGATGCGCATTTGGATGGACGTCATCTTCACGGGGGCGAATGCCTACCTGCAGGACTATGAGTCCTATGATGCTTGAAGGGGAAAAAAGGTATTACTTTGATTTGATTTGAAGATGAAGATGAAAATGAAATGATAAACAAATCACACAATTATACAAAACTACAACGATTTCTCATATTTCTCACCGACCTAGTCAGCTTTCTACTTTTGCCACACAGCTTTTATAAGACGTTTTTGCTATTACCACCATTTAAAAAATGATATCTTTTTATGCCCATTACTTTTTCACCCTCACATGATATTTGATACTTTTTTGCACTTTTTTTCATCATCCTAACGCTGCTGCTGTTTTTTATATTCAAACGACGATAACACTTAACAAAAATGCCTTAACTACTTTTAAACTTTTGAACAAAGAAACAGTGAAATCACAAAATCAAACAGACAGGGTTCAAAATGCTGCTGCTGCTAAACTACTGTAACTATTTTTTTTTCAGGCAACTTCCAACTACTTCTTTGTCCAAACTCACTTGCCAAACTGTTTTTTTTCACTTCACTTCACTTCACTTCACAAACTGTCCATTTGTCACATTACTTTTCACTTTTATTTATTATTGCTCACTGGTGAACATGATGATTGCCATGATAATGATAATGATAATAATATTTGCGCATACTGTATCCAACACTGCACTGAACAGCGGTAATATATACGTTGAATTGAAACACCTATGCAACACTTTGACAACACTTCAACAAACTGATGCGTCAAAGTTCACAATATCAGCTTTTCCCAGCACTGATTTTGAGGAAAAGTTTTCAAAAAACTTGTGCTTTACAAATAATAAACCTCAGCCAAATGCTTAACCAGAATACAAAGATTTTACATCTAATTTTACATTTTGCCTGTTTTCCTGGCGACTGTACAAAAGTTGAGTTGATTTGGTTCTTCGGTAGAGTAGAGTAGCACTTTTATCATTTTTAAACTCCTAATCTTGAGAACTTTTTTCGGAAAAATAGAATTTGTAGTTTAGCCACTTTTGACCTTCTTTCTTCGGCCCATCTGTCCGTAGTTGTGCTTTGCAGTGAGCATCGACAGTTTGGACTGCTTTGAATGGCGCCCGCCGCCGCTGCCGCCACCGGATCCCTTTTTAGCCACTGTTGTTGCAGTGGATCCTGAATCTGATCCAGAACCGGAATTTCCGCCATTTGTGGGTGAGGATGGAATTGGTGAAGGTGAGGAGGAGGAGGTCTTTCCGAAGAAGGAGGTCAGATCGGCGCTCTGAGGTGAGCGTTTGATTTTCGATGCTGAAGGGGAGGATTTGCTGCTTTCTGATGCTGTATTTTGACCCCCTGATCCCAGGTAGTAGGTACTTCGGTAGAAGTTACCGAAGAGCACCAGAAAGCTGAAGGCGTACGCCACAAAGACGTACTGCATCCACCGCGTGAAGGGGCAGTGGCTGAAGATGGAGTTCAGGCCGAGGGAGACGCCCAGGGTGAATTGAATCTAAAAGTATAAAATAAAATAAAATAACGGAAAAATTTAAGAATTAAAACCTCTTTTTTCTCGGCATTCTTTACCAGCTGAATAATGGTGAGGTACTTCTTCCACCAGAGGTACGGCTTCAGGCGGGGGCCCATGGCGCTGGCGGCGTAGTACGAGTACATTATCTGATGGAAGAAGGCAAGGTTTTTAATCAAAAGGTTTTTTTCAATATTTTTAAACTCCTAAGCATATTTACCACATGCACGACGCAGTTGACGAGGGCCGCCGTGAGGGCGGAGCCGCCGGGCACAAACTTGGCCGCCACCCACCAGACGGCGAACATCGAGGAGTGGTGGTAGCAGTGGAGGAAGGTCAGTCTAAATCGAGGTTACAGAAAAATAATTAAAAAAATGTTGGTTTGTAACTTTTATTAAAACTTTAAAAAAATTAAACTTACTGAGCCGACTTGCGCTTGAGAATGATGAAGACGGTGTCAAGTAGCTCGAAGCCCTTGGAGGCAAAGTACCACCAGATGGCTTCGGCGATCTGCAAAAAAATCACACCACAAAAAAAATTGCAAAATTAAACATTTTAAACTTTTTTTTCATCACCTCCTCTTACCCTCGTCTCATAGGGATCATCCGTTCCGGTGTAGACCGTCTGACAGAGAAAGTTGTACCGCCGCTTGACTGCACAATAAATTAGCTCACCGGCGATCCACGCGTTGAGGGCGGCCATGGCGAGGTTGTAGAGGACCAGCAGGTAGCCGAAGAGTGGCCGCTGTACAAAGTGCTTCAAGTCAAAGAGGTGGTGGTGATGATGGTGATGGTGATGGTGATGGCCTCGCTTGTGATGATGACTTCGACCGGCGGTGGTGGTGAGGGGCGTGCCCACCACCGTCTGTCCCTGGTGGACAATGGCAAGGTAGCAGAGGAGGACGAAGAGGGGCATGCAGGGGCCGCCCATCAGTGGCCAGTCCACTAGTTTCGGGTCTAGATTTCGGATATAGAAAAAAGGTGTGGCAATGATAAAATAAACCTCAATTAAAAACAGCAATTAAATGGTGTACCTGAGAATGAAGTTAAGTAGGAGTAGGTGTCGAGAACTGTGAAAAGTGCCTCTCGGGTGGCCGCCCAGCCGATGGCCGCCTGCTCCGCGAGGAAGCCGTACAGGTTCTCCAGATCGGTACCCCATATTTTGATGCCGTCAATTAGCGGCTTGAAGAAGGAGGGCTGTTCCGCGGCAGCGGGCATCTTTTTAATGCTCAATTTTAAAGCTTTTTAATTGTTTTTAAACTTGGAAAAAGAAACAAAAAAGTTGAAAATGGTGTTCATCTTTTTGATGTTAATTTTTTTTCTCTTCTTTCAATTTATCGGCTCGTTAGCTGTTTTTCTTCTTTAGCGGCAGACGGAACAGAGAGAACAAAACAAGTCCACCGACCAGTGCTCAGTTGACGAGAGAGTGAACGGGCCCGGACGGCAATTCAACTCCGATTCGACGCATTAGTAAGTCAGCTTTGAAGTGCTCCTCTCTTTCTCTCTATGCCTTTCATTCTCTTTGCCAGAATCAGCCTCGTTGCTATGGGGATTCTCCCTTCTCTGCTCTCTCTCTCTCTCTCTCTCTCTCTCTCTTTCTCTTTATTGATCCTGGAACAGCTGCAGTTGTCGCCGCGCCAACGGTGAAATAGTGTGTTTCAGCGTCAACGCTACTGCCATCTGGTGAAGTGCTTTGGAGACGCATTTGAAAAGCAGAAAAAAGATGATCATTTTTGCATTTTTATGGTTTATTATCAAAGGTTTAGCAACTCCGATTTTTTGTGTGTTTGTCTGTGTCAGTTTTTTTCATAAGTGGGCGTGGCTGTTCAACACTGTTTTTGTGGAGTTTTTTACAGTTTTTTTTGTCTCTGTATTTGTCTGTTGTTTGTCGTAATATTTTTTTGTTTGTGTGCCAATGTGTGTGAGGCTGTGTGTGTTTGTGTCTTTCTTGTTCATCCTCTTTATCACGGCTCAGTTTTTTTCCTGGTTTTGTTTATCAAAAAGAATCAGTTGATTTTCCGGTTAGCAGGAGCAGTTGCACATCATGTCCTTGCTTGCCACAGCCTCTCGTTTGGCGCGAGATTTCGGTCCGTTGATGCTGTTCAGCTCATTTTCCGCCTCCTTTGACGTCTGCGGGCCCAGGGCTCCATCGGGGCCGTCCTTGGGATCGCTGGGACCATCCTCCGCTGATCCACCGGTCTTATCTCTGGGGTCCATGACCTCCTTGTTGGAGGTGATGATGATGACGTCCTTCTCCCGTTGGTCACCCCCGCTGCCGTCCTCCTTGTCGCCGCTGTGGCAGCTGAAGACCAACTTCTCGCCGGTGAGGTGGATCAGCCGAGGATCGGTGGTGATGTTCCCGTAGGGGGTGATCAGCTAAGGTTGAGAAAAAGGGGGCGTGGCAAAACGGTAAATAAAATCGGTTAAAAACAATGATTAATGGCTAGGCTAATTAATTAATTTTAATTGATGATCAGCTAATGACAGTAGGTAGTACAGTGGTGTTTCGAACTACTACGCCCTACTTTGAACCAACTTTGACCTGAGTGACTTTTAATTGTCAGGTAAACAACAACACGAACTGCTGTTGTTGGTAGTGCTGTGCTTTGGTGCAATTGAAGGGAAAATAAAAAGCGAAACGAAGGAGAATAGAGAGAAAAGGGGGACAATTGATTTTTAATTGCTATCACCAGCGCACACTTCTACCTGGCAAAAGTGAATGAATGTGGTGGTGAACCAAGAGTTCATTTTCAGTTTAAGTTTACTGTTAGCAGTAGTAGTAAGTTTGCTCTGTGTGTTTGTCCACAGTCTTTTTAATTACCACTCTCGCTCTCTTTCTCTCTCCCTCTCTCAGATTGCCGGCTAATTGCGCAATGGTGTGCTCTGAGAAATTGCTCTAAACAAACACAATGGACAATTTCAGTTTTGTTTTCTTCTTTTTCTTCCACTGAAACAGCAGCAGTGACCAATGACAAATAGACCATGACACTTTTGAGTTTCTATTTTTTTTCATTTTTACAACTTCCAAGCATTATTTTTACGCTTGTTTGTTTATACAAATGCAGATAAATTATTGTACAGGAGATAAAAAATAAAGTGCTCACAATGCACAATGGGGCAAACATGCTATATTGTTTGTCCCCCATTTTAATTCCTGTTTATTTTCTGCTGTTTTAATAAGGTGCTGACAAGGTGAGATTATAAGCTGAGAGAGGTTATAACTAATAAGTCTACCTTTTGGTTACTCTAATAATTATTTATGTTAGATTAAACTATTAATAATCGTTCAACTAATTTTGTCATTGTTATTTCATTTAAAAGCGATTAGCAGTGGCTTTCTTTTTACTTGTTAATTTGTGTCACAGTTACTCTTTTTTTTGCTCAAACGTAGTTGCGTTATTTCCGTTTGAGTTTATTATTTCAAAATACCACCACCACCACCAACCAAGTTAATGACAATTAACTACTTTCTAATTGGCGCGCTGATTTTCCCCCTCCTCCTTGAGTGCTTTGTTGGATTTTAAAAAAATGCCTTGCCCAATCAAGGACAGCAACAACAGCAACTGAGTCATTGATCCGTATCAGGCAACAACAACAACAGCAAAAAAGTTAAATTTGATGCAAAAAAAAGTAAATTCCGCTAAAACAACTCAAATTAAAAACCTTCACAAAAGGGGAACAAAAGGCGGTGAGAATTTCCATTGTTGGCAAAGCCAATTCAACAACAGCAAATTCATTTGCACAATTGAAAAATCTAGAAATTCTCTTTCTTTTTCTCTCTCGTTTTTCCTTTCACTACCCGGATACTGAACGGAAAAAGTTAGGTAGGTGGCGGTGGCCAATTAATTGTCTCCACTATTGTTCTGTTCTCCACCGGTCAGTTTGGGCAACAGTGCAATGGAGCGTGAACTGGTGAAAACAGAGTTGCAGCAGTGGCCATTGTTGTTGCGCCAGTCAAGGTCCAGCATTTTCTGTGTTTGCTTTTTTCTCGCTGTCGCATTCTACACACTAAAGCACTTAACCAGCCGCAAACAAAACTGACTGACTACACGCACCATTGCACTCTGTAACATTACTCTCTGACCCCCAAATGGTCAAAAAAAACACACCTGTCGCACAATTTAATTTTAATTCTCCTGAATTTGCCTGACCTTTCTTCTACTGAATTGGTAGCATTCTCATTGAGCAACAGCAAAAGCTAAAAATGTAACAAAAAAGCGGAACAAGGACTTACCTTTTTCGGCTCTGAGGCAATGATCTGGTTGGCGGTCTTTCGCTCGATGACGCAGTTGACGTGGCCCTTGCCGTTGGGGGCGGCGTTCATGAGGTCCTTTTTTTGGGTAAAAAATTAGAATTTTTTGGCAAATTCTGTAAGCAAAAATACTTGTACTCACCCCTGCTCGACCGCTCATTCGAATGCTGATGGGAATCTTCCGTCCAGCACCACCACCACCTGAACTCATCGGTGGTCCATCAAAGTCCGCCGAGTCGCCGGAATCCGAGGTGAGCGGCTCAAAATAAGCTCCGCCATCTCTCGAAGACTCTGACGCCCGAAGTCCGTACTCACAGCGAAGACCCTGATTCTTGCTCTGAATGTACACCGTCACAAGAACTAGCAGGGAGACGATCAGGGTGATTAGAAGCAGAGTTCGAGAGATGAGCTTGGCCACGGCGATGGCCGTCGATTCAGCGGGGTTGGTGATCAGTCGGGGAGAGTAGGCCTAAAAGAGGGGAAAAATTAATGATGATGCTTGGAAAATGGGACTTTTAGTGAAAAAAAATACTGAGAAGGCTTACCGGAAGAAGTTCACTGGAGCTGATGGTGCTTCTCGTTTCCGCCTCGGCGTCGAGGTTCATGTGCACCGCAGTGGCGCCACCTTTACCCGAGGAGCCGTCCATTGTCTTTGAAACGAGGCCGCTAGCGTAGGAGGACAGTTTTTTCATCTTTAGAATTTGTTTGGGTAGTTTAGTACAGTAAAAAAAAGTTGTACAAAAATCACTGAACAGGTGTCACTGTGAAGAAAGTGGAAAAAAAAGAATAAACGAACACTCACTAAACGTACCGATGTGATTTTTAGAAAAGAAAAAAAGTGGAGTAGGTGTTTTTTCTTTTTGACGATTTTGACGACGATCGTTTCAGTGTGCAGTGTCGACCGAGAAAGACTGACACTTTGGAACTGACAGACTAATCTAAAAGTCCAACTGAGAGGAACTAACTGTAAATGAATGAACGGCTGTTGACTGACTGACTGGACTACTACTCCAACAACTACAGCAACAACAACTGCTTACAGGGGATAATAGCTGGCCAATTCTCTCTCTCTCTCCTTCTCAAAAGTTGTCGTGTCTCCCTTCATTTCCCGTTCTCTCTCTCTCTCCTTCTCTTCAATTCATTTCATTTCACCACCACCACCACAACTGAGATTGGATCAGCAGTTAGTGGTGGTTTGAGCAGTGAGAAAAAGGTTCAACCGCTACTGTACGAAATGTCATTTCATTGTTTGCAGTGCTTGTTTGTTGTCTCTCTGTCTTTGTGTGTTCTTGTTCTTCAGTAGTAGTAGCAATGTGTGGAAAGTGGCAAATGAGAGAGAGAGAGAGAGAGAGAGAGAGAGAGAGAGAGAGAGAGAGAGAGAGGGGAGAGAGAGAGAGAGAGAGAGAGAGAGAGAGAGAGAGAGAGAGAGAGAGAGAAGGAGACACTGAGAGTGCAGCAGCCTCTGAATCTCTTTCTCTTTCAGCAGACAGTTTGAACTGAACTGCCAAGTGCAATTAGCAATTAGCAATTGTCGTCGAGCGGCAGCAGCGGCAGCAGTGGCAGTACGCTCGAGCAGATTCGATTAGCAGCCCGGGAAAGTGGTAAAGCGCTAAAGTGCAAAAGTCGGCAGAGTTGACAGATGTACAGTAGCGTTAGTGGTAATTGTGGTCTAGTCTCCTTTGGTTGGTGGTAACTCGAGAAGTCGAATTTAGTAATTGGAAATTGGAAGTCGTCAGCTTCGGCGGCCTCGTTGGTGCTGATAATTACAAGAGCAGCAGCAGATTACTTCTCTTCTGCTGCTCTTGTTAAGAAGCATTTTTTAATATTATTAACTTTTGCTTTCAATTTCACTCTTCTTCTTCTTTTAAATTCTAATCTGCTCAGACTACTTCAGACTACTTCAGACTTTCCCCGTTCCTTCTTCTTTTCCCCTTCGTTTGCTTTTTTGTTGCTCTTTTTTTGGTACATGTCAAAAGTTGTCTCTTCTTCTTCTTCTTCCTCGCCGCTCAGCTCTTCTCAAAGTTTTGTCAAATCTCAACTTTGTCAAAATAAAGTTGAGTGTCTTTGTTGTCCAGCAGCCGCCAAAGTGTCCAGCCAGCCAGCCAGCCAGCCAGCCAGCTTGATATTACTACTTTCTCACCGAACAACTTTCTCCCTCTCTCATTCTCTTGTCGCCCGAGTAGTCCAATGATCTCTTTTTTCCTTTCTAGATTTTCAGCTGCCTAGTCATGCTCTGCTGCCCGTTTTCCTGCAGCAGCAGCAGCAGCAGCAGTGAGTTTTGTCGTGTCTCGCCCTCACTCTACTTGAGCGAATTTGACAGTAGCAAAGTGCCTGGTGACTTTGCTGCTGGTGGTGACGCTAATTCAGCAAACTGAATGACAGTTGCACTACTAGTTGGTTTTGCACTTACAGTTGATATTTCCCCTTCTTCAGTAAAATGAGAAGGAGAAGGAGAAACACACAATCAAAAGTTGCCACCACCACCACCACCACCACCACCACAACAACTAGTTTAGTGAATTGAAACTGAAAAGATGAATAGTAGTAGGGAGACAAACAACTACTACTACTGCTAAAGAATGAACGATAAGTCTCAGATTTGTCTGCTGTTTTTTGTTTGTGAGTAGTGTTGCGGTTTTTTCCGTCCCCTCTTTTCCCGTTTTTCCCCTCTTTCCTTTCTGTTTGTCATTTTTTGCCTTTTTTTCTTTGTACATTTGGTTCGTTAGGTCAATGCAAATTGCACTCCGCCGGTGTTGCCAGTTGCTAGGAATGTCTATCTTTATTTCAGACATAAACAGTTTTTTTTCTTCAAAAGCCCGGCAATTTAACTGTTGCGACAAAAATGTCGTTGTCGTTGTCACTCACTCACTCACCTGTTTGAACTTTAGGTTCAGGTGCAATTAGTAATGACCAATTTTCTCAGCCACTTTGCAGCAGCAGGGAAAAGAACAAGAAGAAAGGTAGATTAGAGTGTCAAGTATGCGTGTGTGTGTGTGTGTGTGTGTGGCTGTTTGCGAAGTTGAAGTTGAAGTTGCGGTCAAGCGAACACACCTTACACAAACCTCAGATATCTCAATCAGCTGAATTCTTTTTGGTGGAAAGAAACATGCAAATGTTAGAGGTGACGACAGCAGCAGCAGAAACAGTTGCAGTCAAACGGAAAAGTCGGTCATGAAAAGAAATAAAAGTAAACGAAAATGGGGGAAAGAAGGCAAATCAAGGAGAAAGTCATTGATAAAAAGAAGTCATTAGTTTAAAAACGCGGGCATTTTTAGCGTGATTTTTTAAAACCTTGACACGTCCTCTAAGAACGGACCTAGTTTTTCATCAGAAAAAAAAGTTCAAAAATGTTTCATCACGTCTTCTCTGACTGGTCACTTTTAGGTTGATCGTAAACAGCTGATCGGGAAAAACCAAAACAAATCAACTAAACCAGCAGCGAAGAATCCGGCGTCAGAATCCTCGCTTCAATTACTGCGGGGAATTCATCTACATTCATCGGCCCCGCCCTCATGAGCGGCAGCAGTACCCTCAATATCTGCAGTGGCGGCGGCGGCGGCAATCGTACAAGTGCAATGGCGTAATGTAATTACTACTGACGGACCGGCTGACTGGCTGAAAGAAGAAGAAGAAGAAGAAGAGGGGGAAGAAATTGCAAAAGCCGCCGATTCCGTCTTCCTCGCCCCCTCTTTCTCTCACCACTGTTTGAATTCTCTCGCTTCTCTTTTCGACGCCAATGACGCAAGAACCCACAACCACTGCAGACTGCAGTCTGCAGATGAAGATGAAGAGATTCGCAGTGACTGACGGGCTGTATAGTAGCGGTAGATGAGGAAGAAGGAGAGAGTGATGCAAGGGAGAGAACGACAAAAAATGACCAACCAAAAGAGAAGAGTACTGCTCCCACCAGAAGACAGCCAGAGAGATACCGCCGCTGTCAGACAGTTGTCACACCACCATCGAAACCGAAGAGAAAAGAGGAAGGAACTGATCGCCGGTCAACAGAACCAGGAGGAATCAGACTGACGCTCATTTCCATTCATTTTCATTCATTCATTCATTCATTCATTCACTCGCTCATTCACTCGCCCATTCATTCTCTGGAACATGCCCGTCAATCGAAACGCAATCTCGGCGCCGGAGCCGCCGCGCTACTTCAAGCCGAAGAAGTACTTCCTCCTCGCCGTCATCACCGCCAACCTGCTGATGATCCTCGTGGCCATCTTCAGCGTGGACATCATCGCCGAGCGGGCCTTTACCGAGAAGGCGCGAGGAGGAAGAGGGAACAGCTCATCATCTTTCAGTACAACAACCACAAGACCAAGTAGAGCGAAGACCATCGAGGAGATTGAGCGATCAAAGGTAAGTGCAAAAAACTTGCATGCAAACAAACGGAACCTTTTTCGAACTCGGCGTTTCACGTTTGCCATGTCTCTCTCTCTCCCTGTTCTTGACCTTGACAAAGTCCACCGCAAAGATGCTCCTCTTCAGCGGCCTCTCCTTTGGCCTGATCCTCGAGCTGCTCTTCTTCGCCGGCATCCTCCGGGAGAGCATCTGGCTGTCGACCGGCTACGCCGTGCTCACCGTCCTCTGCAGTGTCTTCCTCGCCGCGAACGCCTTCACCGACCCGCTGGTCGGCCTGGAGGCGATCGTCTGCGGCCTGGTCGCCATCGTCGCCCTCCTCTACGTCCTCGATCTGGCGCGCTATCGACAGATCAACAGCGGCGGCGGTGGTGGTGGTGGTGGCGGAGGTGGTCGTGGTGGTGGTGCTGTTGCACTTTAGTAAAAGTCCTCTGCTCTGCCCTTATCTTGCTCCACACAAAGCTTATCTTCGAAACCACCACCTCTTTTATTTCTTATCGTTGTCCTTGTCCACCGAAGACCAAACCAACCAACCACAAACCCCTGCGAGCTTCTATTGTTTCTATTGCCACCTTTTTCTTTTGCCACGAACCACCGTCGTCGCCGCCGCCGCCGCCATCAAATCGAAAGCGAAAAGTGATTCAAAAGATGGAGAGCGAGAGAGTTCCACGTTATTTTACGATGCTAATAAATAATGGTTCGTTGTGTAAGGCATGTACGGGCAGGCAGAGGAGCCAGGCAGGAGCCCATTTTGACTGCCTCCTCTTCAACTGCAACCCCAACTAATGCAACTGTCAAATGGGGTTTTTTAGGTTACACTCGCTGACTGTGGCTTCTATTTATTTATTATCTCTCGCTCTCTCCTCGGCCAAGGACATATACGACTGGTGATGGTGATAAGGAAAGGGCGAAATTGTATATCTTGCCAGACTCGAGAACGAAGAAGTGGATCCAATTTCGCTGATTCCACAAACTCACACACACACGGCGACAGAGATTTGTGCGATTGGACACGGCTCTCCAAAGTAGTACAAGTACGAGGATTTTTCCTATTAATTTTTCCCAACAGTATTTGGGTACTTTCAAGCTGGCGTTGCGGCAGCAGCTTCTTCAGTCCTATTTTTGCAGTTTCTCAATCGACCATCGAACAACACAACAACAGCATCGAAATTCAATCGAATTCAATTAAAAAATGCTCCAGCTCAGCAAAACCAGCTTCTTTCCATCCGCTCACCAAATGCGAATCCTCATCTTGGTACTACTCATTCTGACTTCACTGCTCATTGGTTTTGATGCTGCATCCCTGACCAACGCCTTCTGCCTGAGCCAGGGGCGAAACTGCGTCGTCACTGGCGGCAATGGCCGAAACCGAACAACCGTTGTAGCGAATCTGCGATGCTGCGCTGGCCTCTTCTGCGACGCCCTTTACGGCTCCTGTCAGTTGTTTTTCTGAGAAAACCGCCTGAGAAAGGTCGCATTGAAGTGGGCATTTTTGGCATAAGCGATAAAAGTGACTGCTTGTCAAAAACAGTACTGCGGCTGCCTATGTAATGGAGCTAATATTCTTACGGGGGAGAGAGAAAGTGAGAGAGCTAATCAAATTGAAAGCTTTTCCCCATTGCTGCTGCTGCTGCTGCTGCTAGCGAAAAGAGCATGTAGAATATTCTTGTGTACTCTCAGTAGAGGGAATCTGATTTGGATGCAGCAGCACTGTCTTCTGACTATATAGCAGAACTGTTGAGTTGTGCTTTTTGAGTGTGCTCACTCACTCACTTTCTTGCTCCCTTCTTCTTCTTCTTCTCCAGTCTTACTACGTTTTAGGCGGACAACTTTCAGCAGCCGAACTCCAACTCACACCAGCAAATCTTCAAGACCAAACCAAACCAAAAAAGGTCCTCGTTCACTGCTGACCGACCGAACTTCTTCAGCGACCACCAACAGTCTTCTCAGCCTTCTCAATCAGAGTCTTTTCTGTTTACCCAACCCGAAAAAAGATGCATCCATCCTCTGATTCCGGCACTTCTAATCCTTCGCAGCCTCGTTTCCAACTTCCAATGCACTCCAAGTTCCACTTCTCGGCTGTCCTGGGCTCCAGCTGCCTGGCAGTGGCCGCCTGCTTCCGGTCCATGAAGGAGGGCCGAAAGGACAACCTCCTTCAGTCGGCGAAGGCTCTCCTCCTTTGCACCCTGCTCGTCAACACCGTCCTCCTCCTGTACGCCCTCTGTGGAGGGTGGATTGTGGGCGTGCTCGAGTCGGTAAACTTCCTCGAGCTGGGCCGCTTGGTCCTGGTGGGCGGTGCCCTCCTCTCTTTGTTCTTTCTCGCCGCCCTCTACTACCTCGATTCGCTGCTGCTGGTGGGCGTGTTTGCGGTGCTCGTCTCTGCGGCCACTGCTGGCACGGCCATCGTAGCGGTCCGCCTGCAGTACCCGCCCCTCTGGCTGGAGGTGGTCATCTGCGGGCTGATGGTCGTCAGCTCGCTGATGCTGCTGCTCGAGTACCTCACCGAGGAGCGGGAGCTGAGGAAGATGAAGGAGAGGGAGATGAAGCTGCGACGTCGGTCATCATCTGCCGCTTCCGCTTCCTCTCCACCGATGAATGTCTAACAAATGTCTATCAGTGTTCTTTTTCTGGTTGTTGCTGTTGCTGATCAATGATCTCTGATGCTGCTGCTGCTGCTGCTGCTTTGAATACCACCAAAAACTTTGGCTGTTGGTTTTCATTTTATTTTTTCATTTTCATTACAAATTAAACCTTTTAGCTGCTGGAACTATGAGTTATGGGTTTTGTTTTTGTAAGTCACTGCCCGACAAAGTAGGGGAAGAATATTCTTGTGGTAAACAGAATATTCTTCGCAGTTAGCGGTGTGATGAGTAGTTGGATGCAGTAGTTGGCTGCTATATAGCAGGCTGTTGATGCTTTCGGCGCTGGTCGTGGTGGGAACTTTTTCCTCTACACCAGTCACTCATCACATCGCTTGTCAGTGACAAGTCTTGCGAAGTCGAGGCACACAACAGCAGCAAAAGCAAACAAAGCTGACCAGCAAAAAAAAGAGAAACGTTTGTCCACCGTCGACCTTCTACTCACCTTCTTCTTCTTCTTCCTCAACAAACAACCTAAGCAATTTCCGTTTTTTTGCCAACAAAAGTGTTTGAATACGTCTAAGTTTAAGTAGATTTATTGACAAAAAATAATACGCACTACAAAATCACAATAAAGGCAACCGACATCGTCGGTAGTCAGGCATAGAGTAACAATATTGTCGACACTCAGTGCTGTACTGAGCATCTCTGTCATTGGGTAGACATTCTTCGCATAACTTGATAGCTCCCTCTAGTCGAGGGAATCTCATCATCGGACAAAAAGCAGCCAAAAAAGAAGATAATGCTGCACTCCTCGATTCAGTCCTCATCTTCACCATCTTCAGTTCCTCAGCACCACCTTCCTCCTCAGCATCCGCACTACCGCTACGCGGCGGCCATCATCGGCGGCGCCGTGCTGATCACCTGCTGCCAGAACCTCGACGAGGGCCGCCAGGCCGGTCACCTGAAACCGGCCAAGGTCATCCTCATGGTCGTCCTCCTGGTCAACAGTATCGTCCTGCTGTACGCCCTCTTGGATGGCTGGGCGGAGGGAGTTCTGGGTCCAGGAGATCACAGGATCGAAACCGGTCGAATCGTTCTTCTGGGCGGCGCCCTCCTCTCGCTGCTCTTTCTGCTCGCCCTCTTCTACCTCGATTCGCTGCTGCTGGTGGGCGTGTTCGCGCTGTTGGTGGTGCTCGCCGCTATTTCCACCTCGGTGGCTACGGTCCGCCTGCAGTACCCGCCCCTCTGGCTGGAGGTAATACTCCTGTCGCTGATGGTTGTCTGTTCGCTGCTGCTGATGCTCGACTATGCGGCGGACCAAAGGGAAAGGCTGAGGAGGGAGAAGGAGTTGAGGGGGAGGAGGCGGAGTCAGCGGCGGCGGTCATTACTGTCATCACCGGCGCAACCGGCTATGACAGTCTAAAAATAGTCTTTTTTTGTTTATCATTATCATCAACATCGAAAACTCTAAATATTTAAATTAAATGTTGCTTTTTTCTATCGGTGGTCAGTGGCAGCCATTGGACCATTGTTTTAAATGATTTCCCCCATCATGAATTAGTGAAGTTAATGACCAGTCGATTTCCGGTAATTAGAAATTGAAAAAAGGGAACTGAGATGATGGTCATTACTTTTCGGATAAGAAGAGAGTGAAAATGGCTTTTGTTAATTGGGGTACTGTGTGTTTGCCTGTATGTGCGGCGGTTGTGGCGTTGCGGTGGTTGCGTTGGAATCAGGAGGCTATATAGTCGAATGTTGATGTTTTGCTGGATGAATACTACCCTCATTTGATTCCCTGCTCCCTCACTCTCTCTCTCTCTTTTCGCTTCCTCACCCACGCATCGCATCCCTGGCACACTGATCCCATTACCATTACTCCCCAGCACTCCACAGACAAAAATCCCAAAACAAAATGGTCTCTGGGTTCTAAATACGCAACTATAAAATCCTTTCCCGACAGCAAAAATGCATTTTCACCACTACCACTTCATCCCCTTCTAACACTTCCAAGTGCAAGAAATCTACCAGCAAAAAATCACCGCCTCTTTCCCCTACAAATCTCCCTCAAAATGATCGTCTCCATCGCCTCCTCTCTCTCACCCTTCAACAACCCCAACAGCCAGCACTTTGGCATGTACAACTACATTGGCTTTAGGAGCAACGGAAATGGGGGTCGTGAAAGTGGCATCACCGAGAGCAAGTCACCTTATGACGCCCAATTTCCGCTGCAACCAACGCCCGAAAGCCTGGCGCGGGGCATCCGCCGCAGCCGCCGCCTGCTGCTGGGCGCCATGCTGCTCAACATTCCCCTCCTCGCGCTGCTGACCGCCCTTCTGCGCATGCACTGGAAGCTCCAGCAGAAGTGGGCGTTCCGAGAAGGAGGAAGTGGTCATCCTAACTTGATGACCATTAGCGACTACCAAAACGCCCAGCACCTTCTTCTGCTCTCGGTGCTCAGCTTCATCCTCCTCGAGCTGCCCTTTCTCCTCGGCTTTTACCTCCTCAAGAACTTTAGTCATTGTCGTAGTTATCATCATCTCAGTCGTCGTCGAACTCTCTTCTTCCTTTGCCTCAGCTACGCCCTCCTCATGACGACGGCCGTCCTGGCGATCAGCCATGCCATTTTGAAGCTCCAACTTCCCCGATTCGCCTGGACCGAGGTGGCCGCCTGTCTGCTGATGGACTTTCTCGCCCTCCGGATCATGGTCGACCTGACGCTGGAGGCGGAGGCGAAGAGGCGCTTCGAGCGGCGGAAGAAGCAGCTAAGGTCGATGTCCTCCGTACTTCCGGTTCTCACTAAAGTCTGTGTCAAATAAAGTGGTGGTGGTGGTGGTGTTTGTTCGGTTTTGGTTCTATTTTATTTCAGTACAGTTGAGTTTTTGTAAGCTCTGAATCAGGGTGAAAGTGGAAATTCAGCTGTGGTGGTGGTGTTGGTGCTGGCGACAGTGAACTCTCTCTTTTTCTTTTTTTGCTATATAGCAGAATATTCTGCGGATGTTTTGAGCGGTGTGACCTACACACTCTCATTTGCTCCTTTCCTTTGCCATCCACCCGCATCCCTCTCGCTGTAGCTTTTTTTCACTCAACCATTCTTTGAATCCTAGAATCCTCGAAACTTATCAAACTGTAATCATCAAACAGACAGCAATGCACGCCTGCATTCAGTCCTCCGCCACTATCGCCGAAAAAAACTACTACACCGTTGGAGCGATTAAAAACTTCAGGTACTACGATGACGAGAGCGAGAGGATAGCTCATCAGCAGCAAGAGGACTCAAAAAGTTCATCAAAAGATGATCACAAAAACTTACCCGAAGAGGAGGAGGAGGAGGAGCACCGCCTCGCCCAGAACCAGGGCGTCCTCTGCGGCCTCCTCCTGCTCAATCTCTTTCTCCTGCTGGTGCTGTACCTGGCCATCGAGACCAGCGGCCCGATGACCAGGTGGAGGCAGAGGACGACGACGACGACGACGACGACATCATCTTCATCGATAAACAGCAGCAGTTTTATGGAGCGATTTCTAAATGAGCAGCTCATCACCGACTCCTCCTCCTCCTCTTCCTATCTATTTCGACTGTCAGTGCTTCGCTTGGCCGCCTTGGTGGGACTGCTAATCGAGACGCCCTTCTTCATCGCCTTCTGCAGCCTCAAGAATGACCTCAAAAATGACCACGGAAGTTCCTCCTCTTCCTCCTCCCCGACGCTTCAAATTCTCCTCCTCACCGCTCACGCCCTCCTCCTCACCGGAGTGGTCATCGCCACCGCCCAGGCCACCGTCCGTCTTCACCTGTGGCCCTTCTGGGCCGCTGAGGTCCTCCTCGCCGTCCTCGTGGACGTCACCTCGCTGGCGATGGTCGTCGACCTGGTGCACCAAGTCAACGGCGGCGGCAGCAGCAGCAGCGGCAAGAAGAGGATAGGACGGGGAAGGGGTGAACAGAAGTTGAGCAGTTGCGGCATACAGCTCAGACGGTCAGGGAGGAAGGTGAATGAGGTGGCGAGAAGATGTGGGTGCTGTCTGGTGAAGCGATGCACTGAATCGGTGGTTCGAATTTGAAGCTTCATTAATTAAAGCAACATCAGCAGGACAAAATGGAATGTGCTTGCTTAGTTGTGGTGATGGTGGGGAGGATGTTAAGGATGAGTGCCAATAAATAATGACAAAATCTGCTTAAATTCTAAAGTTGCAAAATAAAAAATCACAAGACTGAGTTCAAAAGTTATAAAGCAGAGAGTGGATGTCTGCAAACTTACCCAAAGATTATGGGGGCGGAGAGACGTTAGCAGTCGCCCATTCAAAGTAGGTGTCCAAAGAAGAGGATCCATTGGGGGAGGTGGTGATCAAAAGAAGTTTCGGAATAAAGAAAACAAAGTTGGAAAACAAAGTTCAGTTCAGTCGTGAACAAAACAAAACAGAGTGAAAAAAATCGGGCAATGTTTACAGAAAGCTTTCCGGGAAGACTTTTCCCGCCTAAATTTAGGTTAGGTTGCATTTAGGTTAGGAAAATCCGGTTCCGCTTTTCGGGTACTTCCTCTTTACCGATTTGGCTAATTTTAGTCTTAAAAGAAGCGCACTGTCGCAAGCTTTCCAACGGTGTAAAGAAAACCGGAAATTTCGGTCGGGAAGGGGTCGAACGGCCCGAATGTCTGATTAAGGGGTTCTGGAGAAAACGCCAGTACGGAGACTGCTCACCGGGGCAGGTGACAGTCTTAGGAGAGTGACTTGTTCTGATGGGCAAGTTCCAGTTTGCACTTTTTCTGTTTGCAACTCATTCTAATTACCTTAAATACACCCTAAACACACTTTTAGAGTACTTTCAAAGAAAATTTGAGCATTCAGGGACCTCTTTTTGGGCTGTTTGTCTTATCAAAAAGCCGTAATTTTGCCTAATACTAAACCTTATTAAACTTTTTGCTTTTAACGAAATTCCTTCTATCATCTGTTGTTGCCCAAGCGGACAATTATCTTCTCTTTTCGTTTCTCTTCTCATTACAACTCACTACCAAAGTAACATTTCTCACTAGTAATAGTGATAAGCAGCAGCAGCAGCAAAAGTATGCACAAGCAGCAAAAGTGCAATTTGCCTCGTAAAGCAAACGGCTTTTTTGTTTCTTTGCTTTGCACACACAAAAAATCAATTAATCAATCACCATGTCTATCACTTTCATCACCACCATTCACCACATCACCTGCTCCATCACCCCTCTTACAACTCCTACCACCAACTTGTGGGCAAGTTCCAATTTGCAACTTTTCTAATCGCAACTCATTCCTATTACTTTAAATCATCTCAAAAAGATAAATAACTTTTTTTCTAGAGTCAAAAACTAGTGCGTGAAGAGAAATAGAGAAACTGCAGGGTTTTAGGGGTTGTAGGGATTTTAAATAAAAAAATCATTTGCTGTCGATTTTTCAATGCTCTCCAAGCTCCGCCTACTCAACTCTGTCGGCCTGTTGTCCTCTTGACGAGCTGTCCAACAACAGCAAAAAAAAGTCAGCTGAGCTTGGCGAGCACAAGAACACAAAGGCACGCGCGTGTTGTTGTTTTGTTTTGTCTTGCAAAAACATCATTTTCTCCCATCTTTTACGGTTTCCAAAGTCGATCAACCTTCTTTGAATCACCTTTTCCCGAGGAGCCAGCGGCCTCACCTCATCTTAAAGAAAAACCTCGTCAGCAGAAGCCCAGCAGCTAAATTTCACTATGTTTCAAGGCGCCAAGCGACGCATCACCGAGGGCGCCCGAAGAGCGGCGAGAGGCAGCGGCGGCGTCAGCGGAAGTCAACGAGACCAACAGGCGGCGGTGGCAACTCGCAGCGGCGACTCGGCCCAGGACGTGATGGACCTGATGTTGGACAGTGGTGAACGTGGCCGCATGCAGCACCGCACCAGCCACATGAGCAACGGCAAGGGCCCGAGCAGCTCGAACATGGGCGGCAGTGGCGGCGCCCACAACGCCTACTTCGTCGACGATGACGTCGTCAGCAATGACATGGACATGGACTTCTTCGACTACGGCGATCGGCTGGGCGGCGGCGGCGGGGGCGGCGAGCAGATGTTCTCGCTCGCCTCAATGGAGGAGTCGATCTTCAATGGCGGCGGCGTCGGCGGATCGGGTGGCTCGATGTTCGGCCCTGGCGGTGCATTCTTCAGCGGTCGTGGCATGCGCCTAGGGGGGCAGCACGGCGGCGGCCGCGAGCCTGTCGACAAGGTCGTCCACACCGACTTCTTCAACAAGTTTGACGATCTGCTCGATATGGATGATCTGGACTGAGGTGGGCTGTAAATGGTAAGTTGAAGAGTTCTATTTTGTCAAGTGGTTCGAGAACTGAAAACTAACGACTTCGTTTTCTTATCTTTTACAGTTTGGACGACTTCCTTGAATGAGGCAAAAGAAGAAGAAAGGAACGATCACTCAGAGAAACCCGGAGTTTTAATTTCCCTGATTCTTACCACCAATTACTCTACCACCACCTCAAAAGTATCGTCTTTTCACAGACAGTCAGTCTCGTTCCCCTTTTCCCCCTTTATAATCTCTGTAAATAATCGCAACTGTAAAACTGTGTCCGCGTTGTGTTTCCTGTACCAAAACTCCAAAAGAATACTACCATTTTTTTAAATGCTCCCAAACACAATCAGCCACCACCACCACCATCGCCACCACCATCGATGGTATCGGGAAAAGGGGAGAAGCGAGGTGAGAGAGCAAACCGATCGATCGCTCCCTGGCGCCTCGATTCTGGCTCCTCCTCCTTCTACTTCTCCTTCAGGATTCTCTGACCAAAGCAGACGACGACGACGCAGCAGCAGCTTAGGTGAGGAGTGCTTCAGTGCATCGAACTCTGTGGCGCCTGGAAAAGAATGGAATGGAATGGAATGGGATGGGAAAAAAGTGCCTGTAGAAAAAGATTCACTTTTCCTATCCTAAACTGGCTCTCTACTTTCGGGCGTCATGAGCGACAGTGCGGTGGCTGTATTCACTCACTCATAAACTGTGTTGTTGTTGTCGTGGCGCCCTGCTGCTGCTGCTGCTGCCGCTACTGCTCACTCTCTGCAGAGCTGCTGCTTCGGCGTTGGTTTGGGAGCGAGCGAGCTAGTGAGCAAGTTTGTTTGTTGTGTACATTCTACTCGAGCGGTGGTATCCTCGACGATCAGCAGACGATTACTGAGGAGGAGGAGGAGGAGAAGAACGGGACGAGACGCTGGCGAAAGACATCGGCAACGGCGGCAGCAGCAGCATTTGATGCGGCTGCGGCTGCGGTGTTTGACGCCCGAGGCGTCTTTCTAATCTCACCCGACTACAGAGCGACCGGTTCGAACTTTTTTTGTTTTGTTTTCTCTGCTCAAGAGTTCATCATCAGCTCATCAACACTGCCTCCCCCCCCCATCAACTCCGTCATCATCATCACCACCACCACCACTGCCAGCGAATCCCCTCATCTTCACCCCTCAACTCATTTTGATTACGGCAGCAGCAGCAGCAGCAGAAGACTATCACGCCGGGTTCAAAGTCCAACAACACGGTTCACTGATAACGGACGGCAACATCATCAACGCCGACACCGCATCACCACAACACTAAAAGGTATAGAGCATCCGTTCATTGATGGCGTGATCACCACTCTGTCTGTTAACAGTCAGTCAATCAGTCGCCGATCTGTCCACTTTCCACTTTCCACGCCCACCTAAAGGGGGCGCTGCTGCCCAGCCTTGCCGCGCCAGTGACCTGCACGCGTCCTGCTAGCCCTGCCCCCTGTCCCTCACCCTCACCCTCACCCTCACCCTCACCCTCCTCTGCTCATGCCTCTCCCTCTCACTGAGCAAAGGGAGAGTGGCAAAGGCAAAGGCGAAAGCTCGCAGCGCGCAGCGGGCCGCTTGTTTTGGCCTCCAGCAGTAGCAGCGGCAGCGGCAACGTTGCGCTCACTCGCTCTCGCTTTCTTCCTTCTGCTTTCTCTTTCTCTGCTCTCCGTTCTCTTTGTTATCGTCCTGCGCGCCTTTCCACACACACAGACACTGTCTTCCCGAGGGTTCTAAATTGCTTTGTCGGTCCTAAACGTTGACACTCCCCCCACCCACCCCTGATGATCACGTAGTGGTAGTGGCTGTGGTGGTAGCAGTAGTGGTGGTAGTGCTGACAAACAACTGTGGATCAAGTAGTGGCAGAAGTGGTAGAAGAGTGTCAATAAAGTTCAACGGTCAAAAGGCCCCTTGATCATCATCACCTTTGGCCCTCTTTCGCTGTTCCAACGATTACCACCAGGGACGATGGACCAGGACGATGAGTCCTCGAACTCTTCCTCCTCCTCCTCGAGCGATACCAGCTCCATGGAAAGGGCGCCACGGCCCAGGCGGGCGGCCGCGCTGCTCTCCAGCCACAGCTCCGTACGAACCAACCAACCCTAACCTAAAAAACTTCTTCTTTCTATAGCTTAATTCACCCTTTTTATCTAATCCCTTTTCTAATTCTGGTTTTCTTGTTCTCCCCCCCCCCTCCCCATTTAGAAATTCTTTTCCGACTTTCAGTCGAGCAAACTGAGCGAAACCGAGGCCCTGGAGCTGGCCATCCAGACGTCAATTGCCGAGTACCCACAGAACGGCGACTTCTCCCACTCTGATTCGAGTGCCACTTTGGACAGCAGTAACCGGACCTCGCTGGCAGACAGTTACTCTGACTTTGAAGAAGAAGAGGAAGGTGGTGGCTACAACGGGGTGGGCGACGTGAACAATAACATGGCCAAGCACAAGCAGCATGGCCAACGGTCATCCGCCTCATCCTCATCTTCAGCATCATCCTCCAAAGGAGGCTACCAACAAGGGCGAACCTTAGCCACTAATGGCCACGGTGGTGGTGGCAAGAAAGAGAGCAACCACCGAAATGGTGAACGTAAGTAGAGAAGAAGAACTGCCAAAGTAACTCCCAAAACTGATAACCTAACTACCTCCCCACACCATCCACAGAAACCAAAGGAAAGAGGAAGCCTACGAAAAAGCCCAAGGCGGAGAAGAAGGACTCGGGCCGGCTGGCCGGACCGCTGGCCAAGGCGCCCAAGCAGCTGGAGCAGAGCTCCACTCGCTTCTGCGCCGCTCGAAAGTTCGCCACCAACGATTACCTCGCTAGTTTGGGCCCGTCTCCGAAGCTCTACCCGCCCTCCGCCTACCACATCACCAACCCCAATGAGCCGATCATCATCAGCAGCTCCACCTCGGCCTCGGCGTTGAATCCGCACGCCCTGAAGATCAGCACCCGGGAGAACCGCCAGCGCATCGACAAGTGCTTCCGCAACTTTAGCCTCTTCCCCCAGCACGCCATCTTCGGCCGCGACTTCAAGACCTTCCTGCTGATGGCGCAGCCGAAGATGCTCTACAACGGCGGCGACCTGGTGGCGAGCTTTCCGGTTCGGATGAGCCTCGAGCAGTTTGAGTTTCAGTTCAAGGCCGACCAGCTGAAGATTCGCCAGCAGGAGGCGAAGGCGAGGGCCAGAGGTGAGGCGGAGGTGGTGGACCTGGTGGCCAGCGGCATTGAGTTTGGCGTCGGCAATCGGCACCACCAGCTGTACGCCGAGGACGACGTGGACTTGGACGACACCGGCGATGAGATGGAAGTGGATGGAGGCAGTGTCATCAGCGACTTCGAAAATGGCAGTCCTGGTGGTGGTGGTGACAGTGGACCTTCTTCTACGGCCAGCTCCAGTCGACGTGGCTCCTCCTCGACGACGACGACGACGACGACGATGACCAACGGCAATGGAAAGTCAGCTCATCATCATCATCATCATCAGCAGAAGAAGGAGCGACGAGGAAAGCGGACGGTGATGCGCTCGGACGCCGAGGACTTTGAAGAGGAAGAGGAGGAAGAGGAGGAAGAGGAGGACGACGACGACGGCGACTACTCGCCGCAGTTTAGGGGCAAAAGACGCGTCGCAACGGATGAGTACTATGATGAGCCCTCTTCGGACTTTGGTGATGATGAGGAAGAGGAGGAAGAGGAGGAAGAGGATGATCAACCGATGACGCAATCAAACGACGGGAGCGACGACTCTTCAGACCACTCCTCCTCCTCCTCCTCTTCTGAACAGTCTGATGATAATGGTGGTGGACAGGCGAAGCAGATGGTCAACGGTGGCCACGGCCACCTCTCCAAAGTGCACCGAAAGCGCCGAAAGCGAATCGTCCTGCATGTGCGGCCGCCGCCGAAGCGAGTCAAAACTACCGCCACTTCCTCCTCCACCTTAAATGGAAACGCCGTCGTCAAGAACAACAACAATGGCAGCCGCTCGAGGACGAAGCCTGAGTGGCCGGTGGTGAAACGACCTCGCCTTCAAAATGAAAATGAAAACGAAGAGGAGGGGGAGGAAGAGGAGGAGGAGAGCGCCGGGGAGAACTCCACCAGCAGCAGCAGCAGCCTGAACCAGCGTCCGCAGCGGAAGAACCGGCCCGAGTACCTCGGCGCCGACCTGAGCGAGGTGCGCCAGGTGCGGCAGGCGATTGCCGCCTCGCTCAAGCTGGAGCAGGCGCAGAAGCAGCGGGAGCGGCAGCAGCAGCGAAAAGCCTCCAACAGCAACGGCTTTTCATCAGCATCATCATCATCATCTGTTGCTCCACCTCCGCCCACTTCAAAACATGGCGAAAAGCGGCCCCTCAGTGGAATCGAGGCGATGGGCGAGGTGAGAAAGAGAGCCACCACAACTTCGACCACAACTTCGACCAATTCGACGAACTCGCACTTCTCCGCCGCCAACAAGCACAACTACGGCCGCTCCTCTGCCAGCAGCAACCACCACAATGGTCAGCTCTTTCGCCAGCCTTCCGTTGGCGCCGAGTCGGCTGCCTCCACCTCTTCCTCCTCGGCTTCGACTTCCTCCTCCTCAACGATGGGCAAAAGAGGACCGGCGAATGGCGGCGGAAAAGGAAAAGGGGCGGCGAGGAAGTCGCCGCTAAAGAAGACTTCCGCCGTCTTTAGCGTCAGCCAGCGAAGCGATGACTATGATGATGACGATGAGGAGGAGGATGACTACTCTGACTCTGAGCCGGTGAGTTCTAGTGCTCGCTCCTCCCCCGAGGTGATCACCATCGAGGATGATGATGATGATGATGACGACGAAGACGAGGAGGAGATTATCTGTGAGAATGTCAAGCAGGGAAGAGGAAGTGGCTCTAGACCACAGCAGTCTCACCAGCCTACCACCACCGCCGTGCTGAACACCCTGAAGAGCAGCACCGCCGCCCTCAACGCCGAGCCGCGAAAGTCGGCTCAAGCCGAGCGCCTGAAGACGGCGGCGGCGTCAAACGGAAGTGGTGGTGGAGGTGGCCATGGAACACTGTCAGCAGGTAATGTCGGCGCTGGTGGTGGTGGCAGCAAAGTGACGACGACGACGCCCTCGAAGCTGATTGAGCCGGTGCGAACCCGCTCCAGCGACCGGAAGACGCGCAACAGCAAGCAGCAGTACGAACGGCGCCACCAGGAGACGCTGTCCGCACATGGACAGTTTGACGGTACTGATGATGACCATGATGACCAGCAGCAGGATGATGCAACCTCCTCCGCCCCTAGTAGGAACGGAAGTAGTTCTGCTTCCGGTGCTTCTGCTGCCAGTGCTTCTGCTTCTTCCTCTGCTTCTTCCTCTTCAGCTGCTGCTGCTCAGTTGCCTCGTAGTGCTTGCAGTCCAGCAGCAGCAGCAGCCCGCCCCGTGCCGCTTTCTTCTTCCGCTGTTGGTAGTAGTAGTAGTAGCAGCAGCAGCAGCAGCAGCACTGTAGCTGCCCCTTCCCGAACTGGTACTGGTAGTAGTGGCCATGGTAGTAGTGGCAGTGGTGGTGGTAGCGGCATGGTAGCAGTGGTGGTGGTGGAGGGTGATGACGGCCACGTGGTGACGGCCCGCACGCACGGCCCCAACTCTAGTTGAAACTCCCCTCTGCAAACAAAAAGCACAACTCCCATCACCCCACCACATCATCACCTAATTTCCGGGATGACCTTTTGTTTGCTTGAACAGGAGTTTAGGTGCCTAGATCTCCTTCTCCTCTACTTCTACTTCCGCTTCTTCTTCTTCTTCTTCTTCTTCTTCTTCTACTGCTTTCTAGTGATCGCACACGTCGTAGGTTTGGAGTTTTGCTTGCCCCCTTTTCATTCGGTTTTGGAAGTTTTGTTTGTTTGGGAATGGGATTGTGCTTGCGTCCACATTTTTGCATCCTTTTTAACATCTTCATCACCATCTTTTGACTGCCTGCTTCCTCCTTGCCCGCTTGCCTGCCTGCTTTTACTGTTGACCATTCCGTTCATTCATTTTCATGATTTTATTCATTTGATTTCACCTAAGCTTTTATCTAATCAATCTTTTTTATGCCCTTTCTCCGCAGTTAAACTCTATCGGAAATTATGATACGAAATGCATTGTGACGGACATATCCCCCCCCCTCTCCACCTTGGTCATCGACACTGAGTAATCCTCCTCTTCATGAATTTATTGTTGATTAATCCTCATCTGGTCACCACCATCGCCAACAACACACCGCCACCTCCCCTTTTTAACTCGATTGGATCTCAGTGGATCTTTTACATTCCCCTCTTTCTCTATTTTGCATCTTCAATGCTTTTTGCTGCCACCATCCACTGACAACTCCCACACAGCCTACCTTTTTTATAAACACAAACTTCTTTTATCTTCTTTTTCTACGTTTATGGAAAGTTTCAGTTCGACTGATCTAGCCGTTGACTCTTCTTTCTCATGTTTTAGAATGCTCTTTGAACAGGACAGTTTTGGTGGACCTTTCTCTCTCTCTCTCTCTCTCTCTCTCTCTCTCTCTCTCTCTCTCTCTCCGACCTTGAATTGATCCTTCAATTGCAATGGATTGTTTCTAGTTTTTAGGACTATCTTTAATTTTTCAATTTTTATGACTGCCTCCCTCCCTTTTAACTTTACAACTATTGGATTACTAGTTGATTATTACTATCATTGATATTTATTATAACCTCTACCACCACCACCACAACCTTCACACCTTTATCGTTGTTGCATGCATGCCATTTTCATTATTGTCATCACAACCTAGGTCTTATTTTTTATTACTCTGAACTTCTTTTTTCATTTTTTTTAATTTCTTGTAAGATATTGTCATGCTGCTTTAGTTGGTTGGCTTTGTAATGATATTACTATCCCGTTTATCTCTCTATTGTAATATACCCCCTTTGAAAAGGCACGAAAAGTACTGCTAGGTCAATCTTGCCATCTCTTGTTTTAGAAGTTTTATGCGTGGTTTTCTGAACAATCTTCCCTTCTCGCTGTTTTATGTACAATGTTAAACAGTTCTTGAATTTTATTACTTTTTTATCAACTTGAAAATGAATTGTTGCTTCACCTGTACACAAGAATAAATTCGAAAAGCCTAATTTTTATCACTTTGATTGTTGCTCTGAACACTCAAAGTTGCTTAGAATTTGCACAACAATGATGATAGAGATGAGATATCCAAAGAGGAAAAAACTGTGTTTATAGAATATGTTTTTATTTTCTAAAGTTTGGCAACCTTCACAGAGAAGTGACACCGAAGTCTATGTCCTCAAAAGGGGTACGTCGTTTACTGATGTTATCTTTTTAACAAACTTTGCTAACTTTTTTCTCATTTTCTAGGGCCCAGTTGATGCCTCTTCACCAGCTGGAAAAGTGAGCCCCGGGAGTTCTCAAAGTCCCGGGAGCAGAACAACAAAAGTCCCAACCACAACCACAACACCAACACCAACACCAACACCTTCTCCCAATGCAAGCACCACTCCAACAGCCACTCCCAATGCCCAAACTCCTCGGCCTCAAGCACCTGAGACCAACACCACCACCTTGAACATCACCGGTGGCAGTGACACTGATTCCACCGATCCGAAGATCAAGGTGGGCCTGGTGGGCACCGCCCGGCCGAAGACCAGCCTGGTGGCCAGCCTCCTCGTCGCCTCGACGATTCTGGTGGTGCTGCTCAGCGGGGCGGCCGTCCTCTGGTGGCTCCTCCTGCTTCGGTCATCCCCCGATGATGACAGCGGCTTTCACGGGCCATCAGGAGGAGGAGATCCGGGGGGTGAAAACGGAAGCGGCGGTGGCAGTGGCTGGTGGGACTCCGTGGTCCGCTTCGTGAACTCCATTCCCCGGGAGGTGGCCATCGTCGCCATCGTCGTCCTGCTGCTCTTCAGCCTCTACGTGGCCGCCGGCATCGCCTTCATCGCCTCGCCGCGCCTCCAGGCGGCCTTCTTCGCCGGAAGTATCTTCGCCTTTGGCCCCTGCGAGGAGGGTGATGAGGAGTTGAAGCAGGCAAATTACGCCGAGCAGCTGCCGGGGCTGATCAACTTTCGCATGGTCAAGGAGGACGACGGCGGGCCGATGATCTCGCTGGGCGCCTGGTACGTGCCGCCCTGGCTCCAGCCGAGCCACTTTTCTACCCAAGGACTACCCACTCGGATCGCCGATCTGAACCTCGAAGCTGATCGACGCCTGGTGGTGCTCTGCGCCCACGGCTCCGCCGGGACGCGGGCCGAACCGAGTCGCCGGAAGCTCTACGAGGTCCTTGCCCGCCGGCTCGCCTACCACGTGGTCGCTTTTGAGTACCGGGGCAATGGCGACTCCAGCGATGGCACGGCGGGCGCCGGCCCGGTGCGGTGGACCTGTCCGGCGCTGGCCGAGGACGCCTTCATCGCCTACAGCTGGCTGAGGGTGGAGAAACGGGTTGCCCCGGAGCGGATCCTCCTCTGGGGCCACTCGCTGGGCACGGCCGTCCTCGTGGAGATGCTCACCACCAGGCTTTCGGGGACTTCCGGTTCCGGTCTAGGCTCCCCGCTGGGCGCCATCCTCGAGGCGGCCCTCTCCAGCATGGTGGACGTCATACGGGAGGCGAACTTTGGCCCGGCCATCAACTGCGCACGCGCCACAGTGCCCCTCCTCCAGCGAACGGTCCTCTCGGTCCTCGCCCGCAGCCCCGACTTCTCCTTTGACTCGATGGCCAAGGTCGATCGCCTGCCCTGTCCCCTGCTCTTCCTGCACGCCACCGACGATGAGGAGATCGAGGTGGAGCTGGGGCGGAAGCTCTTTGATGCGGTCAAGGAGAGGGCGCCACCGGCGGTCAGCGCCAAGTCTCGCTTTCAGGACTTTCCCTCCGGCGGCCATATGGACATTGTCCTGCAGTACGAGGAGGTAGTGGCGGAGATTGTTCGCCGCTTTGTCGCCAGCTTGGCCACCAGCTCTGCTTAGGAGAGCTGCTTAGGAGGTGCTGCTTGGGAGTTAGGGCGTATTAAAAAGCTGCAACAGAAGGAGGGAGGAAGAGGAGTTAAGGAGGAGTTAAGGAGGAGTTAAAAGAGAGCTTTTTTAATTAGTGAGCTTGTTGTGGGCTGTGAGTACATTTAGTGCTGGCAAAAATGGGTGTGTGTTTCCATATGACATCTTCTACGTGGTTGAGCCTTCCTCTAAAGCTGTTCTTAACTGATTTGGTACCGGACCAAAAAAAGAGGTGGTGGCTTCCACTCACTTTCGATGACGATGATGATCTCAAAGTTTTGTTAGTTTAAAAAATAGTGCAAAGGTGTGTAAAAAAACATCGTGTTAGTGCTGATGATGGAGGGTTATGTATCAAAAAAGAAACGAGAAAAGAAGTGCAAAAAGAAAAGAGGGGGTGGGACGTAGATGATGATAATGACGATGGTTCATTGACAGTTCTTTCTCTACTACTTCTTCTTCTTCTTATCAGAGTAGGTAGTCAGCTGGTGGACGACGATGGGTCGAGGGGCAGGAGCAGGAGCAGGAGCAGCTGCTGCTGCGGACTCCTTCCACCACTCGGAGTAGCCTCGAAGCGTCTTGGCCGCCGCAGCTTCAGAGCTGCCTGGACCACTTGCTTCAATGGAAAGCTGGTTCATCAGAGCGGAAAAGGGGGATTTAGAAATGGAAGTTTCCGAAGCTGCTGCAGCAGCCGCCCCTTCAGGCGCCTTCACCGCCGTGCTCGCCGGTTGCGACGCCTGCGACTGGACAAACTCAGTGTGCCGACCGAGGACAAAGTGGTGGCCTCCGATTTGTTGTTGTTGTTGTTGTTGGCTGTTACTTGCTGCAGCTAGGTCTCGAGGTGACCTTGATGAGCCGGGGGCCTGAGAGTCGAGGAGCAGGGCCGAAGAAGACTGCTGCTGGTGTTGATAGTGCTGCTGTCTCTGGTCCACCAGGCTGCTGGGCACCTTGCGCAGCGGCGAGGAGGCGTACTTCAGCATCGAGGAGGGATCAAAAGGAGACGGAGACTGGAAGGAGTTCATTCCTGATTGTTGCTGTTGTTGTTGCTGCTGTTGAAAAGAGGAGGGATTCAGCGAGAAGATCGAGGGCCCATCTGAGGGTCCACCGGGAAGAAAGTTGTTCGACGGATTCTGCTCTGGATTTTGCTGTCGTTTGTTGACATTCGGCTCGGTCATCTGGTCGCTCAGGTAGCGGGTGATCTCCTGTTGCAGCTTCACTTTGTAGTCTCGAGAGAGCGCCGCTGAAGCTTGGGCGGCAGAGTGGGTGCCCTGGTGAATGGGTGGAAAACTACTGCTCTGTCCAGAAGAGAACTCCATCGGAGAGAAGGGATGGACGTTCTCGGTGTTGTAGCGGGCGTAGTAGCTGCTAGTTGGATCGGGAATCAGTCGAGAAGAGGGTGAGGAAGATGACGATGGTTTGCCGTTGTACTCTCTCATTGAGGGGTAGTAGGCGCTCTGGGGAGCTGCTTTGGGGACTCCTTCAACCGAAGAATCGGGTCTTGAAGAGGAAGAAGAAACGGAGGAGGGACCTTGCGAAGACAGGCCATCAATGGTCAGGCTTCCCAGGTCAAAGGGGTTTCTGCTATTTTGACCGGGTGACGCCTGTTTGAAATAGCTGCTGCTGCTGCCGCCACTGCCGCCACCGTTCACAATGGACGGTCGCGAAACGGAGTTGTCCGATTCAGCCAAGGACTCCTGGACCGCTTTGAAGATGTCCTCTCGGTGGCGGTTTCGATTGCCGGCCGACAGGTTGGGCGAGTTCTGCAGGACAAAGTTAATCTGATCTTGAAGCTCCTGTCGCGGGTCCACCTTGCTCTTCGGCTCGGGCATGCGAATGGTGCTGGTGACCTGCGATTCGGGCTGGCCAAAGTTTCCCTGGTCAAAGTTGTTCAGTTTTGAAAGGGAGCTTTGAGGTGAAGGAGAAGGCGCTCCTCCTCGCTCAAACTGAGACTGCAGTCCAAAAGTTGGCGGTGGTTGCTGGTGGTGGTGAGCTGCGCTTGGACCTCCAAAAGGGTTCGGGTTCAGCTGTTGCTGCTGTTGCTGAGGAAAATTTGGGTTCATTTGGTGCTGCTGCTGCATTTGCATTGGCTGACCGAACATCTTTGGCGACATCTGATTCTGTTGCTGATTCTGTTGCTGATTCTGCTGCTGCTGCTGCATCATCATCGACTGCTCAAAAGGCGATGGCTTTGGCTGCTGCTGCTGCTGCTGCTGCTGGGGCATCATCTGCTGATGGTGCAGCGGCATTGGCATCATCGACAGACTTGGTGGCGGACCTTGATGTCCACTACCACGAAGTCCACCTGGTGACTGGGGACCCTGGTTGAGCATATGTGGTCGCTGCTGCTGCTGGGCAAAGGAGTCCATCATGGTCATCTGTTTGGCAATGGAAATGGACTGAGGTGACTCCCGTTGTCGACCACCACCTGAATTAATCAGACCAAATTGACCTTGACCGACATTCGAAGCGGAAAGTGCCTGCGTCCGCTGCGACTCAAAGGGCGGCATCACCTGACTGGGAACGAGGGGCCCGCTGTTCAGGTCATTGCCCTCCAGGTCGTTGATGGGCAGAATATTGTTATATGAGGAAGATGGATTTTGGGGCTTTTCCAGCGGCTTTGGCTGGCCTACCAGGCTGCCTGCTTGTCCAAAGTGAGTGGCCATTGAGATGGGCGACAGGGGAGGCTGATAAGAGGAGGAGGGCTGCTGTTGTTGAAATAGTTGCTGATAAGAAGAGGAGGAGGAGGAGGAGGTGGGAGGCGCCGAGGCGACCAGCGGTGGCTGATTGACCAGCATCATCATCGGCGGTCCGCCTGCCTGTGGCATTGCGTAGGGTGAGGAGTTTGGAGGAGGATGAGGAGCTCCAGCAGCCATGGACTTCATCATCTTTCCCTCGTAGCCCGGTTTAAAGACCAGGAATGGCTTCGGCTTCTCCATTGGCGCCGAGAAGGTCATCTGCTGCTGCTGCTGCTTTCCAGTTGATCTCAAACCAGACATTGATTCAGGAGAAAATTGGTAGCCTAGAAAAAAGTTTGAAAAAGAATAGTTTATTAGTTAGTACAGGAGAACAGAAACGTAGGAGATCAGCGCAAGGGGCGTGAGAATCAGCAGCAGACAGAAGAGCCCATAAAAGAGAGTTAGCAGAAGTTTAGGACAGAGGTGAAAGAGGTAGGCCAAAAAGAACAACAGAAAAAGGGAGGTCGCTCCAAGAAGGACAAGATCAAAGAGGAAATTCGCACCATCACCACCTTCACCCCCTTCACTCCACTTACTGAGACCAAACGGTGAGGGTGATGATCGAAGAGCTGACTGCTGATCGGGCAGTGGCTGCTGCGGTGCAAAGGAGTACCCTGGCGGGAGTTCGCCTAGAAAGGGTGAACCTCCTCCGTAGGGTGAGGCTCCGGGAGATGCAGAAAGCTCGGCCCTAGCTGCTGAACCACCTCGACCACCTTGTTGGGGAGAATCTTGAAGCAGGGAGGCCTCATTTGAAGGTGAAGAAGGAGCTGCTGGAGCGCCCTCCTTCTGTGAGGAAGAAGGTACTCCGTGGTTGATCATCTGTGAATGGTGGTGAACTGCACTGCTGGGGAACATGTTCGAACTGCCGGAAGATGAGTAGATGGTGGAACTGGCCAACGGAACCGAGCCAGAGGAGTGACCAGAATTTGCAATAATAGAATCGCTCTCAGAGCGAGGCATCGTCCCCGGCGCCACCTGGTCAATCTTCACGATGCCGCCCACCTTGACGATGGGCGTCGTGTAGCCGATCATCGTCACGTGCCCGGGGCCCATCTGCTGGTTGCTCACCAGCGTAAACTGGCCCGGCTTGGAGCGCAGCAGCGCCGCCTGCTGCTGGGCGTAGGGCATGTTCAGCGTCTGGCCGCCAGCGGTCGCTGTCGGCGACTGAAACCGTTGAAGGTGGTGATGAAGGTGACTGTTGGTCGACGTCGAGGTCAACAGGTCACGAGGAGTCGTTGAAGAAGTTGTGGTCGTGGTGGAAGAGGAGGAGGTTGTTGAAGGGGAAGAGGCGGCTCTTCGAAAGCTTTTTGAAGAGGAAGTTGAGGAGGTGCTGCTGGGGGCGTGCACCATTGCCGAGGACTGCGATGACTGACTTTCGGCAAGGTCGCCCAGGCGACTGAGTCTGGAGACGGTGGTTGAAGTTGAGGTGGTGGTGGTGCGATTTGCAGTGGGCGGCGCCGCCACCAGGCTTGACTTTAGCGTCGATTCAGGACCGGAAGTGGTGAAACTGGAGGAGGTGTTGGCTGATTTGGAAGAGGAGGATGACTTTGAGTGGTGAGCACCGTTGACCACTGCGGCCACCGCCACCAGCAGGCCCACTAAAATTAGTCGAGGGATCTAAGTGATGATGATGATGAGAGGGGAAAGTTTTTGTTAGATTAAAGACTGCACTTAATGTTTAAGACACAGCAATTGCAACAGTTTATGATGAGATAAGTATTACCATTGTGTTTGCAGTAGTAGTTTGTGACTTTTGCTATTTAGATGCGTTGATTGTTGATGAGAAAAAAAGAGTTGTTGTTGAGAGTGAAACAGTAGCCGCCCGCCGCTGCTGCTGTTTATTGCATTATCTTGTCCAAGAAAACAAAAATTGTCCAAACGACTAGACACACACACACACAGTGTGTGTTTCTTCCGGCCGTGCAGAAAGTTGCTCCTCTTCCTCTGTTACTACTAAATTACTCGTTACTCTTCGCTCTTTCTTCCCTTCCTTCCGGTTTGATGCACTGCTGGGCAACTGCAGTTGCTGTTGTACACTTTTTGTACAACTGCTGTACGACAACTACTGTACAAAGAGCACGTGAACGAACTGTGCGGGTACTTGCTGGCGGATTAGTTGCACAAGGGAAAGAGCAGCGTAGTAGCAGAACCCCTCACACACAAACTGACAGACAATGGAGCTGCTGAACAACTAAAAATAGAAAATGTCACCCGAAAAAGACACGCTGGGGATGTCCGATATGCTCGAGGTGCTATTGTTGTGTTGTGCCGTTGAGCCAACTAAACAAAAAAAGCAACAACAATAACAACAAAGGGGGATGCTGCTGCTGCTGTTTTTGTCGCAAAACGAAGAGAGAGAGAGAGAGAGAGAGAGAGTGGGCAAAGCTGATAATTTCCGGTCAGAAGCAAAAAAAACGTTGGCGATGAAAATGACAAAAGAGAAGAAAATTGGAGCGGAAAGTTTAATAAAACACAAGCAAAGAAGAAGAAGAAAAAAAAGAAAGAGCAGTTGATGAATAAATAATGAAAAAGAAGTAGGAGACCACCGATGACCAGATGTTTGGGACACAGAGATGCCACCTAAAGTGTATCACCACTGCCACCAAAAATGATTGAACAAACAACAGAAAAAAAATGTGGGCAACGACCCCACAAAGACAACTCTGTGGTTCTGTGGCTGCTCCTGCTGAAGCAGAGCTAATAAAAATCGGCTGAAGAAGCTGAAGACTGCCGTCAATGGGGTGCTTTTATAGCTGTCCCCTCTTTTTCTCCTTCTTCTTCTTCTTTTTGGGCAACAGCAGCAGCAATCCTCGCAAATGATTATTGCTCGTTGATTATGGAGTTGACAAACCACAAAGCTGAGGAGAAGAGAGAAAACAGGAGGGCAAAAAGAGGTGAGAGAAAAATGGAGAGCAAGATCAGAGAGAGAGAGAGAGAGAGAGAGAGAGAGAGAGAGAGAGAGAGAGAGAG
>JAALOO010000098.1_pt2 | contig 62423 bp, 60 predicted proteins | sample 7257641 | NCBI WGS metagenome assembly JAALOO01 (sample SAMN14085613, study PRJNA598686) | mite metagenome | biome: ENVO:01001000; feature: ENVO:01001002; material: ENVO:01001226; isolation source: single female mite from University of Michigan culture on fish food culture... ...
TGCTGACGTGCTGACGTGCTGACGTGCTGACGTGCTGACGTGCTGACGTGCTGACGTGCTGACTTTTAAAACCCTCCTTCCGGACGGTTTTAAAAGTCAGCCCGAGCGACAAGCCCCGAGCCCCACGACTCGAACAACAATCCGCAGGAACAAGGATCCCAGGCATGCCTCCTCAAACCGTTGAGAGCTGCTCGGGGTGCCGGCACAGGGGGCGCGGGGGCGAGTCAGACTACTTGCCGCGGGCGGAGTGTCGATCGGGGATGCAAGCAGCCTGCTGCTTGAGCCCGACGCTTGTGGTTTGTCCGGGGGACAAACCACCGGGCGAGTTCAGGCTGCGCCCCGATTGACACTCTGACAAGGGCACCGACGCGCAGCGTCGGCAAGTAGTCCGCCCTGCTCCCCCTGTGCCGGCACCCCGAGCAGTGGCCTACGAAGAATGCCCTCCGGCAATCCTCCCTTCAGTTTCCCCATCCAGCCCCCGACCCTACGCCCCACCCTCAACCCAAACCCAAACCCAAACCCAACAACAATTTTGAACCTAAAACATAAAAAACCGCTCAAAACCCACCGCCCTCCTCCCCCCGTAACAAACCAGACATCCACCCGCCACATCCCCGCCAAGCCGCAGCCCGCCGCCACTCTCCCACCACCCCATCCCCCCGGAACCAGCCCTTCACATAAAACACAATCCAATCATCGGCGGATTTGCTGATCCGTTCACAGGGCAGTCATACGCCCTTCCTACACTGCCCGCAGTCCTGATCCGATGCCGACTGAGCAGCCCACCCCCACGCACAGTCCGGCCTCTCTTTTTCCCTTCTCTCCACGAGTGGCTGTATGACCTTCACCTCCCGTCCCCAAAAATCCCACACCGTGCAGCGCCTGCAACAAGCCGGACTCTCCCTGTCCCTGGCACTGCTGCTGACCGCCTGCGGCAGCGGTTCCAGTGGCAACGATGGCCCGACCAACCCCGGCGTCGACCCAGAAACCCCGACCGTAGAGCCCGGCGACAAACCCCAGGCACTGGGCGGCAAAAAAGCCCTGATCGTCACCATCGACGGCCTGAGCTACGAAGCCCTGCTGCAAGCTCGCAAGGCCGGCCAGCACCCCGCCCTGAAAAACCTGACCATCGCTCCCGCCCAAACCGGCGGCTACGCAGGCACTCCCAGCGAACAACGCACCCTGCCACTGCCCGGCTGGGCCTCCCTGATTACCGGCGTGTGGGCAGACCAGCACGGCCTGCGCGGAGTCGGACAAGAAGACAGCAAACTCAACAGCCCCACCCTGGTGGCCCAAACCTCGGAACCCACCCAGGCCGCCCTGGCCTTGAGCACCGCCAACTACCGCACACTGTGGAGCCAGGACCTGCAAGAAGGCCGCATCATTGAAGCGGCCAACTGCACCGACTCCGACAGCTGTGTCAGCGAACAAACCCAGAAATACCTGCAAGAAGGCAAGTCCCTGATCCTGGCCCAGATCCAGGCTCCCGCCCGTGCCGCCACCCAAGGCGGCCTGGGTAGCGCCGCTTATCAACAGGCTGTCAGCGAATCCCTGGCATCACTGGACAAGCTGTTCGCCCTGATCGACAAACGCAAACAGGCAGACGCCTCGGAAGACTGGCTGGTCATCCTGACCACCAGCTACGGCCTGGACGAATTTGGTGGCACCACCGGCTCGCAATTCAACCGCAACAAGACCAGCTTTATTGCCACCAATAAAACACTGGCCTCCTTGCCCGCCGTGGACAGCCAGGTCTCCAGCAGCACCGACATGAACACCCTGGCCGCCATCATCGACATCGCACCCACCGTCCTGTCGCACCTGGGTCTGCAAAACGAGCAATACCGCTTCCGTGGCTCGCCCCTGCAAGCCGACACCCGCGTACACAACCTGGCGTTCAGCAAACCTGCCGACAAAAACATGGTGGACCTGAACTGGGTCCTGCAAGGCGAGGCCTCGCAAGAAATCCAGATCATGCGTGACGGCAAGCTGATCGCCACGCTGCCTGCCGGAACCACCCAGTACTCCGACCCGCTGCCCGCATCGGAAACCGCCCAAACCTACTCCCTGTATTACTCGGTGCAGGTAGGCAAAGCAGCTTCGACTCTGAAAGCCGAGGTGGGCTACCAGCCCCCGCCCAAACTGGCTGACACCCTGAAGAACGGACTGCGCAGCTACTACACCTTCAGCAGCCAGCCCTTTACCGACGCCAAAGGTGGCAGCACGCTGCAAACCTCGACTCCAGCCGTTCCCGCCGGCCAGCTGATTGCCGCAGACTTCCTGGACCCAAGCACAGCCAAGGGCGGCCTGCGCATCACGGGTAACAATGCCGATGGCAATGGCAACCGCGGCTACCGCCTGTCCATGAGCCGCGACCTGTTCACCTTGAGCAGCGTGCAACAAATGACTATCGGCTTCTGGCTGCGCACCCCCAACAACTGCCAGGGTTACGGCGCCTCCATCATGGCCAACAAGAACTACGACTCGGGCAACAACCCCGGCTTTGCGCTGGGCCTGTTCAACGCCAATGGCTGCGACATCCGCTTTAACACCGGCTACGGTGGCGGCCGCAACGAGAGCCAGGGCTACAACATCACCCCGGACGAATGGGCCTATGTGGCCGTGGTCATCGACAAGGCCGAAGGCAAGATGCTGGGCCACGTGTTTGACCCCAAGAAAGGCGCACAGTTTGGCTCGGTGGCTTTGGAAGCCCGCACCCTGCAAGCCCTGGGTGGCACCGGCACCGGCGAGCTGGGCCTGAACGAAGACGTTACCGGCCAGTACTACAAACGCTGGGGACGCAGCGACATCAATATGGACTTTGGCGAACTGGCCATGTGGGACCGCGCCCTGAGCACGGACGAACTGACCAGCATTTACGAATCCCGCCAGCCTCTGTCCAGCCTCCAACCCTGATCGCCAAGCAAGGACTTTTTATGACTCCCAAGAACGCTTCACTCACCTTTGAGCGCATAAAACGCGCATCCGTCTTGTTGATGTTCTGCGGCCTGCTGGCTGCCTGCGGCGGTGGCAGCGACACCGGTAGCTCGGGTAACACGGGCTCGCCTGAAGAGCCCACCGAGCCCGGCAAACCCACGCCCGAACCCGCGCCGCAACTGAAATGCGCCCCTTGATTGACTAAGAGATTAAGCACAATGACTTCACGCCGCAGCTTCCTACGCAATATGACCGGTGCCAGCCTGGCAGCAGGTTCCCTGGCCGCATTCCCTCCCAGCATCCGCAAGGCGCTGGCCATTCCGGCCAACAACAAGACAGGCACCATCAAGGACGTAGAACACATTGTGGTTCTGATGCAGGAGAACCGCTCCTTTGACCATTACTTCGGCACCCTGAAAGGTGTGCGCGGTTTTGGCGACCGCTTCACCATTCCCTTGCCCAATGGCCGCAATGTCTGGCAGCAAAACGTCAGCTCCACCGAAAGCGTGTTGCCCTATCACCTGGACAGCACCAAGGGTAATGCCCAGCGCGTCAACGGTACGCCGCACTCCTGGTCGGACGGCCAGGCTGCCTGGGATCACGGCCGCATGAACTTCTGGCCCAAGCACAAGAACCGTCACTCCATGGGCTACTACCGCGAAGCCGAAGTACCCTTCCAGTTCGCCATGGCCAACGCCTTCACCCTGTGTGATGCCTACCACTGTTCCATGCACACCGGCACCAACTCCAACCGCATGTTCCTGTGGACGGGTACGAATGGACCATCGGGCAGCGGCGAATGTACGGTGAACAACGCCTGGGACAGCCTTGGTTCTTCCCTGTTGGGCTACGAGTGGAAAACCTACCCCGAGCGCCTGGAAGAAGCCGGTATCAGCTGGAAGGTGTATCAGAACCTGCCTGACAACTTTACCGACAACTCCCTGGCCGGCTTCAAGCAGTACCGTCGTGCCAACGAACAATCCGGCAAGCCCAACAACTCGCCTTACGATCCGGCCGACAATGATGGCAACCCGCTGTACAAAGGCGTGGCCAACACCATGCCCGATGGTGGTTTCTTTGGCCAACTGCGTAAAGACGTGGAAGAAGGCAATCTGCCTCAGATCTCCTGGGTCGTGGCTCCTGCCAACTACTCCGAACACCCTGGCCCATCAAGCCCGGTACAAGGCGCCTGGTACACCCAGGAACTGCTGGATGCGCTGACAGCCAACCCCGAGGTCTGGAGCAAGACCGTTTTGCTGGTCAACTTTGACGAGAACGACGGCTTCTTTGACCACGTGCCTTCGCCTTCTGCCCCTTCCATTGATCCGGTCACTGGCAAGCCCGCGGGCAAAACCTCCCTGAGCGAAGAAGAGATCGCGTTCGAGTACTACAACTACCCCAGCCCCAAAGGTCTGTTGGGTCAGCCTCCCCGTGACGGCAAGGTCTTTGGCCCCGGCGTGCGTGTACCCATGTACGTGATCTCGCCCTGGAGCCGTGGCGGTTGGGTGAACTCGCAAGTGTTCGACCACACCTCTGTTATCCGCTTCATGGAAGAGCGCTTTGGCGTGATGGAACCGAATATCAGCCCGTACCGCCGTGCCGTATGTGGTGACCTGACCTCCGCCTTCAACTTTGCCAGCCCGAACGACGAACCTTTGCCTACCTTGAACGGCCGCCGCAGCCGTCAGGACGCAGACTCGATCCGTAGTGCTCAGGAGCGTCTGGCCCAAGTACCTCAGCCCGTCGACAACCAGCGCATTCCCGTGCAGCAAACCGGCGTGCGTCCATCGCGTGCCCTGCCTTACGAACTGCACGTCAGCGCCCGTTGCGACAGCGAGAAAGGCGTACAACTGCTGTTCTCCAACACGGGGAAAGCAGCGGCTGTGTTCCACGTCTACGACAAGCTGAATCTGGACCGCATCCCTCGCCGCTACATGGTCAACCCTGACCAGATCCTGGATGATGTGTGGGACGTGCAAGCGAACAATCTGGGTCACTACGACCTGTGGGTCCTGGGTCCGAACGGCTTTCACCGTCACTTCCGTGGCGATGTCAGCGTGTTGAGCCAGCCCGAAGCTGCCCGCCCCGAAATTCGTGTCTGCTACGAAGTCACCAAAGGCGATATCTATCTGGAAATGATGAACGGTGGCCAGTCTGCCTGCACCTTCACCATCCAGTCCATGGCCTACCGTGAAGACGGTCCATGGGAGGTGACGGTTGAGCCAGGCCAGCAATCCAAACAATCCTGGGCCTTGAAGGCCAGCGGCCACTGGTACGACTTCGTGGTTCGCTGCAGCAGCGACCCAAGCTACTACCGTCGCTTCGCAGGCCGCGTGGAGTTTGGCGAGCACGGCGTCAGCGACCCAGCTCTGGGGATTCCTGCCTACCTGTAAGACTTAAACGCTCTGAATCTATAGTTCTATCGTCTGACTATGTGTGCGTGCGCACCACGCACACTTTTTACCCCGATGCCAACAAGTGGCATCGGGGTTTTTTTTGATTGTGATTGATGCAGGTAGCGCGCCAAGGGCCCGCTACCAAACTTAGCGGGAATAGCGGGAGCGAAGATTCAAGCCAATGTAATGCCTTCTGCGCTGCCTCTTTCTTTTCAGCGCCACTCTTTCTTCATTGATGGGCGGGGGCTTGCGGACACTGCCCAGTTCAACGACAGCGCGTAAGCACTCGGCATGCGTAATGCGGGCCGACAAACAAATGTCAGCCCCCGCATACAAGGCGCGCTCACAGGCCAAAGGAGTCTCATCGGCCAGAAAAAGAATCGCCACATTATCCAGCTGACGCATTGCCGAGATCACGGCATAAACATCAAACTCGCTTTCCCCTTCACCATCAATAATCAAGACACGCAGGCGCTTTCCGATTGTGGCAAGGTCCGTGGGGCTGGTCGCCACGGTCGTGCACACCCCTGAGCCGGCCAGATAATCATGCAGGGCCAGCATATCGCCCACACGCGATGATGCAGGCTGTGCAATCAGGAGAAAAACCACATCAAAATCGTACATAGGGCGCGATACGCAGTCCTTTTATCACTGACCACCCTGCATCAATTTAATAATGGCCTGTGTATGCTGAGCATTCTGGGTTCCGATCAGCAAACGCCCATCGGAAATCGTTTCACTGATACGCGCCACACTCACCAGTTGCCCTTGCACACTTAGCAGCAGATAGTGGCCTTGCGCCTGAGCCGTGACACTGCGCAGTTTGGTAATCCCGTTCTGGTTCATTTCCAGCAACAGAAAGGTCCCTTGATCTTGTGTCGTCACGGGAGTGACACGATGCAGATCGGCTTGCGTCAGAACAGGCTGGGGCAGCGCATAAAGAGAGGTTCCGCCCACATCCACCGCCACCAAGGGCGCTTCCGCTTTCTCCTGCGCCAAATGCAGGGTGATGACCGTGTTGGATTGATTGCGAGAGGCTGTTGCTGCCATCACAGGGGCCTTGGCGGACGAGGCAGAACCTTGCATGACAGGCGGTGCCGGATCTACAGGTTCAGGAGCCTGGCGAGGCATCGTTTGCTGACAAGCAGCCAGGCCGCCCGCCAGAATCAGTAGCGCTAATTTGTGCAGAATATTCATTATTTTCTCAATCACGGCACGCAGCCCGACAAGCCGGGTGCGTGCCTGGTTGCAGCATCCAACTTAACGTTGGCCTTGAACCTCAATATCAACCCGACGATTCGGCGCCAGGCAGGCGATCAACTCAGTGCGATTGTGTTGATCACACTGCACAAGGGGACGATCCGAACCAAAGCCTTGCGTCACAATCACGGCAGCTGGAATGCCCTGGGCGGACAAGGCCTGGCGGACTGTCTGGGCTCGTTGCTGCGACAAATGCTGATTCGATGCCGCATTTCCGATTCGATCCGTATGACCGGAAACAGTCACGCGCTCGATCTCGGACATTTGCTTGAGCTGGCCTGCAATATCGCCAATCGTGCTCAGCCCCGCACTGGTCAAGGTCGCACTGCCAAAGGCAAAGGCCACGTCCCCGGAAAGCGAGAAAGGCTGGACAGTCGCGGTTTTCGGCGTCGCATCCAGAGCAGAAGCACATTCGCTAGGCTTCCAGTAAAAGCTGCGGCCCAGCTTGTCCTGGTCAAACAGCACCTTGAACTGACACGTCTTGATGCCCTGTGCCGTGTTGAAGTGGAACAAGTAATCCCACTCCCGCACCTTGAAACCTTCGGCAAAGTGCGGGCGACCCAGCAAGTCATACAACTGATCGCGTGTCACGCCTTCCCGGACCTGACGCAGATTGTCGATATTCGGGTAAGAGCCTGTGTGAAAAGTCGCTTTGTCCACTTCAGGAAACACCGGTTTTTCTGTATGACCTTCCGAGTCCACCTGACTCAAGGTTCCGCATCCAGCAAGCACCAGACTGCCGAGCAGAGCAGCCCCAAACCAATTTTTCTTCATGATCTGAAATCCTTCAAAAGTGTGTGCTGTGCATCGGCGTCAATGCGCCGATGCACCGTAGAGTCAGGGCCGACTTACCATTGATAACCAATACCCACGGCACCACCGTAATCACCGCGCGAGGTGGTATTGCCCGAGAGCTTGTAAACCCATTTGCCGTTATCGGTAATTCCGGAGAAACCAATGGCCATACCGGACTCTCCACGCCAGGTACCACCAGCCATGGACATCATGTGTTTGCCCGGCAAGTAAGCCTGGGGCAGTGACGCTGTTGCCATGGCGGCAGCCACACCTGCACTCAAGCGGTTATCCAGACGATTGATATCGTGGCGAATGTTGTTGATCTGGCCTTGCAGATTGCCCGCAACCTGATGCAACTGGCTCACGTTCACCGCATCGGTGTCATTGACGCCCGCCGCCACATTGGTGATGTGCTTGCCGGACATATTGATGCCGTTCTCGTTGATGATCGGGCCACCGTTATTGATCTGAATTTCATCGGCCTGAACATTCACTGCCGTAATGGAATTGACCTTCAGATCCTGGGACACCGACACCTTGATATCAGCGCCCACGGTCTGGCCTGCATCATTGACCCGGTCCGTCTTGGAGATCACGATGTTGTCGCCTTCAACAAAGCCCACGGTGTTGCCATTGTGGATAGGCGTGCCGTCACCAGAGCCATTATTGCCACCGCCTGTGGAGCCGGAACCATTGCCATTGGAGCCACCGGTATTGCCGCCTTCCTTGCCATCTGTCGGTGCTTCAACATTCCAGTGCATGCTGTCCAGAACATCTTTCAAGGAAGAATGCTGGCCACCGTTGTAAGCAAACGAGCCGTTTCCATCCAGACCAATGAAGGACTCGATAGGCTGGAGCTGACCGTAATTGACGGCATCCGTCGGATTGCGGCCGGCGGCCACATTGGTGATACGCATATCACCTGCGTTGATGCCAGCCAGGGTGATGCTCGGGCCATTGTTGATGGTCAGGCCGGTGTTACCCAGGTGTACGTCGTTTCCTACCGCAACCCCTGCGTTGTTGATGACGGTATCGCCGGTCTTCAGGCTGCCATCTGCACCCAGATCAATGTCCTTGTTCAGCTTGACTTCAACCTGTCCGGAATCATCGGTGCCGGTCTGCTCGACCGTGACGTTCTTGTCACCGACAAAGGCAACCTGGCCGTTCGGACCGATATTGGCGCTATTGCCATCCGCATCGGTCACATTCCAGCCAGCGCTGGCAACGTCATTGACTTGCTTGAGCTGGTCTTCGGTCGCCGCCTGACCGCTGGTGTAGTTATCCGGATCCCAAGTCAGATTGGTCAGTCCGCCGATTCGGCCGGTATCACCATTGATCGTGACCGGGTTTGCTCCGCCCACCACGACCTGCGTGCTGCCGATAGCCGTGCTGTTACCGGCCGCATCTGCTACCGTGATCGAACCTGCGCCTACGGTAGTCGTGTCACCGGCGGCATTGCTGACCGTGGTGCCCGCCGCAGTCGTGGAGGTCTTGTTACCTGCACTATCCTCTACAGTCAGACCGTCGTTATTGACGACCGTGTTTCCTGTCGTCAAGCTGCCGTCCGCACCCAGATCAATGTCCTTGTTCAGGTTGAAGGCCAGGTCCGTGCCATCACGTGTGATGTTGATATTGCCGTCCGCATTGCTGAAGTCCACCGATGCGCCTGGTTTCACATTTTCTGTGGCACCACCATTGGCACTGATGTTCCAGCCTGCGTTGGCAACCTCTTCAACACCCTTCAACTGCGACACATTCACCGCATCGGTGTCATCCGTGCCAGCATCCAGATTGGTAATCTTCTTGCCGTTCATATTGATGCCACTGCCGTTGATCACCGGGCCACCGTTGTTGATGGTGATGCTGTTCAGATCCGTCAGGTTCTGAGCCATGACCAGGTTCAGCTGGTTGCCGTCGCTATCAACACGCAGGTTCGCACCCGTGGACTCTTCGCTTTCGGCCAACTCACCTGAAATGGTCAATGGCGTGTTATCGCCCAAGGTCTTGGCGATGGTGCTGCCAGTGTTACCCGCAAAGCTCAAGCCATCGGCTTGGGTGGCGATTTCGTTGCCCTTGTAAATAACATCGCCGCCGTTATTGACAACAAAGTTATCGCCCAAGCGGGTTTCGCCCTGAACGGTCAGATTGTTGGTGGTGATGCTATCGCCATTGACGACCGTGTCGCCAACGGTGACGCTGTCACCGTTGATCACGGTGCCGCCCACCGTAATGCTGTTGCCTACGGTCAGATCATCAGCCAGGTTGAAAGCCAGATCAGTGCCGGTGCGCGTGACGGTGATGTTGCCATCGTCATTGCTGAAGTCCACCGAAGCCCCCGGCTTGACGTTCTCGGCGGCAGCACCATTGGCGCTGATGTTCCAGCCCGCGTTGGCAACGTCCGAGACCTCTTTCAACTGCGACACATTCACCGCATCGGTGTCTTCTGTGCCAACGGCCAGATCGGTGATCTTCTTGCCACCCATATTGATGCCATCGCCATTGATCACCGGACCACCGTTATTGATGGTGATGCTGTTCAGATCCGTCAGGTTCTGCGCCATGACCAGGTTCAGCTTGTTGCCATCGCTATCAACACGCAGGTTCGCGCCTGTAGAGGCTTCGCTTTCGGCCAACTCACCTGAAATGGTCAATGGCGTGTTATCACCCAAGGTCTTGGCAATGGTGCCGCCGGTGTTGCCGGCAAAGCTCAAGCCGTCATTCTGGGTAGCAACTTCACTGCCCTTGTAAATGACATCACCGCCATTATTGACCACAAAGTTGTCACCCAGACGGGTTTCACCCTGAACGGTCAGGTTGTTAGTAGTGACGCTATCGCCATTGACCACCGTATCACCCACGGTAATACTGTTGCCCACGGTCAGATCATCGGCCAGATTGAAAGCCAGATCAGTGCCGGTGCGTGTGACGGTGATGTTCCCATCATCATTGCTGAAGTCCACCGAAGCACCGGGTTTGACGTTCTCAGCAGTTGCACCATTGGCACTGATGTTCCAACCCGCATTGGCAACGTCCGAGACTTCTTTCAGCTGCGACACATTCACGGCATCGGTGTCATCCGTGCCAGCATCCAGATCGGTGATCTTCTTGCCACCCATATTGATGCCGTCGCCGTTGATCACTGGACCACCGTTATTGATGGTGATGCTGTTCAGATCCGTCAGGTTCTGCGCCATGACCAGGTTCAACTGATTGCCGTCGCTATCAACACGCAGGTTCGCGCCTGTCGAGGCTTCGCCCTCGGCCAGTTCGCCGGAGACCGTCAATGGCGTGTTATCCCCCAGCGTCTTGGCAATGGTGCTGCCGGTGTTGCCGGCAAAGCTCAAGCCGTCATTCTGCGTAGCGACTTCACTGCCCTTGTAAATGACATCACCCGCGTTGTTCACTACAAAGTTGTCACCCAAGCGGGTTTCACCCTGAACGGTCAGGTTGTTGGTGGTGATGCTATCGCCATTGACGACCGTGTCGCCTACGGTGACGCTGTCGCCGTTGATCACGGTGTCGCCCACCGTAATGCTGTTACCCACGGTCAGATCATCGGCCAGATTGAAGGCCAGATCGGTGCCGGTGCGCGTGACGGTGATGTTGCCATCGTCATTGCTGAAGTCCACCGAACCACCCGGTTTCACGTTCTCTGTGGCGGCGCCATTGGCGCTCACATGCCAGCCCTGAGCAGCGTATTTGATCGCATCGTGCACCGTGTTTTCACCGGTATCACCGATATTGCTCATGCTCAGCGTGCCGTTGGGGGCCAGTGTGGCATTGCCACCCAGGATGTTTTTCGTGGTGTTGGCTACATTGCCCAGCACCGAATTCGTGGCATACAACTGGCTGCCATTGATCGCATCCGTGCTGCTCGCGCTGATCCGGCCTGCGGCCACATTCGTCACTGTACGTTTTTCCTGCTCCGTACCCACGCTGACGGTAGCAACAGGACGATCCCCGGCAAAGTTACCGTAGTTCAACCCGTTCAAAGAGGCATTCGAGGTGCCAACCGCGCCTGCTGTCTCTGCACCATCGCCCAGCGCTATCGAACGTGCATTGCCTGCACGTGCGCCCTGACCAATAGCGACGGCACGGTCGGCCGTGCTGCGGGAACCGTCACCCAGCGCAATCGCTTGTCGTTCAAGAGCCCAAGCATCACGGCCCTGTGCAATCGATGCCTCGCCAAAAGCATGAGCGCCCTTGCCCTGTGCCTGTGCATAATCAGCGGTGGCCTGAGCTTCGCGACCTACTGCAATGCTGCTATTGAACTCGGCAACGGAATCCGTACCCAGCGCAATGGAGTCGCGGTTCCTGTCCTGATTTTCGACATCAGGATTAGACTGGCCGGAGCGAGCGTTAGTACCCATTGCAATACCGCGTGCCGCAAAGGCTTTAGCATCCGTACCGCTGGCCTGGGAATCCCCGGCAGCCGCCCGCGACCGCGTGCCAAACGCCATGGCGTCATTGGCCGTTGCCTCCGCATTGCTACCCTGCGCGATACCGCGAGCAGCATTCACCACCGAGTTTTTACCAATCACAATCCCTTCCACTGCTGTGGAACTGGATTCTGTACCGATCACAATCGAGTTCTCGACCGAGGGGCCGTTTGCCTGACGATCTGTGTAGGAATCCCGGCCAATGACAATGGAGTTCTTGTCACGGCTGACAACGTGCGTACCAATTGCCACGCCGCTCTCGTCCCGCGCTTCAGATTGGGAGTTACCGATAGTCGTGGAGTTCAGCCCCAAGCCCTTGATGTTGTGTCCCAGCACAACAGATGACGCTCCCTCTGCCCCTGCCATATGCCCGATGGCAACGGAGTCCTTCTCCTTGGCGGTCGCATCCGGGCCGATGGCAATCGAATCAATGGCGGAGGCAGCAGCACCATTATTATTCTTGTTGCCCTTGTCCACACCACCATCATTGACGCTGAAGTAACCAGTCTTGCTATCGGCAATCTGCTGGCCCCAGTCCTCGCCAACCTTCTCGGCCAGCTTTTCATAGTCCACTGTCGCGCCCAGCGTCACCTGATCTACTGCCGATTGCAACTGGCGCACGTTCACTGCATCCGTATCATTGGCACCATCTTCCACGTTCACAATACGACGTGTGAAATCACTGCCCGCCTGACTACTGCCAACCGACACTGCACTTCCATCGAAGCCTCTATTGGTGAACCGGCCCAGACCGGACACATCATTTTGTGCTGCATGAGAGTTCAATCCCAGGGCCACAAAATTGCTGTCTGCATGTGCATTAGGACCAATGGCTGTACCCGTTCCCAATGCCGTTGTCTGACGGCCCACCGCGACCCCGGTATTACCGGCAATCGCCTTGTACCCAATCGCCACGCCTTCTGTTTCAGCGCCGGAGTCCTCACCAATACCGATCGCACGATTGGATGACAGCCCACGATTCGCATTCTTGCCCAGGCTGACATTGCTATCGCCAATGATATTCTGGCCAGCATCTCGGCCAAGCGCCACGTTCTCGTTGCCATCCACGCCATTGCCGGTGCCATCACCCAGCGCCACATTGAACTGACCTTTGACGTTCTGACCACTGGCCTGACCGATGGCAATATTGTGCGAACGATCACCCGGCAGATGATTGCCAGTCGCCCGGCCGGCACCATTACCGATAGAGATATTGTTTTCTGCATCAGCCTGAGCACCCAGACCCAAGGCGATCCCGTTAGCCCCACTGGACTGTGCCTGCATACCCAAGGCAAGCGCATTATTTCCACTCGCCGCTGCTTCGCGGCCTACCGCAACACTGGCCAAACCGCTGCTCTGACTATCCTTGCCAATCGCAATGGCCGCCTCCGGTTTGGGTCGACTGTCTGCGCTGGCGACACTGGCACCGTCACCCAATGCAATCGCGCTCTGGGCATCGGCCAAAGCGCCCTGGCCTGCAGCGATACTACGATCACCCTCTGCCTTGGACTCAGGGCCAATTGCAATGGATTCTTCGCCGTTCGCCTCGGCGTCAGGCTGCTCTGAATTGGCACGGAAATACTTCACGCCAGGATTGGTATCATCCACACCCAAGGTGGTCAGACGATCGTTGATCGTTACCAAGCCTGCTTCAGCCGTTCCAATGCGGCTGCCATGATCAGCAATAACCGTTTCATTGTCCGAGATTCGGGTGTCATGGGCCGTAATGGCTGTTTCATTATCCGTAATCCGGGAGTCATGACTCGTGATGGCCGTTTCATTGTCCGTAATGCGAGTCCCGTGATCCGTCAGAGTGGACTCATGGCCCGTAACCCGAGTTTCCAGCCCATCAATCTTGGTCTGCACATCGGCAGAAGTTGCATTGAGCTGCGTCAGGGTCGCCACAGACTCCCCACCCACCGTAATCTGATCGGCACTCAAGACACCGGAGATGGTCAGGCTGCTCAGCCCCACAATGCTGCCACCGCCCACAAATTGGATAGTACCGCCGGGGCTGGTGAAGTTGATGGTGTTGTCCTGACCGTCGCCAGGAATCTCGACAACAGCCCAGGCATTGCTCACCGCCAATGCGTTGGCTGTCAACAAGGCAAGCAATCCCATACGTGCGGAGAAAGACGAACGCTTGCCTCCCTTTACGCAAGAAGAACTGCGCTTCCCTTTTGCTGCCTTGTTCTCTGAAACGGCAACAAATGTTCCAGTCTGCTCATTCCAGATGGTTTTATAGATGTGATTCATCTCTGTTCCTGATCCTTTAAGGAATACCTGTTGAGTGCAAAGTTGGTGTGTGTGGGGTTGAAACTGTCTCGAACGGACAAGGGTTCCGCCCCCTCCCATGGGGGTTGAACGCAAGGAGATGCAATGAAGTAGCCCTGGAGGGCGTGCACACCGGCACCGACGCTCAGCTGGAAATCCAGCTCCGTCTCAATGCCTTCTGCGATGACGTATTGGCTGATGCCGCAAGAGGTCTGAACCAAGGAGTTCAGGGCGGCGATCCCGTCCTTGTGCCGTGCTTGATGCACCAGGGCTTTATCAATTTTTATGATGTGAGGACGGATCTGGCGGGCCAGATCCAGGGTGTTGAATCCGGCCCCAATATCATCAATGGCGACTTTGCAGCCCAGACTGCGCAAGGTGCAAAGCAGCTTGGCGGCAGCCTTATGATCAAAGACGCAGGCCGTCTCCGTGATTTCCAAAGTCAGGCGACTGGCCAACTGCGGAGCATTGCCCAGCACTGCGATCAACAGCCGCCACCACGGCCCGTGCTGCAAGGACAAGGGAGAAATATTGCAGGCCAGGTGGATGTCCGGATAACGCTCCAGTAGCTGCACCACCGACCAAAGCACACTGGCATCAAGGCGTTCCGTAACATGCAGGCGCTCAATCGCCTGCACAACGGGTGCACAAGAGCCTGTCTGGCAGTCTGAATCGGCATCATCCCAGCGCAACAGCGCTTCGTAGTACAGAACGTGTTCGCGGTTCTGCACAAACACAACGGGCTGAAAGGACAAGGCAATCTTGCCGTCTTGCATATCTGCAAAGAAACGGGATGCCAGCGCCATGTCTTGTCGAGTCTGGTCGCCGTCCTGCGGCTTGATCTCGGAAAAGGCAATCGTGCTTGCCAGCGAACGTAGATGAGACAGGCAGACTGGCTGGTCAACAGACGCTTCCACCCAGGCCAGTACCACATTCACCAGGATGAGCTCGGAGCCGCATCTGACAGGCTCGTGGCACAGGGCCGCCTGGCAGCGTTCCAGAAACAGGTCCTTGTCAAACTGGGTGGGCAAGCGGCAATCCGTCAAGCCAATCAACACCACCTGATCAAGCACCAGGATGTCGCTACGCACGACGCCGTAAGGACGTAGACGCTCCTGAATGGCGGACAAAAGGGCTTGCTGGAGCAGGCGCGCATCATAGGCCTGAGCAAGCGATGCCAGGCTGCGCAGCCCTAAAAGCAAATAGCTGCTTGAAGGAGTAACTTGCTGCAACCAGCAGGACAAGGACTCTACCGACCGGGCGCCCATTACACGCCCCGCATCGTCGGCTGGCACTCTGGACGCTGAGTCTGAATCAGCGCCTGGCTTTCAACCTGGCAGCGGTCAAAAAACCTCCTTTATGTCAACATCCATTCCATAACAAATAGACACGTTTGTACGTGGAAATTACGCTGAAAAGGATCATTTCGATGCGCTATTCGGTTGGGACTAAAAGGAGGCTTCTTGTCAAAATCGCAAGCCTATTTACGCCTTTTCTTAACCATTGTTGACGCTTGCCTATGGCTGGCTGCAACGTTCTTCAGAAAGTGCATCAGCCAGACCTACTTCGTGTTGACACACATGTGGCCGCCGCTAACACTTAATCAGTATCTGCATCTGAAACACAGCGTTAATAAAAAATTACGTAATAGTTTTTATTGCAGTACGAGCTATCTCAATCGCCGTTTACGTGGCAGCAGGTTTGCATGCGGTTAGTAAAACTTGGCATCGCGTGGCCAACATTCCACTAGACCATCTTGGGTTTACTAACATCGACTGCATTGAGATGTCGTCGAGTGGGAGGGGGGAGGCTGCGCTTTGCGCTAGGAAGATGGGTACTATGAGTAAGAAATATGGATATGCACGCGTTTCAACACAGGATCAAAACCTGGACCTACAGATCGCGGCTTTAAAAAAGGTGAATTGTGATCATATCTATACGGATAGAGGAGTATCCGGCGCTAAAGCAACGCGTCCGGGATTGAATCACCTGCAGCGAAAATTGAAATCGGGCGACACGCTGATTGTCTGGCGTCTGGATAGACTGGGCAGGTCATTGCGCTATTTGGTCGACACCATTGATCGCTTGGGCAAAGAAAATATCCATTTCATTTCCCTGACGGAAAATATTGACACCACCACATCGGGCGGCAGATTGCTTTTTCATATGATGGCCGCCCTGGCCGAATTTGAACGATCGCTTATCAGTGAACGTACCCGCGCGGGAATGGCCGCTGCACGTGCCAATGGCAGGCCACTAGGCCGGCGCCCTGCCCTGTCGCCAGCCCAACACAAGGAAGCCCTTATTGCACTGACCAATCAGGTTCCGCTGGAAATCGTTGCAAAAAAATATGACGTACACCCCAGGACGATACGTCGTATCAAAGCCATGTCCTCATCCTAGCCAGGACCGTGCCGGGAACGTGAGCGGTAACAGGCACTGCCGCCACACATCAATAAGGCGGCAATGCCGCCTTTTACTGCACCAGCTGATTCATCTCGATAATTGGCAGCATCACCGCCAGCACAATCAGCAAGACCAAGCCCCCCATCAGCAGAATCATCAAAGGTTCCAGCAAGGCCGTCATGGTCAGGGCTTTGCGCTCCAGTTCGGTTGATAAGGTCGTCGCCGCCCGATCCAGCATGGGCGCCAGTTCGCCGGTTTTTTCACCGCTGGCAATCAGTTGCACCAATAAGGGCGGGAACAAGGCACTGCGTTGCAAGGCGGCAGCCAAAGGCAGGCCCTCGCGCACATGAATGGCAGCCTGGTTCACGGCATCGCGCAAGGCCAGATTGGACACGGTACGCCCGGCCGCCTCCAGGGCGGTTAGCAAGGCAACATTGCTGCCAGCCAGAATCGCCAGCGTAGCGGCGAAGCGAGCAGTGTCCACCCCCAGCAAATATCCCCCCAGAACAGGCACGCTTAACAGGCGTCGGTGAAAGGCCAGCTTCAAGGCCGGCTGTCGTAGCAGGAAGGCCACCAGCACAGCCACCAATACCAGCAAAACAAGTAACACCAACCCCCACTCACGCAGCAGATCACTGGCGCTGATCATGACGCGAGTCAACATGGGCAATTGCTGCTTGGCCTGGGTGAAGGCCCCTACCACTTGCGGGACAACGTAGCTCAGCAAGAACACCACCATCGCCACCGAAATCAGGCTGACGATGGCTGGATAGATAAAAGCCGTCAGCACCTTGCCACGCAAGGCTCCGCTGTCCTCGATGAAACTGGCCAGTCGGTCCAGCACTTGTTCCAGCTCGCCAGACTGCTCCCCTGCCCGCACCAATGCTCGGTAAATCTCAGGAAAGTCACGCGGATGATTGGCCAAGGCATCGCTCAGGCTTTGCCCTGCTCGGATATCAGCACGCAAGGCGGCCAGCAATTGCACCAAAGGCCGACGCGTCGCCTGTTCAATCACCACACCCAGGCTGGCCTCCAGAGACAAGCCCGCCGCCACTAGACTGGCTAACTGACGGGTTAGCCAGGATAGCTCGGTACGGCGCAGCCCCGCACTGCGGGCACGAGCGGCAGCCCGGCTACGCCCTGCTTTCAGGGAAACCGTCAACAGACCTCGGGACAGTAACTGCTGGCGTGCCAGCCGTTCGCTCTCGGCCTCCAGCACCCCCCGCTCGCTGCGCCCGGCCTGGTCCACCGCTTCATAGTGATAGGTACCCATGCTGTCTCGCCCCCCCCCTATAACTCGCGCGTGACGCGCAATACTTCTTCAGGGGTACTGATGCCCTGTTCTACCCAACGCTGGGCATCTTCACGCAAGCTGCGCATACCCGATTCACGCGCGGCCTGACGCAAGGCGGGCTCGGCTCCGGCGGCATTCAACAAGTGTTGAGCACGTTCGTCGATGCGATACAGCTCATGAATACCGGTACGGCCTTGATAACCTGTGTGGGCGCAATGCTCGCAACCATCCGGGCTGGCCCGGTACTGCCCGTGCTCGGCAGGCTGACGACAATGTCGGCACAGCTTGCGTATCAGCCGCTGGGCCAGCACCCCGCGCAAGGTGGAGGCCAGCAAGAAGGGCTCCACGCCCATATCGACCAAACGCGTCGCCGCTGACACGGCATCGTTGGTATGCAAGGTAGCCAGCACCAGATGCCCCGTCAGGGAAGCCTGCACCGCAATCTGCGCGGTTTCCAGATCGCGGATTTCCCCGATCATGATGATGTCCGGGTCCTGTCGCAATATGGCGCGCAAGGCGCGGGCAAAGCTCAATTCAATACGGGGATTGACCTGCGTCTGGCCTACGCCGGGCAGGTCATACTCAATCGGATCTTCTACCGTCAGCACATTGCTGCGCGCCGTATCGACTCGCCCCAGGGCCGCATACAAGGTGGTGGTCTTGCCACTGCCGGTAGGCCCGGTAACCAGCACAATGCCGTGTGGTTGATGAATCAGCTCATCGAGCTGAGCCAGAATATCCGGGGCCATGCCCAGACGCTCCAGCTCCAGTTGCCCGGCGGACTTGTCCAGCAAGCGCATCACGGCCCGTTCGCCATGTCCGGTAGGCAGGATCGAGACACGCAGATCCAGCGCTCTGCCCCCCACTTTCAAGGCTATACGACCATCTTGCGGCAGCCGTTTTTCGGCAATATCCAGGCTGGCCATGATCTTGATACGCGACACCAAAGCACCATGCAAGGCTCGGCGTGGGCTGACAATATCGCGCAGGCGGCCATCCACCCGGTAGCGCACGACCGAATGGGTTTCATACGGCTCCAGGTGAATGTCACTGGCACCATCCCGCACTGCCTGGGTGAACAAGGCGTTGATCATGCGGATGACTGGCGCATCATCCTGATTTTCCAGCAAGTCGGTGACAGCGGGCAGTTCCTGCATCAGGCGATCCAGGTCTACCTCATTGGCCGCCGCATCCACCACGCTGGCGGCATCGTCGCCCTGGGCGTAACTGGCATCAATCAAGGTATCCAGTTCCGCATCAGGCACTTGGCGCTCGTCCAGCTCGGGATAGCGTCGCCGCAACTCCACCAGAGCCCAATCCGGTGTGCGCTCGCTAATCACCAGCGTGCCCACACCTTGCTGCTGCGTCAGCACCGCTCGATGCTGACGTGCCCAAGAGTACGGCAGACGGGTCATAGCGTCTCTCGCAGGTCCACGGTTCCGGACGAGCCTCCGGCCTGCGGCAAGACCATGTGTCCCGCATCCGGATGGAACCAGGTGGAGCGATCCGGCAAGCCTGTCTGCACGGCACGCATGTAGTTGTAGCGGTCCAAAGACAGGCTCTGGCTGTCTTGCGCATTACGCACGATATGCGGACGCAGAAACACCATCAAATTGGTTTTGGTGCGCTTGCGTTTTTCGTACTTGAACAGGTTGCCTACCAGCGGAATATCGCCCAGCAAGGGGACAGATTGTGTGCCGTCCTCAATCGAGTCTTCCAGCAAGCCACCCAGCACAATGATCTGTCCATCATCCACCAGCACATTGGTGCTCAGCGCCCGTTTGCGCGTGACAGGCGAATTGGCCGATACCGACATGGCAGTATCAATGCTGCTGACCTCCTGATACAGCGCCATCTTGACGGTACCGCCCTCCGAGATCTGCGGACGCACTTTCAAGGTCAGGCCCACGTCTTCACGCTGAATGGTCTGGAAAGGGTTGCTGGCCCCATCGCCCGTGGTGGTGTATTGCCCCGTCACAAAAGGCACGGTGCGGCCCACCATGATGCTGGCTTCTTCATTGTCCAGCGTCATCAGATTGGGAGTAGACAGAATATTGGTGCCGCCCTGGCGTTCCAGCGCACGCGCCAGAACACCCAGATTGACCACCTGCTGGCCCAGCACATTTACCGTGCCTTTCACTACCCCCAGACTCAAACCGGCGGCCAGCGAATCCAGTGTGGTTGCCCCGGCCTTGGTGATGCCGCTACCGCCCAGATTGGCACCGCCCACAAAGCCCGAACCACCATCGGCGATATTGCCGCCGCCCGTCATCCACTGAATACCGAACTCGGCGGCATCCTCTGCATTCACTTCCACGATCAGACTTTCCACCAGCACCTGAGCACGCCGTTGATCCAACTGGTCGATGACTTCACGCAAGCTGCGGTAAACCGGATCGGGAGCCGAAATAATCAAGGTATTGGTGGACGGGTCGGCTTGCACGGTTGCGCCGCCCGCACTGAAGGCCACGGTGCCACTGGCATTGTTCGCAGCGCTCAGCCCCAGTTCGCCTTGAGGCTGCTGGCCCGTCGTCGCCGAGGTCGTCATGGCCTTGGCTCCGCCAGTGGTATTGGCATTGTTATCAGGAGCCAGACTGTTGTTGTTCTGCTGCTGACTCCCGGTAGACGCGTTCCCCGAACCCGATTGTCCGGTCAAGGCGGCTCGGAGCACTTCCGCCAGCTGCACCGCCTGGGCATTACGCAGATAGACCACATGCAGATTGCCCTTGTTGCTTTCCGGGCTGTCGATACGGCGTATCAGGTCACGCGCCAGATCCAGACGGGCCGGACTGCCTGCCCGCACCAGCACGGAGTTACTACGCGGATCAGCCACTACGGTAATACGCTGCGCCACATCGTTGCCGGGCGTGTCCAGCATCTGCGAGGCCAGTGCCGCCACGTCCAGCGCCACCCCGTAATCAATCGGGATGATGTCGGTATTCAAGCCGGCGGGAGTATCAATCCCGGCAATCACTTGGGCAATACGGTCCAGGTTGTCGCCATAGTCCGTCACGACCAAGGTGTTATTGGAGGGGTAGGCATTGATAGGGTTGTTGGGCGAAATCATGGGCCGCAACACAGGCACCAAGGCCGTGGCGTTTTCATAACGCAGGGTGAACACGCGGGTTTCCAGCTCGCCGCTACCGCTGGCCCCGGCACCGGCGGCACGCACCGCGCCACCTTGTTGACGCGCTTCGGCTTCAGGCACCACTCGGCTGACCTTGCCATTGCGCAGCACCGCAAACCCTTGCATGCGCAAAGCCGACAGCAGCATCTCGTAGGCGGTGCGGGCATCGACCGGTACCTCGGACACCAAGGTCAGTTGTCCTTTCACGCGTGGGTCCACGATGAAGTTCTGGCCGGTAAAGCGCGCCAATGCAGCCACAACCCCATCCAGCTCGGCATCCACAAAATTCAGCGTAATGTCGTTACCTTGCGGAAACTCGGCCGGGTCGGGCAGGTCGATCGGCGCCGCACTGCCACCAACACGCTGCGGAACCCGACGCGTCACGGCAGGAGAAGGCGTATTGCTATTGGCAAAGCGCGGGTCAGCCTGAGTACTGCGGACAGGCGTCTTGCCGACCGAAGCAAAAAACGAAGAAGGATCGGGGCCGGGTTCAGGCTTCTGACCATTGCTGGCACAGGCGCTCAACAGCACGGCTGCACCCAGGCTTAAAAGGAAGCGAGGCCGCAGCCCAGGAAGTCGTTTAGTCAAGGTACTCATAGTCAAAATATCGTTATTCCTGCTTGCTAGTCGTTGTGGCTATTCGCCAATGGGTCACACCCTGACGCTGAGGCCCCAAGGCCTCCAATAACTCTTTGAATCGTTGATCGTCGGCTTGTTTGGCTTGTGCGCGTCCTTCAAACAGCCCACCCTGCGGCCCCCACTGACCCTGACCTGCCAGGGTCAAATCCCCCGCCAAGGTACGCAGACTTAACTGCACGCCCTGCCCCTTGCGGCTGACCGCCAATTGGTAATCCCCCAGTTCCGCCTGTGCGGCCAAAGCGGAACGTGCACTGCGCCAATCCAGCTCCAGCAAAGGCCCGGTTTCAGCGGCCAATGCCTGGCTGGGCCAGCGCAGCTGCAACTGTCCTTGCGGTTGCACGGTCTGCAGCAAGGGATGCAAACGCCCTAATAGCGCAGCGGGAGCCGTCAGGCTTTGACCCGAAATACGCCAACCCTGCAGGCTGGCTTGCAGACGCACAGGCTGATCCAGCCAGCCATGGCTCAATTCCATTTGTGGCCAGGGCGTCAGACGCCAGCGCCAGCGGACGGGGCCGGGAACGGTTCGGGCCAGCAGACCCGAACCGACTACCAGCAAACCTTGCCCGGAAGCCAGACTGCCGTGGGCGGTTTCCAGCCGTAGCGGCAACTGCTCGGGCTGCCAGGCCAGCATCATGCGGGCAGGCAGAAAGGGCACGGCGGCCAACAGCAGGCACAGCACGAGCAAGGCCCACGCGGTGATCTTTGCCAGCTTTTTCATGAAGGCTCTCCTGCACGCAGCACAATGCGGCCATCCAGCAGACCGGCTCGTTCACGGCTATCGACCACAGAGCGACTCAGGCTGACTTCCTGCACCGCAAAGCCCAGCACACGGGGGGCGTGCATCAACCAATCCATCAAGGCGGGAGCCGCCACGGCCTGGCAGACCAGAACACGCTGCTCAGCCTGAGACTCCTCTGTCTGGCACTGGGTACCCAGGGCCTGCAAGCTGCGCTGCAAGGCCTTGTCTTGTCCTTGCGCGTCCACAGGCGCTACCAGCTCTTTATCCAGCACCTGAATCTGCGCCAGCACGGTTTGCAGTTGCGCCATCTCGTACTGCAGGCGGGGCAGCTCCTGTTTTGCCAGAGCCAGATCACGAACGGCGGGACGTAGCAGCAGCAACCACAGCAACATCAACACCAGCAAAGCGCCCAGGACCGTCAGGGCCAATTGATCCCGACGGCTCAGGGCTTGCCAGTACTGTCTGGCTACCGAAAGCTTGCTTTGCAGGGTCAGCAGTACAGGCTGGAGGGCCGTGAGTTTGCTCATTGCTGCGCCCCCTGCTGGCTGGACGCCTGTGCTGCTTTGCTGAAGCCAATTTCCCATTGGCGGGCGGACTCGCCCTGCTTCCACTCCAGATCCGATTCAGCTGGCAAAGGCTGCGCAGGCAGCTCGCTGGCCAGTGTCAAAAGCAATTGCTGATCCTTGAAACTCAATGCCCGCACCTGTCCTTGCAAGGCCGGCCACTGCACGGCGCTAGCCATCAATAAACGATCAAAGGGAGCCGAGGCCGGGCTCTTCTCAGCCAATAAACCATCGCGATGCTGTCTGGCCTGCGTCAAGGGTGCGACGATAACGGGCAAGTGCGGCAAGGCTTGTCGAACCGCCTGCTCCATCTGGGTCTGCACCTGCTTCATCTGAGAGCGCAGCGACTGCGCCTGCTGCTGCAAGACCAGGGTCCAGCTCAAGACGGCGGCCAAAGTCCACCACAGGCTTTGTCGCAGCACGCTGTTTCCGCCACTGGCGGCCATCTCCGGCATCAGCAAGGAGCAGGCGGGTACGGTCAGTGTTTGTCCTTGGCCTTGTCTGTCTTTCTCGTGGCCATCGGACCAGGCATAGACTCCGCTCAAAGGCAGCCCCAACTGGCGCGCCAGCTCTCCCAAGGCCAGCAAGGGCTGGCGCTCCGTCCAGGCCAATTGACTCATACCGGCCGGCCCCGGTGCCGAACAAGCCACCCACACCTGTTCGATAGGGCTCAAGCACATAGGCTCGACCGCACTGCATGCCACGGCTTGCCGCCGCGAAGCACTGACCGAAGGAATACGCGCTTCAGTCACCGTCGCCATCCCCGCAGGCAAGACCAGCTCCAAAGAGCGGGCCAGACCCTTGAACGCCTGCACCTCTCCCCGCCCACGGCGCAGCACCCTGGCGCGCTTGTCCCGCAGCACAAAATCCACCGGCTGATCCAGCCTTGGCGGAGAGTCCAAATAAATACGCAGCACTTTGCTCATCACTTCAACGAATCCAGACAATCCGGCTGCGATCCGCGGCCCTGTTGATCAGGGCCTGGGTCGCCACCCGGCTATGGTCAAGTCGCAACTCACCACTTAATAAAAACCACTCACTGCGCACGCTCAGCGTTTGCCCTTCCAGCGCCTCCTGACGTTGCAGGCGGGCTTGCACATCGGCCTGATCCCGAAACCACTGGCCCCGGTCGCGCTGCTCCAGCAGGCCTTGCCACTCCACCAGACTGACGGAAGGCTGCACCGCCGCCAGCACCTGGGCACTGGCGGTATTCACATTCAGGGATTTGGCTTGCGGCAAATAGCTGAGATAAGGCTCCAGCTGCTTGGCCTGTTGCGCCGCATTGGGAAAGAAGTCCTGCAAATGAGAGGGCCAGGGCGCTTGCCCGGCCTGCGCCCGCTCCAATCGCTGGGCCAGCTCCAAAGCCAAAGAGGGTTCCTGCTGCACACTGCCCAGCAACTGTTCCAATGCCTGCACATAGCGGGCCTGAATACGGCCATCGCGCAGCAATAAAGCCAGATTGAATTTGCCCTGCTCGTCCTGGATATAGCCGGAGAAGTAAGCTGCGCGGGTCTTGTCCGGTGTCTCTATCTTCAGCTCGCTCAGGGCCTGCGCCCACAGCCCACCTTTATGCGTCACAGCCGAACGCTGCGAGTCCAGACGCAAGACCAGCACAGCCCAATCCAGCGCACCACGCAGCAGCCAGTTGGCCTGCATGTAATCACGCTCGCTGGCCAACTGTGTTGCCAGCCCACTTTGACGCTGGACGATGCCCATGGTGGCAATGGACACCGCCATCACAACGACCAACGCATTGATCACCGCCATGCCCTGTTGGGTTACCCGCTTCATAGCAGCATCACCACTTTGCGATACGGGTGCTCCTGCCCTTCCAATTGCACGGTCAGCTCTATGCCAGTCGCCGCTGCTCCGGCCTGCTCGGGCCACGGCCAGCTTTGCCAACCACGCGCTGGAATCCAGATACGCAAGTTCCAGGCAGTGACCTGCTCCAGCACATCTTGCAAAGGGCTCAATTCAGGCAAGGGGTAAACGGTCCCAGCCTGAGCAATGGCACGCTGCAACACGCCCTGCTGCAAGCGCCATTGGATCTGCTGGGTTCCCGCTCCGGATTCAGTACGACGCTCAATCATCAGGATGGCCGGGCCCTCGCCCTTGGCCTGCCAGCGAATACTGGCAGGCAATACCGCCATCGCCCCCGTCGGGTCTGCCGGACCTGGCACAGGAGGCAAATGCAGTTCCAGATCCCGGCCCATTTGAGACAAGACATTGAACAAGGCCTGGGTCTGGCGCGCCTGTCGACCAAGTTGCTCATCCGCATGCAAGACCGCGTCCAGGCCGCGCCAGGACATCAGGCTGATCAAGGCCATGATGGTCAGAGCCACCAGCATTTCCACCAAAGTGAAGCCTTCCTGGCCGGCGTCTGTCATGGCAAGGACGCCAAGGTCGCGTGCAACTCGGCCAGCACGGGGCCTTTGGGCATGGAAGCCTGGACCGTTACCTGACGAAAGAAACGATTGGCCGTGGCTTGCACGGTTTGCTTGCACTGCAAATTAAGAGGCCCCTGGCGACACGGCACCACGGTTTCACCCGGTTCGGGAAACAGGCGGCGCAAGCGCATCTCGGCTACCACGCCATCAACGGCCAGCAAGGCCAGGCTGCGTTCATGCATGGCCTGGCTACCAGAGGCACTAAGGCCCAGCGCACGCAAGCCGGCAGTCAAGGCTACCGAGACGATTGCCAGCGCAATCAGGACTTCAATCAAACTCATGCCACGCTCTGTCATGACTGCACATCAAAGCGGCCCGTCGGATCACTGCGCAAATGCAGGACCTCGTGGCCATCATCCAGCTCCAGCTGACGCGGCGCGGACAACCATTCATTCACAAAAACCCACGGTCCCGCCGGCTCCAGGCGCACACGCACTGACTCCATAGTCCAGGATCGCTGAGGAAATAATTGGGCAAAGCGGGCCTGATCGCGCAGCCAGCCCGGCGTAGGACTGGAGCCATCGGTAGCGTCCGGAATCAGGCTGAAGCGATAACCCTGCTGATCCGCCGTCCAGGCCACGCTGCGCCCGCTTTCACGCACATAGCTTTGCAGTTCGGCCAGCCGCAGGGCCAGTTGACGGGCTTCTCGCTGTATCCCCTGATCCCGGTCCAGTACCAGCACGCTTAAGCCTGCGCTGCTGACAATGCCCACGATCAGCAAGACCACCAGGGTCTCGATCAAGGAAAAGCCCCGCTGTGCCACATCAGTCCCAATTGCCTATATCGGCATCACTGCCCGACCCGCCGGCCTGCCCGTCCGCCCCTAGCGAGAACACATCAATCTCGCCATGAACGCCGGGTTGCAGATACTGGTACGGGTTGCCCCAAGGGTCGTTGGGCAGACGGTCCATATAAGGACGCCAATTGCGAGGCTCGGGTGGCTGGGTCGGACGCTGGTGCAGCGCCGTCAAACCTTGAGCCGTACTGGGGTAACGGCCGTTATCCAGGCGGTACAGCTTCAGGGCCTGGGTCAGCGCGGCAATATCCTGACGAGCCGCGACGGCACGTGCCTGATCGGGGCGGTCCATCAGACTGGGGACGACCAGGGCCGCCATAATGCCCATGATGACCACCACCACCATGACCTCAATCAGAGAAAAACCGTGTTGAGCGCGGGACTGAAGCGAGCCGGCCAAACGGCGTGCCGGACGGCGAGATAAAGTAGATCGAGACATGAAGGAAATAAGCTATCCAAAAAAACCCAAGCTCTTGTCATACGGGCTTCATGGAGCACACGCACACTAAGAGCCCTTAAGACAGCCATCTCGGCCGTCTGCCAAAGCACTATGCGATGCAGTCTAAATGGGTATTATTTCCGCCATATTTCCGTCACATCTTTGGCTGCGTCTGTGTCAGGCCGGTATTGCTCTGGCCCTGATCAACCTGCTGATCAATCTGTTCCTGCCCTCGGAGGGAACGATTGCGCCGGTGCTGGATGAAGATCATCGCGAACAGATCAGCACACAACAAATTGCGCAGTGGTTTGGAGGCAGCACCGCGCTGCCCGAGCTGCGCTTGCACGGCATGATTGTGAGCGGCCAGGCTGGCGCAGCCCTGCTCAGCATCAATCAACAGCCGGTACGTGCGTATCGCCCTGGCCAGGAGCTGGCACCGGGCGTGCTGCTGGATTCGCTGCAACGCGAGCATATTGTGATTACGGTCGATGCCGTACCCCAACAAATCGCCACCGAGCGCAAGGGCCCCGCCATCATTCCCGGTATCCAGCAAGGGGCTCAGCCCTGAAGTGAAGAGTTAGCAGTATGATTTAAAGCTGTCTTCCTTCTTCACCCTGGTGGGTATGCCTGCTTTACTTCGTCACTGGTTTGACAGCCTGCGCCCCAAGTCGCTGGCCATTGCACGCCCTGAAATGCTGCGTGCCACGCTAGGCGCCACGCTTAGTGTGCTGATAGTTTCCTCTCTTAGCCTGTACCTGTCGGATTTCGCACACACGCATCATTGGTTGGTGGCGTCCCTGGCCGCCAGTGCCTTGCTGATCTTTCTGGTGCCAACCAGCCCTCTGGCTCAACCCTGGAACATAGTGCTGGGCAATCTGGTGGGTGCGCTCACAGGCATTACCTGTGCGGTGCTGCTCCCTCATCCGATTGCTGCCATTACGATGGCCGTCTGCGTTGCCATGCCCATCATGCTGGCCCTGCGCTGCGTGCACCCGCCCAGTCTGGCTATGGCGGTCTTTCCTGCCCTGAATGGTATTCAGAACTACGATTTCGTCCTGTTTCCGGTGCTGTTTGACTCCTGCGTGCTGATCCTTCTGGGCATGCTGTACAACCGCCTGACCGGCGTGGCTTACCCGCCAGTACACAAGCCCGCAACACGCCCCGCCGCTACTCCTGCCCGCTTTACGGACCAGGATTACGATGCGGCCTTGAGCCACTACAACCAGACGCTGAACATCAGCCACGATGACCTGGAAAAGCTGGTCAGCTATGTGCACCAGTCTGCCTTCCGGCGCAATCTGGGCACCCGCCGTTGCTCCACCCTGATGAATGATGCTCCCCTGTCCTGCCAGGTCAGCACGCCCTTGCAACAAGCCTGGGACATGATGCGCGAGCGCAAGATCAAGGCTTTGCCAGTACTGGATCAGAACAAGCACGTGATTGGTATCTTGGCCCTGTCGGACTTCTTGCAGCGTGCCGGGCTGGATCAACCGGATAATCTGCGCCAGCGACTCAAGCGCTTTTTAAGCCCCCGGCAGCGTGCCGCGCCCACAGTAGCCGAGATCATGACCACACCTGCCGTCACCGCCAATGCAAACTGGTCGGTGGCCGAGCTGATTCCCCTGTTCAGCCAGGGTCGCCATCGCCATATGCCGGTGGTCAATGATCACAAGGAGCTGGTGGGCATGATCACCCAATCTGATCTGATGCTGGAGCTGTTCAGAATCCTGCAGCCCGCACGCGGCAAGCCGGATTGAACATAAAGGCTCAGCCCAAATAAAAATCCCCACTGTTTGCCATCGCCAAACAGTGGGGACAGATCAGCGCCAGTGCAGTGAGCACCGGCACAGAACCTTTTTACTCGGCCTGCAAGACACCACGGCGCAACTGATCGCGCTCGATGGATTCAAACAAGGCCTTGAAGTTGCCTTCACCAAAACCATCATCGCCCTTGCGCTGAATGAACTCGAAGAACACGGGGCCCATCAAGGTTTCAGAGAAAATCTGCAGCAAAAGACGGCGGTGGCCACCTTCCGATGTGCCATCGAGCAAAATGCCACGGTTTTGCAGTTCTGCAGTCGGCTCACCGTGCGCTGGCAAGCGGCCTTCCAGCATCTCGTAATAGGTTTGTGGCGGCGCGGTCATAAAGCGCATGCCCATGGCTTTGAGCTTGTCCCAGGAGGCAATCAGATCGTCAGTCAGGAAGGCCACGTGCTGGATGCCTTCACCATTGAATTGCATCAGGAACTCTTCGATTTGGCCCGAGCCCTTGGCGGATTCCTCGTTCAGAGGAATGCGGATCTTGCCATCGGGGGCGGTCATGGCTTTGGACGTCAGGCCGGTGTATTCGCCCTTGATGTCGAAGTAGCGAATCTCACGGAAGTTGAACAGGTGCTCATAGAACTGGGCCCAGTAGGCCATGCGACCGCGGTACACGTTGTGGGTCAGGTGATCGATCTCTTTCAAGCCCGCGCCCACGGGATGACGATCCACGCCGTCCAGGTAAACGAAGTCAATGTCGTAGATGGAGTTGCCTTCGCCAAAACGGTCGATCAGGTACAGAGGGGCACCACCAATGCCTTTAATCGCAGGCAGGCGCAGCTCCATGGGGCCGGTAGGAATATCGACAGGCTGGGCACCCAGCTCCAGCGCGCGTTCGTAGGCTTTCTGCGCATCACGCACGCGAAAGGCCATGCCGCAGGCCGAAGGGCCGTGCTCGGCAGCAAAGTAAGCGGCGTGGCTCTTGGGTTCTTCGTTCAGGATCAGGTTGATCTCGCCCTGGCGATACAGGGACACTTTCTTGGAGCGGTGTACCGCCACTTTGGTGAAACCCATCATCTCGAATACGGGTTCCAGCACGCCAGGCTGAGGAGCGGCAAATTCGATGAACTCAAAGCCCATCAGGCCCATTGGATTTTCAAACAAGTCAGTCATAGCAGACTCCAGTTGCAATCAGGTAATCAAAGACGGCGTAAAAACGCCTTGAAACTTGGGCTCAAGCCTTGCAGGGGGGCGCGCAGGATACCCCACGCACACTGCGTGCCAAGTGATCACCAAACAACAATTGAAATCCCAGAAACCTCACAGGCTCTGCTCCAGTGGGCGGGAAGCCGAAATGCGTTCCCATCGCCGACACTTATTATCAGGGAAACAGGCTTTTTTTAGATATAGAGCATTACCCTAGAGGCTTAAACCACCTGCTCTAGCGCGCCAGCAACTGGGGGACCGAAGAGACCAGCATGGCAATGCCGGACAGAGTCAACAAACTTAAAACAATGGCCCGAAACGTGCTTTGGCTAATGCCCACATACAGGCGCGCGCCCGCCAGCACGGGAATCAGCACGGCCAGCATCACCAGCCCTATGAACGGCAACATGGCGGGCAGAATAGAACCGGAAGCAATATAGGCCAGCAAAGTCACCGACAAGGTCGCCAGATTGAAGTTTTGTATAACGGCGCGCTGCTCGTCTTTGGGCAATCCGGTCATGGTGGTCCACAAAGTAGGAATCACCCCCGTCATGCCACCGAGCCCACCCATGATGCCGCCTATCAAGCCAGACACAGCATTAGCCAGGCGGCTACGTACCCGGACATGGCCCAAACGGCTGGACATCAGCATGATGGGACACCAGATCACCATCAAGGTCCCTAAAAATGCCTTGAATACAGCTGCATCCAGAAAAGGCAGCAAATAGGTGCCCAAAGGCACTCCGATCAGACCACCGGCCAGAAACGGCAGCAGGATCTGCCAATAAGAAGTGCGCCGCCGGGTAAAGGCGGCAATCATCTGTCCTGTCCAAGCACCACAGACCGCCAGCACCGCGGCCAATTGAGGCTCCAGAAACCAGGCCCAGCAAGACATGGCTACCATGCCAAAGGCAAAGCCCGACAGCCCCTGAACAAAACCCGCCACAATGGCGCCAAAAGCCACCGCCCAATAAACCGACTCCATCATCCCCTGTTTCTCCTTGCCTGAAGACAAGCGACAGTATCCCTCTTTACGAATCGAGCGGGCAGAAAAAAGCCTCCACAATGGAGGCTTCCCAAACTGTTACCGGCGTCGGCCAAGACTGGCCAATCAGGCCTGGTTCAGATTGGTTCAGGCTGGGTCAGCAGCACGCAGATCACGAGGTTGGATCAGCGATTCGGCACGCAACACTTCATTCAGGGTCTCGGCGTCCATCAGGCCACGCTTGAGAACCACGTCACGAATATTGGTACCTGTCTGGAAGGCTTCGGCGGCAACCGAGGTAGCGGCTTTGTAACCGATGAACGGATTCAAGGCAGTCACCAGGGAAATGGAACGCTCGATATTGCTTTCCAGGCATTCACGGTTGGCAGTGATACCTACCACGCAGAACTGGGTCAGCGTGTCGCAAGCATTGCTCAACAGAGCCATGCTACGCAGCAGGGAGTGAATGATCACAGGTTCAAACGCGTTCAACTGCAATTGACCGGCTTCAGCAGCCATGGTCACGGTCATGTCGGCACCGATCACTTCAAAGGCAACCTGGTTGACCACTTCCGGGATCACGGGGTTGACCTTACCGGGCATGATGGACGAACCAGCTTGCACGGCGGGCAGACAAATTTCACCCATACCGGCACGAGGACCGCTAGAGAGCAGACGCAAGTCGTTGGACAACTTGGACAGCTTGACGGCAGCGCGCTTCAATACGCCCGACAGGTGCAGAAAACCACCGCAATCCTGAGTTGCTTCGATCAGGTCGGCAGACACACGCAGTTGAACACCGGACAGATCGGACAAGGCCGCGACAGCCAGCTCGGCATACTCGGGGTGAGCCGTAATGCCAGTCCCAATAGCCGTACCGCCCAGGTTCACGTCGCACATCAGTTTGCGCGATTCTTTCAGGCGCACGATGTCTTCGTTGATCATGGTGGCAAATGCATTGAACTCCTGACCCAGGGTCATGGGCACAGCATCTTGCAACTGAGTGCGGCCAATCTTCATGTACGAGGAGAACTCCTCGGACTTTTTCAGGAAGGCATCACGCAGACGTTCCATGGCGGCAAACAGCGGGTCCAGCGAACGGTAGGCCGCCAGGTGCAGAGCCGTTGGGTAAACGTCGTTGGTGCTTTGGGCCATGTTCACATCTTCATTGGGGTGAAGATATTGATACTCGCCGCGCTTGTGACCCATATGTTCCAAAGCCAGGTTACAAATAACCTCGTTGGCATTCATATTGGTCGAGGTACCTGCGCCGCCCTGAATCATGTCTACCACGAAATGCTCATGGCACTTGCCTGCTTGTACAGCCTGACAGGCAGCCACAATGGCGTCGTGCTTATCCTGCTCCAGCAAACCCAGTTTGAAATTGGCCTGAGCAGCTGCCTGCTTGACCAGCGCCAGAGCATTAATCAGTTCCGGGTAAGTTGAAATAGGCGTACCGGTAATGTGGAAATTCTCCTTGGCACGCAAGGTATGAACACCATAATAGACTTCATCGGGGACTTGGCGGTCTCCCAGCAAATCATGTTCGATACGGAACTGACTCATAATTCCTTCGTTTCCTTAATAACGATAGCAAGACTTTTTTGATACGCCTCATACTCGATCCCGGACTACAAACGGAACAAAGCCCTGCCATTTCTTGCGAACTTGGCAGGGGCTCGGGGACATGCTGGCAAATACCGCTAATAAGCTTTGGATAATGCTTGTATCCAAACCCGGAAAGCAAAGGCCCGTAAAAAACGGGCCTCTATTGCAATCCACCAAGCGGGGTGAATGATCCAACCGCCTTTTTTGAAGGCATCGTCGAGCTCGGGAAGCGCTGAGAACATTGTAAACGCCGAGCGCTCGCATGCGTGTCGTTTTGCGGTTTTTCTTGGGTTGGGCCGCTCTGCTTTCCTGACTGACAGTTGAAAACTGACTTAATTTAGCGGTGTATCTCCGATATAGCTCGCTCATCCTGTCTGTAACAAGAGTCTGGCGCTTTGTGCACGAGCGTTGCGCGCTTGCATCATTTTGATGCTGTTTCACCATAAGACTCACAACACAAGATCAAAAATCACCCTGGCGATGCCCGGATTGGAAGTCCGGAAACCTTGCGATTTGAGAAAAAAAGGAAGGCGAAAGAGTATACACAGGCATTAAGGCTATTCTATAAACCCGCAGCCGCTTATACTGAAAAAAACCAGTCTTATTTTACTAAATGAAAATTCCTGATCAATAAAAGATGTTTAAATCAGTAAAAATGGAATTAAAAAATAAGATAAATTTCCACATTAAAAGCAGCGGCTCAGTAATAAAAGAAAGCAGGCCCGGTTTTATTGGGTTTTGTTGATTCTTTCTAAATAACTACTGCTCTTTGCCGCGCACTCCTTAACGGCACAGCACTATGAAATTACTCGATCTGAAATATCAAACTATCCTGAGCGAATCCCAGCGCCAGGCCCACCCTAAAACCGAGGATATCGAACTGTGTTTACGCGTTCTGTCGCTGGCCTCCAGCATTAATCGCGCTTCCAGCTCCGTTTTGAACGAGTTTGGCCTGTCCGAAGGCCGTCTGGTTCTGCTGTTTTTGCTTAGCCGCCAACCGTCTGGCCTGAGCCCCGCCTTGCTGGCAGAACAAGCGGGTGTCACCCGCGCCACCATCACCGGACTGCTCGACGGGCTGGAGCAGCAGCAATTGCTGGTGCGACAAAACAATACGTCGGACCGCCGCGTGCTCACTGTTAAACTCACCGAAGCCGGACAAGAGTTGTGCGAGCACCTGCTGCCCTATTACATCGAGTGGCTCTCGGGCGTATTTAGCCATGTGCCCCAAGACGTGCGCCAACGCTTGTCCAGTTTGTTATCCAAGGCCCTGCAAGGCGATAGCACCCCGGACATCAAAGTTGACAAGCCACTTTCGCACCCTCTGCCCACAACCCTGCAACGCAGTTATATGGCCTAAGACGCAAGCCCGTCTTGCCCAAGGGGCGACCTTGCTGTCGACCCCACACCATCAAGGGTGGCACCGATACGGTTGCCACCCTTTGTTTTCGTCCTCGCAAGGCTGAAGCTTATGGATACTGCTGTTATTGATGCCATGAAAAAATGGCCCAATGTACCCACTGTCAGCGGGTACATCTCTTTGGATCAGGCTGGCCAGTGGCGTCATCACCCGGCTGGCGATGCCAACCAGCACCCTGAACAAGCAGGCGAGCGCATTGCCCACCAGGGTCTGCTCTCCTTTTTCAATCGCAATTATCAGGCGGATGAAAAAGGGCGCTGGTTTATCCAGAACGGTCCGCAGCGCGTCTATGTTCGTCTGGACGCCGCCCCATTGATTGTGTCTCTGGCTGAAGACCAGGCCCATTTGCAAGACCACACTGGCAGCCCTGTCCACGCTATCCTGGCCTGGTACCTCAGCGCTGAAGGCAGGCTCTATTTACGTACCTCGGCAGGCCCGGCCTTGTTGGCAGGTCGAGATATTCCGGCGCTGCTGGAACAACTACGCACAAAGCAGCAAGGCCTGGACAGCCTGGATCTGGAGCAGCCCCAGCACAGCGAAGGCTGGTCCTTGCCTGCCTACCCCAAGCCCTGTTCCCTGACAGTCTGGTCTTCCTGCGTGTCGCCCGCCGAGGAATTGGCGTATATTGTTTTGCCAGAGCCCGATCCCATTTGAACCGCCATCACAGAATCTGCATGACCCAGCCATCCGCCTCTTTCTATTTCCCCGCCCCACGCACGCAAAACTTCTGCAATCAATGCGGCAGCAAACTGACACGCCTGGTGCCCCCGGACGATAACCGCATGCGTGATGTCTGCGAAAGCTGCGGCGCAGTGCACTACCAGAACCCCCGCAATGTGGTCGGCATTGTGCCCATGTGGAAAGACGATCAGGTCCTGCTGTGCCGTCGCGCCATCGAGCCACGCTACAACACCTGGACATTGCCCGCCGGTTTCATGGAGCTGGGCGAGACCCTGGGACAAGGCGCCTTGCGTGAAATGGGCGAAGAAGCCGGTGCACAGGTCGAACCCGGCCCGCTCTTTACCGTTATCAGCGTGCCTTACGCCGAGCAAGTACATGTGTACTACCTGGCCAAGGTAACCAGTGATGTGCTGGACCCCGGCCCGGAATCCCTGGAAGCCCGCTTCTTCCACCTGAACGACATTCCATGGGACAACCTGGCGTTTCGCACGGTCAGCGCCACCCTGGAGCGCTACGTGGAGGATCACAAGGCGGGCCGCTTCCAGATTCACGAATTTGATATCGCCCCCCGCGACCACGACTGATCATGTCGCTTGTATGGGTCGCTCCTGATCAGGCCCTGCCCAGCCCTGAAAACGCCAGCCCCGAAGGGCTGGTGGCCGCCGGTCTGGATTTAAGCGTTCCACGTCTGTTAGAAGCCTACAGTCAGGGCATGTTTCCCTGGTACAGCCCTGGCGACCCGGTACTGTGGTGGTCGCCTGATCCGCGCATGGTACTGGAGGTGGACAATTTCAAGATATCCCGCTCCTTGGGCAAGAAGCTGCGCCAGATTGCACGCCAGCAAGATCAGGACGAGGCCCACCTTCGTGTCACCTGCGATCTGGCTTTCGAGCAAGTCATCGGCCAATGCGCCGCGCAGCGCAGCGCCACCGGCACCTGGATCAGCCCGGACATTCAACAGGTCTATACCGATCTGCATCGCACCGGCTACGCGCACAGCATAGAAACCTGGATGGACGGCAAGCTGGTCGGTGGCTTGTATGGGGTGAATCTGGGCCGCTTCTTCTTTGGCGAATCCATGTTTGCCTTGCAAACCGATGCCAGCAAGATCGCCCTGGCCCACCTGGTGGATTTTCTGAAATTCGCCGGGATACCGTATATAGACTGCCAGCAAGAGACATCGCATCTGGCCAGTCTGGGCGCCAGCCCCATTCCCCGCGAGGACTTTATGGATGCCCTGGCCTGGGCCAAAGACCAGCCCAGCCCGGTCTGGCCACGCGGGGCTTTGCGGCTAGGCCCTCCCCCAGCTTGCTAGGCTGGCGCGAGCATCCCATAATGGCTCTATCACGCTTGGCAGAGTCGCATGAATTATCCCAAAGCACCCACCAGTCCCCAAACGCTGCAATTCTATTCCACGGCCAGCTATCGTTGCAGCTACCTGCCAGAGCAACAGGCACGCTCTCTGGTTGCCGCTCCTGCTCACCTGATTAACGATGCGGTGTACTCCAAGCTGGTCCAGCAAGGCTTTCGACGCAGCGGCACCTTTACCTATCGCCCCTATTGCGACCAGTGCCGCGCTTGCCTGCCCTTGCGTTGCGACACTCTGCATTTTCAGCCCGACCGCGCCCAGCGCCGTGCAAAAAAACGTCACGGCAATCTGATCGTGCAAGATCTGCCCTTGCACTGGAACGCCGAGCACTACGAGCTGTATCGCCGCTACCAGGCCAGCCGCCATCCCGGTGCCGGCATGGATGAAGACGACCAGTCCCAGTACGCCCAGTTTCTACTGGCCAGCCATGTCACCTCGCGCCTGCTGGAGTTTCGCGAACCCGACGGCACCTTGAAAATCGTGGCCGTCATCGACGTGCTGCAAGACGGACTTTCCGCCGTCTATACCTTTTTTGATCCCGACGACACCGGCAGTCTGGGCACCTACGCCGTGCTTTGGCAACTGGACTACTGCCGTCAACAATCCCTGCCCTGGCTCTATTTAGGCTACTGGATCGAAGAAAGCCGTAAAATGGCCTACAAAACCCGCTTTCGCCCCTACCAGCTCCTGATGAAAGGTCGTTGGGAATGGCTGGCTTAACGTCCTCTTTTATCGATCCCCATGTCTGCCCTATTCAGCCTTTATCCCTTGGCTCGCCGGGTGCTGTTCAGTCTGGATGCTGAACACGCTCACGAACTGACTCTGAAATCCCTGCATTGCGCTCACCAAACCCCTCTTTTGGGTAGTTTGCTGAAAGACCTGCCCAGCAAACCTCTGGAACTGATGGGTCTGAAGCTGCGCAATCCTGTGGGTCTGGCCGCTGGCCTGGATAAAAATGGCGCACATATCGATGCCTTGGGCGCCCTGGGTTTTGGTTTTGTCGAAGTTGGCACCGTGACTCCAAAAGCGCAGCCCGGCAATCCCAAGCCACGCCTGTTCCGCCTGCCTGAAGCCAATAGCCTGATCAATCGCTTCGGCTTTAACAACCACGGCCTGGATACCTTTATTGAAAATGTGCGCAAAAGCCAGTTCCGCTCGCAAGGCGGCATTCTGGGCCTGAATATTGGCAAGAACGCGAGCACCCCTATTGAGCAGGCCGATCAGGACTATCTGACATGTCTGCGTGCGGTCTACCCTCACGCTGATTACGTCACTGTGAACATCTCCTCGCCCAACACGCAAAACCTGCGTGCGCTGCAGGCGCAGGACGAGCTGGCCCGCCTGCTGGGTGCCTTGCAAGCGCTGCGCACCGAGTTGGCAGACGAGCACAAACGCTACGTGCCTATCGTGGTGAAAATCGCGCCCGACCTGGATCAATCGCAAATTGATGCCATTGCGGACACCGTACCCTCGCAAGGTCTGGACGGCATTATTGCGACCAACACCACCTTGTCGCGCAATGCTGTTCAAGGATTGAAACATGGTCAGGAACAGGGTGGTTTGTCCGGCCCGCCAGTGCACGAACTGTCCTTGAACGTCATTCGTCGCCTGCGCGAGCAATTAGGGCCGGACTTCCCGATTATTGGTGTGGGCGGTATTGAGTCTGGTCGTCAGGCCCAGGAAAAAATCCAGGCCGGTGCTCAGGCAGTACAGCTGTATACCGGCTTGATTTATAAGGGCCCCGCCCTGATTTCCGAGTGCATTCGCGCTCTGTAAAACGCTTATTGCCCGCTTGAAGCGGGCAATCGCATTCCATCCTGAAGCAAGCTGACGGCTTGCACTGCAGACAAGAAAAAAGCCAGCTCAATGAGCTGGCTTTTCCTTTAGCGTCTGATCAAATCAGCAAGCCAATGATTACTTCTTGCTGGTAGCAGCAGTTGCGGCAGCGGCAGCGGCTTCCACTGTTTTGTTGCTGGCTTCAGTAACTTGGGCAGCGGCTTTCAAGCTGGCGTTAGTGGCAGCCTGGATGTTGCTTTCAGCAGCATCAGCGGCTTGGCGAGCTGCTTTAACAACGGTCTCGGCAGCGTTGGAAGCCGTGGCGAAGGAGGACTTCAGCAAAGCAACAGCGCTTTCGGTGCCGGTAGGAGCATTCTTGGCCAACTGGTCGATAGCGTCAGCAGCGTGCTGTTGACCTTGAGCCAGTTGAGCTTCAGCGATGCGCGACAGGTTCAGTTGCAGATCGGAGAAGATGTCGTACACGCTTTTGCCGTATTCCAGAGCCTGGGCAGCGTTAGGCTTGGCCACGCTTTGCGACAGGGCCACAACGTCTTGCACGTCTTTGGCGTTGATGGCTTGCTGGGATTGGCCAGCCGCTTGTTCCAGCGAGCTGCGCAGCAGATTCAGGTTCAGACCAACCAGCTTTTCAAAGCCTTGCAACAGTTGGCCTTGAGCAGCGAACAGGTTGTTCAAAGTAGCTTGTTGGGATTCCAGTACGTTTTGTGGAATAGCACTCATGATGTTTTCCTTGGAGATACGTGGCCTGGGTCAAGCCAGCGTGAAATTAGTGTCAGTGTTACTAGACAAGGGTCTGCAGAAGGCCCGGCCCATTCGCAACTACGCAAGGCAAACCTTCTATGTTGCACCGCAACAATTCAACTTTAAGCGCTATCCAAAACAAAGTCAACGGGATTTGTTGCGCTGCAACAAATCCCGCTTGAGCTTATTCTCAAAACCTGTAAACCGCGCAAAAACACAGACTTAGCGCTGCTTGTCGTAACCCAGAGTTTCGGAAATCTTGGCGGCCGTACTTAAGAGGACGGGAATCCAGTCATCGTGCAAACGCTCGGCGGGTGCGGACAGGGACAAGCCTGCCAGCAGCTTGCCGGTATCGTCGTACACACCGGCCGCAATACAGCGCACGCCCATCTCCAGTTCTTCGTTATCACGGGCATAACCCAGGCGACGAACTTGAGCCAATTCGCGCTCCAGCAACTCCAGCTGAGTAATACTGTTGCGGGTTGCACCAGCCAGACCAGTACGCATGACGTAGGCCCGAACCTGGCGCGGCTCCCAGGAAGCCAGAAACAGCTTGCCGGTCGAGGTCAAATGCAAAGGCGCGTGGCCACCAATGGCGCGTACCACCTGCATACCCGAGCTCTCGCTCCAGGAACGTTCTACATAGACAATTTCATCGCCCTGCTGCAAGGACAGATTCACCGTTTGGCCGGTGTACTTGTGCAGTTCGCGCATGGGAGCCAGGGAGGCCGCACGCACATTCAGGCGGCCTTTAACCAGAGAGCCCAGCTCCAGCAAACGCATGCCCAGTCGGTACAGTCCGCTGTCCACGCGCTCAACGTAACGCCCCACCACCAGATCATTCAAAATGCGGTGAGTCGTAGAGGTGTGCAGGCCAGTTGCAGCCGCCAGATTCTTCAATGCCACTGGCTCGGATTGCTTGGCCAGTTCGTCCAATAGAATCATGGCGCGTTCCAGAACCTGGATCGACATCTGACCACCATTGCTTGACGACGCGCTAGAAGGCGTAAAGGAATTTGTTGTCATTATTAGGAGAATTATGATGCAACGCAACAAATTCCATAATATGAAATGGCCGCGCGCTTGGCAAGCGCTATTTTAGCGCAGGGCTCAAGCTCCCGCCCAAGTCCAGCACTTGCTGGCGCAAATAAGCCAATGCTTCCGCGGCCGGTTCCGGCTCCCCTTTTACACCCAGATCAATATGCGGCTGTCCGCCCGACTCTCCCACACTGGGCAAGCTAAACGCTTTCACGCCCGGCCAGTTCAGCTCTACATGTTCCATCGCTGGCGTAATGCGCGACTCTGGCAAGTTGAACGCCAGGAAGGAATGCTCCACCCGATGAGCCAGATGGTGCAGTGCCTGGTAACGCGTATCCAGTGTCCACTCCATCATGGGCCAGGCCATCACGGGAAAACCTGGCATGAACGTGTGATTGCGAATGAAGAAACCGGGAATCTTGTTGTAGCTGTTGGGCACAATTTCTGCACCCTCCGGGAACATCCCCATCTGCAAGCGCTGCTGGTTCTCGGGCAAGGACATATCAGCACTGCCCACGCCGTTACGCTCATTTTCAGCACAGCGTTCAGTAATCAAGGCCGCAGCCTCGGGATGCAGCTTCAGTTCCACGCCCAAAGCCTTGGCTGCCGCCTGACGGGTTTGGTCATCCGGCGTGGCGCCAATCCCGCCACAGCAAAACACAATATCCGACGTTGCAAAACTGCGCTCCAAGGTAGCGGCAATCGTGTCCAGGTCGTCGGGGATAATCTGTGCGCCCCCCAGTTGCAAGCCTCTGGCCCCTAACAGCTCGATCAGTTTTGAAAAGTGTTTATCGTAACGACGCCCCGACAGGATTTCGTCGCCAATGATAATCAGACGAATAATGGCTTGATCCTTAGTTGTCATGGTCAATAAGCGCAGTAGAAGCCGCGGCTGCCTCTTGCTGACGCAGGCGACGGAGGTTTTCCAAAGAGAAGTGGGCAAATACCAGGGCCGAGAATACAGGCAAGACCAGCCAGGCCGGTGGAATCAGGTTCAACAGGGCAAAGATCAGGCCGATCAGCCAATACTGGCTATTCAAGCGGGACCACAGATACTTGCGCTCCTGCACATTGGCATGCTCGACCAGGGAGTCCACCCGCAACATGCGTGTCAGGGCAAAGACCCACCACAACACGGGAAGAATCAGGGCAAAAGGAGGAAAAATCCATAAAGGCAGGGTGACCAGCCAGCCCACCACAAACAAGGTCCCCACCCACACGGCATTCCAGACGCTATACGCTGTCGCATTGTGGCCTTGCTTGATCACATCGGGATAGTCTTTCTGCTGCAAATGCCCCAGAACCAAAGGCATGACCAGCACGGCAGCAATAATCAGACCCAGCACACCCGCCAGGGGCAACAGGATGCCCAAGGCCAGCAAGGGGGCCAGATACACTTTCAACGAGAACAGGCCCAGACCCACCAGCCATTGGTCCACGGACTCAAAAGCATTCCAGCCGCCCAGCACCTCCAGCAACCAGTTCTGGATAGGTGTCCAAAGCAGCCAGCTCAGCAGAATCAGACCCACAAACATGATCAGGAAAGGCATGACCAAGGCCACCAGCATGCGCGGCTGAAATTGCGACACCAAAGAGCGCTTGAAGGCGATGGAAATACTGGCCCATCCACCAGCAGGGCCCGATCGCGAGGGGGCAGACGAAGATACGGACATACAGCTCCTGCGAAGCAAAATCAATTACCCGAGTATCATAGACACAGTCGCTTCTTTTTGTCTGTATGAAATTATGGCCTTGTTCAACGCCCAACACGATCTGCCCGCTCTGGCGGCCCATTTGCAAGCCGAGCCCGACGCTATGCTGATTGCCTGCTTTTGCGCCGAATGGTGCAAAACCTGTCAGCAATATCAGCCTGCCTTTGAGGCTCTGGCCACACAGTTCCCTCAGGCCTGCCTGATCTGGATTGATATTGAAGAGCAGCCCGAGCTGCTGGGCGATGAAGATATCGAGGACTTCCCCACCTTATTGATCCAGAACGAAAATGGGACCGTTTTTTACGGTCCCATGCTGCCTCATATCGAACATCTGGAGCGTCTGGTGCACAGCATCTCAGAACGCAGCCCGGTACTTGATACCGGGCCAGGGGATTTGCGCGCCTTAGTAGCGGCCGCCGCCTAACAGGACACCCACCGAACGCTTGCGCGTGGTGCTGGAAGGAGTCGTCACCGCCGGCTTGGGAGCCGCAGCGGTGGATGGCTCGTAAGGCTTCAGGAAAAACTCGTCCACAGGTGGTGTGTTCGGCTGATACGAACGACGCTCACCACGCTCGTGGCGGTTGGAGCCAGAACGGGAAGACGAGGCTGCGGATGGCAGATCCAGCTTCAAGCGTGGCACCACCGTACCAATCAGCTTTTCAATTTCCTGCAGCAAGTGTTCTTCATCGGGAGCCATCAAGGCAATGGCTTCACCCGAGGCACCGGCACGACCGGTACGACCAATACGGTGCACATAGTCTTCAGCGTTGTACGGCAGGTCCACGTTGATCACGCAAGGCATACCGGCCACGTCCAGACCACGGGCGGCCACATCGGTAGCGACCAGAACATCCACAGTACCGCTCTTGAAGGCGTCCAGTACTTTCATACGCTCCAGCTGGCTTTTATTGCCGTGGATGGATTCCGCCTTGATGCCTTCACGCTCCAGATAGCGTGCCAGTTGACCGGCACCAATCTTGGTATTGGAAAAGACGATAGTCTGGGTCAGCTTCTTGGTCTTGATCAGATGCGCGACAGCACGACGCTTCTCGTCAGCTGACATGGGGTACACAACCTGGGTCACCGTCGATGCGGTGGCGTTGCGGGCAGCCACTTCGATCTCGACCGGGTCATTCAGGAAGTTGCGGGCCAGTTTGCGAATTTCCTTGCTGAACGTTGCCGAGAACAACAGACCCTGGCGACTCTTGGGCAGCAAGGAAACAATACGGTCCAGATCGGGCAAGAAGCCCATATCCAGCATGCGGTCCGCTTCGTCCAGCACCAGAATGCTGACCTGGCTCAAGTTGATCGTGCGCTGATCAATGTGATCCAGCAGACGGCCTGGCGTGGCGATGACAATTTCAACACCGCGACGCAGGGCCTCTTTTTGCGGACCAATATCCACACCACCGAACACGACGGTCGAACGCAGCGGGACCGATTTGCTGTATAGCGCAATGCTCTCAGCCACCTGGTCGGCCAATTCGCGCGTTGGCGTCAACACCAAAGCCCGCACCGGGTGACGGGCGGGCGAGGCGCTGGTCGTGGCGTGTGCCATCAGACGATTCAGGATAGGCAAGGAAAAGGCTGCCGTCTTACCTGTACCCGTCTGGGCTGCCCCCATGACATCACGGCCGGCCAGCACCACGGGAATCGCCTCGGCCTGAATAGGCGTAGGCTTGGAATATCCCGCCTCGGTAACGGCGCTTAATATTCCAGGGTGCAGACCGAAATCAGCAAACGTAAGGTCATTGGGAGTCGAAGGAGTTTTATCTGTCATGTACGCAAAAAGTCGGCTTGCCACGAGTGGCAAGCATTTGTAACAATCCTATTTTAACTTATGCCCGCCTGCCTCAACAGCAGTCACGGGCGTGTAAGTACTCGCGTCAGGATTTTATGGCATCACGGCACGTATCAGCCAGAACGCCACCATCCCGGCCACGATTACCCAAACAGCGTTACGGGTACGGATGAACACCAGCACAGCCACCAGGCTGGCCAGAGCTTTGATATCCAATCGGGGGGTGTCGCCGTAAGCCCAAGGCAAAAGTTCCGGGATAATGATTGCTGCCAGAGCAGCTACCGGAGCAAAGCGCAAGGCGCGCCGCATACGTTCGGTCAGGGGCAGCAAATCACCAAACATGAAATAGCCTGAGCGGGTGAGCAAGCTGCACAACACCAACAGGGCGATTGCACCCAAAACGTACCAATCATACTGCCAATCGCTCATCACCGTGCATCCCTATGCCGTTGCAGTTGTTCTGCCGCCACGCCGGCCAGCACTCCGCCAAGCACCGCTGCCACCAGTCCCAAACGCAGGGGCAGCGCCTGTCCGACCCACGCAATCACGCTGGCCGTAATCAAACAGGCCCACATGGCACGGTTGTTGACCAGGGGAATCAAGAGCGCCAGCAAGGCCAGAATGGCGGCAAACTCCAGCGACCAGGAAGGCGGCACATAGGCACTGAGCACAATGCCCGACAGAGAAGCGATCTGCCAGCTCAACCAGCCGGGCAGGATGATGCCCAGGTAATACCAGAGATGCTCGCGAGAGCCGCGTTCCTTGGCGTCACCATACTTGGACATGAACAGCACAAACACCATGTCACTGGTGATATAGCCCAGGCCCAAGCGTTTTTTCCAGCTCAAATGACGAAAAAAAGGCTGCAGGGCCGCTCCAAAAATAATGAAGCGAATATTGACAATGAAACCGGCGGTGAAAATCAGCCACAAGGGCGCGTGAGACTCGATCAGCGGCAACGCCGTCAGCTGGGCCGAGCCGGCATACACAAACAAGGTCATCAAGGTGGCTTCGAACCCGCTCAAGCCGGACTTGACCATGGCCACGCCCGTCACAAAACCCCAGACCACAGTGGCAATCAAGGCGGGAATAAAGTCGATAAAACCGGCGCGCATGTGCACACGATCCTGTGCACTGGGCAACAAGGCCGATAATCTTGTGATGGCTGACACGCCGTCTCCTGAGATGTGCTGCCCGCAAGCTGGAAACAGCGATGGCAGCTTTGCTTATGATTTTGCTTATTCTAGAAGCAAAAGACGGCCCCGAACATCTTGCTCTCTTAATAAGGTCAAGAAAAAACAGGCCGGGTCTTGCTACAATCCCTAGTCTACGCACGTAAAGTTCGGCATCGCCGTTGCGTGCACGGTATTCTTACCCCTCTCATTGTTTATCAGGAATCCTATGAGCGCCGCTATCGAACCTAAAAAAGCAGATCACGAACTGATCATGGTCGGAGCCGACGATCTGCCCGTGCATTGCCCCCGTCCAGGTGGCTCACTGTGGAACATGCACCCCCGCGTGTATATCGATATCAGCAAAACCGGCGAAGCCGCTTGTCCTTACTGTGGTGCCCGCTACCGCCTGAAAGAAGGCGAAAAGGTTCACGGTCATTAATTTCTGAATTTGGCTTCGTTGGACCCTACTGCTCCCCCCTCTGGCAATGCGATAGAGCCGGGCCCTGTGCCCGGCGCAGACGCGCAACCCTGGCGTCACACCGACGTGGTTGCCCGTCTGGATTCCAGCGCCTGCCCTCTGCCCGCCTGGCTGCCTGGCGGACACCTCCAAACTATCCACGGGGCATTTTTTGCCCGCCATCACCATATCGCCTTTGTCCGCCAAAGGATTGATACACCCGATGGCGACTTCCTGGATCTGGACTGGACCGGACCAGGCTTGTTTGCAGACAAGCTGGCCAACGGCGCCACCGCCCAGCCCGACGCCCATCTATCCCGCACCGCCGCCCGCCGCTGGATGCAGCCCCAGGATTGGGACAGCCTGCCCAGCACGGCCGATACGCATGCCCTGGTTCTGTTTCATGGCTTGGAAGGCAGCAGCCGCAGCCATTACATCCAGGCCATTGCGCAATACTTTCGCGCGCGCGGCTGGATTGTGGTGGTCGCTCATTTCCGCGGTTGCTCGGGTTTTCCGAATCGCATGGCGCGCGCCTATTACTCGGGCGACTCGGAGGAAATCAGCTTTATCCTGAATACTGTTCGCGGCCATCTGCCCAACGTACGCTGGCACGTAGCCGGCACCTCGCTGGGCGGCAATGCCATGCTCAAGTATTTGGGTGAAGCGGGTGATGAGGTTTCCTGGGTGCAGGCATGTGCCTCCATTTCGGTACCCCTGGATCTGGTCGCTTGCGGCCGCTACCTGTCCGAATCCCGAATGGGTCGCTGGTTCTACTCGCCCTATTTTCTGAAAAGCATGCGCAGCAAGCTGCAGGACAAGGCCCACCGCTTTCCCGGCATGGTCGATACGGCCCGCTTGAACCAGGCCCGCACCATACGCGACTTCGACGATATTTATACCGCGCCCATGCATGGTTTCAGCCATGCGCTGGATTATTGGACGCGTGCGTCCAGCAAACCTTTGCTGCGCAATATCAAAATCCCCACGCTGGTTTTGAATGCCCGTAACGACCCTTTCGTGCCACATGCCAGCTTGCCGACGATTCAGGATTGCTCGGACTCCATTTTGCTGCACCAACCTGCCGAAGGTGGGCACGTCGGTTTCATCACGGGCAGCATCCCCGGCAATATGGGTTGGTTACCCGCACGGCTGGCCCGCTTCTTCGAAACCAATAGCTAAGACTGGTTAAAGCGGGCCTGCGGGCTCATCAGGAGCGGAAACGCTCCAGCAAGACACGCTCACTTTCAACGCGCTCGCGCAATTGGCGAATCTGCGTATCCAGCTCGGACTGCTGATAGAAGTCCTGAGTCAGATTGCGCGCCTGCTGCAATTGCTCCACCGCCGTAGGCAAGGCCCCAACTAATTCATAATATTGAGCCATGGCACGTCGGGCTTTCACCCCATCACCCAAACGGTCGTACGTTTGTGCCAGCAGCTGATGCAGTTGGGGTTCATCAGGCCATTGCTTGATGCGATCCATCAAGAAAGCCTGGGCCTGATCGTTCTGCCCCAATTGCTGCAGGACCTGCACATATGCCAGGGCAACCCCTTGGCTCTTGGGCCAACGCTGCCAGGCCTGCTTGGCCAAGTTCAGGGCGCCTTGTACATCACGATCGGCAATCGCAATGCGTATATCCAGGGTATCCAGTTCAGGAGCCTGAAACTTGCCTTGCGCCCGCGCCTGGGCCAGATGCGCGCGGGCCTGCTCGTAATCCTGGCGGCCTTGCGCAATATAGGCCAGGCCATACTGTGCCGCCGAACGCTCCAGATCGCTTTGCGACTGATTCGAGCTTTGCAGCGCCTGCTCCAGAACACGCAAGGACTGCCCGCCCCCAGCCTGCATCACCATCAACTTCGCACGGATATACCAGAACGAGGGCGTATCCTGATAATTGCTGGCTGGCAGACCACGCACCCGGTTGCTGATGTCCGATTCACGCTGCTGGGACATGGGGTGAGTGCTGGCGTACTCATTGGCTGTCGCACGTTCGTTCAGACGCGAAGCCGCGGCCAGACGCTGAAACATCTGCACCATGCCTTGAGGTTCGTAGCCTGCCTTGAGCAGCATTTCAAAGCCAACCCGGTCAGCTTCCTGCTCGGCCTGACGTGAAAAGCCCAACTGACGATCCACCGCGGCCGCTTGCCCGAAGGCAGCCGCCCCCATCGCCAGATCACCACTGCCCGCCAAGGCGCCCAACAAGGCACCTGCCAGGGCGGCAATCAGCAAATGGTTGCTTTGTGCACTTTGCGTAATACCGCGAGCGACGTGACGTTGCGCTACGTGGGCAATTTCGTGAGCCAGCACCGAGGCCAATTCAGACTCGGACTGTGAAGCCGTAAACAGACCGCTATGAATACCAATATAGCCACCGGGCAAAGCGAAGGCATTGATGCTGCTATCGCGCAGGGCAAACACCGTCACAGGCTGCGCCATGGCCGGGCCATACTGGGCCAGCTTGCGGCCCATATCCGTCAAATACTGATTGATATCCGGGTCCGACACATATTCAGGCGAGCGCCTGCCCTGCTCCATGATGGCGTTGCCCAGCGTCCTTTCCAAAGCCGGCGACAACTCGGCGCCCGAGGCCGCCCCCATGGAGGGAATGCCCATAGGCTGCGCCTGCACAGGCAACACTGAACTGAACGCCAGCGACAATGCCAGACATAAAGAAAGCGCGGAACGGGCGGGTTTAAACTGCATGGATACTCCCGACAAAATCAATTGGCCCTGACCATCATAGCGCTTGCCCGCTTGCGAGATTCTGGCAAACGGTGACGCGCTGACAGGCGCATCAAGGTGCCCAAGGCATACAAAAGGCCAAACACTTCCACCAGACCGGCCAGCACCCACATGATCAGGCCCCCCATGACCTGATCAGCCAGCGCATCCATGCCGGGAATGGCACGACCACATAAATCGAAAATCGGATACAGGTCGTATTCGGTAAAGGTGATGATGGCGCCCACAACCATCTGCGGCACCATGGTAATAACCGGCGAAAGTATACGCCCACCCACCGACAGTCGGGCCGGCGGCGAAGGCCGACGATCCAGAATCAGGTTCCAGTACATGATCCCGCTGATAACTACAGACCAGTTCATCAAACGGTACAAACGCCAGTCCAGCATGGAGTAAAACTGCACCGTGGGCAGCATCCAGATCAGGACCAGGAAAACAAACAGAAAGGCGACCAGTATCGGATTGGTCAGGACAGCCTGGACACGTCGGCCACTGGGTCTAAGCAGCCATTGAGCCAGAGCACGACGCCAGCTTAAAGGCAGGCCGGCGCGCAGGGTCTGGCCAGGGTAGGCTCCCATCAGGAACAAGGGGCCCAGATGATGCAAGATCAAATGCTGGGCCCGATGGATGAAGAACATGCGCTCGGCGTAATAGTCCAGGCGCGTGTGCAAGGAAAGGTAGAGAAGAATCAGGCCAATCCAGAAGAAGGACTGGCGCAAAAGATTGGGGCGGTGTACTTGCCGCCCCCGGACGTACAAAGCAATGACCAGCAAAAAGGTCAAAAGCAGAACAGGAGAAAACTCCCAAGGTGTCAGCCAGTCGAGCAAGGACATAGCAGCGCCATCCGCAAATCCAGTTGCGGTTTAGTTTATAGCAATACGCTCCCGTCCTGCCCACTTCACATTCAGCACACCGGGATAATCCCGAATCAGCCGTGCACGCTGCATCAGCTCTGCGCGCAGTTCAGGCGGACAGGTCAAGGTCACACACGCGGTATCGTGCGTATCGGAATGGTCTACCTGCACATTGGCCACGCGGATACCTGCCGTATTCAGGTCCGAGTAAATACGACGCCGGATCTGGGCCAGATCGCCACGAGGGCAGACAACCGTCAAACGGGAGACGGACAAAGGGGCACGAGCACGCAGGGCAGAAGCCTGGATGCCGGCACGGCGCAAAAAGAGATCGAAAATACGCATACATTCCCCCTATTGCACATTAAAGTTGCAACACATCAGGATTCAGAAAGCCAAGGGCTTTCCAGAGAATGAAATGGCGGGGAATTTAAGGCAGCAGAACAGCCGCCTGAGACACCACGCCCTGAAATTTCCAGGACGCGGCAAGCTGTGAAGGAATCAGCGGGCCTGAACGCGCCTGGACATAGATAGGTCGAACATAGATCGACTAGCACTGTCGCCGGGGTCGGGATTCACCACACAGCTCCTATAAAACTAAAGAACCCGTATTGTAACGTGCGCAAGGCCTCGCCACAAGGGCAGGCCTGTGAAAAACCTTTACTTTACAAGGCACTTGATGTGTTTAATACACAGACAGATCCAGCCAGCCCATATAGCGATAAAAGGCCATGATGATGTGTACCAGCCAGAACAGGCTGATATTGGCAAAGGCAACCGTCGAGACCACCGCTGTCAGGACGCTGGGCCAGCCATGCTGATTGTGTTGCTCGCTTTGGGGGTTGTAGAGCGCGTCAAATTTTTCGGGGCTACGCAGCGCCAGAATCACGGCCTCGATAATCCCGGCACTGACCGGCAAGATCAGCAAATTGGGGAATAACGAATCCAGCCCCTGCTGAAACACCAGCGTTCCCAGAATGGCCAGGCTGGTAAACATCAAAGGGACATACCAAAAACGTCTGCCCAGATAGCGGTGCTGTGCGCCCACCACACCTAATAGAAGAGACAGCCACGCAGCGGTGACTTTATGGCGAAAAGGTTTGGTCTGTTCAAATGACAAAGTCTGCTGAGACATGCAGGGCATCCAATCCGGGCTTGTGCTGCCAGCCATTGCGCACAGCTGTCATTTGCTTAAAGCCAATTTGACAGCCACCTTCCCGTACAATACCTGAATTACTTCCTTGCCGTCATGAGGTCCCCCATGAATGCCACCGACTACGACATCGCCATTTGTGGCGCCGGTCCCGTAGGCGCATCTTTGGCGCTAATGCTGGCTGCCCAGCACCCAAGCCCGTCACGCATTGCCGTTCTGGGGAAAAACTTCAATCTGGCCAGTACCGAACATGCCCAGGGCGATCCACGCACCCTGGCCCTGAATCACGGCAGCCGTCGCCTGATTCTGAATCAGCTCAAAGCCTGGCCCGAGCGCGCCGCCCTGATGCGCACCGTGCATGTTTCCCAAAAAGGACGCCTGGGCCGTTGTCTGATTCAAGCCGACGAACTGGGTGTACCTGACCTTGGCGCCGTGATTCATTACGATGATTTGCTCTGGGCCCTGCATGCCCGGCTCCGGGACAGCGGCGTCACGCTGCTGTCCGCTCAGGAGGCCCGTACTCACTCCGCCCCCAAACAGATTCTGGTCGACCACGATGCGGGTCAGGCCACAGCCTTGATTGCCGTGCAATGTGATGGCGTCCGTCCAAGCGGCGTGCGACGCGATTACGGTCAACACGCCTTGTTGACGACGGTGCGCGCCAGCCAGCCTCAAACCGGCTGGGCCTACGAGCGCTTTACCGAACACGGCCCCTTTGCCGCACTGCCCCACCCTGATGCACCCGACCTGTATGCCATCGTCTGGTGCAACAGCCCTGAACGCAGCCAATCTCTATCCGAACTGCCGGTCGAGGCGTTTCAGGCCGCCATGTTGCAAGCCTTTGGAGAGCGCCTGGGACATCTGGAGCTGGTCTCCAAGCGTCACATCTTTCCCCTCGCCTTTCATGCCGGCCCCAGCCGCTTGTCCGAGCGCCTGCTGGCAGTCGGCAATGCCGCCCAGACCTTGCACCCGGTGGCCGGTCAGGGCCTGAACCTGGGCCTGCGTGATGTCGCACAATTGTCACAGTGTCTGGCCGCCTGGCAAGCCGATTGCAGCCAGAACCCCGATCCCTTTTTGGCGCGTTATGCCCGTCTGCGTCGCCCCGATCGCTGGTTGACCGCCGCCATCACCGACACCTTGCCGCGTCTGTTTGCGACCAAGAATCCGTTGATACAACATGCGTGTGGTCTGGGGCTGTTGGCCATGGACACCCTGCCGTTCGCTCGTCAGCCCTTTGCACGGCAATTGCTGCAAGGGATGCGCGCCTAGGCCCCTCTGTCATGCAGGTCCCGATGCGGGGCCTGCCCTTTTCTTCTTGTAAGTCCTTGCCCACGAAGCCGTGCCGCAGGGTTAAAATCTTCCCCATGCGTATCGGCCCCTGGACCCTTCCTAACCCCATTTTCATTGCCCCCATGGCTGGAGTCACAGACAGACCTTATCGTCGTCTGTGCAAGACGCTGGGCGCCGGTTATGCCGTCTCGGAAATGGCCGCCAGCAACAAGCGCTTGTGGGATAGCGTAAAAACATCCCGACGTCTGAATCACGAGGGTGAGGCTGATCCGGTTGCTGTACAGATTGCCGGTTCCGACCCTGAAATGATGGCCGAAGCAGCCGTGTTCAATATCAGCAAAGGCGCTCGCATCATCGATATCAATATGGGGTGCCCGGCCAAAAAAGTCTGTAACGTGGCCTCGGGTTCCGCCCTCTTGCGTGACGAGCCACGCATCATTGAAATCCTTGAGCACGTTGTCAAGGCATGTACTCCCTACCAGGTTCCGGTTACACTCAAGACCCGCACCGGCTGGGATGCGCAATCGCGCAATGCTGTTCGTATTGCCCGCTTGGCCGAGGATATCGGCATCGCCGCTTTGACCCTGCATGGCCGCACACGCTGCGACTTCTACCAGGGCCACGCCGAATACGACACCATACGCGAAGTCAAAAACAGCCTCTCTATTCCGGTCATCGCCAATGGGGATATCGATAGTCCCGAAAAGGCAAAATTCGTACTAGAGTACACCGGAGCGGATGCCGTCATGATCGGTCGAGCCGCGCAAGGACGTCCCTGGATTTTCCGGGAAATCCTGCATTACCTCGAACATGGCGAACATCGTGCAGCCCCCACCTTTGGCGAGCTGCGCGATTGCATGATCGAACACCTGCAAGACCACTACGCTTTCTACGGGCAGCACACTGGAGTACGTACTGCCCGCAAGCACATAGGCTGGTATCTGTCGGATATGCCGGACTCCCGACACTGGCTGGATCAGATTAATCGTATCGAAAACTGTGCAGATCAATTAGAAGCCATTACTCACTGGTTTCAAGAATGCGACCTGGACCAGCCCTACCTGCAATAACAGACAGCTGTGTGGCTCTTTTGTATTTAAGTACTACGTATACCTTCAGAAAAAAATGTCAACGACCAACCCACTAGAACAGTCCGTACGTGAACGCCTCGAACGCTACTTCGCCGATCTGGGCGAATCCGAGCCACGCGATCTGTTGTCGATGGTCATCTCCTGCGTGGAACGGCCTGTCCTGCAAGTTGCCCTGGAGAAATCCGCGGGCAACCAATCCAAGGCCGCAGAAATGCTGGGCATCACGCGTAGTACTTTGCGCAAGAAGCTCAGCGCCCACAATCTGCAACCCTGATTCCTAACTCTCACGTCTCACCTTCCATGAAAATCCAGACAGCTCTTCTCTCTGTCTCCGACAAAACCGGTATTGTCGAATTTGCCCAAGCACTCGCCCAGCGGGGAGTGCGGCTTCTATCCACTGGCGGCACGGCCAAGCTGCTGGCCCAGGCCGGCCTGACTGTTACCGAAGTGGCCCAGCACACCGGTTCGCCAGAAATTCTGGATGGCCGTGTCAAAACACTGCATCCAAAAATTCACGGTGGCCTGCTGGCCCGTCGCGACAGCGCCGAACACTTGAAGACTCTGGAAGAGCACGGCATTGACCGTATCGATCTGCTGGTCGTCAACCTCTACCCTTTCCGTGAAACCATTGCCAAGCCTGGTTGCACCTTTGCCGATGCGGTAGAGAACATTGATATTGGTGGCCCCGCCATGTTGCGCGCTGCTGCCAAAAACCACGGCACGCCTGAAGGCGGCGCCTGTGTCGTCATTGACCCCGTCGATTACGAACGCGTGCTGGCTGATATGGACGGCCCTGCTGGTCACCCTTCTTACGGCCTGCGTCTGGAACTGGCTGCCAAGGTCTACGCCCACACCGCCGCTTACGACGGTGCCATCGCGGCTTACCTGAGCAGTCTGGCTCAAGCCGAGCCTGCCCAGGACAGCGCCCCCGAAGTGAACACCTGGCCCAATGTGCTGACCATTCAGCTCAAACAGGAGCAGACTCTGCGCTACGGCGAGAACCCGCACCAAAGCGCGGCTTTCTACACAGACGGCACCATTGGCGAAGGTCTGCTGGGTCGCTACAAGCAATTGCAGGGCAAGGAACTGTCCTACAACAATATTGCTGACGCCGATGCCGCCTGGGAATGTGTACGCAGCTTTGACGCGGGCGCTTGCGTCATCGTCAAGCACGCCAATCCTTGCGGTGTAGCCCTGGGCGAAACCGCCGAGGAATCCTACCGCAAAGCGTTCCAAACCGATCCAACGTCGGCCTTTGGCGGCATTATTGCCTTCAACCGCGAAGTGGACGAAGCCGCTGCCCAGGCGATCAGCAGCCAGTTTGTGGAAGTGCTGCTGGCACCTTCCTACACTCAAGGTGCTCTGGACGTGTTTGCCGCGAAAAAGAACGTGCGCGTGCTGAGCATTCAGCCCGGCCAGGCTCACAACGCGTTTGACGTCAAGCGTGTCGGTGGCGGCTGGTTGGTACAAACACCCGACACGTTCCGCGATAACACCGAAGGCTTCAAGGTCGTGACGCAAGTCCAACCTAGCGCCCAGCAAATGCAAGACATGCTGTTTGCCTGGAACGTGGCCAAGTACGTGAAATCCAACGCGATCGTGTTCTGCGGTCAGGGCATGACGCTGGGCGTAGGTGCTGGCCAGATGAGCCGTGTGGACTCTGCCCGCATCGCTTCCATCAAGGCTGAAAACGCTGGCTTGACCCTGCAGGGTTCGGCTGTCGCGTCCGACGCTTTCTTCCCCTTCCGCGATGGTCTGGATGTGGTTGCCGAAGCGGGCGCCACCTGCGTGATTCAACCCGGCGGCAGCGTGCGTGATGACGAAGTCATTGCCGCCGCCAACGAGCGTGGAATTGCCATGGTCCTGACCGGCACACGCCACTTCCGTCACTAATATGCGAATCCTGGGCATAGACCCTGGCTTGCGTCGCACTGGTTTCGGAGTGATCGACGCCCAGGGGCCCAGCTTGCGCTACGTGGCCAGCGGGACCATTGTGGTCCCGCCTGATCTGCCTCTGGCAGAGCGACTAAAGCTGATTCTGACTCACATCACGGAAGTGATTGAGCAAAGCAAGCCCGATACCTCTGCCATCGAAAAAGTCTTTGTAAACAGCAACCCTGCCTCGACCCTTTTGCTGGGACAGGCTCGGGGTGCCGCCTTGTGTGCGCTGGCGGTAGGTGGGCTGGATGTGCATGAGTACACGGCCTTGCAGATCAAGAAAACCGTCACCGGCAGCGGCCATGCTGCCAAAGAACAAATCCAGCTGATGGTACAGCGGCTCCTGCAGCTGAACGGCCTGCCTGCGCCGGACTCGGCCGATGCCCTGGCCTGCGCCATCAGCCATGCTCATCACAGCAGTGTGGTGGGCGGCCTGCAAAAAAGCGGAGCCATCACCACCGGGCCGCGCCGTCGCATTCGCGCTGGCCGGATCTTGGGTTAACTATCCAGAAGGAACGTCATGATAGGTCGCATCCGGGGTACCTTGATCGAAAAACAACCGCCTACCATCTGTGTGGATGTGGGTGGGGTTGGTTATGAAATCGATGTACCCATGAGTACGCTCTACCAAATGCCGGAACTGGGCGCGCAGGTCAATCTGTTCACCCATCTGGCCATTCGTGAAGATGCTCACGTGCTGTTTGGCTTTTCCAGCCTGAACGAGCGCAGCACTTTCAAGGCACTGATCAAAGTCACCGGCATTGGCGCCCGCACGGCCCTGTCCTTGCTTTCGGGCATGAGTGCTGAAGAGCTGGCCGATGCTATTACCCGCCAGGAGACTTCCCGTCTGGTGAAGATTCCAGGCATAGGCAAGAAAACCGCCGAGCGTCTTTTGCTGGAACTGCGTGGCAAGCTGGGTGCAGACCTGGGCAGCGGTGGCGCCGTCAGCGCCACTCCCAATAGCCGTGATGATGTGTTGCACGCTTTGGAAGCCCTGGGCTACTCCAACAAGGAGGCCAGTATTGCTGTCAAAGCCTTGCCGGATGATATTGATGTGTCGGAAGGGATCAAGCAGGCATTGAAGTCGCTGTCACGCGCTTGATACGACACGACTATGTATAAAAAACCGGGCCGTTCATATGAACGGCCCGGTTTTTTTCACTATTCCATTCATCAAGCGAGCAGACGCCCCAGGGCGGACACATCCACATTCCCGCCACTGATCAGCACACCGACCTTGCGGCCTTGCAAATCACCCTGCCGCATTACCGCCGCGGCACCCAAGCAACCTGTAGGCTCCACCACCATCTTCATGCGTTCCGCAAAGAAACGCATGGCCTGAACCAGCTCGGGATCAAGCACCGTCAAAATATCCGTCACCATGCTGCGAATCAACTCAAATGTCATCGGTGCCAAAGCTTGGGTCAGCGCCCCATCAGCAATGGATGCAGGTGGCGCAATCTTGACGATCTCCCCACTGCGCAAGGACTGCTGGGCATCATCCCCTGCCTGCGGCTCCACACCAAAGACTTCGCAAGCCGGAGCCATGGCCTTGGCAGCCAGCAAGCAGCCCGACAGCAAGCCACCGCCTCCTAAGGGAACGTAGAACTGCTGCAAGTCCGGCACGTCCTGAAACAGCTCCAATGCAGCCGTCCCCTGCCCCGTGATGACATCGGGATGTGCAAAGGGAGGAATCAAGGTCAGCCCCTCACGATCCACCAACTCTTGTGCAATCTGGGCACGATCCTGGGTCAGGCGATCGTACTCGATCACTTTGGCACCATAGCCGCGCGTTGCAGCCAGTTTGGCAGCCGGAGCATCCGAATTCATGATAATGGTGGCCGGGATACCCAAAAGCTTGGCCGACAAGGCCACCGCCTGCGCGTGATTGCCAGAGGAAAAAGCCACGACACCTGCTTTTTTCTGCTGCTCGTTCAACTGCGCCAGCGCATTGAAGCCACCGCGAAACTTGAAAGCACCAATACGCTGAAAGTTCTCGCACTTGAAGTAGACTTCGCCATTCAGGCGCTCGTTCAAGGTTGCGGACGTCAAGACTGGTGTGCGGTGTGCCACAGGCGCCAAGCGCTCAGCAGCGGCCACAACATCAGCAAAATCAGGTAATTCCAGGGACATGGCTAAAATCTCGATTGAAAACTCCAGCCCACATTATGCGCGATGCCATGCGAAGCAGCCTAGACCTGCCCACACAAAACTAGCCTGCCTGCACAAGGCAAGCGATTTGCACAGACACTCCATGCACATCGCCATGTTCCTTGGTACTCAGGCGGCGGGTGCTTGGTGTACCATACTGTATATTCAATCAGCGTAGTCATCATGGCCATACACTCCGATTCGCTCTCCAGCCTGCCTTCTGAACAGCGCATCATCACGCCCAAACCCTTGTCACCCAACGAAGAGTCCATCGAACGCGCCTTGCGACCCAAGATGCTGGAGGACTATGTCGGGCAAGCCCGGGCGCGCGAACAGCTGGAAATCTTTATTGCCGCTGCGCGCCAGCGCCAGGAAGCGCTGGACCACGTCTTGCTGTTTGGTCCTCCCGGTTTGGGTAAAACCACCCTGGCTCACATCATTGCCCATGAAATGGGGGTGAACCTGCGCCAGACTTCCGGCCCCGTACTAGAACGCCCCGGTGATCTGGCTGCCTTGCTGACCAATCTGGAACCCAACGACGTTCTGTTTATTGACGAGATCCATCGCTTGTCCCCCGTCGTGGAGGAAATTCTGTATCCAGCGCTGGAAGACTTTCAAATTGATATCCTGATTGGCGAAGGCCCGGCCGCCCGCAGCGTCAAACTGGATTTGCAGCCCTTTACCCTGGTCGGTGCCACCACTCGCGCTGGCATGTTGACCAATCCCTTGCGCGACCGCTTTGGCATTGTGTCTCGCCTGGAGTTCTATGACGTCAAAGACCTGACGCATATCGTGGCGCGCAGTGCCGGGCTGCTTAATGTCAGCACAACCGATGAAGGCACTTACGAAATTGCCCGCCGTTCACGCGGCACACCACGTATCGCCAACCGGCTCTTGCGCCGGGTGCGCGACTACGCCGAAGTTAAAACCGGCGGCATTATCCATACCGAGTGTGCTCAAGCTGCCCTGTCCATGCTGGAAGTGGACCCGCAAGGCCTGGATTTGATGGACAGAAAACTGCTGGAAGCCATCGTGCATAAATTCGACGGTGGTCCAGTAGGGGTAGACAGCTTGGCCGCAGCCATTGGCGAAGAGCGCGACACGATCGAAGATGTGATCGAGCCCTACCTGATCCAGCACGGCTTTTTGCAACGTACTCCCAGGGGCCGCATTGCTACCCTGAACACCTGGCGTCACTTGGGGCTAACGCCTCCACGCAACACGCAGGGTCAGGATCTGTTCGACGCAGAATAAGTGCTTAACCCCGGCGAGCCCAGGGGCGAAACACCAATAGCAAGGTAATCGCAATCGACACGGCGGCAGCCAGCAACAAGGCTGTCAGCCAGTGCAAATGCGTGAAAGTCAGCGCCAGCGTGGTGCAGAACCCCGCCAGACTGCCTGTCCCCCACAACGCTGAACGCAAGGTCGCTACCAAGCTTGCCGCACCTAAGGTTTGATGGATGGTCACCGCCACCACGGTATAGCCAATAGGGAAAGCCATAATCAGCCCGGACAAGCTCGGCCCCAGCAAAGAACTGCTGGTGGTCACGATAGCGACCAGAAGTCCTGCCAAAGCCCCTCTGAATATCAGCAAGCCCCAGCCCGCCTTCGCTTTGCTGCTGCCTTTCATGCCGGCCAGACGACGCGAAACACGCAAGCTGAATGCAGTCACAGCAATAAACAAAGCCAGCCCCAGAACAGGTTGCACGGGCATAAAGGACAGGAGCAAGGCCGCCACCGCCCAACCAGCTACCGCACACAACAAGGTGCGCCAGGGCGACAAAGTGGGTGCGCAAAGAATGATGAGCAGCAAAAACAGCTGAGTCGCGCTTAGCGAATACACGGCATAGGTTGCCGCCTGCTGCACATAATCGGCAGGAAACTGCTGGGACAGAAAATAAAAGCCGGGGCCCAATACCATGGGCAAGCCCGCCAGCGCACCACCAATCAAGGGGCCAAATGCCCCGACTGACCACGAAACCAGAACAACAACCAAAGCGGTGGCGGCCATACGAACTGCCAAGGCAGACCACGCTATATCAAGAAAAGCAGTTTCCACGGAGCTATCTCGCAGTGAAACCAGGTATCAGGAGCTGCCCGACTCAGCGCCATCAAAGACACTGAAATCGGGCGGCTTCTTTCATCCTTAGCTCACCACACTCCAGTCCAGAGCCTGACCGGCAGCCAGAGGAATCAATGGCTCACCAGCCATTTCCACGGACTCAGGAATGGTGAACTGGCTGCGTTGCAGAGTCATTGTTCCTTCATTGACCGGCAGACCATAGAAGGCAGGGCCATTCAGGCTGGCAAAGGCTTCCAGGCGGTCCAGACGTCCGGCCTTGTCAAAAGCCGACGCGTACAACTCCATGGCGTGCAGCGCGGTATAACAGCCCGCACAGCCACAACTCTGCTCTTTGCGGCTACGCGAATGCGGTGCACTGTCTGTGCCCAGGAAGAAACGATTGCTGTCGCTGGTGGCGGCATCCACCAAAGCCTGACGGTGCTTCTCGCGCTTCAGGACCGGCAAACAGTACCAATGTGGCTGCAAGCCACCCTGGAACAAGGCATTACGGTTATAGAGCAGGTGATGCGCCGTGATCGTCGCGGCAACCGGGCCATCGGCCTGGCTCACATAAGCGGCACCCTCTGCCGTGGTCAAGTGTTCAAACACCACTTTCAGTTCGGGAAAAGCCTTGCGCATGGGAATCATCACACGCTCGATGAATACGGCTTCGCGGTCGAACAAGTCGATGCTGGGGTCCGTGACCTCACCGTGCATCAGCAAAGGCATTCCCGATTCCTGCATCTGGGCCAGCACCTTGGAACAGTTCTTCAGCAAATCTGTCACGCCTGCATCGGAGTTTGTGGTGGCACCGGCGGGATACAGCTTCACGCCATGCACAAACCCACTTTCCTTGGCGCGAACGATTTCCTCAGGCTGAGTATTGTCCGTCAGGTACAAAGTCATCAAAGGCTCAAACTTGCCGACGTACTCGGTTTTGGCCAGGGCGCTCAGAATACGCTCGCGGTAGGCCAGAGCCTGTGCGGTGGCTGTAACGGGCGGGGTCAGGTTGGGCATGACGATAGCCCGGTCAAATTGTGCCGCAGTATGGCCCAAGACCGATTCCAACACAGCACCGTCACGCAGGTGCAAATGCCAATCATCAGGACGACGAATGACCAGGGTATCCACAGTAGGGCTCATATCTTTACTCAATATCAAACAAAGGCCCTGTGCTTTGAACCGTCGATAAAGCAACAGGTGCCACAATTGCCTTTCAGCAGGCCGAATCCACCATTATGCTACAGCTACCTGTGCTGCGCATGATTGGCCCAGGAATCCCGAGCCCAAATTAATAGTGCATTGCAGCAGCCTGTAAACACTGGAAAATCTGCTTACAGACGGGAAAAGCTCTTACGCACAAAGGGCTTGGACGTATAGGGGGTATCACGGTATGCTGACAGACAAGTCGTGCCCTAGCGCATAACCCGCCCCTTCAACTCGTTTCTCAGGAGTTCCGTTCATGGCCAGCACTGAAAAAAAGCCTGCTACCCGCAAACCCAATGCAGCCTTCATGAAACCACTCACTCCTAGCCCGACCCTGGCTGCTGTGATTGGCCCTGGCGCGCTGCCGCGTACTGAAGTTACGAAGAAAATCTGGGAATACATCAAGAAGCACGATCTCCAGGATCCCAAGAACCGTCGCAACATCAACGCCGACGCCAAGCTGCGCCCCTTGTTCGGCAAGGACCAGGTCTCCATGTTTGAACTGACCAAGCTGGTCAGCACTCACTTGAAATAAGCGTGGGGTGCCTGGGCACCTCTGGCAATATCGGGCCGCGTCGCTGAGCTTTCAGCCGCGGCCCTTTTTCATGTGGCATCATCAAGCCCCTGAATTCGCGTCTTCATGTCGATGTCAACCTCTGCCCCTCCTGATCAAGCCCCACGTGTTCTATGCTGGCTGCGCCGGGATCTGCGCCTGCACGACCACGCAGCTTTGCACCATGCTTTGAAAAGCGGTTTGCCCGTGGCCTGTGTGTTTGTTTTTGACAGCACAATTCTGAAGTCCCTGCCCGCCGATGATATACGGCTGGCTTTTATCTACGACAGCCTGCTGCAGGTTCAGGAACAACTGCGCCAGTATGGCAGCGAACTGATTACGGTTTACGGCGATCCTATGCAAAAAATCCCAGAGCTGGCGAGCAGCCTGAATGCAAAAGCCGTCTATACGAACCAGGACTATGAGCCTGCGGCAATCACTCGGGATCAGACTGTCAGCCATGCCCTCTCTGCACAAGGCGTGGAGCTGCAGCTTTTCAAGGACCAGGTCATTTTTGCGCGAGATGAAATCCTGACACAGCAAAAGCAGCCCTATACGGTTTTTACGCCCTATAAGCGGAACTGGCTGGCACGTATCCAATCGGAGGATGTCCAGGCCTATGATTGCTCGCAAGGGCAATGGGCTGTGCTACCTGAGCAAGCTTTACCAGGATTGGACGAATTGGGCTTTCAGGGAGAGTCTCGCGCAAAACTGCTGAACCCTGCGGGTTGGCAAGGAGCTCAGACCTTGCTGAAGCAATTCGAACCCAGAATCCACGCGTATCAGATGCTCAGGGATTTTCCGGCCAAACGAGGCGTCTCCTATCTTGCCCCACATCTGCGCTTTGGCACGCTATCTATTCGCCAAGCCGTCTCTTTGGCCTGGCCCAGCGACTCTGAAGGTTCGGCTACCTGGCTTAGCGAACTGATCTGGCGAGAGTTCTACCAGCAGTTCCTGTGGCACCACCCTGAGACAGCCACAGAGAGCTTCAAACCCGCCTACAAGGATCTACCCTTCCCTAATCGCGAAGACTGGTTTCAGGCCTGGAAAGACGGCCAGACCGGCTATCCAATTGTTGATGCCGCCATGCGCCAGTTGAACCAGTCAGGCTATATGCACAATCGGCTACGCATGATCAGCGCCTCCTTTCTGGTGAAAGACTTGCTGATAGACTGGCGTTGGGGTGAGCAGTACTTTGCCCAGAAGCTGCTTGATTACGACATGGCTTCTAACGTGGGAGGCTGGCAATGGGCCGCCTCCACGGGATGCGATGCACAGCCTTACTTTCGCATCTTTAATCCCATCACCCAATCACGTAAATTTGATCCAGACGGACAATTCATACGCCGCTATGTGCCTGAGCTGGCGTCGCTGGACAAGCAGGCTGTTCACGCACCCTGGCAGGCCAAGCAGCTCCCTATCGAATTCAGGCTGGGACAACACTACCCGGCCCCCATCGTGGATCACGACACACAACGGCATCTTGCTTTGGCTCTATTCAAGCAAGCAGGAGAGCAAGAGCACACGGATTGAAATACCTTAAGGATATTTATGTCAGAAAGCTCCAGACCACCACCTCCAACCAGTACATCAGTACTGCTGCAAAACCTGCAAGCCGCCCATCCCCAGGCACAAGTGGCCATCCTGGATTTCAGTGCCGATCATGCCGAAATCAGCCTGGCTCATAAAGGCGCCCCTGTACATACCGAGCACTTCCCGGAACTAAGCGGAGTCCAGTTGTTGGCCAGCTGCTTTTCAGACTCCAGTTCACGCGCAGCGCAATTGGAACATGCCATCGAAGTCGTAGAAGACGCCATCATGCCAGCCAGCCTGGACCTGCGTCAGTTCATGGTATTTGCCGCCAGTGAGTTCGCAGAAGAACTTGGCACCTGGCTCCATCAGGCCCAAGGCAGAGAGCAGCACATCATCCTGAATCGGGACACGATTGACAACCTGTTCACCCTGTATGCCGCCGCCAGCCAAGGGGCCGTCAGTCTGAAAATGATTAACGCTGGTTCTTTGGAAAATATCCATCAGCTGGTTAACAATCAGAACCTGGGTATTTACCTACTGCTGCTGCGTGAATGTATGCATCATATGCACATCGAGCAGATCCACCTGCTGGCGCCCTGAGGCTTCCCTTTTGAGCGCCCATAGATAGAGATAAATCCAGCCATGCAGGAAACGGCTCGGAACTAGCCAAGGCATCGCCCGGATGCAAGGCTTGAAACGGTGCACGCCCTGCCTTGTATAGCGAGACTTTCTGAAACGCGGTTAAAACGTCTTGATGGTTTTTCCGTGAGGCTTGCACAGGGTAAAGAACACAGCTTGCCAGTCATGCCATGAGGCGGAGTCAGCCTGTATATCCAGGACACTCAAGGCAGATCCAGTTCAAAGCGGATCGAAACGACATCACAAAACTAGGTCACATAAAAAAAGGTGCTCATCAGAGCACCTTTTAAATTACCTCTTTCTGGCCTAGCCAGAGCAATCTTCATACTAGATCTGCTTAGTAATCGTGCCCCAGGGCCTGACCACCCGCCAAAGCCAGCCAGCCTTTGATCAAGCGATGAATAATCCAGACCAAGGCTACCAGCGCGGTTACCCAACCAATAAAGATGGTCGTCAGCAAAGCGCTCAGCACCATCCACAACAGGCCCCACCAAAAAGTCTTGATGACCCAATCCAGATGGCTGGCATAAATTGTGCCCGATGCATCACCGCGTTTGACGTAAGCCAGAATCACAGCTGCTACAGCTGCAGCACCGAAGATACCTGCACTGACCATAGCCAAAGAAAACAAGCCATAGCAGATGTGCGTAATCTTGCGCAGCGACAAGCCTGGTTCAAGCTCGGGGCTAATAGGCTGATTCATTCGGTTCTCCTGAAACAAGCATTAACAATAACTATACCGAACTATTTTACCCATACTTTGGGCATTAACCGTATGACAGTGGCAGAGCTACCACCATACAGATAAAAGAAACGACGTAAGAAACGCCGCTTCTATGATGCCATCAGAGTGTGCTGCTGGCCTGTGCGTTGGCGACGCATAAAACAAAACCCCCGCAAGCGGTGCGCTTGCGGGG
>JAALOO010000136.1_pt1 | contig 62395 bp, 57 predicted proteins | sample 7257641 | NCBI WGS metagenome assembly JAALOO01 (sample SAMN14085613, study PRJNA598686) | mite metagenome | biome: ENVO:01001000; feature: ENVO:01001002; material: ENVO:01001226; isolation source: single female mite from University of Michigan culture on fish food culture... ...
TCCTCAGGCATCAACGTCGATCGCCTAAACCGCTCGGCCACCGACTGCTTGAGTTTTAAATCACTGTAATAGTTGTCAATAATGACTTTAGCATTTACAAAAAGGTGATTTTGTGTACTGATGCGATAATTTTACATAATTTTCTAAGTGCATTTCAGAAACAGTAGCATATTGACCATATTGCTTAGATTTTTACAACATTTTATTTTACAAATACTAAAAATTAAACTAAAATTGAAACTAATTGCTGCTGTTTTTTAAGGTGTCCATCATAGCAAAGTGACAGCATTCGTCACAGATAATGCTCTTCGATCAGCCTATGATGGGTCTACGCCAATGCAGCGCAAAAATCGGAAAAGGGGAATAGGGGATATTTATAAGGCTGAGTGGTTTGCTTGTGCTGCACATGATTTTAATTTGATGCACACAAACATGATTGACAAAAACAAGGATCCTAAGATTTCTCGTATTCAAAGTAATTTGACTCTTGTAAAGGAAATAGTCAAATTGTTTAAGACTACAGGAATAGAAGTGTCTCTGCAAAGCAGTCTCAAGCAGCACTGTGACACACGCTGGGACACTAGGTAATATAAAAGGAAAAACGCACAACTGTTAGTTAAAAATTAATTTGAAAAATTTCAGATACTTTATGCTGCAGTCTGTGATGGACAACTGGACCGAAATTAGTCAGTGCGTCCACAAGTCCATTAAGCCTAAAGTCGACCGCCTGGATCTGACTTTGCTCACTGATTTGACTGTTTATCTAAAAAAATGCTACGATTTGCGAATTTCTTTGTGCAGTCAGTCAGAGCCTACCTTTGACAAAGTGTTTCCTGCAAGATTTTCTCTGGAGGCTTGCCGTACACTGTTGGTTGGATCTTTGGCTCCTCTTCAAGAACATTTTGTTACGTTTATTGAAGAGAAAGTTAAGGTAAAAATAATCAAAGGCACTTTTTTATACATAAGTCAGTGAGGGTTAGTTATTAATTAGTTAACTAAATTTTACAAAAAATGGACATTTTGCAAAACAATATTTGTTATAGTATAGTATTTAAAAAGTATTGCTTATAATTGATCAAAAACTAACTAAAAAACAATTTGTCATATGCATAATTTAAATACAATTATTTTAATTTATTATTGCAACAGTAAAAAATTAAAACTTGTTTCACTGTTGCAAAAATAAATTAAAATGATTGTATTTAAATCATGCATTTGATAAATTGTTTCTTAGTTAAATTTTGAGCAAGTATGAGCAATATATTTTAAAAATCATATACTATAAAAAAATATTGTTTTGAAAAATGTTTATTTACCTTGTAAAACCTAGCAAGCAGACTAAAAACTTAAAATCAGAAATAATAGCTTTAGTTTATAAGGATAATTAGAGTAAAACTAATTAGCATGTTTGTAAACAGGTCACTCCTCACCACAAAGCAGCCTCTTTTTTGAATCCTCTCTTCAAATCGTCAAAAGTGTTCACTGAGGAAGACAAAGCTGAAGCTAAAAGGATGATTGTGGACGTTTATAATGATCTCAAGTCCAAAGGCCAACTCCTTGACTACGTCAATTCACCTGACAATTGCTCCTCAAAGATGTCATCATCAATTTGGGATTCATGCTTTGACGAGGAAAGTAGTGATCAAGAAAGCAGTGAATCCATTGAAGAGGAGCTTTCAAAGTACTCAGCTAAAGTCAAAGTAACTCAAAAAAGCTGGTCTGGCAAGTTAATCAATTATTGGTCAGACCAGAAAAGCATTTACCCAAAGCTGGCGTCAGTGGCATTTTTCTTTTTTACTATTCCAGCAACTAACAATGCTAGCGAACGATTATTTAGCCATTGCGCTAATTTCTACACTGCAAAGCGGACTTCTTTGGGACCAAACAGACTTGAACAGTTGGTTGTTATTAAGTTGAACTCTGATCTGTGCGACGACATTGACTTGTCCAAACCCGAAACTGAGGAAAACATTGAAGAGTCAGATGATGAGGAAGAAGAAGAGGTAGAGGAGGAGGAGATTCTAGACAACATAAATGAGCAGGTGAACTTCATTGAAAATGAGACTTTTTATTACAATGACAATTATTTTGATGATTATTAAAAATAAGTATTTTCTTCCCAGTACACATTTTACCGGAAGTGTTTTGAAAACAGTTGAAACTTTTGAACAAATTTTTTCTGCGGTAACTCAACTCATTTTGGAAAAGCTCGGGATCTAATTTTTATATTCAAATGATTTTTTACAAGTGCAAAACATAATATTAAGCCAAACTTGAGTAAACACAAAAACCAGAAGTGCTAAAACTGAAAGTCAAACTTTAATTTTTTTCAGAAACTTTTAAACTTTTTTAACAGGAGTTCATTCTCATGACCGGCGTTTTTTGCCTTGTAACTGTGCTAGGTTAGGGAAATTATTGAACTCTTCCAGCTGGAGTTCACACTTTTAATTATTTGGAGTTTTTAAATATGATATTTAATAAATTACTGATTTTTTAGTAAAGTTTTCTTATTTGATCAGTCTCCTTTTGCCGCCACGCAGTTATGTTAGATTAGAGCATTTTGATTTAATGTTAGGCAATGAGCGATGCTTAGTCAAACAATTTCGAACAAAATTGAGTAGGCCAGTTTAGGCCAACTTTAGGCCTGAGCAGGCCTACGGCCTAAAGTGGCTAACACTACAAGCCAAGCTTTTTAACCTCTCAAAACAGCAAAAGAAAACAGAAAGAGTAAAAGTGTGTAGTACAAAGTTGTAACAGGCGAGAAAACTAAAAAAGGCAAGCGAGCATTGTTGCATTCTAGGCTAGGTTAGGGAATTTCTTGCGCTTCCCTAACTGCTGCCACTGCTTTTGACTTTGCCAGCAGCAGCAGCAGCAGCTTCCGCCGCCTCCGCCTCCTTAGCCTCGGCGACCGTCGCACAGCCTCGACAGAGCTTCTTCTGCCCCACCGGAAAGTACTCCTTGTTGAAGTGAGGAGAAAGGCTTCCTCCGGGACTGCTAGTCCCACTATTTCCACCTCCAGCCCCTCCATTAGCATCCACAGCCAGCAGCATATCCAAACTGCCGCCGCAGTCGTCACAGCGAAAGCAGTCCGGGTGGTAGAGGCGGCCATCGGGGCCGACCAGCTGCTCCATCGTGCCCTCCGCCTCGTTGATGCGCAGCACCTGGTGGCAGGCGTCACAGCAGGGCAGACAGTGGGCCAGGTAGCAGGGCTGGCAGTAGCGGCGGACGACAGGCGGGGGCGGCGGCTTGGGCGCCACTGCGGAGAAGGGCGGGCGGCGTTTCGGTTTGGGCGCCGGGACCACTTCCTCGATGTACGCCTCCAGCGGCCGCTGGCAGCCGGCGCAGATGAAGCAGCTCTGGTGGAGCTTCGTCTGCTCGTCCAGCAGCACAATGCGCCCCTGCTCTATCAGGCGGCCACAGGCGGTGCAGCGGTCCAGGCGCTTGAGGTAGCAGCGCTCGCAGAAGAGGTGAAAGTTGTTGGCTGCTGAGGTGGGCGAGGTGGGCGAGGTGGGCGTTTGGGTGGGAATAGCCGACCCGTTTGTGGCAGTGTTGACGGGGACGTCCTCGTAGACCTTCTTGCTGCGCATCGAGCCGCCGCAGACGGTGCACTTGAAGCAGCGCACGTGGAAGCTCGCCGACTTGTACTTGATCACCGCCTCCTGTTCGTGCAGTAGCTTCGCACAGAGGTGGCACTGGTTGATGTGCACCAGGTGGTTGTTTTTGTTGGACTTTTGGATGCTCACACCACCACCAGCAGCACCGCCTGATTTTGGGGTGGAAGTTGAGGTGGTGTTTGTTTTGTTTGATTTGTTTGATTTGGCCGAAGAAGTTGTTGTGGTGGTGGTGGTGGTGGCAGTGGTATTGGTCGTTTTTGGCGTGCTGCTGCCGCTTTTGCTTTTGCTGCTGGCGGTTTCCTTGCCACTAGCAGCCCCTCCTCCTTCATTTGATTTGGTGAGCGTGGCCGGCTGAAATTGGGTCACTTTTCGAAGCTGGACCATGACAGTTGTTTGGTAAAACTGGTGATAAAAACTGGTAAAGTGCTGGCGTGTGAGCTGGCATAAATACTGTTGTGGAAGTGGAAGTAGAACTCTGGAAGCTAGAGGCAGAGGTGAGAAAGGGAACTTTTGTGTTGGAAATAATAAAGCTGATAAAGCTGAAAAGCTGTTGGACAAAGTTGAACAAAATAGTAAAAACAATAATATGGGGCTAATCCAATCAACCAAGGTCAGTCAGTCAGTCATCAAAGGTGATAGTGATACGTTTAAGAAAAAAGCCCCTCACTCAAACTGAATATCTTCAAAGGAAGTGATGATGGGAATACGGCCGCGAACGTCCTCCAGGCCGCGCGGCTTATTCCCCGGGCGCTTGATGATGAAGGCCTTGCAGCCGGCCTTGATGGCCGCCGAGGCTTCTGCAAAGAATAAAAACTGTAACCAAAAAATTCAAAACTGTTTAAAAGATTACCCTTGGGATTATCGGTGATAAAGAGCATACTGCCGACGCTCCGGCGCACCTTCTCCGCAATCTTCAGGTAGCTGGCCGGGTCGGTCTTGTCGCCCACCGAGTTGTCGAAGAAGTCGGTGATCATCTGAAGAGAATGGGAAAAAACCCCTGGTTAAACCTCCTTCTCCAAATCGAAACCACTACTACCACCACTTACCGGGAGGCAGTTGCCGTGGTTGGTGCAGCAAAGGAGCAGCTGCTGGGCGGCGATCATGCCCGTGCTGAAGACGTAGAGGGCGATGCGGTAGCCGGTCTTCCAGTGGTGCATCGTGGTGGTCACCTCGTCGTAGACGTGCCCGCGGATGCTGCCCCGCTCGTAGCCCCACACCCACACCAGAATCTGCAGCTGCTTGATCTCCGAGACTCGGCGTTTCAGGCGCATGTTGGCCAGGCTGTACTCCGCCAGGCTCTTGATGATGTCGCGGCGAGGCGCCGAAGGTGGCTGGATTTGGGGCACTGAAAGAGGGGGAGGGGGGGGGGAAGAAAGAGGTTAGAGCTTTGTTTGTAAACAAACAAAAACGGTTGGGTTTCTACTCACAACAGGCGCTCTCCTCCTCGCTCAGCGTTCGGCGACTCTCGCGCATTCGCTTGATCAGCTCCTGCGTCTCGGGGCGGGCGTAGCACTCGTCGAAGTACGTCTCAATGTTCGCCTTGATGAAGGGGAAGAGCTTCTTGGAGACGAAGCTGATGTCGGTCATGGTGCCCTCGATGTCCAGCAGAATGACGGAGGGCTTCTCCACGCGCAAGGACACCTGATTGTTGGACATGACTTTGCGGAAGAGGTGAAAAGATGATGACTGAAAAGCTGAGACGTCTTCTCTTTTTTTTTAAATGCTGACGCGCAAAGTAAAGTTTGTAGTCAGTTTTAGGCAGAAGCAGCAGAAGCAGTGGCACAGTTCGATTTGGCGGGGTTTAATAAGTTCTAAATAGAACTTTTTTCGGCTTCCTCACATCATCGCCGGCTTGTTCAGTCGCGTGTCAATGCGCAGCACCCGAATCCGCCCCTCCCCGCCCACCAGAAGCACCGAGCACTCGTTGTTCATGCGGTTGGTGTAGTGCGAGCAGCTGAAGACCGTCGTACAGAGGCGGCCTGGAAAGTTGAAGCGGACGCCCAGCTCCTCGGGCACCTCGTGGGCGCGAATGATCGCCTGCAGGCGATTCGCCCTGAGGAAGGCCGCCGCGGCGTAGTCATTGAAGACGTACGCCGTGCCCCGTTTTGCATTAAACAGGTACATGTACGTGTAGTTGGCCGCGCTGGGCACCACCTTCTGCAGCTGGGCCGCCTCGAGGAAGCGCGCCCAGTCCATGGGGTCGTTCCAGAGCATCTGCCAAACCCAGGGCGCCAGGCGGTCCGGCTCCGGGAGGACCCGGGGCGTCTGTTGGTTGATCGTCCCCAGGTCGGTCAGACTGAAGGGAATGCCGCCGTGGGCGGCGAAGAGGGCGCCGCCGACCACGGCGCACACCGGCAGGCGGTCGCAGACGTAGTTGACCAGGTCCCAGAACTTCAGGCCGTAGGTGCTGCCGTACTTGAGCAGCAGCTCCTCCTTGAACTTGTACTTCTCCTGCGTGAGGCGGAACTCGTGGTTGCCGCGGAGGAGGAAGACCCGGTCGCGGTTGAGCAGCTTCGCCACCGCCAGGTAGAGGAAGACCTCGAAGCCCCAGCGGCCGCGGTCCACGTAGTCGCCCAGGAAGAGGTAGTTGGTGGTCAGATGGGGCGAGGAGCGGAGGATGCACCGTTCGATGCTGAGCAAATCCTGAAAAGGATGAAAAAGAAATCATTAGTTTTACCGAATTTCTAAATGGATCAGTCAATCAATCAAACACGATTGAGTAACATCGTCTCTGAAGGGACCAGTTTAAACAGATGTTGTTGACAGAGGTGTTTTTTGCCAGGTGAACAAAAAATCGAAATAGAAATCGAAAATCAAAACTTCACCTCACTTCCGGCACTTCCCTCACCTCAAGATTCCCATGAAGATCGCCGACGATGTACACCGGCTCGGCCACCCGCAGCACGCGGTCCTCCGCCTCGAGGAGGGCGGACACCTCGCGGACGACTCGCTTCACCGCCGCGTAGAAGCGGAGGAAGGCCTCGCCGCGGCCGCCGTGGTACAGCCCCAGGGGCGCCTCCCTGGTGCCCTTCCCGCCGCCCGAATTGTGATGGCGAATTTTCGCGTGGAGGTTGTGCAGCCATCGGCAGCTGCTGGAGGCAGAGTTGTTACTCTTTCCCGCCTCAGAAGAGGGAGGCAAAGGTGAAGATGAAGATGGTGATGGTGAAGAAGGTAAAGAGGGAAAGGTGATCTGCTCCAGAAGGTCGGCGTCCGCTGAAGACCGCCCTGGCCACCGCTGAACGGGCGTCCAGTCGACGCACTCGCCACGACGGTTCAGTCGGACAATGTTGGCCGCTATTTGGAATGGAGGCTTGGCGCCAGTCGAACACCCACGGCAACGACCCTCGTAGCGCCGGTGGACCAGAACCTCGGCGGCCGCCTCTGACTTTCCATTACCGCTAATGCCACTTTGCTTCAGCAGCGCCCGCGCCGCCATTGATCGGGTGATCTGGGCGAAGGGATTGGCGGAGACGCGCACCAGCTGCTCGGTCCCCTTGAGTAGCTTCTTCTGGCCGAGGACCGCTTTTAGAAAGGCCTCCAGCGAAAGGACAATCTCCGCCGTCGCCGCATCTTTGCCCGTTGTCCCGCCAATGCGACGCATCTCTTCGGCCACCTCGGCGTGGCTCAGTCGAGGAGAAGGACAAGTTGAGCTGGAGCTTGAGCTTGAAGAGCTGCCAGCTGAAGATCTGCTGGCTGGAGAGCCATCACCCGAAGCAAAACTTTTCTGCATCACCAAGTGCTCCATCATCAGTCGAAACTCGGCCACACTGAGCAGCCCGTCTCGATTCTCGTCGTAGTAGCGAAAGACCATCGCCAGCCGGGCTCGCCCGTTCTTCGTCCGCTGCTCAACAGCGGCCAGGCCGAGCAGGAGCTCCGTAAAGGAGAGATACTGTTGCTGCTGATGGCCAGTTCGTCTGCTGAAGGCCGCGAAAAGCCGCCGACCAACTTTGACCAGATCACCACCACCACTTGCTTCTTTTAGAATATTGTGCCGGGCGAGGTAGAAGAGGAAGGACGTTCGACTGAGGAAGAGGCTGGGAAAGGCGTGCTCGAGGTAGTCGGCGTAGGCGCGCTCCACATCGCTCAGGCTGATGGCGCTCGGCTGGGCGAGCAGCTCCCGCAGCGAGGCCCGCTCTTCGCCGCCTTCATCGTTTTCAGTTGGCGGCGGCATCTTGTACATGAAGGCATCGGCGAGGCTGTACTCCTGGATCGACTCATCGCCCACTGAAAAGTTGTTCTCCTCCTCATCACCCAAACTGGCCACCAGACGGGCAAAGTAGGCCACCTCGGGGCCCCAGGCGTTCTCCAGGCGGCCAGAAATGGCCGCCTCCAGCGGGTACCAGCGGACGGGGCTATCCCTGGGGAGACTATTTCGACAACAGCACGAAGATCTATTTTGACCAAGTGTCGCCAAAAAGACCAGTCGCGTGATGAAGCGCTCAGACTGCGGCAGCTGAACTCGAAGCAAATGGACGAGATTGAAAGAGGCAAATGGGCTGCTGCCTTTTCGAACACCTCCTCTTTCATCATTTTCACCATCTTGAAGAAGGGCTAGGGCCGCCTCCATGGCCGTCTCCTCCCAAGCACCTGAATCGGTAAGAGGCGCACAGGGCAGGAAGCGTCGGGTGCCCCGCGTCAGCAGGAGCTGCTCATGGCGGCGACAGGCGATCAGCAGGCAGACGTTGTCGAAGAGGGCGTCGGAGATGGTCGCCGGCAGGTTGCGGTACTCCAGCGAGGAGGTGGAGATGGAGGTGGTGGTGGTGGTGGGCGGTGGTGGTTTGTTTGAGGATGAGGATGAAGAGGAGGAGGAGGAGGTGGTGGTTGAAGCAGCAGTAGCGGTTGATGGACTGCTTCCTTTCAAAAGTGGCCTCTTCTTCAGTGAACTTCTCTTCCCCGCCGATCTTGGACGCTTGGAGCTTGGTTTACCACCGCCGCTGCTGTTTCGAGTTTTGATTTTTCGGTTCATGATCTCAAGTTTGAACTCTCAGAATTGGAAATCCTCTTCTGAGATGATGAAGTCGCGCTTGTTTTTATTAAACAAAAGAAGAAAAAGAAAGTTCTAAATTAGAGCTTCTTCCAGCGCGTCACTATTGTTGTCGCCACCTTTTTGCATAAAAGAAAAGGCGCAGAGTCAGAAAAGGCACATTTTATTTGTTGAAGTGGTGTTGAAAGTTTTTGCTGCTGTTGTTGTTGTGCTAATCTTACCAAAAGCTAAGCTACCACTTTTGCCCGCAAATCTTTGATCTTCTTTCTGCTTGCAGAGCTCAACCACCACTTAGCAACATGAGCTCCACCACCGCTGTGGCCAGCGGTGAGCCATCTTCGGGCAAGCCGAACCTCAGCCCAACCAACAAGCAGAAGAGCGGCAAATCGAACTCCTCGTCGAAGCAGCCGCAGCAGCAGCAGCCCAACTGGCTCCGCCGCCAGTACGTGCTGGTGAAGGGCGTGGTGCTGGAGCGCACCAGTGGGCGTGTGCACCGCCTGCTGGAACAACAGTTCAATCCGCTCTTTACCTTCGCCCTGGTGGCCCTCGGCCAGCTGCTCTACCTCGGCTGGCTGCTGAGCCGCGGCTCGCTGGCCGACGCCAACATTCTGATCCGCGCCGGCGTGCACGTGCACGTCGTGGCGCTTCTGGTCGGGGGCGCTGCCGCCCGCTGCGCCCTCGCCTGGCTCGTGTACCCGGTGGCGGAGGGCGAGGCGGGCCCGCCGCCGGGCGTCATCTTCGACTATCCGCACCACTCGAAGACCAGCCTGGTGGTGGGCAAGAAGGATGGCGGTGGTGGAGAAGATAACGCCGCCAATGCCGAGAAGAAGGTGCAGTAAAGTCCTTCTTCTTCTATCGGCGCAGAGAGTTTGAGAGGGTTCGAAATTGATCAGCTCTTGATCTTGATCCTCTCATCTCTTCTCTCTTCTTCAAATTGTTGTGAAGCAGCAACCTTTTCCTTTTTTGTTATTGCTGCTTCTTTTTCTTTTACTGTTACAAAAAAATTTTGTTTTAGGTGAACTCTTTTGTCTTAGACTTGCCTTGCTTATAGGTGATGTCAGCCGTAACCGCCTCCATCATCATCAGATCATTTGAGGGTTCCTTGAGATCAATTGTCCTCGTTTGTGTCTCGAATCTATTCAATGAACTTGTGAGAGGAGTGAAAAAAAACTTTAACCGCTTTGTTTTCTCTGAAGACGTTGTTTGTGTTGCTGTTGTTTATGCCGCCTCCGCAACAAACGTGTAAGCAAATGGCCTTTTCCATGGCTTTCCAGCTAATCGTTGAGTATCAGATTAAAGAAGAAGAGGAAGAAGAAGAAGCGGATGATCTTGGTCTTCAAGAACGGGAAAGAAGATGAAAGGGATCGTATGCAGTAATAATAATATTTTGTCTTCAGTCTTCAAGCTCGGTGGCTGACTTGACAAACAAAGAAGAGAACAATGAAGCACAATTTGACAACAGATCTACTCATCAAGTTGCTTCTGCTTCTGATAACTTTTACGATAACTCCCCCCGGCAATGTCGTCCACTGTCAACGGAAGTTTGATGCCTCAGCACCGGTGAATCGACGAGTGGCGGACGATGTGAACGGCTTCTGGGCCAATGTGACCGGCGCCCTGGAGACCACTGTTCGGCGGCACAGTTTGGCCGTTCTTCACGAGTGGACGCAGGCCGTCGATCGAGAGCAGCTGAAGTACCGTGTTTCGAAGCAGTGTTTGGCCGTCGTCGAGCAGATCATCAAGCGACCGCTGGAGCAGCAATGGAGTGCGCAGAGTAAGTTAAAGGACTTGATCATTTTAGAACCTTTTTCATCATCGGTTTATATTTTCAGTCCTCGACTCGATGAAGCTCTTTCCACCGGGCATCCTCTCCGGAACCACCACCGAACTGGGCGACTTTGATCAGTGTCTGGCGGTGAGAGGCGATTTTGAGGGTGATCACTTTGTGGGCAAGTACTGCCTGGCCACAGTGAACTTGCCCCGAGCCAACCTGTTTAGCCCATCAGGACTGAATGGAAGTCTACTGAAGCACGAGTGGATGGCAGAAAAGATTGAGAAGTGGTACCAGAATGACAATTACTATGCGGCAGCAACAGCTGTTTGCTTTCCCTCCATCTGTCAGCCTGAGGAGGTCAAGAAAATGATGATGGCTTGTGAGTACTTTTATGAAGTGTTACCGAAAATTTATCAGCAATTTTGTCCTAGACTACCCAATCCTCAACTCTTTTGACTTCAACGTCACCTACTGTCAGTCCAAAGAGGAGCCACGACAGTACGACCAACGCATATGGATTGCACTGTAAGAAATAGAACTCAACAATTTCAGTTTAACTTCTGACCAATTTTTTTTGTTTAGCTTCATCCTCGCCCTTCCCTGGCTCCTCATCATCCCCGGCACTCTCTTTGAGATGATCTACTGTGGACAGTCGTCACCTCTTAGCGTCAACTCTGATGAAGAGCAAAGAACTGAAGGCGAAAAACTCGAGGACACACTGCTGGCGCAGATTCTCCTCAGCTTCAGCCTGCTCAGCAACAGTCGAATTCTCTTTCGCATGGTCGACTCGGCGGCTGACAACAACAACAACAGCAAAACTGAAAGCGATCAGGCGGCGACGGCGGCGGTGAACGCCCAGTTCCAGTTCGTCCACGGCATCCGCGCCCTCGCCAGCATCTTCATCATCATCGCCCACAACTCCGCCTTCGTCATTGTCCTCTACCAGATGGGCGTCTCCGTGGTGGCCCGCCACCCGACGGACTTTGTGGCGCTGAGCAGGCTGCCCATTGCGCAGCCCTTCTACAACGGCTCACTGGTGGTGCTCACCTTCTTCCTCATCAGGTAATTTCAGAGCAAAACAAAAAAAGGAAAGTTTTAGAAACCTCCGAACATTGGCTTTCTTTCTTTATTGCTCAGCGGCATGTTCCTCTCCTTTTGGACGGCCTCGAGGCGGCGGCTGCGGCTGCCCTTCACCGCCTACGTGACGCTGCGCTGGCTCCGCTACGCACCGCCCATGATTGGCATGCTCTGCCTGACGGTGGTCATGGAGCTGGTGGGCGGCAGCAACCGTGGAGGCCCCCTCTTCCACCACGACCACCTCTGGCCGACGCTGAAGCCCTGCTACGAGGACTGGGCCGCCCACCTGCTCTTCTACAGCAACACACGGGACATTGATAAGACAGTAAGAGAAGAGCAGTGAAGAGCTAGAATCAAAGTAAATTAATCTTTTTCTATTGCTATTTCAGTGCGGCATCCAAACCTGGTACATCAGTGTGGAGATGCAACTTCACCTGCTCGCATTTCTCTTTCTTCTGGCCTACACGCGCAGTCGGCGGCTGGCCACCATCGTAGCAGTGGCCTTTATTGCCACTGGAATGGCACTCATTGTCCTGTTGGTGGCCGCCGGCTGGGCCAAGCTGCCGCTGGTGCACGTCATTGTCCACACGCAGTTTGCGTAAGTAGTAGAAGGTTTCATTTTGTTCTTTTTATAAACTTACTTGTTCTTTTCAGACCGACGCACGACGCCGTCCGCTACATCTTCTTCGCCGTCACCATGAACATCATTCCGTACTTTGTGGGCGTGCTCCTCGGCCAGGCGCTGCTCGAGGGACGGCGGCTGACCACGGCTCTTTCGCCCATTTCGAAGCGAGCCGCCTGGGCGCTGACCGCCGCCATCTTCCTCGGCCTGCCCATGGCCAGTCTGCCCAGCGCCGGCGACCTCGCCCAGGTGGCGGGCAACGGCTCGGTGGGCAACGCGGCCGCCTTCGCCCTCATGGTCCTCCTCTGGTCGCTGGCCAACGGCTGGCTCGTCTTCAACTGCGTCACCCGCCGGGACCTATCTCTAAACCGCTTCCTCTCGGCGAAGATCTGGCAGCCGCTCTCCCGGCTCTCCTTTGCCCTCTACCTCGTTCACATGATGACCATCTGGTTCAATGTGTACCAGACGCGGACGGCCATCAACTCCAGCGCCATGAATGAGATTGTAAGAAGTGATTGATGATGCTGAAAAGTTTAACTTTTCAATTTGTTTTAATTTCCCCCTCCTTTTTCCAGTACAAGATGATCTGCCTCTCCATCGCCCAGTCCTTCATGCTCGCCTACCTCCTCTACGTCTCCTTTGAGGCACCGTCCGTCAATCTGATCAAACTGTTCATCAGCAAGTCAGAGGCGGCAGAGGCGAAGGCGAAAAGCCTTCAACGGCAGAGCAAGTTGGCCGCTGAAGTTCGGCACCTCTTAGCTAGCTGCAACGGCAAAGGTGATCTCAACAACAACAACAGCAACGGTTCAATATTAAAAGGTGATTTCACTACCACCACCACAACGACGGCGGAGGAGAAGAAGGTTAACTGAGAAAAGGCAAAGCCTCCGCCGACAAAAAGGAAGGTAAAACAAAAAAAACGACACATAACTTTTTTTGTGTGCAAAGTTGAATGCCAAAATAAAGTGCCACACACAACCAGTATACAACAGGTGCCCCCCCCTCCACTTGTTGCACTTGTTGACAACCTTAACCGTTTTTATAAAAGCTGTTGTGTGTTTACAGCTCTTGATTGATCTTCCTACCACCGTGCATCTAGATCGAGGATGATGCTGTTACCTTCATCACTACTTCCTCCTTAGCACTAGATGTGGTAATGGTTTGATCCTCGCCTCAGATCAGATTAAACCACCACCAGCTAATAGAGAGAGTACCGCCAGAGAAAGTAGAACTCCTCTCTTTGCAGGCTGTTTGGTTGGCGAAGAAAAAACCTTTTTCCTTTTTTTCGCTGACTGAAAACACGAAAAAAAAGACCACAACAACATGAAACTGCTCTCAGCTTTTATTTTGATTCTCGTTTCCTGTTCTTTTTGTTTGTTAATTTACACTACTGTCACCACTGCTCAACGAGCCTTTGAGCCAAACGATGCCGCCAGCGGGCCCAAGGTGGACGCCTTCTGGCGCAATGTGACGGGCGCCTTTGAGGCGTCGGTTAGGGAGCAGAGCTCGGCGGTGGTTCGAAATTGGAATCGGGCGGTGGTGAGAGGTGGGCTTAAGGGTAAGGTATCACCGAAATGTTTGGCCGTCATCGAGAGGATCATCCGACGGCCGCTGGAGAGTCGGTGGAGTGCGCAGAGTAAGTGATTTGTTGATCATTTTAGAATCATCTTTTCATCATCGGTTTCTAATTTTAGTCCTCGACTCGATGAAGCTCTCTCCGCCGGGCATTCTCTCCGGAACCACCACCGAACTGGGCGACTTTGACCAGTGTCTGGCGGTGAGAGGCGACTTTGAGGGTGATCACTTCGTGGGCAAGTACTGCCTGGCCACGGTGAACTTGCCCCGAGCCAACCTGTTTAGCCCATCAGGACTGAATGGAAGTCTGCTGAAGCACGAGTGGATGGCAGAAAAGATTGAGAAGTGGTACCAGAATGACAATTACTATGCGGCAGCAACAGCTGTTTGCTTTCCCTCCATCTGTCAGCCTGAGGAGGTCAAGAAAATGATGATGGCTTGTGAGTACTTTTATGAAGTGTTACCGAAAATTTATCAGCAATTTTGTCCTAGACTACCCAATCCTCAACTCTTTTGACTTCAACGTCACCTACTGTCAGTCCAAAGAGGAGCCACGACAGTACGACCAACGCATTTGGATTGCACTGTAAGCATTGGAAGCATTGTTTTGTTTACATTCTGACAACCATTTCATCCAGCTTCATCCTCGCCCTGCCCTGGATCCTCATCATCCCCGGCACCCTCTTCGAGCTTCTCTCCTCTCCTCAAAGCAGATCATCGACACTTCTGGGACAGATTCTCCTCGGCTTCAGCCTCCTCTCCAACAGTCGCATTCTCTTTCGCATGGTCGACTCTAACAACTCTGTCAGTTCTCAGGGAGGACCGTCTCCGGTGAACGCCCAGTTTCAGTTCGTCCACGGCATCCGCGCCCTCGCCAGCCTCTTCATCGTCACGGCGCACACCTCCGGTCTGGTGAATGTGCTCTACCAGATGAGGGTCGCCGTGGTGGCCCGCCACCCGACGGAGTTCGTGGAGAACAGCAAGCTGGCCATTGCGCAGCCCTTCTACAATGGCGCCCTGGTGGTGCTCACCTTCTTTCTCATCAGGTGAGAGAGCGTTTGTTTACCTGTTTTTTGAAAACCACTGACCAACTCTTAAAACTTCTTCTTCTTCAGCGGCATGTTCCTCTCCTTCTGGTCGGCCTCGGCGAGGCGCCTTCGCATGAACTTTGTCCAGTACCTAGTTCTCCGCTGGCTGCGGTGAGTTTTTCGTTTTGCTTTGTTTACCTAAAATTGAACCAGAGCAAGCGATTATCCTGATTCTATTTACCATCAGCTACACACCGCCGCTGATCGGCATGCTCTGTCTGGTCGTCTGTCTGGAGTTTCTCGGCAGTGGCCCGCTCTTCCACCACGACCACCTCTGGACGACGCTGAAGCCCTGCTACGAGGACTGGGTCGCCCACCTGTTCTTCTTCAGCAACACACGGGACATTGACAAGACGGTAAGAGGAAGAGGAGGAGGCGGAAGAGCTAGAATCATCATCTGATCGTTTCTATTTCCATTTCAGTGCGGCATCCACACCTGGTACATCAGCGCCGAGATGCAGCTCCACCTGCTCGCCTTTATCTTTCTGATCGTCTACACGCGCAGTCGCCGACTGGCCGCCTACACCGCCCTCTTCTTCATCATCGGCGCCATGGGCCTCATCGTCCTCTTCGTCGGCCTCGGCTGGTCCTCCATTCCGCTGGTGCACGTGGTGGTGCACACGCAGTTTCCGTAAGTTATGTTTTGGCTATGATGACACTTTTAGAACTTCTTTCCCAACTTTCTCTCCTCCTCACCTTTTAGAATCACCAACGCCGCCTGTCGGTGGATCTTCTTCGCGCCGACGATGAACGCCGTCCCGTACTTCCTGGGCGTCCTCATCGGCCAGGCGCTGCTGGAGAACCGGGTGGTGCGCCTGTCGGCGGCCGCCACCCGCTCCATCTGGGCGCTGGTGGTGCTCATCCTGGTGGCGGTGCCGATGGCCAGTCTGCCGGCGGCGAACGACCCCGCCATGGAGCCGCTCATCCCCGGCAACCGTTCGGTGGCCAACGCCGCCGCCTTCGCCCTGGTGGTCCTGCTCTGGTCGCTGGCCAACGGCTGGCTCGTCTACCAGTGCGTCATCAACAGTAGTAGGCGGCGGTTCGCGCTGGGCCGCTTCCTCTCGGCGAAGATCTGGCAGCCGCTCTCCCGCCTCTCCTTCTGCTTCTACCTCGTCCACCTGAGCACCATCTGGTTCAATGTGAATCAGACGCGCACTACGGTGAATATAGCCGCGCTCAATGAGATTGTAAGTGTGTTGAATTGGTTTGGATCTTTGGATTCTTTTTAGGCGATTTCTGACTTCTTTCTTCTTCCCTCTTCTTTTGCAGTACAAATTCATCAGCCTGGCCATCGTGCAGTCGCTCGGCCTCGCCTACCTTCTCTACGTCTCCTTCGAGGCGCCCTCCGTCAATCTGCTGAAGCTGCTGATGGCGAAGAAGCAGAAAACGACGGTAGTGAACAAGGTGACCGAGAAGGAGAAGGTGCAGGCGTGCACCGGTGGAGATGCTATCGATGAAAATAATAACAACAACAACAACAACAACAACAACGACAAAAATTTAAAAGATGATGCTGATTTGACAAAGTCCTCGTCTTCTAAAAAGAATGAGTAAAGAAAGGAGAGGTGAAGATGAACTGGCGGCGATAAACAGTTTTTGTTTCTTTTTATATTTACGATGAAAAAATCTGTGCGTCAGTGCGTCCTCCTTCGGATGAGATTTTAAAAACTGATGATGATTTTAAAGTTTTCACAAGTTTCGCAGTAAGCGTTGCGCTTAAATTTGCATTTTTAATGCTAGAGTTGAGTTCAACAAGAGTGGAGAAATGCATTAGCTGAAGGACACACTTGACGAAGAAAAAGTAGTAGAGACAGACATTTTTTTTGTGTGTTTGCACATTACACTAAACAGTTTTTTGTGTACTCTGCAAAACAGGATATATCGAGTACAACGGTGAAAATTCCCCACTATGTCGAAGTTGATGAAGGGGAAAACAGGCTGAACATCAAAATCAGCAGAACATCGAAACTGATTCTCCGAAAGAGCAACACTTTTAGACATAACAAAAACAAAATGATTAGAGCAGAGCGAATGGTTGCAGAAAGCAGATAACCAAGGCCGGGAGTCTGATTAGAAATTACAAACCCCTGAATCAGGCTAACATTATTCCGAGCTAACATAACATCCATCAACCACTTTCATCACCTGACGACGACACTCTCTTCCTGATTTGGTTCCGCTTGAAGAGCGGCAGTTTTAGTGGTGATAAGAGCGTGTTCAAGATAAGTGGCTGCCATTTATGCGTCGGCTGCTGCTGCCGAGGCTCGACCACAATGTGCAGCAGAACAAGCTTGTTCGTGATGTGACTTTTTTCTTCTGTGACTTCTGGTGCTGCCATGCGATGACGATGTGGTGCCGCTGAAGTGAGGGTTCGAAAAGCGACAGTGAGAGTGTAAACTGGTCTGACAGCAGAAGAAGAAGCAGGTACTATTGGTGATGGTGATCATTGTCGCTCCTCTACCTCGAAGTACTCTCTCTTCCTCTCTACAGTTTCGAAGTAAACAGTGAAAAGGCAGACAGCTTTGGCGGCGGCGACCAGTCGGCTCTTCAGTTTGCTTCCAGTGCTTGCTGCCGTGCAACCGTTCTCACGGCTAAAAGTTAGCAGCCGTTTTGCTGGTTTGTTGTGTTGTGGTCTTTTTTCTGTTTCTAAATTCGGTTCTCTGATTTAGATTTTGTACCTGCTGTGTTTGGGCTCCTCTCTACCCTGGTCTCTGAAGCCTTTTCGGGGAGAGGATGTTGTGCTCCTCTTCGGGCGGTTTTCTGGTCACCTTCACCTTCTTCTTCTTCCTCTTATCGTCTCTTCTGTTTCATTCTTCTGAAGCTCGAACGATAGAAGAGCATGGCGTGGGCCGGCGGCTTGATGATGATCTCGCTCGAGCCGTAGACGCCGATCCTGAGGCCTTCTGGGCCCGGGTGACCGGCGCCCTGAGAGGGGCCGTTCAAGAGCAGAGTGACCGTGTGTTGCAGCAGTGGAAGAGGACCGTCGGCGGAGATTATCGAAAGATTGGAGTCAGCTCAAAATGTGCCAAAGTCCTCGAGTACATGATCCGCCAGCCACTGGAGGAGGAGTGGACGGCGAGAAGTGAGTTGTTTGGCTTTGATTTTGTTTCTATTTCCTAATCAGTTTCTTTTTCTTCCTTCTTCAGTCCTCGACTCGATGAAGCTCTCTCCGCCGGGCATCCTTTCCGGAACGACCACCGAACTGGGCGACTTTGACCAGTGTCTGGCGGTGAGGGGCCAGTTTGAGGGTGATCACTTCGTGGGCAAGTACTGCCTGGCCACGGTGCACCTGCCGAAAAGGCGCCTTTTTAGCCCGATGAACCTCGGAAATTTAACTCAATTAAGTGGTTTGAAGCCGGCCTGGATCGGCAAGATCCTCGAGCAGTGGCACAACAATGACAACTGGTACGCGCTGACGACGGCGCTCTGCTTTCCTTCGATTTGCCAGCCAGAGGAGATTCGAGCCGTTGCCCGGGCCTGTAAGCAAAATTCAACAAAAATAGATTTCTCTGTTTTATCTAATGTTTACATCCGTTTTCCCTCTAGACTACCCGATTCTGCAGTCACTTGACTTTAACGTCACCTACTGCCAGGCGAGGGGTGAAAGCCAGCCCTATCACCCGGCGATTTGGGTTGCCGTGTAAGTGTGTTGTTTTTCTTTTTTGTTGTTCTAAAACTTGATTCTTTGAATCGTTTCAGCTGGTTCCTCGCCATCTCCTTCCTGCCGATCATCTTCGGGACGGCTCTTGAGGCGGTGGCGGGCGGTGATCCTAACAAGATCACCAGTTTACCGCCCAGGCTGACTCGCTTTCTGCTCGCCTACTCGGCGATCGCCAACACCAAGATTCTATTTCGCCTCTCGGAGCACAATTCAGCAACAACAGCAGCAGCAACAACATCAGCAAAAAACGGCGGCGATTCTTCGGAGAAATCTTCCGCTGATCAAGAAGGCGGCCAGTTTCAGTACATCCACGGCATTCGGGCGCTCGCCTCGCTGACGGTGATGTACGTGCACTGCTTCGCCCTGATGATGGTCCCGCTGAACATGAAGGTCTCCGCCTATGCCCGCTACCCGAACGACATGAAGGAGACGAATCGACTCTTTGCCGTCCAGCCCATCTTCACCGCCTCTCTGATCGTGCAGACCTTCTTCAGCATGAGGTAACCCCTGTTTCCCACTTTCTACTTTCTATTTCTATTTAATCTTTAATGCAGCGGAATGCTCCTCACCTACAACGCCCTCGCCCCGAGGCTGAAGATCAGCTTCGGTCCCTACGTTCTCCTCCGCTGGCTGCGCTACACTCCGCCCGTCCTCGGCACCATCTGCCTGACGATGGCGGCGCAGCTCCTAGGCCACGGGCCGCTCTTCCACCACGACCTCCTCTGGCCGAACGTTCAACGGTGCTACGACTCCTGGTGGCGGAACCTCCTCTACGTCAACAACTTTAGCGACTTTAATGAGCAGGTAAGAGGAAGTGAGGGAGGGCGCTTTGTTTTGTTTACGTTCTAAAACTGATTTTCTTTCAGTGCTCTATCCAAACCTGGTACCTGAGCGCGGAGATGCAGCTACACGTCATCGGCTTCCTCCTGCTGCTCGCCTACCGCCGCTCGCCGGCCGCCGCCTACCTCGTCTCGGGCGGTCTGGTCCTCCTTGGCCTCCTCCTCATCGGGGCGATCGTCGCCAGCAGCCTGGCGCCCGTCTCCCTCTTTCACATCTACACCTACACGCAGTATCCGTCAGTGTTCTACCCTCTACAAACGTTGTTTACCTGCCTATTTTAACACCTCCCTCTCCTCCTCCTCCTCCATTTTCCTTTTTTAGAGTTCCTGTCAAGGCGGCCAAGCTTCTCTACCTGATGCCGTGAGTTTCTATAGAAACAATCAGTTTTTGCTTACCACCATTTTCTCTTCTGTCCTAGGTGGATGCAATTTCCCTCCTACTTCCTCGGCGGCGTCGTCGGCCAGCTGCTGCTGGAGAGGCGGCCCCTCCATCGACATCTGCCGCGGCCGCTGGCCACCGCCTTCTCCCTCCTATCCGGCGCCATCTTCCTCGCCTATCCCTTCATGACCTATCCGCTCATCCAGCAGGACCAGGTGCTCTTCACCGAGACCGGGCCGCGTTTCGCCCTGCCCTACGTCACCCTCATCCTCGGCTGGGCCTTCGCCAACGCCTGGCTCCTCTACCGACTGGCCCTCTCGCCGGGGGGCGCCCTTACCCGGCTTCTCTCCGCAAAGATCTGGCAGCCACTGTCGCGCCTCTCCTTCAGCCTCTACCTGGTGCACATTGTCACCATCTGGTTCAACACCTACCAGACGCGGTCGGCGATCTCATTTGCCAACATCAACGAGCTGGTGAGTTCGGGGGAGGACGTTTAGTGGGAGGTTCTTTATTTAACAAATTTTCTTTTTCTTCATCTTAGCACAAGCTAACTAGTCTGACGCTCGTGCAGTCGCTCTTCCTCGCCTACCTCCTCTACCTGACGTACGAGGCGCCGTCGGTGAATCTGATGAAGCTGCTGGTGAAGAAGAAGGAGGAGGATCGGCCGACTAAGAAGAAGAACCAGACAGCAATAAAAGAGAATGGGGCCGAAGAGGAAGAGGAAGTGGATGAGGAAGAAGAGGGCAAAGGTCAGAAACGGAAAAAGGTGCAGTGATAGGACTCACATCTTTTGTTAGATAGAAGCTCAACAATAAAGCGCTCTCCCGTCTTTGGCAGCTGCTGCGCAGAGCAATAGCAGCGGCGGCGGCAAATTGCATTTGAGCGCGCGCGCCTTTTTTGCCGCCAAACGCAAAATGCCCCGCACAACTTTTGCACTGCACTGTGACGTCGCTGTTAGGTGCCATTTAACTTTTGCATTTTTCTGTGGTAGTTTTTTAAAACGGTTAAAAGCACCGCCATTTAAAAGCCCAGAAATGGGGTAATTTTCCAGCAGCAGCTTTTTATCTTCCCCCAAACCTCAGTGCTATCGGTTTTATCAACAGAAGGAGCAGTCAATGCCCTTTCCACACGCCCAAAACTGATGATCTCAACAAGTTTTTTCTTTGGTAAGGTAGAAAACGTCTGGTGTATATTTTAGTTGTGTGTTTTCAACTTTGGTCGAGTCAAAAGTGTGGTGTGGTGTCAAAAAGGAAGAAAAATAGAAATTCTGGAACTCAGGTATAAATAGAAATAGAAGACAAGAAAAGAATCAATACAAAAGAGTAAAGTGGGAGAATAAGTCGAGATTGCTAAGAAGGATACTGGTGGTAAAAAGAGAGAGAGCTAAAAGCTAATATAAAATCAGTTGTGGTGGTTGCTCAGGCCAAGCATACTTCGGGCGATCTTCCGCGGAGAGCTTCCGTGGTGGATGGAGCTCTGGTTGAGCTGACTTCGAATAGTCCGCTTCGTCGGCGTCTTCGCCGCCGCCATCATCATCGGCGCCCGGTTTTCGCTGTTCTCCTCCTCGTCTCCAAAGAGGCTTTCGTTGTTGCTGTTCTTCTTCTTCGGCGTTGATGGATGATGTTCAGCAGCATCACCACCACTACCACCGCCAATCACCGGCTGCCTGTAGTAGCCGGCCATCTCCAGCAGTGCCAGGGCGCCCATAATCTCCGAGCGATTGTGCTCCGGTGATGACTGCTGCTGCTGCTGCTCCTTGACTGGACTTTTAGTTTGTTCCTGGACCATCTCTGGTGAAGGGGTGATAACTGTGGTCAGAGGAGGAGGAGGAGGAGGAGGTGCCGAGGTAGTGGTGGTGGCCACGGCATTCATCTCCAGCTCCAGCTTGCGCGACGTCCGCCCACCACCGACGATGACCGACTTTCGGGCGATGATGGCGGGCAGCGGACGGTGGTGGTGCTGCTGCTGCTGAACAGTTCCGGAGCTTCCCGCCGGGGAAGAAGAGAAGCTCGTCTGCAAAGTCGACGGCTGCGGAGATGATGAGTTGACCACACTGGCGGTGATGTTCCCCAGAACTGGTTTAGTGGCTGCAGTGGTGGCGGTGGTGGAGGACGGTGAGATGATGACTGACGAGGCTGAGTAAGCGAAGGCCTGCTGCTTCAAGGTCGTCCCTTTCGTTTGCTTGCTCTTCAGTGGCCCAACAGCAGTAGTGTCCTTCTTCTCGCCCGACTTTTCCGCCGCTGCCGCGGCGGCCAAAGCTGCAGCTGCTGCCGCTGCCTTCGAATTGGCCGGCGGCAGGGTGGGCAGGATCCGCCTCAGGCCGACGCCCGGGTGGAGGGCGCACTTTCGGTTGGGGTGCGTGAAGGTGTTCCGGCAGCCGTCCGCTTTGCAGATGAAGGGCTTCTCGCCGGTGTGCAGCCGCTGGTGGGTGCGCAGCTGGCCGGACTGGGCGAAGGCGCGACCGCAGTCGCCGTGCATGCACCGGTAGGGCCGCTCGCCGGTGTGCGTCCGCCGGTGGGCCTGAAGGGACTTCTCGCGCGGAAAGACCCGCTGGCAGACGTCGCAGCGGATGATGGCCCGGGCTGTGGTTGCCTGGGCGTTGGTGCTGGCGCCGCTCAGGATCAGCTCGCTGATCTCCTCCTGGCTGGGGCGGCCGCGTTTGACGCTGTTGTTGTTGCTGCTGCTGCTGCTGCTGTTCGAAATGCCGTTTAGAGAGGATGATGATGATGAGTTTCTGCTGCTGTTGTTGTTATTGTTTGGAGTAGATAAGTGAGCTGAACTATTTTGCTGCTGCTGCACGTTCACCGACACCGCCGCCGTGATGGGCGTCAGAATGAGAGCCGCTGATGACTGTGAAGTGCTTGAGGGTGCTGCTGCTGCTGGTCCTGGTCCTCGAGAGAAGGATGAACTCGGTGGTGAGAAGATGTTCGGCGAGGAGCGAAAGGGCGAGGAGTTGGGGGGTGATAGCAGATGATGGTGGTGATGGTGTGCTATTGAGTGCTGGTGCTGGTGGTGAAGAGGTCGATCCGGCGAGGAGGCGAGCTGCACCGCCTGCGCTCCCTCCGCCCACTGAATTGGGTGGTAAATGCCGCCGTTGTTGACGCCCAAGTCGGAGCCAAAGGAGCTGATCTTTCCGAAGGGCGAGGAGTGGTCGGAGGTCTCTGATGATTCTCCGGCGTTCTTGCAGTAGTAGTAGTGATCCGATTCGGAGCTGGCGGCCATCAGCTGCTGCTGCTGCTGTTGCTGCTGCTGAAGTTGAAGGTGCTCGTTGATGGCGGCAAAGTGCTGCGTGCCCTCCTTGAGGAAGATCAACTTGCCGCCCTCGAGGATGATGGGACAGGGCGATGAGGTGCCATTGTTCGCGTAGAGGATGATGCGATTCGAGGATGAGGAAGACGAGGAGGAAGTGGAAGCTGCCACTGGAACGTGGATGGTGGAGGCCATTGTGATGGTGATGGTGATGATAATGTGTTCAAGAGAATCAAAAGAGGGTTCAGAGAATCTTCTTCTTCTTCTTCAAAGCCAAAGCAGACGTCGAGGAGACAAAGACATTTAACACCGAGAGCAGCGGCAGCAACAACTGGCGCCAGAAGGCAAAGTTAAAGTGGCGGCAAAAGAGAAGGTGGATTTAATTCCCTGCCCAGTCTGTCTGTCTACCCGAGAGGACAATCTCCGAATGATCGGGGGGAAAATCAGATCAGAGGAGAGCTCGAAGCTTCTCTACGAGAAGAAGTGAACGCAAGCAACAGCAAAGGCGGCAGAAGAGGCAGCAGCAGCAGCAGCATCCCGCCAAAACACAGTCAGCCAGCCGGCCAGTGTTGCCATGTGCGCGCGCAGACAGACTGAAGCAAAGGAAAGGAAGGAAAGGAGGAGGCAGGAGACTCTGCTGAAGAGAGTGTGTGAGCAGCGCTGAATCCAAGCTGCGCGCGCGGCAAGTGGGATTCAGCCGCCAGAGTGTGCAACAGAGGGAGAGAGAGAGAGCCCGCGCGCCAAAAGTGCTTTCCCTCGCTTGCTGGTCTGCGCGGGCTAGTGTTGTTGATGGTGGTGGTACACCACCAGGATTCTGCTACTGCCATTGAAGTTTGGAATTTCTGGATTGTTATTTCCTGTTTTCCAGAGATAAGATTTTTCTTTTCGAGTTGGGGTTGGATTCTACCCTGCAGTGGAATATTGGAACTTTACAATCTTCCCCTGTCCCTTTCTTAAAAGGCGCGCCAATTCTTTTAACTCTCTTTCTTTTTTCTCTGCATCTTTCAGCAGCCTTGCCATCGCAGGAATCTCAGCACCTTCTTTACCTGAGCTAGTTTTTCCAGTAGTTTACCCTTTCCCTTCTCTGCTCAGCAGGCGCGGGATTCGCCTTTCTCTGATCATAATTTGTTCAGACAAAACTGAACTAGACTACTGAAGCCGGCGGCTGACAATTGGCGCGCTTACAACTCGTCCTCTTTCTCTCTCTCTTTTTTAGACTCCACCTTTGGTCTCGTCAAAAGGTGGAATTCAAATAAGGTCCCCAGGAAGAGACAGGAAGGGAGGGACAGGCCAAGTCACTGTCGAATGTCCACGTTAAATGGCCCTCTCTGCACGCTATTCTTTTCAGGCAGTGACTTTAATAAAAGTCTGCCTCACTGTGATGTAATCCAGTCCCTGCTTTCCCTTCCCTTCCCTTCCCTTCCTCCAGTGCACCTTTTAACCGCCAAATCAGTGACACTGCCCGCTATTCACACTGTTGTGTACTCCTCGTAATACTGAGCAAAGTACTCTTTCTCTCTCAGGCAGTCTCTGCATTGGTTGTCATTGGTGAAAAGAGCCTTTCTTTGCCAGTCGTCGTCATCGTAATCATCTGCCTCGGTTGCTGCATGTTGCCGCCATTGCTATCACCGAAGCTGCTGCTGCTGAGCAGCTATTGGCGCCATCGGTTTCTATTGTGGCCTCCTCATCCTTCTTCTCCACCACCATCGATCATCCTCACAACCTCTCACCATGAGATTGCAGCTTTGCAGCCTACTGAAGTCGAAGAAGAAGACACACCACATTAGCAGGACGACCATTAGCGAACCATGGCTACTGTGTGTTGTACAGTGTGTGCTGTTTTGTACAAACACTTTCACGCTCAACACGGTGTTCTATTTGGCCTACTGAAAACTGGCCTGATGATAGTGATGAGCTGGCTGGCTTTCACCTCAACAACAACAGCCGGTCTAGCGAACTTTGACCGATGAGCTATGCTCACACATGCTCTTTTTCACCTTCTTTATCAACTCGGATAAAGAGAGGAGGCGTCAGTTTTGTACACTCAAAACCAAAAACAAGGTGGCTTGTAAGGTCACGGGCGATGAGTGGACGGGTGAATTCGGAAAAGGGCAATTATTTTCTCCAATTTCCTTTCCGTCTCCTTTCTTTCCCTCCCTTGAGAAGTAATTAAATCTTGAATCTTCTGCTTTCCTCGCCTCACTCGGGCGCCTACGCGAGCAGCACAGACGGGTTCGAGTTAGTTTGGGTAGTGCTGCAGCAGCAGCGGAAATGAGCTTTTAAAAGAGTTCTTTTTTACATGAACGCTTATGTACACTCTGAACACTTCAATTGTTGGGTTTTGGCGGTGGTGGTAGTGGTAGCTGCGGTGATGATTACCACTTCGTTAGCCAGTGAGTCAGCGTCGGAGTTTGTTCTCTCTCTCTTGGCTGCATTTTTGTTCCCTCTCTTCAGTCGCACACTGTCGTCGACACTGACTGACTCTTCGTCTTTGCCTGCTGCTTCTGCTGCTTTAGCAGAGAAAGTAAGAAAGAAAGAAAGTGAAAGCCTCTTCACCTCGCTCGCCTCGAGCACTTTTTTTTCTACTGCCTGCTGCTTCTTCTTCTCATGGCCAAAAAACAGTGGTGCTGGTGGCGGTAGAAAAAGTAGAAGCAACCGCAGAAACAACATCGGCGGAAAGACGGAAAAAGAAGAAGGTTCCCGAGTGCATTGCCACCGCCACCACCGACAGCGACTGTGCCAACAATCCTTCCGCGTCCGAGATTTTGCGGGAACAGTAGGCAGAAAGATAAAGAAGAGCAATGCATTGCGCAATTTAGAATGCGTGTGTTTGGGTTAACCAAGGAGGAGGAGGAGACGGTAGACGAGACGAGTTCGCAGACGTCACACACACAGAGACCCACTGTCCGCCGTTGTCCTTCAGCTCCCACGCGCATGTGACCGCAGCGATCCAAAAGCAGCAGCTGGATCAGCACACACTGTTCCGAGCTGATGATTGATCCACCAAGAGAGAAGGAACCAGGCAGATCAGAACCAGAAAAGAGAGAAGAGAGGAAAGTGGCGCATGTGTAGCAGCAGCAGCAGTGTGAACTATGAGTCTGTCTCTGACCAGAACCAGCACGCTGATGATGACCAGCCAGCGATATCGCTGGATCGATTCAAGAGCACCTCAAATGAGTGGGGCCCTACTCTTTTCCCCACACGCCGAAAGGTGGCAGCAGCGCCTCCGGTCACGGGCTTTGTGAGCGGCAGGCGTGCTCGCACACTCTCACACAGTGTGTGTGTGCGAGAAAGAGCAGCAGCAGCAGCAGCAGGAGAAGCAGAGGGAAAAGAAAGAAGCAGGCAGGCAGGACTTGCACACACTCTCGCAGTCGCTCCTCGCAGGCTGGCTAGCACACTAGCACGCATCCAGACTACCACCACCACGACCAGCAGCAGCAGGCAAAGCAGCAGCAGCAGCACGACCATCACTGCAGCCGCAGCAGCCATCGAGCTACCAGCCAGCCAGTGATACCTTCTTCTTCTTTCTCTGCAATCCCGAAAGCCGCTGAAGAAGCCACCACCAGCCCATACGACCCTGCCACCATGGAATCCGCGTACGGTATCGGTATTGCGAACCGGTACGCGGCCTTTATCGACAACGAGGACGACGCCTCCGGCATCGACCCCTACGCCCTGCTGACCAACGCTGCCGACGCTGACAGCAGCAAGCTCGCGTCGGGCGTCAAGACGGGCGGCCCTGCCACTGCCGCCGCCCCCGGCGGAAAGCCCGGTGGAGCCAAGGGCCCGACTGGAGGAGGCCCCGGAGGCAAGCCTGGACAACAACGGCAGCAGCAGCAGCAACACGGAAGCTTCGGCGACGCTGGAGCGCTGAGCGAGTCGAAGGCCAACGTTGCCGCCAACCAGAAGGATGCTGGTGAGTTCCTCTATTTCTATTTTGTCTTTTCTTTGAGTGTTTTTTCTGTTCTGGTCATCTCGTTGTGACCTCGTGATCTCGTCGAACTTGTCATCTAGAGTCCTTGAAGAGAGGGAGGTGGTCACACCGTTTTAGAGCCAGGTGTGTGTGTTTCCATTTCGAACATTTCACCAGCAGCACTGCAACCGCCACTTTTAGTTTCTCTCTATCTCTCTTCTTGTTTGTAGGTTCTATTTGCCACTAAAACTAGTGCCATTGCATTTCCTATGATGCCATTTTCCACTTGGCCATGCTTTCTTTCTTTCTCTCTGGCTGCGTTTGTCAGCCCCCCCCCCTATTTTCAACGGTCATGCCACCAAAACTGACACCACCAAAACACGCACCTACACTGGTGATGCTTGCTACCCTTTCCCACTACCCAGTGAGAATGTGTGTCTGTTTCATTTGGAATATTCTCATCTCCAGTGTGTGTGTGTCCAGGACTTGCTATTGCTGCTGCAGCATTCGCCAGGCGAGCGCCATCCTCGCCTGGCAAACAGCGTGCTTTCCTTTCCTCTCTCTCTCTCGCACTGGCCTCTATTACTCCTGTTCTCGCTCATTCCCTTTCACTCCTCCGTTCCCCTCAGTGTACATCTGTCCGTCTGTGCTTCCTCCTCCTCTTCTTTCCACTTGCTTTTAGACTCGTTCCATGCCTTCACTAGCTCGAGTGAGTGAGGAGCCTCGTCGAGACTACTTTTTTCTGCCTGCCATGCCTGCAGCTGCTTCACAGCAATGTGCGCGCTAGTGTGTGTTCGCTGTGGATAATGGCTGTTTGGTGGTGATGATGGTGGTGGAAGCTGCTGCGGCAAGATTGGAAGAAGGGGGCACCAGAGAAAGACGCTTTGCTTTGCTTTGCTTTGGAGGGGAATAACACTCGTGGTGTGCCTCTCTGTGTGTGGATATACTCTCGTACCACACAAACACACACAAACACGCTCATAAAAAAGAAGCACAAAAATGGCTGCTGCTGGCTTTGGCTTTTGATTGTCTGGTATTGGTGGTAGTAGTGATAGTGTGCAGTTGTTTAGTGAAATATATCTATCTAATCAAATTAGACAAGTTCGATTAGAGATCAGGAGGTTGACGTTGTCGAGCGGGCGGCTGTGAGTCTTTTCTAAAGTTTTTGTCAGAGGTGTCCTTTCTCTCTTTCTCTTTCTCGTCTGGGGATTGTCATTGACAAAATCAATCGACGACTGTGTTTGAGCACGTGCTTTGCGATCAGCTCCAGCGCTGTTGTCGGCCGGCGGCGCTGCTTTTCAATGTGTGTGTGTCTGCGAACTTTCCACATGTTCTGTTTCTAATTTTCAATTTCTTTCCTTCTCTCAGGACGTCAGCAAAAAGGATCTCGAACGGGAGGAAACCCCAACCAGAGGCCGGTTCGTGGTGACCAGGAAAACCGGACGCAGCGTTCTCCCCGCGTGAACAATGCCTCCTTTGGCTCTCCCACCTTTGGTGAGGGACAGGACGGCGAGCTGAAGCCCTCCGGCGGACGCGACTTTAGGTAGGGAGCACTTTTTGGGGGTTAATTTCTGAATCAAACTCTGACCATGGTTTCTCTCTTTATTTTGCACAGGGACGGCGGCAAGGACCGACGCAACGGCTTTGAAGGCGGCCGCGGAGGCGGAGGTCGTCGCGGAGGCCCCGGCGGTGCCGGTGGCCCAGGCGGCCCCCGAGGCGGTGCTCGCTTTGGCGGAGGAAAGCGCGACTTTAACCGGCACTCTGGATCTGACAAGACCGGCATCAAGGCGACGGAGAAGCGCGACGGCGCGGGCGCCCACAACTGGGGCAAGCCACTGGACGACTTTGGCGCCGCTCCCGAGGACGAGCTGGCGATGAATGGCGGAAGCGCCGAACATGCCGGCGCCGAGCCGACCGGAGCCGAGGGCGGCAGCGGCGGCGAGGCCGGCACCGGCGCTGAAGGCGGCGAAGGCGAGGGCAAGCTCGGCGAGGACGGCGAGCCGAAGGTGGACGAGCCGGTGGTGAAGACGCTGGACGAGTACAAGCGCGAGCGCGAGGAGAAGCGGCTGCACACGCAGTTCAACACGCGCAAGGCCAATGAGGGCGAGGACAAGTCGAAGTGGAAGAAGACGTACGTCCTCAAGAAGAAGGAGAAGACTGACGAGGAGGAGGTCGAGTACGAGGAGATTGAGGTGGTAAGTTTAAATTCACAAGCATCTGTTTCCCTTTCCTTCCGCTAATTAAGCCGGCCAGACGTCTAGTTGATTTCATATCAATGATCCATAGATGTACGGTGACATACGGCGGATAGAGTAGTACTTGTGTGAATGAGATCTAACACTTCGCTGAACTTTGATTACCATGGTTCTGTGATTCATTTTATTTACGAACATTTTTCTCTTTCTTTCTAGGAGGAGGATCCCAACAAGCGTCGCGGCCGCCAGGTGCTCGACATTGAGATCAACTTTCGCCCCAGCGACGAGGGCCGCGACTTTACCCGCCGCGGTGGCCCCGGCGGAAGAGGCGGACGAGGCGGCCCGCGCACTCCGCGCCCTGATGGCGGCGAACGTCGTGGCGGAGGAGAAGGTGGAGAACGTGGCGAACGTGGCCCGCCAGGCGAAGACCGCCGTCGTGGTCCGCCACGCGGTGAAGGCGGCCCCGGTGGCCCTGGCGGTGCTGAGGGCGGCGGCCGTGCTCCTCGCGGAGGCGCCGGCGGCGGTCGTCCCGATCGCGGCAGCGGACGTGGCGGAGGTCGAGGTGGTCAGGGCGGCGGTCGCTTCCAGGCGGCTCCCAAGTTTGACGACCTGAACGACTTTCCGTCGCTCTAAGCGTCCGCGGGCGCGCGCAACATGCGCCCCCAGCACAGGTGGTGGCCGGCAGGGCAGGGGGCAAACCCCTTGCTCTTTGCTGTAGTGCAGCAGTGTCCCTCACCACCGCCTCTCCTACCCACACACACACACCCAACACACCACCTGTCGCTGATGAAGATGATCGATCGATCGGTCCCGTGGTGGTGTTGGTGGTGATCACACACACACACTACTATCACCATCTCTCTCTCCCTTTCTTTCTTTACACACACCCACACGCCCACACACCAACCAACAAACAAACAACCTCCACCACCTCTACTACTACCACCACCACCACCACCACCAACTTTCTGATAATATAAAAAATAAAGATTGCCAATTGCAGTCGTTGCCTAATCCTCTTTTTGGTTGTCCTGCCTCTTTCCTCTTATGTTATGGGACTACCACCACCTTTGATTGCCGGCCAAAGAGAGCAGGTGGTACTGTTTGTTTGACATTTGCACACTTTACAAGTAGGTGGTAGAGAAACAGCAGCAGCAGCAGGCCTATAACTAGGAAAGCAGTATCAGCTGTCTAAATGTTTTGGATCGTAGAAACGTTAGCTCGTTAAAGCCAGTTCCTGATCAGAGCACAGAGTTGAGGTGCTGGTGGGCTTCTTTGAAGATGAAGATACCCTGAAGTATGAAAGGGGGAGGGGGCACATGTGAAGATACTGAGTTTTAAGGCACTGTGGTGCCGACTTTGAGGCTGGTTTATTCGGGGAGAGACTGGTGATGTTAGTGAGGGAAAGACAGGCTAGCAGACCGAGTGTGCTTACATGTGAGAGGCTTATATACAGAGATGTCTGTCTGTGTGTGTGGATGAGTAAGGGTAAGAGAGATGTGAACATGAGTGTGAGTGTAAACGTGAGTCAAAGAGTGTGCACTGTGGTGACTAAGTGCGGAGGCACTACAGCACAATAAAACAGTTAATTTGAGGAAAAGATAATAACAGAGGGGGAGAGAGGATCCTGAGCCTGGCAGTAGCGTGACAGCAGCAGTGCTGTGGGCCTCCAGAGTCTTCGGAGGGAGTCCCCACAGACGAGAAGAAGACCGGTGAGTTAGGGTCAGTTCAGGGACAGCAGCCAACGGTAAAGGGTGAACTCACTTGCTCGTTAGCTGCCTCATTAGAAGATCACTTCACTTCGCTCACTTGTGCTGTCCACGTCTCGTACGACTGACTGACTGATTGATCACCCCCAGAATGTCCCTCTCCAAAACCCTGAACCAGCAATCACCACCCTCACCATCCCCACCACCACCGGAACTACCAGACCTCTGTCTGCTGGCTCTCTTCAGTCAGATGACCACCCTGGACCGGCTGCACGCCCACCAGGTCTGTCCGCAGTGGTACCATCGAGTGCGCGAGCTGAACGCCGCCACCACCACTTCGCTCACCATTGCCATCGTCGCCGACAACAGCAGTGGTAAGGGGTCACTGAAGAGCATCCAGCGGCGCATCAACGAGTGCTTCTTTGGCAGTGTCTTTGCCAAATACCGGCCGACCGCCGACAACCATCATCATCATGCTGACCTTTCCGAGGACACCTCTCTACTCCTCTATTCCCGCCAGTCGCACCGCCAAACCCTCTGGAACACCTTGGCACTGACTGAGGAACACCTAAAGTCGGCCACAGTTCGAAAACAGCTCGCCACCGCCTTTGCCGGCCTAACAGCACTCACCTTTGTTCGACCGTTCTAAAATGACGTATATATGATATTCTCAATTCAATGAGGAGGATTAGCGCTCTTTTCGGAGTTGCTCATCAACGAACGACATCACTGTTTAAAAATCGACATCATTGCTCATTTTAATTTAAAGAATAATATAGAGAAAAGAAATTTAGTCCGATGATGAGTGGGAAAGGTGGTGGTGGTGGTGGTAGGGTAGAAAAGAATAAAGAAAATATGAAGGAAAAAAGGAGAAAAAAGGTTCCTAGGACTAGCCCAGGGCTGTGTTGAGGGGGAGAGTTGGAGTCGGGGTGTAATGGAGTTGGGGATGTTTAGTGGTGGAGATTGCTGCTGCCACCACCTCCTCCTCCTCCGTTGAATTCGCCACTATCGTTGATGATAATGGTCTGCGTCTCGCCACTGCCGCTGATGTTGATGGTACGCACGCCACCACCGCTGGTGTTGATCAGCAGGTGAGCCGGCGAGGAGGAGGTGGTGGTGTCGTGGTGGTGAGGATTATTATGGTGGTGGTGGTGATGATGGTGGTCATTTCCTCGTGACCTTGCATTGGAGCTGGCCTGAAAGTGCTGGTGGTGGTGATGGCTTCCACCAGAGCTACCACCACCTCCTCCGCCCGCTCGGTTGGGGTTGAGGTGGAAGTTGGAGGCGGCATTGGGCGCCTGATGATGCTGCTGCTGCTGATGGTGGTGCTGCAGCAGACCTCCCGAGGAGCTGTGATGAATTGCCTGCTGCTGCAGGTTAAGCGAGCGCAGTGCATTGCCAGAGGAGGACGAGGTGGAGGAAGAGGAGGAAGAGGTCATCAGCGAGGCAGCAGCAGCAGCATTGGCAGCTGGGCCAGCAGCCACCGCAGCAATCTGCAGGTTTTCCTGCTCATCGAGAAAGCGGTCCATGTAGTCGCTGGAGTGGAAAGTGGAACTGGAGAGCGTTAGTGAAAACATTTGAAAACAATCTAAACAGTTGTACAATACTGTACAACAACAACCACAACCACAACCACCACAACAATCACTTACGTCGTGCCCGGGTGCAGCGCGTACTTCTTCTTCTCAATGCGGTACTTCGCCACGAACTGATCATGTCGCTCCGTCTTCTTCCAGAAGTAGTAGAAGGTGACCACCTCCCCGACCGTCCGACTGCCAATGCGCTCCCGCTTGATGGTGAAGAAGTCCTTGCCGTGGCTGCGCAGGCCCGTCTCAAAGGCGCGGCACTCCTCCTCCGTCCAGGGCTCCATCATCTTGCGGATCGGAGTCGCATCGGCGGGCAGGCCGTTCGGCCCGGCTCGGCGGTGGGCGGCGAGCGCCTCCGCCACGCTGTAGCCGCACTTGAAGAGCAGGTAGAGCGCCTGGTCGTCGTCGCGGTTGTGCTCGCCGCTGGGCAGCGAGCCACCGCCGGCGGCGGCGTTGGCCGCCGAGGCGAGCTCCTCGTCGAACATCGCCTCGTAGTCGCGGACAAAGGCGTCCAGCGTGCGGTCGTCCAGCAGAGGGGTGGGCTTCCACAGCAGGTGGTCGCGGTTGTCCGCCTGCGTTCGCGTCGAGGTGCGCGTTGAGGTGGAGGTGGTGGAAGTGGAAGAAGAAGAGGAGGTGCTGTTGGTTGCGGGCACTCCCGAGGTGGCGCCGCCCTCGTAGACGTGCACGGCGCCCTCCGCCTCGCCCTCCTCGTACTTGGCCAGGCCCTCCGGTATGACCGCCTGGTAGTCGGCGCCCACCTGGATCACCCGCCGCCACTCGTCCTCGTTGGCGCTGAACTCGTCGTCCGACTCCGAGGACTCGTAGTCGCTCAGCAGCGAGGAGGAGGCGGCGGCGGTGGTGGTGGTCGTTGTTGCTGCTGATGCTGCTGCTCCGGCAGCAAAGGTGCGCGCCGCCGTGGCCGTCGTTCGGCCGCCTGAGCTGGTCTGCTGCTGCTGCTGCTGTCCTCCTGCTGCTGCTGTTGATGATGTGGAAGATGGTGGAAGTGGTGTTTGTGTTGATTGTTGTCCCGTTTGGCCGGTCTCGGCTTGGTCGTCGGCTACAGAGGCGGCGGTGGCCGCATTTGGGTAGAAGCGAGCCAGTAGCTCCTCAATTGGCATGTCTTGTTCCTATGAGTGTGTTAGAGCATTGGTGGAGGTGATTACACAATGAGATGAAGTTCAAGTAAGCGAGGCACCCTTGATCTTACCTTTGTGAGGGCGTCAATCTCGTCCTGATTTTCCTCCTCATTCAGCTCTGCCTCCTCCTCGTCTAGCGTGTGCTCGTCATCGAAGTCGTTGACCATCATCTCCGCCGTCGGGTCAAAGTCCTGGTCGCTGTCGTTGCCTGTTGTGAAAAGGATAGATTAGAAAGTGAAAAAATAGTGTTGCTGAAACGAGTCAGTTCTGCCAAAGTTCTATAAACAATCATCAGCAGTGTCATCGGTGTGTGGGACTTACCGGTGTTGGAGTCGCTTGGCTGATCAGATTGCAATGGTGGTGATGAAATGATGAAGTGACGAGGAAAATAGAACCGAGAAGTAGAAGCGAATTTTCCAAATTAGAACCGCTTGGAAGATGGCGGTGATGTGGAAGATCAACACTTACCTCTGACATTTTGGCGTTGTTGTTGCGTTGTAGTTGAGTGGCTGTAGTGGAGGTAGTGTCGGTGGTGGTGGTGATGACGCTCTTCCCCGCGGCAAGTCCCGGTGCTGCCGGTGTCGTTGTTGATGATGACAGAGACGATAATGGTAGTGATGGTGATGGTGACGGTGGTGGTGGCGGTGATGATCACCACTCTCACACTGACAACTCCCTCTTGAAGAAGAGCTGTGCTGAAGAACTCTCCCTGTCTTCTATTTGGTGAGCAGCAGTCCACTCTGGAGGCTTCTTCTTCTTCTTCTTTGAAGAGCGGCGGCGGCGGCCGTTGTGCGAGTGGAAAGCGAGGCAAAAAGAAGAGAAAAGAAGTTTACAGGCTGCAAAGCACGGCCAAAGTGGGCGAGTGAGAGAGAGAGAAAGAGAGCGGGGGCAGTGTGTGCACAAAGAATGAAAGAAAGAAAGCTGCTGCTGCTGCTGCCGACGTTGCCAGTACCTCTCCTCGGGAGCCACAAGACAGGAGTGCGAAGCGGCTGGAGGAGACGTCTGTGCAACAGTGCGCCGAGCTAGTAGCGCGCGCCGCTACCGTCGGACTGGCCAGGGTCGAATTGGCCGCCAAAGAGTAGAAATAGCTGCGCAGCGGGGTTCGGGAGTTTTAGAAACACAGAGTTTCTCCTTTCTTTCACCACAGAAAAGAAATAAATAAAATAAAAGAAGTTTATTGTACAACATCTTGTCCTTGAGGAGAGAGGATCAATAGAAAAGAAAATGCCACTGATAGAATCCTAGTAGATAGATAGAGAAGGGAACTGGTTTGTTTTTTGATAAAGTGTGTGTGTTGTGTGTGTTCCTTGGAGTTAAATCCACTTCGAACAGAGCAAAACTACCGACACGCCTCGACGTAGTTGCCGGGAAAGAGGCCGGTGACGCCGTTCATCACGCCCTCAAACCAGCCGTCGTCGTTCTTGCGAATGACGTAGATGACCGAGTTCTCCTGGAAAGTCAGCTCGTCGTCTTTATCCGCCGCGTAGTCGTAGATGGCGATCACTGTGGCGAGGAATTGGGAGAAAGATTGGTTAGTTATTATTACCACAAAAAAGGATCATTTCCATTACCCTTTTCGAGGTACGTGGGCGGCACCCAGTCGGGCACGGCCATGTGGTTCGGCCGCGTGCCGTAGATCTGGTTGGGGTTACTGTTGCTATTTTGGTGGACTTGCTGCTCCTCAACGGGCGGCGGCGGTGGTGGAAGCGGCGGTGAGGCTGCAAAATTAGACAACAAAAAATTAGAAATCGAAATCGAAATCAAGCCAAAACAAAACAAAAGTGCCTGTACTTACCCGTACTGTTGCGGCTGTCGTAGAGGGAGGGCGGCGGCGGCGGCAGCGGATCCTGTTGTTGCTGATGCTGCTGCTGCTGAGCCATCCCTGGAGCGTACTGGCTAGTATTTACCCCATTTCCCGAGTACCCATACAGTTGGGACCCTCCGCCTCCAGCTCCTCCTCCGTAAATGCTGCTGTGATTATTCGAAGAGGAGGCGCCGGGAGGGAGTGTCGAGTAGGACTGGTTTCCACCGGTCACACTTCGCTGTCCGGTTAGGGAGCTCTTCGGGTGTCCCATCGGGTAGTTGGGCTCGTAGTTCTTTGGCACCTGCGGCGGAGCAATGGGCGGCGGGGCGAGGGCTCGGTACTCCTTACTGCCGCCGCCACCGCCTCCTGAGCGGCCTAGCGTGCCGTAGATGCCACCGCGAGCGGCCTGCGGCGGCGTGGGCGGCTTCGAGGTGGGCGGCGGCTGGTGTCCGCCACCACCACCAGCTCCCCCCAAAGTGTTGTAGTGGCCCTGCTGGTAGTGGGAGGACTGCAGCAGGCTGCCGCTGATCGAGTTCTTCGGCCCTAGCGTCTGAATGCCGCTCAGACGATGGCCAGCTCCATTTCCGCCGCCGCTGGTGTTGTTTGACGCCGACGTCACCGAGGAGCCGGTGCGGTAGATGGGGTGGGCGGAGACGCCGGCGGACATCGGCGCCGGGGTGCGCACGCCGTGGCCAATCTCGTCCAGCAGCGAGTAGTCGATCGGCTTGCGAATGTACCTGAAACAGAACAGAGTTGGCTAAATAAGAAACCACACAACAACAGTTCAGAGAAATAGAACACTCACCGACTCTGCTTCTCCTTGTTCGCCGGCGCCAGCACCTTGGGCATTCGCTGGCTGGTCTTGGCGGAGGTGAGCAGGGCGACCTCCCGCCGGGCCACCTTCTCCCGGTGAAAGTCCACCTTCTGGGTGATGTAGTTCAGCTGCGACTCCATCTCCGAGATCTGGTTCGTCTGCAGCTCCAGCATGTGGAGGATGTTGAAGGCGAGGGTGTTCACCTGGTAGGCGACGGAGGCGAGCGAGTGGGTGGTGTAGTTCTTCGTATTCTCAAAGGCGGCCCGCTTGTCGGCTGACTGCTGAAAAAGGAAAAAGATTAGAAAAGGAGTTCGAAATGGAAATCGAAAAGAGATAGGAACTTACATTGAGGTAATTGCTGGCGCAGTAATCGGCGACCTTCTCCAGATTGGACTGCGTATCGAGCAGCGTCTGCCGACCTTCGGGAATCTCGGCTCGCAACAGCGAGACGAGCTCCTCGAGGTTGGTGTGCCCAGAGCTGGCCACTGATGATGAGCCTCCTCCTCCTCCATTCTCCTGCGGTTGCTGTTGTTGATTTGAGGGCGGTGGCGGCGGAGGCGGCTGAACGTGGCTGTTCTGGTGGTGGTGATGGTGGAGGTGTTGCACAATCGCTCCTCCCGTCTTCATCATTGGCTCCACGATCATGATGGACTGGTGGTGGTGGTGGATGGATCAGTGCTTGGATTCTTGGACAGAAGAATTTAGAACACTGGGATGTAAACAATGCAAAGGTTTGGCTGCTACAAAAGTTGTAGTTGAGAGTAGGCTGGCTGCTGCTGCTGCTGCTGCTGTACTTGACAGGATGGCCAGCTTGACGACAACAGCAGCTGATGGTTGTGGTGGTGAGGGTGAGGAGATACTCGAGCTGTGAGCTCTGGAGAGGATACAACTTGCAACTCGAGGATGATCAACAAATACAAACACACACACACAGCGCCCTGCCTGATTCTCCCTCTTCTCCCTCTCTCTCACTCTTCGCCTACGTTGCCCGACTACGACGTCTGCGAACGCCCTGCGCTGAGGTGCGCCACGGCCCCCCGTTCAGGGCAAAGGGTGGAGAACTTGGGTTTTGGTTGTTGTTTGTTTGTTTGTTCTGCTGCTGTTGTTGTCGCCCTCTTAGAACCCCTCTTTTGGTTCTTCTTGAATTCTTCTCATCTTGGATTTTTAGCTGTTGATAGCCTCAGAACTTTTGGAAACGCTAGGAAATAGAGGGGGGGAAAGAGAATCTATCAGATGAGTAAGTAAGCAGAACTGGCAGCGTGCAAACTGACGTTTTCAATGGCGATGGCGACGACAGGCGGCGCATGTGCGAGCCGCCGCAGCTCTGTGTCTGTCTCACTTTGTGTTTGTCTGCGTGAAAGCCGCGGCAGCAGCAGCTGAAAGAGAAACATTCTGCCAAAGAGAAAGAGAGATAGAGGGAATCATCTGCCTTGGACCTCTTTGTCCTTGTTGGTTCCTAGTTGGCTGGCATTTTTGTTACCTTTCTCCCCGGACCCTTCTATTCAATCTTTGTTATCACTACCATCTTCTGAGAGTGTTGTCACCATCACCACCATCAACACCACCGCTCCTGAATCCTGAAGCTCACTTCGAGGACCCAAGCACAAGGACCATTACCACCACAACCACCGACCACCAACAAACATGGCCACCAGCGCCGACCCGAACGCGAGCAGCAAGAGCTGGGAGCTCTCCCTCTACGAGCTGAACCGCCAGCCGCAGCCGGTGATCACCGACTGCACCGAGATCGCCGTCAGCCCGCGCTCCCTCCACTCCGAGCTGATGTGCCCCATCTGCCTGGACATGCTGAAGACGACGATGACGACGAAGGAGTGCCTGCACCGCTTCTGCCAGGACTGCATCATCACCGCCCTCCGCTCCGGCAACAAGGAGTGCCCCACCTGTCGGAAGAAGCTGGTCTCGAAGCGCAGCCTCCGCCCGGACCCCAACTTCGACGCGCTGATCAGCAAGATCTACCCCAGCCGCGAGGACTACGAGCAGCAGCAGGAGCGGGTGATGGCGAAGGTGAACAAGCACAACTTCCACGCGAACATCGAGGAGACGCTGCGCATGCAGGCCCTGAATCGCGCCCGCGGCGGCAAGAAGCTCGCCGGCGACACTGAAGGTTAGTGTTGTGAGGAGGAGGTGGTGAACTGTGAGGATAATTTGGGGAGCAGGAAAGGACCTGTCCTAGCTTAAGGGACTGCTTTGGAACAGGCGGAGAACTCAGTGATCCTATCTCTCAGAACTCGGAGCTTTAATTTACTTTTCCTACCTTTTCTATTTCTCTCTCTTATTGTGATCCTTTTGACTACCACTTTTAACCCCTACTTACTCTCTACTTACTCTCTACTTACTTTCTACTTCTTCCTATTTTGCACAAATACTCACCACAACTTTTTGGTCTTCTCCTCTTTCTCCTCTTTGACTAACAACTTTTTTTTCACCTCTTTCTCTTTTTCTCTTTCGTACAATAAAACTCAACCACCTTTTGCGATCTTTTCACCCTTCACGCGCAGAGAGTGCATCAACGGCGGCAGCGGCGGCGACGGCAGCAGCATCAACATCAGCAGCTGCAGTTCATGGAACTAATGGAGGCAGCGGTGGTCGAACTTCAACGTCTTCGAGAAATGGAGGAGGAGGAGTAAGTGGAGGAGGCGGCTCGGAGAATGCCATGTCCGAAGAGGATCTGGAGGAGGGCGGCGGCGGCGGCGGCGGCGGTGGTGGTGACGAGGAGGAGGAGGAGGGCGTGATGGACGACAATGAGTGCTGGGACGAGGAGGAGGCGGAGGAGCAGTCGCTGGGGCAGTCGCCGGCAAATGACGTCGAGCTGGTGATCAAGCCGCTGCCGCACGGCGAGCGAACCGTAAGTAGTGACAAGAATCTTTTCCAGCAAAAAATCCCTCGATTTTTACTACCAAACTTTTTCTCCGTTTCGCTAGGACCCCTCGCTGAGCACCATTCGCTACCTGAAGACGACGATGCAGGCCACCGTGGACCACATCAGCAAGTACCTCGAGATGCGCTACGACTTTGACCACAATGAAACTAGTGGAGTTGTCAATGGAACCAATTCGTCAGCTGCCGCAGCCGCTGAAGAGCCATCTGCTTCTAACCTTCCGAGCACCTCATCTGTGGATACGAATGGCGGCGGCAGCGGAAGTTCTGCTGCTCCTGCTTCCACATCGGCAACCTCCTCAACTTCGGGTGAAGTTCAGGCAGCAGCAGCAGCGAATGCCTCGACAACCTCTTCGGGAGTTTCTGGAGGAGGAGGAGGTGATGTCAATACCTCTTCCACCTCCACCTCGACCGCCTCCTCCTCGAAGAAGTGCCCCTTTGCCGTCTTCATCGCCGCCGGCCCGGGCCAATTTCACCCGCTTCCGGGCGACTGGAGCCTGACGGCGGTCAGCGACAAGTACTGGAAGGTCAATCGGCCGCTGGAGCTCTTCTACGCCTACAAGATGGCCAGTACCAAGCTGGCGGACCCGCCAGCGGGCGCCTCGGCGAGGTGGTAACCACCCGCGCTGATTTAGTTAATAACTCCATTTTGAAACGTGAAAATCTCTCTCTCTCTCTCTCTCTCTCTCTCTCTCTCACACACACACACACACACAAACCCCCACATCTGTTATTGACGATCATAACATTTAATTGTACTGAACTCCCCTTCTTTATCTTTCTACTCTACAGCTGAGTTACTCCTTTTCTTCTTTCCTGTACATTAGTTCTACAAACTTCCTTTGCCTCCTCCCTTTCCTCTACCACTAGTAAACGCTTACTTTTATTTTCTTTTACTCTCTTACCTACCACTGAACCAACAGCAAGCTCTAATTTTCTAAAATAGACTTTATCTTTTTTCACGAGAATTGACTCATAAAATGCCATTTTTGCGTAATCGTGACGTCAGAAGTGCCGTTTGCTCTGATAAGGTATAAAAGGGGTGACCTTTTGCTCCCACCTTTCACTTGATTGCGCGACTTTGCCCCTTCAAGTTCCTCAAATTCTACTTCTTACCCCTCTTTTTTTCTTTCAGCTTCGACTTCGACTTTGACTTCGACTTCCATCAATGGAACATGAAGGCCAATTTTGCACCTGGTGCAAGCTTCAAGTGGCAGGGGAGCCGTGCCTGGCGATCCACCAGGCCCATCATGGAGGCGCCATCGCCAGCAAAATCTGGCAGTGCCTCCTCACTGATGGAGGCACTGTCCCCTGCTACCGCTGGTGCCCCTCGAAGGCGGCCATGGAGGTAAGTATAATCCTATTTCGAAATTGTTTTTTACTAACTATTCTGTTTCTATTTTAGGTCCACCTTTTTGAAGAGCACCGTGGTCAAAGGTGGCTTCTGAGAGTGGACCAGCGCGCAGCTCTCCACCGCTCCCTCCAGCCGGCGCAACCGCATGAGCGGGTCTGCTTTCTGCGGCAATTTGGAGGCGCCCCGGCCGCCCAGCTGGAAGCCACGGCCGAAGAAATCGACGCCGAGGGACCGCTCCTGAAGAAGCACCGGCGTCGGTGCCTCCGACGCCGCCTTCGACGTGCCGAGGAGCGGCAACGCTCACCTGTCGCTCGCTGGCCGACGGACGCCGGGCTAAATTTACAACAAACATTGTTAATTAAGTTTGCAAAATTTAAACTAAATAAAAACATAGATCACAAAAATCACCTTTTGTAACAACTATTGGGGAGCTTTCTTTTTCTTTTTCATTGCAGATTGAAAATGCCTGGTCAGCGGCCAGGTGCATGGGTTTGAAAAGTCGTCGTTAAAGTTGTAGCTGTCCAGACGAGGACGTTTTTTTGCGCATCCCCTTTACCACCATAATTGTTATCGTTTTCATACACTTTACGAGAAAGTGAAAACGGGATGTTTTCTTGAACGAGAGTGGTGATAGTGGAGGTTGCTGCAGCTGTTGTTGCTCATGTTTGTGTTGCTTCTTTCTATCGGGTAACTTTGACTGGAGCGCATCCAGCTGCTCAAGCCATTTTTCCTTTTTTTCTTGTTCAGTGGAGCGAGAGCAAAAAATGCCCATTCTTGCTTCGTACCAAGCATCGTACAGTGCCCCAACAGAAGCAAAAGTTTGCACAGTCCCATTTGGCATTTTCACTGCAAAAATTTGCCCTTTTTCACTCATGGCAGTGCCCTTAAACCAAAGCGTAAGCGTCAGCAAATCATCCTTGCCGGTTAATCTGTTTCTCGTTTTTTCAATAAGCACACGTGGATTGTGCTGTTTGATTTTGCACTTCCAGCCAAGTGCCAATCTAAAAACACCATTTCCCAGCACTATCGGTAGGATTGGGAAAAAATAAAAATCTGGCTGGATGAGGTTTCCAAGTGCACACACTTTGTTAGTTTTTGGAACCTTTATGATTTTAGAACTGTCAGGCAATTGTCCTCTCATTCTAAATAGATCACATCTCACTGTAGTGAGTCAGCTGTTCTTTAGTATACCGTCGATGATAGTTAAAAGTTCTCTATCAGCTCCAGGCTATCTCTCTCAACAACAAAATTAAAAGCCATTTTCCCGCTCTCAGCGACGAGCTTTGCGTGGGAACGCTGTCTATGAACAAGAGCGCGACCAACAGCGGCGGCGGCTTCTGTTTTGTTGTTGAGTCGCTCACTCTTCTCTCTTCTCTCTTTTCACTCGCTCGCTCGCTCGCTCGTTCTCTTTCTTCTGTTGCTGCTTCTTCTGATCAAACCAATCCCCATCTGAAATCCTCATCAAGATCTTCTCTCCTCCGGACGATCTACTGAAGATCTACCCGTGGACCAGTAAGAACACCATGGACCAGCAGCAGCAGCAGCCGCAGCAGCCGAGCCGCCAACGCTCGATTCCGCCAAGAAGAGCAGCGGTGATGTCCTTTATAAGCTCACATTTCTCGAACTCGAACTCAAACTCAAATGCTCTTGATGCTGTTCCTGCTCCTGCTCCTCCTGCTCACTTTTCAAACTCCTCAAACCTAAGTTCAAATCCTCCAAACCCAAACAGCAGCAGCAGCAGCACCGTTCACTGGAACTCCTTTCGGCGACTAAACATGGCGGCCGAGATGGGCACCTCTAATAACAACAATGGCAGCAATGCGTCGTCATCAGCAGTTCCAGGTCCAAACAGCAACAGCAGTCACGTTCCCAGCGACTTTGCCAATGCTCAGTCCTCTGTTTACCGCGGTCCTCCTCCTCCTCCTCCTTCCAACGCCCCATCATCAAATGCTGCACCCTCCTCTTTGTTCACGTCTCCGAGGGCAGCAATGGAATACTACCGATCTCTGCAGCGAGGCTCAGCCCCAGCCTTTTCAGTGGCTTCCTCGGTGTCCACGCAAGCGCTGGCCGCGCCTGACCCGATGTCGGCCACCAGACAGGAGGTGGCTCCGAGAGTGGCCGCCACCCGCGCCGACACCTCCCACAACTGCGCCATCTGCCTGGACGAGATCAGTCTGAAGGTGATCATTCGACCGTGCTTTCACCAGTTCTGTCACCTCTGCCTCTTCGAGTGGTTCAAGGCAAAGACGTTCTGCCCAGTTTGCCGCCAGGAGATCGGCCGCATCCTCTACAATCTCAACTCGGAGCTGGAGTACGAGGAGTGCTCGCTGCCAATGTGGTACGGCACGGGAGGCGTCCGAAGCCGAACCGGCCGCTACGTCAATGACAACGGCAATCGGGATCGAGGCGGCGGCGGCCCGGTCGCCTTCAGCATCATCCGCCCGAATGAGGTGGGCGAGGAGATCATCATCAGCGGCGCCGGCCACGGCAGCCTCGGCAGCCTCCGCCTGAGCCCCATCATGCTCAACTTGATCGACGGCCGCGGCCCGGTTCACTACATCACCGCGGAGCACATCCCCGCAGGGGCCGTTCCCGTCCCCGGCGCCTCCTCTTCTTCCTCCTCTACAAACTTCTCCTTCTCGCCTCGCTTCGCCCGCGTCACCCTCATTCAGCTGGTGGCGGTGCTGGCCGGTCGGCACCCCGAGGAGGGCGTGCCCACGCGGACGCTCACGCTGGAGCGCTTCCGCTCGGCGGCGGCCACCGTCAGCTGGGGCCCTGGGGTGGCCTCGCCCTCCACCGCCCTGGCCGCCAACCCTGCCACGCTGGCCGCCCTCTACCGGGCCTACCTCTACCTGCACAACTACCGACCGGAGCCGCAGCAGCAGCGGCAGCCGCCGCCGCTGCCGTCCGCTACCTCTTCGGGGGGCAGCTCCGCCGCCCTGGTCGTCGCCGGGAAGCGGCGCTCCACCCGACTGGAGTTTATGCGCGAGAACGCCGTGGCCCGCCACCGCCTGACGGCCTTCCTCAAGGGCGAGCTGGACGCCCTGGGCCGCGTCTACCGCCTCTCGGTCAGCTACCGCGGGGGCACGGCGGCGCTCCTAGAGCGCTTCGGCGAACTGCTCGGCCTCTACGAGCTGACGGGGGCGGCCTTTCGGGAGTCGCTCCGGGAGCTGCTCGCCAGCGGCTCCAACCTGGCGGGCTTCTTTGGTAATAATGCAAACGGCGGCAGCGGTGGAAATAGCGGCGGCGGCGGCGGCGGGGGCGAGGGCGGCAATTACGACCTGCTGGCGAAGGTCTACTCGGAGCTGGTGGCCTTTGCCGGCTCGGCGGCCGCCTCCGAGCCGGAGGAGTACCTGCGCGTGGTGACCTTTGTGGCGCCCAATGGAGGCGGAAGTCTTCATCCTCTTCCTGCAAACTCGGAAAGCTCATCGACGAGTTCAACCTCGGCTTCAACTTCGACCTCAGCTTCAACTTCGACTTCCTCGGCTTCAGCAACCTCTTCAGCAGCAACTTCAGCCTCTTCGCCGGCCTCCGAGGCCTCTCCTCCAACTCTGATCACCATCTCCTCCTCCTCACCTTCGGCCTCTGTCTCCTCGCCCGCCTCCGGGCCCTCTTCTGCCGGCTCCTCGCCGCCCTCTGCCTACTCCTCTTCGGCGTCCACCATTGTGCTGAGCCGTCTTGAAGGAAACAGTGGAAATGTTCACTTTACTCGACTGCGACGGCGACAGCAGCAGCAGCAGCAACAGCAACAACAGCAACAACAACCACAGCAGCAAGAGCAGCAAGAGCCACCGTCGCCCTCGCCCTCAGTGCTGAGCAATGCCACGACGGTGGCGCTTGGCGGCGGCGGCGGCGATGACACGCCCCGATCGGTGGGCGAAGCTTCACTGAACGGAGACTGGGAGAGCAGCGGTCGAGAGGAGTCACTGACCGGGATGCGACAAGCCTCGGCAAGCGTTTCCGCCATCATCGAGTCTGCAACGGCGTCAGTGCTGATGACCGGCAGTCGGTTGCATCAGAGAAATGTGCGGCCGCAGCCGCTTCCTCCGCCTCCTCAGCGGCTGCCCCCTCCTCCTCATCCTCTTCCGCCGCATCATCAAATGCCGCTTTATTCCCACCACTGCCATCATCACAACAATCCTCATCACCTCGGCTTACCAGGGTCGGTGATGAGGGCTCCACTGCTCTCTGCCAGCAATCACTGGGTATTGGGAGGAGGAGGAGGAGGAGGAGGAGGAGGATTTTCTCGTAATGGAACTTGGAACTTAAATCTGCCCAGTCCTGCTGATCCCCGGCTATTGCCGCTTTCCTCTTCTTCCTCTTCGACGATGACGACGGCGACAGGCACTGAAGTTGCGGGAACTTCTGCCGTTTCGACTTTGCTGAGCTCCAGTTCTGCAGGTGCTGCTACTGTTGTTGATGCTGCTCCTGCATCAGCTGTTTCTTCGGCCAGTTTTACCCCAATGGCGTCCACTTCCACTTCTACTTCTTCCTCTTCCACGTCTGCCTTTTCAGCAGCCAGTCAGCAGCAGCAGCAGGCGAAGTCCACGTCGCAGTCAAAGAAGCCTAAGCGACCCATTGAGCTGATTACAATCTCATCTGGCTCGGAGAATGAAGCTCGAGGAGGCTCATCAAAGCGAGGAAAAGACCGGAAGAAGAAGGAGGGCAACTTGAACATCAGTAGCTCCGACGACTCGGAGATTGAGTGGATTCCGCCCGTTGGAGGTAAGGAATCGGGTGTGTGGGTTTGTATTTTTAAAGTCTAACTTTTCTCTTTTTTTTGCAGTTCCCGAGAATGATGCTACCTCCACCGCCACCACTGCCTCTGCCGCCACCGCCACTGTTGTCAGCAGTTCAACCAACACCGCCAACACCTCCGCCTCCTCCTCAAAAGCCAAAGATAATAATAAGAATAATGGAGGAAGTGGTGATCGAAGAAATAGCCCCATCATCCCCAACCCAAACCACCGCCCCACCTACTTGGACTGTCAGCCTTCCACCTCGAAGCAGTTCAGGGCTGAGCTGGCGGCCTATCGCGAGCAGCAGCAGCAGCAGCAGCAGGCGCCTCAAAGCTCTCTGAGCAAGGACACTAGTGGCGATAAGGGGAAGAATAAGAAGATGGTGAAGGAGGAGAAGGAAGTCATTGTCCTCGATTCGGATGTCGAAGAAGAAGAGGAGGACGAGGATGAGACGGAGGATGATGAAGTTCAGGAGTTGAATCCCCAAATCCAAAGTCCAACGGAGGAGGCCTCTCTCTCGGCGCTCTCTCTGACGCTGCACACCGGGCCCTCGCCCGCCGGCTCAAAGCAGCCGCTAGGCTTTGCTTCCGCTCGCAAAAGAGGGCGAGTTCAGGGAGGCGGTCAAAACCAGGGAGAAACTGCCTCCTTCAAGCGACCTCGAATCATCCCCTTGACCAGACCGCAGCAGCAGCAGCAGCCTCAGCAGCCCCAGCCCCAGCCCCAGCTTCAGCACCAACACCACCACCACCGACGTCGGCTGCTGATCAATCGAAGTCGCGCGGAGCAAATGGAAATGCGGCGGGCAATTCGGGGGAGTGCCCGGGGCAGCGCCTACCACCACCGAAAGCTGATGGAGGAGGTGCGGCGGAAGTACTGCCTTCTGCCTTCTGGAAGGAGAGCTCAAGGACAGGGGGGACCACCTTCTTCAGCTTCTCAAGGACCTTCCTCATCTCAAGGACCTTCCTCATCATCTTCCCCACCTTCTTCTTCATCGATCCTCGACACGCCCCCCTTTGCCCACCTGGAGCCCGTTTTCTCCGACCTCTACCTCACCTCGCGGGTCCTTCCGCGGGCGCGTTCGCTCGCCGACCACGTCGCTGCCCTTCGCCGCCAGCGCCCTGACTACGCCCGCCTCCTGCCGCCGGGCGTCCTGGGCCCCTGCACCTCGGCTTCCGCTTTCGGTACCTCCGCCGCCGCCTCCTCTTCCTCCTCCGCTTCTTCAAGCTCTAAACCAAAGAACACCTCCTATGAGGCGCTGCAGCAGCTGGCGGCGAAGCAGTTGCCGCCGCCGCCTTCAACGACGACGACCTCCTCTGAAAGCCGATCATCCACAGCCGAGGCGCGGGAGTTTCTCGCCCAGGCTTCGAAACGGCTCACCGAAGCTATCTCCTCCTCCTCCTCCTCCTCCACCACGACGGATGAGAGCGAGGTGGAGGGAGGAGATGCCGATGATGATGAGGCGGCGGCGGTGGACCTTTCGGTGGTGGAGGGCGTGGCCGGCGGCAGTGGAGGACGAAATGATAATGAAGGCGGAAATCGTGGTTTTCCAAAGAAGCAGCAGAAGAAGCTGACCGAGCGGGAGCGCATGACCGCCTACGAGGCGGCCAATCGGCTGCGCATCGGCGAGGCGGCCATCCAGCACGTGCTGACGCCCAGCCGGCGCCGGGAGACGGTGGCGCTGGTGGGCCGCGTCCAGCAGGGCCTGCCCTTTGCCAATCACTTCTACTCGGAGGAGGACTAACCTAATAATATCACCACCACCACCTCCTCTGAATCGTGATCAATTATTTAATTATTACCACTACTTTAGCTTGAACTCTCTCTGTGTTCTCCACTGATGAAGACGATTATTATTATTATTAGTACCTTTTTTCTTTTACCTTACAATTCTCTGCTTTTCAATTCTACACTGCTTTTTTCTTTCTCTTTCTTTCAACTTTTCAATCCTATTCTATACAGCTATACACTGTCGTTGTTGCTTCTGAATTCCCCCTCTCTCTTTCTCTCCACTAATTATTCTGTGTTACCCACAAGTGCTGCATTCTCTCTACATTTTTTTTCATGTTCTGTCTTTCTCCATTTCTCCCTCTGTATTTTTACGCCATGATTCAAGAATAATAATAATAACATATGTTCAACAAGTTCGACCAAAGCGTGGCAATAATAATAACATTGAACAGGTGTGTGTGTGTTACAAAAACAAAAGGAAGTAGCTTTCTCCCCTTCACTGCTGGTAGAGCTGGTAGGGGGGCCGCTGGAGTGCCCGCTGCACCACAAAGGCGAGGTCGACGCCGATGGCCGCCTTCAGTTTGGCGCAGTGGGCGAGGGCGAGGGCGACGCACTCCGCCCGGGTCTCCTTGGAGACGGCCGGGATGAAGACGTGCTTCGCCAGCAGCTCCAGGTACGCCTGCAGCTGCTGGTAGGTCCAGGTGTTGAGGCAGGCGAGGACCGAGTGGGCGAAGCCGCTGGTGCAGCCAATTGAGGTGGTAGTAGAAGAGGTGTTTTTGACTTCGTCGGAGCCTCGACGGCCGCCGCTGCTGTGGTTGAAGGAGGAGGAGTTGAAGCTGTTGTTCTCCGAAGCCGTGGAGGCCAGCCTCGCCAGGTCAATCTCGAAGGCCCGCAGGAACTCCTTGCTCGTCTCGACGATGTGGCTGAAGTAGAGGGCGGTGAGGCGGCGCATGTAGGGCAGCGTTGAGCCGCTGATGTTTCCATCGGCGCCTCCGCCTCCGCCGCCCTCGGAGCCTCCTCCGGTGGGCTTCTGCGCCCGCCGGTGCTTCAGCAGCTTCGAGCGCTGGTCGAGGAAGAGCCGAATGGCCAGGGCGGATTTGCCCAGCCGCACCAGCAGGGCCACCGCCCGCCGGGAGGCCCGGGGGCCGGTCTGCAGGCTGCGGTCGGGGGCGACGTTCAGCTCGGCGCTGAGCACGTCCACCAGCTCGGCGGTCTTCGCGTCGATGCGCGCCCGCAGGTCGGCGATCACCGGCTGGCCGCCGCCGCCATTGGTGGTGGACTGCTTCGATGGCCCGTAGTAGGCGTAGAAGTGGTTGCTGGCGTCGGCCACCAGCCGCACCGCCTCCTCGAAGTTCCGCTGGGCGATGTACACGTCGAGGTCGTCGGGCAGCTCCGTCAGCCAGTGGGGCACCTCGTCCTCCTCTTCGAGGTCCTCCGACTGGTCAGCTGCGGTCTGCTGCTGCTGCTGCTGCTCTCGGCTGTCCATTCGATTTGATCTCGGCTTTCCGTGATCAGTGAGGCCCCCTCCTCCTGCTCGTAAGTTTGAAGAAGAGGAAGAGGAAACTCCTCCTGCCGAGGCTGATGATCCTGAATGGGAAGATCCTGAGCCTGAAGAGCCGATTCCGCCGCCGGATTTTGAGCTTCCACCCCCTCCTCCGCCAACGGAAAGCGCAAGCAGGGAGTCGAGGAGGCGGTGCTCCTCATTGAGCAGCTTCGCCAGCTGGCTCATCTCCTTCTTCAGGTAGCTGATCTCCTTGGAGGTGTCAATGAAGAGCTGGTAGTTCTTGTAGACGTTGCGCTTCAGCTGCGTGTTGGTCTCCTCCGCGTAGAGAGCCACCGTCTTCCGCGCCTGCAGCAGCGAGTCGAGGTTCACCGAGGCGCGGGAGGTCATCTCGTTGACGTACTTCAGCGGATCGAGTGGAACGGTGGAGGCTCCAACAGTTGAGGAGTTTCCAATGGAAGAGGCGGCGTTGGGATTCCTTGGCGTGGCGCCCCCGGTGCTGGTGCTCCAGCCACTGCTGGAGCGGCCGCTCGAGGAGGAGAGCATGAGGGCTGAGTGATTGTAGAACTTGGAATGAAATGAGAAGAGGATGTGTGGAAGGGATGAAAGAAGATTTGGGATGTTTAAAAGGTGAGAAATAGAAAAGCTGATGAAGTTGGTGATGACGACGATCACTCAAATCGTCAAAACACAAACAGAGGCGGCAACAACAAAAACAACTTTCGGCAACCTGCAGCGTCTAAACGAGGGCTCGCACGGCAGCAGAGTGCAAATCCGGCATTTCTGCTCGTGATCACGTGATCAAAGCCACGTGTTTCTTTTTTGGTGTGTCGTACCTGAATTACCGAACTTGCTGTACAACTGTTGGAAACTGTGTTTTTTGCAATAAAAAGAAAAGAGGAGTTCTTTTCAATTTAGGAGGGCTTTCACTGAAGAAACCTTGCCTGGTGGTTTCACTGGCAGCACTTGGGCTGCGTCAGTCAGAGCGACGACGGCGACGCTTGCCTTTGCTGCAGAGCCTGCTGCTGTACAGCAAGTACATCTTAGGCAGCTGAAAATATTGCACTTACCGCTCGGATTTCCGGTTATTAGCAGCACTAAAACGACTTTTCCCATACAGGAAACCCTTCTTAAAGGTAGATACTTTCCTCTTTCAAGGTGATCAGCTCCGAGAGCACCTTCTCCCACCGGTAATAATCACCTAAAGAAGCGCTCCTCCTGTAGTGCCTGCGCCCGCCTGTCCCGCCAAGTAGTGGCTCTCTGCAGTACGAGAACTTAAGACTCATACTTCAAGGGATCTATTGAAGTAAGTTTCTTCAGCTTCATGAACTCCATGAAGTTGGCTGAGCCCACGATGACGAGGAAAGGGGCTCCTTCCTGAGCGCGAAGCAGGAGCTGAGGACCAGGGCTTAGGCTCCGGTCCTCGACGCTCCCTTGATGACCGTTTCCAGCGTCGACCGTTCCCGGTCGGCCAATTGGAAGGGAAGGAGTTCGTTCCGAGTGGTCCCCTCTCCCCTTAAATAATTCCAAAGATAGAACCCAAAATGCACCAAGGAAAACGAGCTACTAAAAAGCGAGTTTTTCTCTTCCCAATCTCAAACACTGCTGAAATATCAGTGGTTTTTATTTTGGCTAACTTTTATGTACAAAAATATAAAAGTTGGAAAATGGAAGATCACATGTGTCCGTGTCACCGAACCAACTTCAGGTGGCCCGTCACTTGGTCAACTAGACGGACCGGTCCAGGGCCGATGGCGAGGACGGCCGCTCTTGAAATAGATGAGGAGGAGGAGGAGTTGTTGCGAGTTTTGCTGCGAGGATCATCCTCCGCCTCCCGAACCTTGATCAGACTAGAGGCGAGACGGCGCTTCGAGGCCTCCTCCGCCAGGCGGGTAAACTCGAAGACCGAACTGCGGACGACCACCTTCGTCTGGCCGGTCAGTCGCCAGAGCAGCGTGGAGAGGGGCGTCTCCCTGGAGGCGGTTTTGAAGGCAAGGATCTGAAGGAGGAGGAAAAAGGATTTGATTTAGAACATGATCAAATCTAGGAGAGACATTGATGATCGGCAGCACTTGCTTACCGTAGCTGAGGCGCAGTGGGCGGCCAGCTGGCCTGCTGAGAGGATGGAGGGGGCGTTGTCGCCGGAAACGACGAGGACCAGCTTGTGGCGAGGCGTCAACCAGTCCTTCCAAGAAGAAGAAGAAGAGGGAGCATTTGAAGCAGTCCTGGTCGTCGTCGTCCACCGGTGCAGCTTCCAGCCGAGGAGAAGAGCGGCGGCAGTGGCTCCCAAGGTCAGGGAGATCTTGAGCAGCTGGTGGTGGTGACCATCGCTGTCATTGTTTCCGGTGCTGGTAGTGGACATTATCGTCTCGGGACATCGGTAGAGATCGGTGAAGAAATCGGAAGAAACCAAAACAAACGCCAAAAAACGTGGTCCGCCTCAGCATCGATGGTGGTGGCACTATCGATGGTGGCTGCTGCTGCTGTCTGTTTACACTGTCGCCCCTCTCTTTCTCTTCTCTTTCGGGCGCAACAATCCGTCGCTTCCATTTGCCTTTGCTTTGCATCCCAACGGCGACGAGGATACCACTACAAAAACGCTCCCTCTCCCTCACTTTCTCGCCCCTTCAGCTAAATATGGCAATACCGCCGCCGTTGCCGCAGCAGCCAAACTCGGCTGCTGGCAAAGCTGTACTACTCTTGGCGGTGGCGCCCTGAAGAAGAAGAGGAAGAAGACGAAGTAAGCGAAGCAGAGCCTTTTGCGTGGGATTACCACTGTGATCAGCAGAGAGCTTGAGGGGGAGCACTCCTCCTTCCGCCAGTGTGAATTGGTGCCATCATCAACAGCAGCAGCAGCAGTGTGAAGTGAAGTGCAATAGCAAAACAGAACAGCTCACTTTGTCCTTCTTTGGCTGACTCCTGCTTCAACACGCAGCAGTTTTTCCTCTTTGAATCGTTCAACAGCAGTTCTATTTCTTCATCTTCTGACCACCATGGCCACCGCTATCTCCAGCAGTCCGACGCCGCCGACGCCCACCTCGGCTCCCGGGTCAGCCACCAATGGCAACAAAACCGAGGGCAGCAGTGGCTTCTTCGGGACGCTGGGCACTCTGGGCCGCAAGAAGAAGCTCAAGGAGGGTGAGTGTTTTTCCTATCTTTTTAAAACGATGTTCTATTTCATCATCATCATCATCACCTCTAACTTTTACTTCTTTTACTTCAGCCGAGGAGGCGCAGGGCATGGAGGAGGAGGGCCGAGCGGGCATCGACGGCAACTCGCAGCATCCCGTCTTTGACACCTCTCCGGAGGACTACGTACTGGCGGAGAATGAGGAGCGGTCGATGATCGAGCCGGGGATGATCAACAACCACGACTACCAGGAGCTGCTGAAGATACTGATCAACTGGATCAACGACGAGCTGAGGTGAGGAGCTTTCGAGGAGGAGAAGCTCCAATTTCCCAAAACCTTTCACTAACCTTTTTCTTCTTCTTCTTGTGTTCTAAAACTCTCCACCGACCACAGCGACCACCGCATCATCGTGAAGGACCTCACCGAGGACCTCTACGACGGCCAGATTCTCGGCAAGCTAATTGAGAAGCTCAGCGGCCAGGCGCTGGCCGTCGCCGAGGTGATCCAGAAGGAGGACTACCAGCTCTCCAAGTTGAAGGTAGTCCTCGAGCTGTGCAACCGCCAGCTCGGCTACCAGGGCCCGGCGCCGAACGTCCGCTGGACCGCCGCCGGCATCCACGGCCGCAACACCGTCCAGATCGTCCACCTCCTCGTCGCCCTCATTCGCCACTTTCGCGCCCCCATCCGCCTGCCGCCGAACGTCACCATCAGCATTCTGGTGGTGACCAAACGCGGCGGCCAACTCGTCAAACGGGTCACCACCGAGGCGCTCACCGAGTCCTACGACGACCTGAGCAAGCGGGCCAGCGAGCCCCGGGACGCCTTCGACGTCCTCTTCGACCACTCCGCGCCGGAGCGGCTGGCCACGCTGCGCCGCTCCGTCGGCCACTTTGTCCACCAGCAGCTGGCGCGCATCAACATTGAGGTGGGCGGTGGAAGTGGAACCAGCGGCCCGATGGCCGACATTGACCCCTACCAGTTCAGCGACGGGCTGAACATCATCTTCCTCCTCGGCATGCTGGAGGGCTACTTCGTCCCGCTGGGGAACATCTACACCACCGCCAGCGTCGACCCGGTGGCGGAGGCGGTGGGCGCCGGCAAGGAGTCCGCCTTCCGCTCGGATAACTACGTCGAGTCCAGTCCGCACCACAAGCTGCACAACGTCAACGTGGCGCTGCAGCTGATGGAGGACGCGGGTTTTAATGTGAGTGTGTGGTTGGAGTTTGTTTTTATTTGGGCTAACTTTTTAACTTTCTATTTTCCTATTTCCACCCGCAGCAAATCCGCCACAAGGTGCGCGCCGAGGACGTGGTGAACGCCGACCTGAAGGCGGTCCTTCGCGTGCTCTACACCATCTTCGCCAAGTACAAGAATGTCAAGTTCTAAATGAGGCGGGGACTTTTCTTTATTTTCTCTTCAAACCTGCCAGCTAACCAACCAACTAACGACCTCGATTTCTTTCGACGACAACTACCCCTGTGCAACTAACTCTTTGTTTACCTTCTTTTCGATTCTATCCTATCTTACCTTCTCAAGAGAGAAAGGCCGCCTCGCAAAAACCTGTGTGCAGCTAAGTGCCAATGATGACGATGATGGTGATGACTCTGGACGAAGTCTCCAAGTCAAGAAAGTAACACCGACCCGTATTATTAATCTTCATCCCTTCTCTTCTACTTCTATTTCTATTTATCTACCCCCACTTTCTGTTGTGTTCATTTATGTTTTCATTTCACCCACTTCACCTTTCTAATTTTTTCTTCCTCTTCAATTTCTATTTCGAAGTGCATTCAGCAGCAGCATTTATTCGTCAACACATAAGAATGAGAATAAAGTGAAACGCCACACTAAAAAACAAAGACGCTCAATAGTTCGATAATTTCTTGTTTGGATTTGGTTGCTTCTGCTGTTGTTGTCGTGTCACTTTTCATTTTCTCTCATTTTCCAGACAAGGCAAGCGATGATGAAGTCTTTTTCACGCCACTGTCTTTTCGCCCTTCTCTTGATGGTGGTCACTGTTCTTCTTCTTCTTGAAGATGCCTATGCCGAAGACGTCACCACCACCACCACCATCATCCCCTCCAGCTCAACCAAAAGCTCCAATGGAACTTCGGGGGATGATGATGATAAGTCGGAGACGAAGTGGACGAAGATCGCCATCCTCGTGGTGGTCATCCTCCTCTGTCTGCTGGTGCCGGTGGCCTGCACCTGGGCGCTGGCCAGCCCCGCCGAGGCGCTGAAGAAGCTGACCATTGAGGCGCAGCAGCAGCTGAAACTGCTCCTGGAGAAGGAGCCCTCGAAGAACTCTCGAAGTTCGCCGAAGCCGAAGAAGCAGCCCTCGGGAACGTCGTTGTTGACCCCGGTCAAAAAGCAATATGCTCCTGGTAGTGTCTACCAGAGCATCGGCTCGTAGAATTCTGCTGTACAACAACGCTTGATTCTTCTGAGCTCTTCTTCAGCTTCATTTTTACTCTCACTCTTTCTGTTTTACTACTGCTCTGCTCTGCACCAACCAATTAACACCCATCTGATCTGATCTGATCTGATCTTCTCCTTTACCATTCAATCTTCAGCGATGATGATTCATTTTCGCCGTGTTTTACCACAGCGCAAATCTCGAGATTTTTCTCCTCTGTACGGCAGCGCCCACGACCTACTCTACGAGTGGCGCCAGGCCGTGGGGCGACGGGGGCGCCAGAAGGGGCGGCGCTAAGCACCTGCAGTTAGCACTGCTCACAGGTGCACAGAGTGCCACTGTGCCCGCCCACAGCGCAGCCACTGACGTGGTGCACTGCCGCCGCTGCTGTTTCTGCTGCTGAGCTGGCCTTTCTCGCTGTCACTTTACGTCTCTCGCCGACGAGAACAACAAGTTCTTCAAAGTGAGTTTCTAAAACGTCCCAAAAATCTCTTCAAAGCTTCATCTTCAACTTCATCCTCGTCATCCGAGCAAAGTGCAGAGCCGGTGATTGCCCCCAGCCATTCACCGACGCTTCGCCGATGAGCAATCACTTCTTCGTCCTGCTCTCCGAAGCCGCCGACGACGCCGACGACGACGACTACGAGGTCTCCGCCTCAGCCGGCGCCTCCTCTCTCGCCCACATCTCGCCCTCGACGCTCGCCTACCTAAGTCAGTCGTTGGCCTTCATCGCCCCCAATTCAGCCGCTCTTCAGCTTCAGCACAATTCTTCCAACTCCTCAGCGTCCCCTTACGCGATGCTGACCAAGTTCGAGAGCAAGTCGAGCCGCGTGAAGGGCCTCGCCTTTCACCCGAAGCGGCCCTGGATCCTCACCTCGCTCCACTCGGGGGTGATTCAGCTGTGGGACTACCGCGTCGGCACGCTGATCGACAAGTTCGACGAGCACGACGGCCCGGTGCGCAGCGTGGACTTTCACGCGCAGCAGCCGCTCTTTGTCAGCGGCGGAGACGACTATAAGATCAAGGTTTGCGCATTTCTGAATGCTTGTGTTTACATTCTCTAACCTTTTCCTATCTTTCCAGGTCTGGAACTACAAGACCCGCCGGTGCATCTTCACCCTGCTCGGCCACCTCGACTACGTCCGTGTGGTGAAGTTCCACCACGAGTACCCGTGGATTCTCAGCTGCTCCGACGACCAGACGATTCGCATCTGGAACTGGCAGTCGCGCACCAGCATCAGCATCCTCACCGGACACAACCACTACGTGATGTGCGCCCAGTTTCACCCCACCGAGGACCTGGTCGTTTCCGCCTCGCTCGACCAGACGGTGCGCGTCTGGGACATCAGCGGCCTGCGCAAGAAGAACGTCGCCCCGGGGCCGGGCGGCATCACCGACGACCACCTGAAGAACCCGCACTCCTCGGACCTCTTCGGCAGCTCGGACGTCTACGTGAAGCACGTCCTGGAGGGCCACGACCGGGGGGTGAACTGGGCGGCCTTTCACCCCACCATGCCGCTCGTGGTCTCCGGCGCCGACGACCGCCTCATCAAGCTCTGGCGGATGAACGAGTCGAAGGCCTGGGAGGTGGACAGCTGCCGGGGGCACTACAACAACGTCAGCAGCGTCCTCTTCCACCCCAAGCAGGACCTGATCATCTCCAACTCGGAGGACAAGAGCCTGCGCGTCTGGGACCTGACGAAGCGGACGCCGCTGAACACCTTTCGCCGCGAGCACGAGCGCTTTTGGATTCTGGGCGCCCACCCGACGCAGAACCTCTTTGCGGCGGGCCACGACGGCGGCGTGGTCGTCTTTAAGCTGGAGCGGGAGCGGCCCGCCTTTACCGTCCACTCCAACGGCGTCTACTACGTGAAGGAGCACTACCTCCGGCGGCTGGACCTGGCCACCTCGAAGGACGCCCCGGTGGTGCAGCTGCGCAACCGGGGGCGCATTCCGCCGCACTCGATCGCCTACAACCCGGCGGCGAATGCGATGCTGGTCACTAGTCGGGCGCCGAACTCGGAGAACTCCATCTACGAGCTGTACCAGCTGCCCAAAGCTGGTGGAGCTGATGAGGCCGCCGCCGCCGCCTCCAGCACCGGTCCCGCCGACTCGAAGCGCGGCGCCGGCCTCACGGCGCTCTGGATCGCCCGCGACCGCTTCGCCGTCCTCGACCGCGCCCACAATGTGCACATCAAGTCGCTGAAGAATGAGGTGCTGAAGACGCTCACTTTGAGCGGACCGGGCGCCACGGGGCGAACCTCTGCCTCATCGACCTCCTCCGTGGTCGACGAGATCTTCTACGCGGGCACCGGGATGCTGCTGCTGCGCGACGCCGACGGCCTCGCCCTCTACGACGTGCAGCAGGGCCGCGAGCTCGCCTCGGTGGCCGTGCCCAAGGTGAAGGCGGCGGTGTGGAACGCCGACCTCACCTCGGTCTGCCTGCTCAGTAAGCACCAGCTGACGGTGTGCAACCGCCGCCTGGAGGTGACCGCCACCATCACCGAGACGGCGAAGATCAAGTCGGGCGCCTGGGACGAGGCGGGCGGCGTCTTCATCTACACCACCTCGAATCACATCAAGTACGCGCTGACCAATGGCGACTACGGGATCATTCGCACGCTGGACCTGCCGATCTACATTGTCCGGGTAAAGGAGGGCGCCGGCGTCTTCTGCCTGGACCGCGAGGTGAAGCCGAAGCTACTGGCCATTGACAGCACCGAGTACCGCTTCAAGCTGGCGCTAGTGAACCGGAAGTACGACGAGGTGCTGCGCATGGTGCGCACCGCTCAGCTTCCGGTCGGCCAGTCGCTCATTGCCTACCTGCAGAAGAAGGGCTACCCCGAGGTGGCGCTGCACTTTGTGAAGGACGAGAAGACCCGTTTTGCCCTGGCCCTCGAGTGCGGCAACATCGAGGTGGGCCTGGAGGCGGCGCGGGCACTGGACGACAAGGCCTGCTGGGAGCGGCTGGCGGAGGCGGCGCTGCTGCAGGGCAACCATCAGGTAGGGGATTGTTTTGGTTTTGGTGTTTATTTGATAGCTAACCGATGTCTTTTTCAGGTGGTGGAGATGGCCTACCAACGGACCAAGAACTACGACAAGCTGAGCTTCCTCTACCTGGTGACGGGCAACCTGGAGAAGCTGCGGAAGATGATGCGCATTGCGGAGATTCGCAAGGACACCAGCGCCCAGTTTCAGGCCGCCCTCTACCTGGGCGACGTCGAGGAGCGGGTGCGCATTCTGAAGGCCAACGCCCAGCCTTCGCTCGCCTACCTCTGCGCGCGGACGCACGGCCTGGAGGCGGAGGCGGAGGAGCTGAAGAAGGGGGCGGAGCTTGGGGGAGAAGCTTCGGAGAAGCTCCGCCTACCCGAGCCGGACCCGAGCGCGGTGCTGCTGCTGCCGCCGAAGCCGGTGCCCGGTGGAGGCTCAGGTTCTGGTGATGAGAACTGGCCACTGCTCACCGTCAGCCGGGGCTTCTTTGAGGGGGCGATGGCGGCGACGATGGCCGCCGCCGCCGGAAAGTCGGTCATTGGCGGAGGTGGTGGCAAATTTGCTGCTGCTGGAGAAGGAGTTGCTTCGAGTCTGATGATGGCCGTCGCCGATGATGATGATGATGAAGGAGCTGGAGCTGGTGGCGGCGGTGCTGCCTGGGGCGACGACGGCGAGCTGAACCTGGGCGCGGATGGAGAGCTGCTCGCCGGAGGAGAGGACGACGACGATGATCTGCTGATGCAGGACGCCATCGGTGATGATGATGATGAAGGTGGAGAAGGTGGTGGTGCCGGCTGGGACACCGAGGACCTGGACATTCAGGACCTGCCGGCGGCGCCTGCTGGAGCAGGCGCTGGAGGAGCCAGTGGCGCCGAGGCGTACTTTGTGGCGCCCAGCCGCGGTACGCCGCACGGCCACTACTGGACACGAAACTCGAAGCTGGTGGTGGACCACGTGCTGGCGGGCTCCTTTGAGAGCGCCTGCCGACTGCTCAATGAACAGGTAAGTGCTCGGGTGATTTGTGCTTTTTCCTAAACACGCATTCTCACTGACAAACTTCATCTTCACCCCTAGGTCGGCGTCATCAACTTTGCCCCCCTGAAGCCGCTCTTCCTGGCCACCTATGGCCGTTCCCGTGCCGCCTACCAGTCCCTCTCCACGCTCCCGCCGCTCTTCACCCACCCCCAGCGGAATCCCGCCGAGGAGTTCACCCGCGGCCTGCCCGCCCTCTCCCTTACCCTGCCGGAGCTGATTGGCACCCGCCTGCAGGCCGCCTACCAGCTGACCACGGTGGGCCGTTTTGCCGACGCGGTGGAGCGCTTTCGGGCGCTGCTGCACGCCACGCTGCTGCTCAGTGTGGAGGGCAAGCAGGAGCTGATGGAGGCGAGGCAGCTGCAGGAGGTGGCCCGCGAGTACATTCTCGGTCTGGTGATGGAGATTGACCGGAAGGCGCTGCCCAAGGAGGAGGCGGCGAGTGGAACTTCGGCTTCATCGAGTGCGAAACGGAGCGCCGAGCTGGCCGCCTACTTCACCCACATGCGCCTGCAGCCGGTGCACCTGATGCTGACGCTGAGGACGGCGATGAACCTGCTCTTCAAGCTGAAGAACTACCGCACCGCCGCCTCCATGGCCCGCCGCCTGCTGGAGCTGGGGCCGAAGCCCGATGTGGCCACCAAGACGCGCCAGGTGCTGCACGCCTGCGAGAAGGCGGTCAAGGCGGCGGAGGATGGCGGAAGTGGCACGGGAGACCACGACCCGATCGACTACTCGGAGCACAACCCCTTCACGGTGTGTGCGGCCAGCTACCGGCCGATCTACCGCGGCAAGCCGGAGCTGAAGTGCCCGCTCTGCGGCGCCAGCTACCTGCCCGAGCACGGCGGCTCCGTCTGTCGGGTGTGCCTGCTGGCCGAGGTGGGCAAGGAGGAGGTGGTCGGCCTGCGCATCAGTGCATCGCAGTTTCGCTGAGGAGGAGGAATGTTGAGAGAAGGAGGAGGGAGGAGGAAGACTCTTATACTTGGAAAACTTATTATATTACTTGTTGTGTATTGAGCTGAAATATGATTAATAATATTAAAGGAAGCAGACTTTCGGGATAAACTGACTGGATTCTATTTCTCTCAATGATCACCACGATGATTCGAGGCTCGAGTTTCGAGTTTCGAAAACAGAGGTGAAAAACGTCCTTTATGGAGGGTGCCTTTTTCGCGCGCAAGTTTTTGGCTGCTGCTGCTGTTTCAGTTGAGATTGCGTTTTCGGTTCTTTTTGGTCAAGTTTTGGATTTCAGTTCTTTTTGGGTTTTTGTGAACACCATTATCATCGTCATCATCATCATCATAACACCTGCAAGGCGATCCTGTCCTCCTCTTCCTCCTTACGTCACCCCGATTGGATGGGCCGATCAAAGTCGACGGCGAATTCGGCGACGACGCTCTGCAACTGCCAAAGTGAAAAGTATTCTCTTCAGATCACCTGTTTTCTAATTTTTGTCTTCTTTTGCATGCCACCGTTTGGCAGGTGTGTGTGTGTGTGTGTGACTGCCTCTGCCACTTTAATTACAACTGCATCTCTGACTCTGATTAGAAAGGCCTGTCAACCTGACTGACCTGGCTGAGAGAAGGAAGCTGACGGTCATGCTAATTTTGACCGGTGTTGTCTCTGCTCTCTGTTTTTTGTTTTCGCTCTGCCCGCCTCTGGAATTGCTGGTTCGATTTGCTGACTACCACCTTTTCTTCTTCTGTTTTTGGAATGTGTGAGTGTGTGTGTTGTTCGCTTGGCATCATCTGTTACCAACGACCCTGACGTCCCTGAGCTCTCAGTCTGACGATGACGATCGAAGTTTGTGGTTGTAGTCTGCTGTGCCTCAACACAAAGAAGCTTTGTCTCAACTCAATCATCATCATTTTCTTCATCATCATAACGTAAGTCACCTCTTTATTTTCTTTAGTTTCTCTGCTGAGCGAGTTAGTAAGTGTGAAAGAAGATATTCTTTAGAAGACTTTTTTCAGAGCCTTTTTTCCGTTTGTACTTGACAAGCTGAATTTATTTACAATCTGCTGCTTTTCTATTCTTACACACCAATTTTGCCAGAGTAATTACTTTGAATTTGCTTGTAATTACCTGATAAGTGCTGCTGCTCTGTTTCTGTTTCTTTCTCTGTACATCTCTTTGCACTCTTTGTCTAGACGTTAATTGCTCGCCTAAAAACGCCTCTGTGTGTGTGTTTTTAGGTCCACAAAACACACAATGTCTCCCATTCTTTTTTAACTTGTCCGGTGCTAATTTAATTAGCGTAATTTGGCGTGTTCCAACAAAACAGTGTGTAGCTAAAAAGTGTGTTCTATTTTCCTTCTTCTTCTTCTTCCCTTTCTGCCTCAACTTTGTGTGTCTCGTGGCCTCTGTCGTGTATTGTCTTCTCCTGTCTGGCCTGCTGTTTGCCTCCTCACTAGTCAGTTCAGTTCACCGCCAGTTTTCCGTCGCTGACACGAGACTGGTGGCGAATATTAATCGAGGAGGAAAGACTACTACTCCCCTCACCAGCACATTATCCTGATCAGGGACAAGGCCTGATCAGGGAGAGAGATAACACCAGAGCCTTTTCGGTGGAGGAAAGCGAAGGTGCCTCACAAACACACATACAAGCAGTCTTTATGATTTATGAATGCAGATTAGCAACTGTGTTCGGCAAAGTTTTCAGCAGCAGGCAAGGCAAAGCAAGGCAAGGGTGTAAATTAGTGTACCGTTTTTGTTTGGTTAGTGTGTTGTACTTGTAGTTGTGTTGGTTGGTTCGTTGGGGGAGGTAATTGAATTGAGGCCTGCCTGGCTGCCGTCCTCCGTTTTTGTTTGCTTAGACCCAAAGCTCCGCAGAGCGCATTGATTGCTGCTGCTTTCATGCTTTTGCCTATGTTTTGCTTCTACTTCTTCTTTTCCATGTTCTGTGTGTTTTGTTCAGTTTCGTTTGTCAATTTTTTTTCTTCTCTTTCAAGTGCGAGTGTTTGTGTGTGTGTGTGCATGTTTGGAGGGTTTCATCTTTTCGTTCGTTCTCTCTCTCTCTCACTTTTAGGTACACAAACCTCTTCACTTCAGTTTTTTTGCTTGCACCAGTTTTGCATTGAGCACCTTGATTCTCCACTACCATAGAAGTAGTAGTTTACCTTTTTTTCTGATTTGTAATTTGCAAAAATGGAAGCTCTCTGCTGATTTTGAAAGCAAGTGCTGCTTGCACAGACACCGAGAGTTTTCTTTGCCTGTTTTGGTTGTTGTTTTCAGGCTTTTGAGAAGCTTATTGTCGTGTGCTGTTTTTTCGACTAGTGCTGTGTCGAAGCTCTTTTTGAAGTGGATGATGGTGGTAGTGGTGAAGATGAAGATGAAGATGATGATGATGTCCTATTTCTTATTCTCATTTACCTGCCCCTCTCCCCTCTTTTCCCATCGCATTTAGAGCATCATCACCCACTTCCACTTAGTCTAATGAGTTGATGAATGCATCTTTATTATGAGTTTTTTTGTGCGAATGTTTTTTTGCAAAATCACTAAAATGTTTTTACTTTTTGAATTTGAATTTTCATTTTTTGAAGAGTTTGATAACTAAATTCTAATTAGTGAGTAAAAGATCAAATTGAGAAAAAAAGCAGAATTTACAGTAGACATTTAATTTGCATTTTTTCTGGCGATGATGATTGGAATCTTCTCTTTCTAATTATTTAACTGAAAAATGTCAATGTTTTTGAGGAACACTGCTGCTGCTGCTGCTGTTGTTACATCCTCTCCATTGCTTTGGGTTGTTTTTCATCTGAAACAAATTTTGTTCTTTCTCTCTCTTCTAATGACACCGATGAAAATTAATCATCCGCAGCAGAGAAATGATCCGCAGCAGAGCAGAGCATTGGAGGACCTCTCTTCACTTTTTCATTGTTCGCTGCAAAACATCTTTTTTTTCGATGTGTGTGTGTGCTTGCGAGGCACTGAATTTGTCCCCTGAGTGAGTGTGGGCTGTTACAGAAACGAGAGAGAGAGAGAGAGAGAGAGAGTAAGGGAATTTATATTCTGTCTATTTACATTTTGCCGATGATTTGCTTTCAAGAATAGAGCGAACAAGAGCGTGTTATTTGTCATTGCATTTTCCTCTTCCTTTGTTCTTGTTCTTGTTCTTCTTCTTTTTCTGTCACTGTCACTTCCTCTTCTTTCCTTCACAGTCCATTTCATTACTGTTCCATTCCATTCTATTCAGTGTGTGTCGTGCACGCGCGCCCGGGCATTATTTTATTTGCTGCTGCTGCTGCTGCTGCTGCCGCTTCATTTGCTGCAGTGTGTTCCAGCACAGCACAGGCAGGTTCTAGGCAAATTCAAATTAAGGGGGGACACCGCGCACTATTTTACTGTTTTTTTAAAATTTGATTTTAGGGTGGCTATGATGTTCATAAAGAATGTACTAAATAAGGATTGTTGAGAATTTCATGTAGAACAGTCTTGTGTTGATACTACGGTCCTCCGATGAGTGGATCGCTGTCGGTAACGACATCAGTGTTCTGAACACGCAGGTACATTTTCCGCCAAAACGGATAATACCAAAAAATGATCAAGGTGTCAAATGAAAGGTGACTAAATTATCTAGATTTTGTCTG
>JAALOO010000137.1_pt1 | contig 62057 bp, 60 predicted proteins | sample 7257641 | NCBI WGS metagenome assembly JAALOO01 (sample SAMN14085613, study PRJNA598686) | mite metagenome | biome: ENVO:01001000; feature: ENVO:01001002; material: ENVO:01001226; isolation source: single female mite from University of Michigan culture on fish food culture... ...
AGGGTAGTCAGGACCCTCCCCCTCGGAGGACCACAACTGACTTAAAACGAGGCTAGTGCTTTCCAATGACGCACATTGTTTTGACTGGAATATTTTTGCAAAGAACTGTGATGGAGCTATTTGCTGGTGCGTTAGTTTTAGTGGGAATGTAACGCTTTCAGTGCTTCAATTTCGATAATCGATTGAACACACACTTACTTGTTGCCGAAGACAAGTTCAATAACAATGAACATAACTAAGTGCACCTCAAAAAACAGGCGTTGTACTGAGCCAACGTCACACTAAGCAAGGAAAGAAGATTAATTGCATAGATGCTTCTACTGTAGATACAAATACAATTCAAGAAATGGCCTTCGATGTAGTTAACAAGAGTGTGCTTGTGCTTTTTAACTAGCCGTTTTGATTTCCCCCGTTTTGCTTATTCACTTAGATACCACTGAAATAGGTGCACGTTTGGACATCACACAGCTGATTGTTACTTCTTCCAATCGCCTTCAACTCGACCGTGAGGCAAATTAGCGAGATCAACTGCAGCGAGAAGTTGTGGTGGTGAACAGAAGCCAGGGAAGATCAGCCAATTGCTCAGATTGTTCTAGGAAACAGTGTTACAATGTTACATTCCTTTGGTAGGCGACAGTTGGCAGCAAGTCAAGGCAATCAGAGGTGCTGGGAAACAAACCAGCCGACTAAGCCAACCAGCTGCTGTCAGACACCAGTGCTTGTTCGCCTGTTGGAATGTGATTGACAAACGAAAACTTTCACTAACTAGGCAGACAAACACGTTTGACAAGCTAACTAGAGAAGTTTCCTCCGTTTTGTACGATTGCGACAATTTTACAGGCGGACATCAATTCACGGAATGCTGCACGAACTACCGATGTCACTCTTCTTCGATGGAACAAGGAAGGCACACACCGCCCGGTGAAAGGCCGTTCGCCAAGCACTGAGACAAAGAGACCAGTTAGTGTCACCATTGATTGTGATTGTGGCAGCAATCTCAGTGTGTGTGTGTGAGCGTCAACAATGGACATGCACCGTCTGAGTGAGTGATCTGTAACGGTGACCAGAAGGCTCACTCGCCTGCTCACTGGCAATTAGACATGCAAATGGCCATTTTAATTGGCCACCCGCCACACGCAGTTCATTTATTATTTACCCTGTATTTCCGTGTCCGGGTATGTCATTTGATCTAAACGACGATTAAAACACAATCACCTATCAGAAAGGAGACTATCAAGCTTAAAGATTGCTACACTGAGTATCGATTTGGTGCTGATTGTGATGCCCGAAAAGAGGTGGCCGAGAAGTCAACAACAGCTCAGTGAGAAAGCAGTGCATCCACATCCCCGGACACACAACGTTAAAGCTCAGACTGAAACAATTGAGCGATGATAATTACCGTATTAAGGGCCCACTCGATGATCAGTTTGTTGGATGGCACCAAAGCCGAGGCCACGCGAGCCGATGGCCGCCTTTTTGAGTGCGCCTGTCAGCGATCGCCATCCACCTAGATTGATTGCCTCATTGATTGTCTACTGCACTATATTTAGCCTACTTACGAATGAAGTCAATTAGAAAATGGCTGCTGAGGAGCTGCTGCCACTGCCTCACTGACCGGCTAATGCCTAATTCCGCCTAATGCCATTTGCTGAAACAATCGACTTTAATCGACAGGGATCGTTTTACATAGCAAGTCACCGGAGTCATGTGTCAGTTTTACTTTGTTTATTGTATTTTGTCTTCAGGTAGTCGCACACTAACACACTTTTTAGTCTACATTTTCTATTATTATATATCTCACTGGACACTGGGTGGTGGTGATGGCACCTGTCAAGTTAGATTAGGCAGTGGCAGTGGTGGACAGGTAGGAAGGCAGACAGGCAGGTACAGAGAAGTCAGCAATGTCAATTGGCATTGGCAGACAGTGCATCGGGGAAAGCCACTCACTGACGGTGCATGTACATGTGTGTGTTTGTGTGTTTTGCTCGCATTCACCTCCCAAGCGAAGCTATCTTGAGCTATTTGCTCGTCGATATCTGCGATAATTAATCTAGCCGCCTAGGTACCTGGCGCGCATAATCAAACTGATTTCTCTTGCAGGCACACACCGATCAGAGACTGCAGTGACACGCGTCCAGTGAAAGTGTTAGCCGGTGTCAGCGCTCGCTGCAGGCAAATTGTCTGCATTTAGACACGTTATGCAGTCCATTAGTATGGCAACCAAGTTGGTCGGCGAGTGAAACTCAGTGAACAGCAGCTCAGTGGCCAGTCGAACTGAATGAAGAACGGATTTAAGGAGATAGCATAATTAGGCGGCACTACTTCGCTTCTCCACTGTACAGCCACTGTCTGCTATTTGCGTCTGCCAGCAAGGAAATTTTGCCCGTTTTCCTCTTCTAATTTATGACACTAATGGCGAGACGATTGCCTAGCCACTGGCTATGTGGCACCTTTTCTCTCAGTTCTGAGCTCAGTTCAGTGCGTTTCAATTGCGTGCAAGAGCGACAGCGAACGCAGGCAGCCGTCTGTAGTTGTCAGTGACCAGTAGCGGTTGCATCTTTCCGTATTCCTCATTGCCTTCGGTGGCTCCCACTGCATTGCACCGCACGTGTCAGCAAGTTTTTGTCAGTAAGTGTCACTTTCTGTGTTCGCATTCACCCGCCGTTGCCAGTGACCAGTGTTTGTGCAGTGTAGTCTTTGCACCTTTGGGTTCGAGTTGTCTGCGTTGGCAGACAAGCTGGCTACCTGTCTTGTGAACAGTATTTGGCTGTGTCGACGCCAGTGCTTGTCGGTGCGAGCATTCAAGCGATGCTTCCCCCCACTTGTCTCTCTGCGTTTGTCACTGTTTGACAATTTGCATGTGTGTACTCAATGCACCACACAAACCTAAACACTTTCACATGTGAACGGCACCTTATCTGTGTTTGTTCACTATTGGCCACTTATAAATAGATCACTCAATCTAGGAACGAACAGAACAAACTTCGTGCACTGAGCACTTCTGGCGCCAATGTCTGTCTTGGTGATTTATCGAAAAATGGAAGGAAGGGAAAAAAGATGCAACAATGTCGCCTAGGTCAGCTAAGGACAAGAGGCACTTTCAAGACCGGTCATCAAGTTGCTGCTGACTTACTTTTATTGTTAATATATTCCGGCATATTGATTGCCTTTCATGACAGATGACCGAAAATCACACACGAGCTACTAAACAGGCTGCCACGGAGACAGAATCGATCTACTCTTGGTTCTTCTGTTAGGGGCGAACTGCTAGCACTGTCAATTTTCTGCGTTTTCTACCCTGTCTCACACTGAATTAGTGGCAGCAGCAGTATTTGCATAATCAGCAGTAGACCATTCTTTGAAAAATCTGTCAGTAAAAATCAATCTAGACAGTTAATCAAATCTAACTTCAAAGTATTTAAATTTCTTTTCAAACTGAGTTTCAATTAGCTTCATTTGTGTAATCCACCTCGATCAACGTGCAAACTGGAGCTCAAACTTCAATCAGTCAACAGTCAAACTGACTGTTAGTGTTTATCACAAGTGGCTTATACATGTTCAGAGAGAATATGCGCATCGATGGATGAATGCCACTGGTCGCCGGGGATGGAGCTCTGGCACTTGGCCAGACGCCTCGCCTGTCGCGACAGCCGTCAAATTGACACTCGCCCACTGCACTGCTATGTGCCCCTGTTCAGCAGCAACTTTCACCTGCCGGCGAATAATCGATCCCCCAGCTTCATTCATTCTGACAGCTTCCTTCATTTGAAATGCAAATGGGCGCTGATTTCCACCACCAAGCAATACTGCCACCACTTTTCGGTTTTCTCCAGTAGATGTAGACACAGTCTGTTTCATATGCTTTCATTTCATAACAAAAAAGTCGCGCCTGCAAATGATGCAAGCAGAAAAGCAAACAAAAAAAACCAAATGACACCATTTCATCATCGCCACAGTGCATCAACCGCTGACCTAAACAAAGATGACGGCCATTTGACTTGAAGTGTCTTCATTAGCTGCTCCATTTACGTCATCCGATATGCGAAGTACGGTGGAGATCAAGATCGATGTCCTCGTCAATATCACTGCTCTGTGTACTCAACAGATGCAGTTGAGCAATGAAATTGAAATGGAAACACGCGATTACTATACGAGCATGCATTAATAATTTAAAAGGGGGAACAGCGGTGAAAATGAAAAGCAAAGGAAAGCGCGATAGACCCGAATCAGAGTGCGGGCAATCAGTGGCGGTAATCCGGATTGGGGAAAGCACTGCCGATCAGCAGTGATTGACTGCAGTGGTGAATCTGTGTGCGCGGCAATGTGTCTTCTTCTCTACCTGGCTTCACTGAAGTTGGCACTGCGCCGTCTCGCCTGGCTCCACACTGTGTGTCCGCTGGACACTTTGCCATCTGTCAGCAAGTCGCCCGAACGCCGAGCCATCCTTCAGCAGCAGTGCCAACAATCCTCCAGCACCATCGGCGGCAGCAGCAGTGAGAGCAGTGGCAGTAGGAGCACCATCACCTCCCCGCCCGAGCACACTCCCGTCCGTCCGTCTGCCCGTTCCAGCAGTGTCCCGCAGTTGCTGCCGTCGCCGCCGTTGTCGTCACTGGTGCTCACGATGGATTCTACCGGATTGTGCTGCTACTGTTGCCCAGATCTGCTTTTTGGCGCACTAGCCCGATTGTCCAAGTGACACTGGTGGTGTTGCCACTCTCCATCTCGCTCTCTCTATCTCTCTCGCTCTCCAGGCTCACTCGGGCCCGCTGCGCTGCACCCACCGCTCCTGCAGTTTGCATTTGCAGTTGCATGATTTGATTAGCGGAGCTGGTAAACTGTGAACTACCGTGCATTATCGTCGGCTACACACTCAAGGTGCAATGTTGCCAAGTAGGGCGAGCACTCTCTGGACGCATTCCACGCGTGTCATTGTTTACGTTCATTGAGAGAGAGAGTAGCACTGCACTTGCATTCCAGCAACAGCAGCACCACCTGCACCGATGCCGAACTTTGGTAATGTTCTCTCACCCTAAATGCACTAATCTGCTGCTATCACCCCTTTCCCATTCTCTGCTGAAGAGTGCGGCAGCTGATTCTCTGTGCCAACCATCTCTCTTTCTCTTTTCCTCTTTCTGCCTTTCTCTGCTCAGTGCCACTATCACTCTGATGATGGCCAGAGTAACGACTGAAGTGGAGTGCCTGCGACTGCAACAGCAGCAGCAGCAACAACATCAGCATCAACAAGAACAGTCCACCGAGATATGGCTATCCGGCGTCTGATGATGAGTGCCGGTGCCGAATGCCTCTGGCTACTGATCACTGCGAGACTCGACTACCACCATTGCCCGTCAATGCACGACAATGAGCAAGAATGACGACGACAAAGATGACATTAGTGTTCGGTGTCGCTCTGGTCTGAGTGACCTCGACTTGGACCTGGTCAATCGACAGAAGGACGAAGCGGGCACCTACTCGCTGGCCACCCTGCTTGAAATACGTCTCTCTTTCCAGCACTACCGTTGCGAAACGTTCGCCAACTGCCTCACCAGCTCAACTGAGCCTCGTCGCATCGCCAGCGCCTCATCAGCCAGTCGTCAACACCGGAGCGGCTACCCGACGAGCAGCAGCACTCTCCACAACCTAAGCTCCCTTGCTCAGGCACCTCTGTCGCCCAAAGACGCCTCTCCTCGCTTCCTTCGCAGTCTGCAATCACTTTCCGGTGACACCAGCGGGGACCACCACTACTGCTGTGAGACGACCAAACTGCTGCCGCCGGCCGCCAAATCGAAAGGAAGCGCATCACGTACTGACTTTCACGTGCTCCTCTCAAAGTTGACCCGATTCAGGCGGAGGCACCTTCCAGCAGAAGGGGTCGGCCTCTTTCTGAAGAATCGCCAAAAGAGCGAGGGAAGCAGTGACCGTCAACCGATACTCGCCGGCGACAGCTTCTCATCCTCACCTGGTAGTGGCAGCATCAGCAGCTGCAGTCGTGGTGCATCAGCAGCAGCAACAACCACAGCCACAGTCGACGACAATCGCCACTGCAGCACCTCTGTCAGCGACACTGGCAAAGTCAAGAGTACAAGTCTCTTCAACACTGGGAAACTGAAGCACGTGCATACGAAAGAACAGAGATGCGCTCGTCTCGGTGACGCCGCTGGCGCCCACTGCTCAGCGATAGTCAGTGGCGAGCAGTCCAACTCAGCTGGCCCTCGCAGCTCACCAAGCTTCGAGGTAGTGGCCGCACTGTGGCACCTTTTGCCTGAGACTTTTAGTCCATTTCATTGCAGTGACTACCTCCATTCCTGGCATGACCTCCACCACCTCCTTCTCCACTGCCACCATTGTTGATCATTTTTGCATGGCTACTCCTTGGTTCTTCTTTCAGTCTCTTCCTCTACTTCGTGTTCTTGTTTTTATTTGTTTGTTGCTGTTGTCTGTTCATTTGTAGCCACCCTCTCTTAGTTTGTTGTTTTCCTTTTTACTCTTTGGTTTGTGTTGATGATTTTGATTTTTGTTTTATTTAATGTTTCTTTCTAGCTGCCTAATTAGCCATATTCTCTTTACTCAAATCTAATGACCCCCTCTTTGTTGCTCTTGTTTCAGATTACTTCTGGTCCCCTACCAAACCCTGTGAATAGCTCTTCGCCCGATTGCAGCTCATCTTCCCGCACAGAAGGTGTGCACATCGGGCACATTGCCCCCAATACTCAAGTACATTCCAGTTCACTGTCTTTCTCCAATATATCATCCTCCTACTCGAGTCTCCTTAAAGACCACTCCTCTACACACCAAACTATCACCGCTGCCCTGGGCACCGCCGCCGCCGGACGTGTGTCGAGCAGTCCGGTGAAGCACAGTCAGCTCGACTTCCGATCCATATCCGAGTACAGCTTCATTCACGCGCCTAGCATTAGTCACTTCATCAAATCCGATGTCTGCTCGCTGCCCATTCGCATGGACGATCAAATTAACTCAAAGATGCAAGACTCAAGCAAGTCGCACTTTGGTGAATCTCAGTCCCGGCGAATGCCGTCCTACGTGAGCATCAGTAGAGCCATCTCCGGCTACTCCAACTACAACAAGTACAGTTCAGATCTGAGACGGGACAACAGCCTCCTCGACAGTCTCCTGCCCTCGAGGGCCTCCAGCTCCCGCGCCAATGGTGACCGCCACCACCACGCTCAAAGAAGACCACTGGTGGACGACCAGGTGGACAACTTTTGCAGCCTTCCATATGAGCCGACGCAGGAGAAAGTGGTCGACCCTTCTAAAAGCCTCCTTCAGAAGAAGATTGAATCTCTCTACGGGCAAACCTTTGCCGAGGACTGGAAAAAGTCGCGTGGAAAGAGCGGCTCTTCCAAGTCCAACTCCCCAACTGAGAAGACTCGAAGTCCGTCCTGTCCGCCGAGCAGAATAAGCCGAGATGAGACGGCAAGTGGTGGTAGTGCTCACACATCAGTCCATCCACCGACGATCAACTCACTGGACAACTCCAGAGGTAAGTGTTATCAGATTTGGTTAATGACGCACGGGAACAAACACCACCGCCGCTTGTCTAAATTGCATTTCAACTGTACTTAATTGGTGCTCCACTCTCGGACTTAACTGTACAAAAAGGCACACATTTTCGCTACACTTTGTGTGTACTGAAAACACACGAAAGAGCAGTCAAAAGAGCGGGATTCAGGCACATAAGAGACGAAATTTAATTTACACAGGCGGCGCTCTGGTTCTTCGTACGTCATTAGCGAATTGAATTTTGTTTCTAACATAATGTTTTTTATTTGTACAGAGGATCTTCGTTCAGCAGAGCCTAGCACTGTGTCTAATGTGATAGACGAAAAACGCCAGCAACCAAAACAGCGCCACACCGAAGATAGCTCAATGGAATGCAATGCAACAACACATGATGGTCACTGGTTTCTCAGAGAGTTAAATCAGTGCAAAGTAGGCATCCAAGCTCATGTTGACCGTTACGAGTCTGTCCTCGCCTCCACTGAAGACATCATTCCAGAAGAGGTCGTCGGCAAGATTAGGGCCACCATTGGAAAGGCTAACCTGCTGATGAACAAGAAGCTGAATCAGTTCAACCAGTTGTGCCTGGACAGCATTGTAAGTTGTAGTTGTACTTGTAAAGCAGTCCACTTTCATTCATTTTCACTTTCCTTATGCAGGCTCAACGTGAAGATCAAGAGTTTAAAATAAACCCCGATGACTTGCAAGGCTTCTGGGATATGGTTACTATTCAGGTGGAAGAAGTCCACGGTGCTTTCAATGACCTCGACGTCCTTCAACAGAACAACTGGACTGCAGTCGATGAGGAAACGAGTAGCGAGCAGGTAAACTCGATCTCACTTGATTGCCCATACATCACAGTCATTCTAATCATGCATTTCAGTTCAAGGCATCATCACGTAAACCGTCCAGTACCGCTTCAAAGCATAATAGCAACTCTCCACGATCTGTACCTAAATTAGTCAGTCCAATGAATTCTCCAAAAACTAGCAAAACTGCCAGTCCAAATGGTCTTGAACGGGAGGCTGAACGCAAGATGAGACTGATGGAAATAAAACGAAAGGGCAAGATGAAGGCTCGAGAAAAATCCACAGAAGAGGAGATCACCATCTTCATGCCCACTCCTGACAATGATCTCGACAAATAAAAGTGCAAAAGTGGGCAAGCTGTTGCCGCGAATGTCTGTGACCGTACACCGACCATTACCTGTGACGCCCTCTCCTTCCCTCCTTCCCCAACCAATCTCCCACCTTTCTTTACTTCCCAACCCACTTTGCATTCTCAACTGTCTCAATGTTCAAGCAAGCTGGTAGTCCTGTAGTCCACATGTACACACCGTTTGTAAATACTGCCAGCCTAAGTCAGTGACTTGGACACTGGAACTTTGTACCAAACTCAATTTGCAGTCAAATACAACTCTAAAGTTTTTTATTTATTTACAAAAAAAATATGATTTCATAACAATTTTGTTTTGTTTTGTTTGCGCGTTTCTTTAAAAACTCTTGCCGTAACTTTTCTGCCACGTGAATGGCGGAATTTTGCTCAAGTTTCTCGCGAGTGGCCACAGCGACAGTGGCGCCACCGCTCACTTGAGCTGGGGCGAGTGAGCGCTAGATGAGCGTTGTGTGCCGATCACATCACGTTTTTTCAAGGCGTAGAGAGAGAACAAATGAAAGTGAAGGCACTCAAAGTGGGATAGCTTTTCAAAAGGCACCTTTTCGCTCCTTGCGGCACTTCCCCCCAGTGCAAGTGTCAGCCATCTGAACTTATCAGCACAGTGAACATTCTATCCATCTGATACCTCCTCCTGCAGCAATGTTTGGCCAAGGTGCCACGACCAATACGTTTGGTCAGCCTACGGGTGAGCACTGTTTTCTCTGATTTTCTAAACTCTAAACGATAACATTCTTTTGTTTTCAGCTTTCGGCGCAGCGACACCAGCTCCCTTCGGCGCGCTGAATCCGCAACCTCAGCAAGGTTCTTTGTTTGGCCAAACATCGGCTCCTACAATGTTCGGAATGAGCCAACCGAGCTCCTTATTCGGAGTATCAAACACTAGCCAAGCAAATTCCTTTGGCGCTCAGCAACCTACTTCGACGTTTGGAAATACATCGTTGTTTGGCAATGCTAACAGAGGATTTGGCATGACACCTGGAACAACATTCTCAAACACATTAGGATCTTCAATTAGCGTGCCAACTGGAACGACAGTCAAGTTTGCTCCACAAACAGGCACTGATACGATGATGAAAAATGGCCATTCTCAAAGCACGAGCATCAACATTCGCTTACAGTGTATCACTTGCATGCGTGAATACGAATCGAAATCACTTGAAGAGCTACGTTTCGAGGACTATCAAGCTAACCGGAAAGGTGGTGGTGCACAGCAAAACACCTCACTTTTTGGTTCTAACGCTCTCGGCACTGGCCTCAACACTGGTCTGAGCACTGGTCTTAACACCGGTCTCAATACTGGTCTCAATACCGGTCTCAACACTGGCCTTAACACCGGCCTCGGCGCTGGTCTCAGCACGGGCAACAATTTATTTGGCAATCCGAGTTCAACAAGTTCGACCTTTGGTTCTGCTTCTACTGGCAATCTATTCGGTCAAAATAAAAGCACCTTTGGAACGATTGCGCCTACAACAACGTCAACAACAAATAGCTTCTTTGGGACAAACAACATGAATGCCAACAAGCCTTCAACATTGTTTGGTCAAAATACTACCAATACTTCATTTGGCCAATCCAACGGTGTGTTATTGAGTCATTTTGAGTTTCAACTCTGCTAACTTCAATTTCTTTTTTCAGCGTTTGGCGCAACAAACACTCCTGCCCCGTTTGGTGGACTTAACACTCAGCCGCAACAAGGATCCCTTTTTACCCAACCTTCAACGAACTCCTTGTTTGGAAATAAAAGCCAGTCAAACACCATTTTTGGAGCAACCAATAGCAATCCAACCAACACATTTGGATCGATCGCACCTACAACAACTACCACCAGTTTCTTTGGCTCCAACAATCTTAACGCAAACAAGTCTACATCTTTGTTTGGTCAAACTGCGCCTACAAATACATTTGGTCAGCCTAATAGTAAGATTTTATAACTGAAAACGTTGACGCATTTTACCTAACATGACTTTTTGATTTTTTCATAGCTTTTGGCAATACAAATACATTTGGCGCGCTTAACACTCAACCTCAACAGCAGACTTCCCTCTTTGGCCAAACATCGACAAACTCCATGTTCGGGATGAGTCAGCCTAGTTCTCTTTTTGGTGCAACGAACAACAACCAAACAAATACCTTCGGATCACTTGCGCCATCAACCTCAACTACTAACTTCTTCGGTTCTAATTTGAATGCAAACAAACCAACACTGTTTAGCAATCCCACTACAAATACTTTTGGCCAATCAAACGGTATGCTGCTTTCTTTTTTTCTAATTTTATTTTTAACTTTTTTTCCTTACAGCTTTTGGTTCTACAACTTCGGCACCATTTGGCTCGTTAAATACTCAGCCACAACAAGGCTCGCTCTTCGGTCAAACTTCTTCTTCTACATTATTTGCGACGAACCAGCAAAGTCCAATTGATTCTAGCAACATTATTACTCGCCTCCAGACTCTTCCATACGGCTCTCCACAACTTTTGGTCGACAGCTCCAGCTCACCAGGAGGGATTAAAACAAAGTTCACCACTGATCCTAAAACCTTGAATCAGTACAAAATCAATGCCAAGGCGCAAGCAGAAGTGAAGGTTCAACGAGTTCCAGCTGCAGGAAAGCCGACAACGTTGCTTTTTGATGGCTTAGATGACGAAAGTGCTGACAATTTAAAGTGTGCGCAAGACATCTTTTCGCCAAGGCCAAGCATAAAGAAGTTAGTGTTGAACAAAAACAACCCTTCACTCTTCAAAAACACGTTCGTCAAATCTCCACTTGCAAAAGATAACGAAGCTCCTTTCGGCAACAAAGAGAACCGCTCTCCTGAAGTGGTCACGACTACTATTCCAAAGCAAGTTCCAGTTCTTGACAATACCATTGAAGTGATCTACAAGCTATCGAACGAAGGCGCCAGGCAGGATGCCAACAACTCGACTGGATCTTCAGCTGAAAAGTCCTTTACCTTTGAGCCACTGAATTCAACTGTCACTGAAGAGGTTGTTGTTGTGAACAACTATATTCCAAAGTGTGGAATCATTTTGAACCGGACAGACTACTACACTATTCCATCAATCGAGCAGTGTGACGCCTTCTACAATGCTGAGAGTGACAGCTGCATCGTGGACAGCTTTACCGTGGGTCGTGTCGACTACGGCTCAATCTTTTGGAAAGGGCCGTTGAACGTTAAAGGCATTAACTTGGATGAAATTGTTCACATTCGTCGTAAAGAGGTCATTGTATATCCTGATGATGAAGCAAAGCCGCCGGTCGGTGAAGGCTTGAACCGACCTGCTCAAATTACACTTGATCAGGTCTGGCCAATCGACAAAACGACCCGGGAGTTTATCAAAGACGTTCAGCGTTTACGAGCCATGAAGTACGCCGATAAAGTGGAAGCAGCCACTATTAAATTAGACGCCATATTTAAAGAATATCGACCAGACACTGGCTCTTGGGTTTTCACGGTAAAGCACTTCAGCAAATATGGATTGGATGCTGATGACGAAGACATTGACATGGATCAGCAGCCGCAACAGCAACAACAACAACAGCAGCAACAACAGCAACCTGCAAAGATCAACCAAAATGGTTTTCAAAATGGCAACATCCCTACCAGTAAGTCGACCAATGAAAGCTACAATCATTTAATTAGCGCTTCAGTTGAACTATTTCCAAAAGGTCAGAATTTTTTACCAAATGGCTTTGGAGGTCCTTTTCCTAAGTTTGGCGGCGATATGCAGATCCCATCGCGCGACCTACCCAGCAATTACATCTACGGCACTATTCACGAAGATGATCTTGAAGATGATAATAATGTCGAAATTGATCCGACTCAAGCGAAGGTGAATAATGAGCTCAGCCTCATGAGGTCTGCCTTTTTCCTAGAGCAGGACGAAGAGGTTGACACTGTTACAAAGAAATGCAAAAATATGTCTTTCACGAAAAGCACCACTTCTCATCAAATCATTCCGTCGCTCTTTCCAAGCAAGTTCAAATCTACTATTCCTAAGCGGCGAAAGCTGGAATTTGAGGCTGTTCCTTCAAAGAATAAGGCCAACATTTATTCTGTTAGTTATGCCACCTCCCCTAGAGTCAACTTTTTTAACGGATCCAATCAATTCTGCATCGTGTATGGCGGCCAGGTGCTCGTTTTCAAAGCAAACTTTCTTGATTCGGGCAAAGAGAAGGACGACGAACGAAAGATGCAGGAACATCTCACTCTAAATTCCGAATTGATTTCATCACACAATCCTCGATTCCCGCCAATGGTTAAAACCAACAAGTTTAGTCTAATTGTTGGCGCTGATGTTCATCTTAACTCGCTCATTGAAGCGCTGTACGGCGAACTTAGTGAAACACTGGACTTTTGTCGGTACCAGGAGCGAATTCGCCGCATTGTAAACTGGCTGTTCACCTACAACAAAACACTTCCAGTGCCAGAGAAAACATTTGCACGCATCATGCACTTTCTCACCACCAATGAACTTGAATTTGCCGTCACAGAGTCTGTCAACTCTAAGCAACCTCGACTTTCTTACCTCCTTGCGTCTGGTCAATATGTAAAGAAGTATCTCATCATGTCACAACTCGACCACTGGAAGCGAAGCGAGTCAGACGCCTTTATTGAGCATGACTTACTAAAGCTGTACATTCTGCTCTCCGGACAATCAAACTGGACTTTGAGCACAGGCCAAACAGTGGAAGTTTTTGAAGGTCTCGAATGGACACAGCAGCTCATTCTCCTGTTGCTTTACAAAGATTTGGACGTGAGCGATTCTGAGGTGTTTGAAACAAATCTCGTCAAGTCGGCAATCTCTCTGCTAACAGTGAAGCCGAATTGCGTCGAGTACCATTTATTGGCGCAGAGTGATCCCTGGGTGGCCATTTCAGCATGCCCTGGTTTACTTGACTCGTGGTTCTTGCACGAGTCACTTTGCAGCTTCAATGTGATTGCAGACGATTTATTCAACAACAAAAGTGACTCCATCCACCTACACCTGGCCTCACAAGCTAAAGACTTGCGGTGGGCTGTATTCTTTGCTCTTCATATTCGCAACGATTTTACACGCTCTCATTTTGTGATTGATCTTCTCGTTCGCAACTCGACGCAGCTGACTGATTCCGATGTGAAAACGTTCTTGGTGGACAAACTCTCTGTCGACAAGCAGTTGATATCGGAAGCCAAGTTGCTGTTTAGAGGTTGCCCTAAAGCTGCCCGGTTGTGAGCAACCTCCCACTGTGAACTACAACAAATTCTATCATTAAAATAAAGACACATTTCATTTTTTCATGCTAATTATCAATTTGTATTTTTTACTTGATTTCTCCAAAAAGTACAACAAAACGTGTCAAGTCGTCATTGCAAGTTGAGTGCCGGCAGCAGTTTGCCCTCACACTTGCCGAAGCCCACCTTGTAGCCGTTGCCCTTGCAGAATCCCTGCAGAATGACGGTGTCATTGTCCTGCAGGTAAGTGCGTGTTTTGCCATTCTTCAGCCCAATCGGTTTGGTGCCTTTCCAGGCCAACTCTAGCATAGAGCCGTATGAGTCTTCAGTCGGACCGCTGATGGTTCCAGTGGCCAGCAAGTCACCAGCTCGAATCTACAAGAAAGAATTGATTAGGCAAAGTGAAGCGAAAGTAGACTTTTGTGTCTCACATTGCATCCGGTGATGGAGTGGTGAGCCAGCTGCTGCTTTATACTCCAGTACAGATGGCGAAAGTTGGAAGTGCACACTGTGCTGGCCTCCTCACCCTCAGGCTTGATGTCCGCACTGAGCTCAATGTCAAAGTTGAAGGCGTCGCTGTGGCGCAGATAGGGAAATGGCTGTGGATCCTGCGCCGTGTTGGCCACTTTGAATGGCTCCAGCGCCTCCACGGTCACTATCCAAGGACTGATAGAAGTGCCCACGTTTTTCGCCAAAAATGGCCCCAATGGAATGTACTCCCACTTTTGAATATCTCTGTTGTGAAGATGGATGAAAAAGCCTGTGTTAGTCAAGTGAACATGACAGTTCTCTAGTCTCACCGTGCACTCCAGTCATTCATGAGCACCAAGCCAAAGATTCGTTCGTGCGCCTTCTCCACTGGAATAGGCTCACCAAGTGCGTTCTCAGGCCCACCGATGAAGTAGCCGACCTCCAGCTCAAAGTCCATTCCCTTACAGGGACCAAACTGCGGTGGCTTGTCCTCCACCGGGCGAGTCTGTCCATTCGGCCGTCGAATGGGCGTACCAGAGATTACCACTGATGAAGCTCTGCCGTGGTATCCAACGGGAATGTACTTCCAGTTGGGCAGCAAGGGTTCGGCAGCGCTTCGAAACATGCAGCCAACATTGGTGGCGTGCTCAAGTGAAGAGTAAAAGTCAGTGTAATCGCCAATTTGAGCTGGAAGATGCATTCGCGCTTCGGCTTGTGGCACAAATGCCCGCTTCCGAAGCTCTTGATCATCGCAAAGTTTAGGGCAGTCCTGACTCAGCAGACGAATCAGTGTCTGCCTGGCTTCACTCCAGTAGTCCTTACCAAGGTCCATGAACTTGTTCAAGGTGGGCTCAGTGAAAACACTCGATGCGACATTTTTCAACAGTTTCCCTTCAAACAGGTGGGTGATTTTGCTTAGATCTAAAATGAGATCGCCAATTGCCACACCAATGCGATGTTTTGGCTGTGGAGGAAAGTCGACAAATAAGAAGTCATTTCCAAGAAGGTAAATCAATGACAGCCGCTACTTTACCTCAGAAGAAGTTGAAAAAACTCCATATGGCAAATTCTGAATGGGAAAAGAGCTCTCTGGGTCAACGGTGATGAAGGACATTTTGATTGACTGGAATGAACAGTTGTCACTTGGAAGTTACGATGAATAGTTCTCTCCAAATGGCTAAACTGAAATGATCAGCCTGTCTCGTTTGAAGTCTCTCGTCGGCATGCACGAGTCTTCCACTCAAGGACATCAGATATTATGTGTGTTAGCAAACCATCAACTAGCCAGTGTGACGGCTGCCATAGCAAACTGGTTTAGGCGCATACTTTTCTATCTTATCGCTTCGGACATCTCGAAGTCTGAATAAACAGTTTAAGGAGAATACCTTTTCTGAAAATCAATAGCCGTTCGCTGTTCACTGATGGAAATGTATTTATTTCAAAAACAAAATTCCGCCTAGGCAGCCAGTTACCAAACAGAAAAGAGAGCACATCTAGAGTCCGTTTTAAAATTGAAATATTCTAAAGAGATACACTTGCAGTCATTGACCCTTATGCAAACACAGCCCATTTTCCTTATTAGGTAAATTCTGGCATCTATTAAAAATCTAAATGAGAAAAAAGATGAGGCAATAAGTCAGACTATTTCCACCAACGCCGGTTGCAGATGCATTGCAAGCATGCCGATTGTTTGGTTGGCCGGGTTGCTGTCTTGTTGGCTGATTTAGCTGATTATAAAAGACCGTGACACTCTGTTGCATCAGCATTAACTGCTCCGAAAATGTATGTACTTTGGTAAAATCTTGGTCAATTTGTTCCAATAAACTTACTTTACAGGGAAGACGATAAGAAACCCTCAAAGAGCGCTCTGAAGAAGGCCGCGAAGAAGGCCGAAAAAGATGCGAAAAAGAAGGAGTCTGCTGAGAAGAATCGCGCCGATGAAGCCGGCAAAGTTGAAGATGATTTCGCCAAAGATAAATACGGCTCTTTGCCACTGATTCGCTCAACCGAAAAACCTGATCGTGTGATCCTCAATGTCGAGGATTTGGATCAGTCGTACGACGATAAGGTGGTTTGGGTTCGCGGCCGTCTTCACACTAGCCGGGCTACTGGAAAGCTGTGCTTCTTTGTTCTTCGACAGAAGCAGTACACTATTCAGTGTGTACTTGCGGCTTCGGAGACTGTTAGCAAACCTATGGTCAAATTTGCTGCTTCAATCAACAAGGAGTCAATAATTGACATTCAGGGATTGATCAAGACGGCGCCGGCTAAAATTGAAAGCTGCACTCAGCAAAACGTCGAAGTCCATGTGGAAAAAGTTTACGTTGTCAGTAACTCGGAGCCAGTTCTGCCCTTTCAACTTGAGGATGCGTCCAGGCCTGACAGTGAGGTAAAAGAAGGTGGTGAAGGGGTGGCCATTCGCGTGAACCAGGACACTCGGCTGGATAACCGAATCATTGACTTGCGAACTACCACTAATCAGGCAATTTTCCGCCTGGAGGCTGGTGTTGTCAAAGTTTATCGCCGAATTCTTGAAGAACGGGGTTTTGTGGAAATTCACACCCCAAAGATTATCTCTGCTGCCAGTGAAGGTGGAGCCAATGTGTTTCAAGTGAGCTACTTTAAAGGAAGTGCCTATTTAGCTCAATCACCGCAGTTTTACAAACAAATGGCCATTGCTGCTGACTTTGAGAAGGTTTTCACTGTTGGAGCCGTTTTCCGGGCTGAAGATTCAAACACCCATCGTCACTTGTGTGAGTTTGTTGGTCTTGACTTTGAAATGGCTTTCAAGTACCACTACCACGAGGTACTTGACATGATTGGTGAGCTTTTTGTGGGACTATTCAAAGGACTGCAAAAAGAGTACGCGAAGGAAATTGAAACTGTCAATCGACAGTATCCTGAAGAGCCGTTTAAGTTTCTGGAACCATCGCTTCGCATTGAGTATTGCGAGGCTGTCAAGCTGCTGCGAGAGCATGGCGTTACCATGGGCGATGAAGAAGATCTTACTACTGCCAATGAAAAGTTTCTGGGTAAAATAATTAAACAGAAGTACGACACTGACTTTTACATCCTGGACAAGTTTCCGCTGGCTGTGCGTCCCTTCTACACGATGCCTGACCCGGGAAACTCGGTAAGTGTTTCACTTCAAAATAAATTTTTCAATTGTAAAATTGACCTGTTTTTTCTTTAGAAATATTCTAACTCTTATGACTTGTTCATGAGAGGCGAAGAAATCATGTCCGGTGCTCAGCGTATTCACGATCCCGAGTTCTTGATTGATCGTTGCAAGCATCACAATATCGGTATGTTTGACAAAAAAAAGTTGTTAAAATGAAAGTTGACTAAAAAATCATTTTTTTAAAATAGACATCAGCACAGTTAAGTCGTACATTGACTCCTTCCGCTACGGATGTCCTCCCCATGCTGGCGGTGGAATTGGTCTTGAGCGTGTGACCATGCTTTTCTTGGGTTTGGACAACATTCGCAAGACGTCACTCTTTCCACGTGATCCAAAACGCCTTACACCCTGAGATTGCCCTGTTCCACACTACACACAAACGGTAATGAATTGTTGTCGTGGTGTTTATGCAGCACAAAAATATTGGCACAACCACTACCACCACTGCAGAGAACAAATGCAAAGCACTTTTTTTTATTATTTTAAAAATAAAAATAGATCGCCCAAAAACTGTCTGCATGTGATTTTCTTGTCTTGCACTACTTAGCTTATCAGCACACGCCAATTAGCGTGCTCTGCTCATTAGAAATTCCAATATCTGCAAGCACCGAGCATTTCAAGGCGCTGATAAAGGATAAGGAGGCGCGATAGGAAGCGCACTGTCCTGGTGCACCACTGTAATCGGGTGCCTGTAAACAAACAGCCTCTTCAAGTCTGACAAAGTCGAAGAAGAGTAGGAAGAAGAAGTGAAATGAAGAAAAGTGCCGTCGTCTCCATCTGAAGAGAGACACTGATGCCGACAGGAGATGAGAGAGACTTCAGATGCCGATGTGAATCGACGCACCGATGATGGCCACTCTGGTGAAGAAGCACACTAGTTCACTGCTGCTGCTGCTTCTGCTCGCCCATCTCTGTTTTGCTGCCTCTGGCTGTGACTTCACCGACCAGGGCGGCCACAAGAGGTCGGCGGTGAATGGGACACAGGTGCTGCCACTGCCCTCGTGCGACCAGGTCTGTCCGATTGTCTTCGAGGGCGCCTGTCAGTGTTCGGTGCTGCGGTTAGAGCAGACTGCTTCCGCTTCCTCGTCTGCCAGCAGCAGTCCCATTCCAGTGCGACTGCAGTGCTCACAGACGAATGCCAGTATTCTGCTGAGAGACATCGACAACCTGGTGACCACCAACTGCAACTTTAACCTAGTGGAGCTTCGTGTTTTTAACTCAAACCTAACTCGTCTCTACCATCTGCCCAGTGGCCTGTACAACGTTCAGGAACTGGTGCTGGAGAACACTGGCATTGACCTAGAGACCATTCGAGAAAGTAATGAACTACTGCGATCGCTGAAAATATTGCGCATCTCCAATGAAAACTACACCGAGGTACAGTGTATATCATTAATTTTGCACTACGACTGTGCACTGCCAACTGTCTAAACTGTCATTTCTTCAACTGTCTTTCCTCTCTGCCCATTCTGGCGTAGATACCGGAAACGCTATTCAATGGCATGGACGAGTTAAAGGAGCTGTCGCTGAACAATCTCGGTTTGGCGTACGTCTCCACTGACGCCTTTGTCTCCCTGCAAGACTCGCTGACCTTGCTCGAGCTTCGCTCCAACAAGATTCGCAGCATTCCGGGTGCAGTGCACATGCTGTCTCACTTAGAATGTCTCGACCTGTCTACGAATGACATCAAAACGGAGCGAACAGACGGAAGTGTAGTCACATTTAGCACCGGACTGAAGCGATTGAAGCGGCTGCGTATAAAGTGTAATAATGAACCAACTGATACTAATGATCATGGCCACAGTCGGTCATTGCCGGTCGATAAGCGTGCCGGCGCCGATAATGTCCCCAGAGTGCCTAATCGCCTGTCTTTTCTCTCTCTTTTTCCCTTCCAACAGTGACTAAATGCTCCTGTGAGTTTGGCCGAAGTAAATTCGCCACCTGGCTGCGAACTTATGCAATCAAAGGCGTCACCTGCAATGTGTCAGATCAGTTGGCTGAAAAGGATGTATCAAATACACCCGTCGAGGAGTTCTGCGAGTCGCCCACCAATTCTGTTTCATCGCTTCAAGCGATGTCAAGTGCACTGTGGCGGCCACTTCTAGTGATGCTTCTGCCCTTCTGCTTTCTGGCAAAGTTTTCATTGTTCAAAGTTGATTGTTGATGTTTACTGCCCATTGAATGGGCCCTTCTTCTGATGTATAGAAAAGTACAATCACAATAATAACAAAAGCATTTAAAAAAGAATATGATGCAGGAAAACAAACCGTTTTGATTTCTTTTCTTCCCCCATCAACCTTCAGGCACGCATCACCGATCAGTCTGCCTACTTTGCATACTGCTGCTGACAGTGTAAGTGGCCTTATTAACGAGCTGTCTCAATGACTGACTAGAGGCTGAGTGATTGAATGAGTGATTGTGTATGCTTAACGGAAAGGGAAAGTGAGAGAATATGTGTGTGTGCTGGTGTGTTGGTGTGTTGGTGCGTGTGTGTGCGGCCAGAGTAGCTCATCATTTGGTAGTCATTTGAAGAAGCACTGGGGCACACATGCTAGTGTGCTAGTGCCGCACGATCAATAGGCAGAGAAGGAGAGAGAGAGCGAGCGAGATAGGCAAAGTCGGCAAAGACAGTAGGCCAGACGTTTCCCTTGGCATCTTCTTCCTTCCGACGCATGTCCGAGCCATAATTGCCGCGATCAAGGGGGCTTGCTTGTGGCTTGGCTTTGCTCCCACTCACTGCAGTCTGCAGCAGCAGCCGCTCTCTGTGGCTGAACTCTCTGTGGCTGCCGTCTTCGACACGGTCAGTTGGCCGATCGGTGGTCGGACTGCACACTGCTGGGACCGCCGAGGACGGTCGAGGCACCCTTCACTCTGCCGTGGAAGAGCACTGCCAGCCGCCTCACCATCGCCCACCACACCGCCCCCCAAGTGCCCTGTGCCTGACACACTGCTCTGGTACCGCAAAATACTGCATCCTCTCTCTCTCTCTTTCTCGCTTCCTCTCTGCCAGACTGTCTGTCTGTGTACACCGCTCAAGTAGCTACTGTTCCGTGCTGTGAGGCACCTTTCCTCTCTGCCTCATCATTATTTTGGTGCACTGTCTGCTGCAGTGTCAGTGCAGCGCACGCCACATTTTCCCTCCTTCTTCCCCGCTTCTACGATATGCATCCTCTAAAGCCACCACAACTCTTTCCACCGTCTGCAAAATGTAGTGCCGTGTAGTGCGGTGATGTGTGTCTGAGCTGCGCCAGTTGCTCCTTGCGCAAGGTTTGCAGCAGCAGTGCAGAAGTGGGCACCAGCGCAGTGTCGCCCACCGAGCACTCATCTCAGCATGGCCTCCGAAGCTCCTCATCCTTTAGCTGCCACAAATAGGGGCGTTCTCCAGCATTACCTTCAATTGCTCATCAAAAGCCTGAGGCCACTTCAGCATGTGGGCGCAGTGGTCCTCATGGCGGCGGCCTTGGCCACTGTCAGGGGTTTCCCCACTTCTGCCGAGCACCTTCCGCTCAGCAACCGCAGCAATTCATCACTGTTCAGTCGCCCACTGGAGCGTAGAAAACGTGATGGTAAATGTCCACTTAGTACTGGTGTCTCTCATTTTCTAAACCCACTGATTAATTGTCTCTTCTGTCGGCAACAGAGGATCCCGCAAGTGTCTTTGGCAAAGGTAGCTTCTTCCTATTAAAAAAAATTTTGAGTTTCCGTTTTAAAAACGAATTCTTTTCATGTGATTGCAGGTGTTGCCTTTTTTCTAGGCGAACCTTGCGAAAGTGTCTGCAACCAGATACTGTTTCATGTGTGGTGCAACTTGACCACACATCGATGCGAATGCCTGCCCGGCTATCCTGTTAACGTTGATAACAAAAACTGCCTGAGAGGTGTGCTAACATTGCAGCTTTGTTTATCTAACCGAAAACTGACCACAGTATTCTTCTAGCAATTGGTATCGACGAACCATGCGAGTTTTCTCAGTCTTGCAAGTACCTGAATCGTCACTCAGAATGCGGGGAGGGCGGTGTGTGCAGGTGCTCACAAGGTCAGTGGTGCTTTGTTGCCAAAGTGACAGTCACAACTAATCAGTTGGTAATTGGTAATTCATAGGCTACTACGCCAAGTACGACGAATCAAAAGACATCGAGTGTGTTGCCTGTAAGTAGTAGACAGAGGGGATCATCCACTGACTAACTGACAATCTGTACATTAAAACAGACGATTCTCCTTTTCACATTCGTATCGGCACAACGACGTTCGACTTTATCAACAACATGGAGTTCATCACATTCTTCAGCCTTACACTAAGCTTCATTCTCATTCTCATTCTCTTCTTTCTGGTGATCAAGCTCATCAACAAGTAAGTGTCTCCCTAAGACTGTCACACAGATCATCCTCAAACCTATTTGCACTTTAGAAATCAACAAATGGCAAAGAACGAGCAGGCCGCCTGTGAGCGCCTGCCCCCTCCGCCGCCAGTGATTCTCAGTGAGCCGCAGTACTACCCCTCTCTGGAGTCCAGTCCGCACAGCTACCGCAATCTCAGCCTCAACGAGAAGGCCAAGTTTCCCTTTGTGCCGACGATACCCTTCTCCAACCTCGGTAAGTCACAGTTCTTCGCCTACCTTCTCATGACGGTTACCGTTGCTCAGGCTCCCGACGGCAGTCGCTCTCCTCACTGCAATCTCAAAGTTCAATCAAAAGTTACTCGTCAATGCGAAGCCAGAGCTCCATTCGAAACTACCACTGCCCAAGACCACGCCCCGAGTTTTACCGAAACTTCCGGAAGGCGTCTTCCCCGTGCGACTCGTACACGCACGCCAACAATGTTAATCAAACGGCCTTCATGGCCAACCACCTGCCCAGCAGCTCCATGCGCACCAAGTGCTCCAACAGTCGCTGCGGAAGTGGATCCAAAGTTAAAAGTGTAAGTGTCTCACTGTGTTCAGACAGCCTGTACTAAACTCGTTCATTCAATCGTTATCCCCCTCTCCCTCACAGGAAGTTTGTCTGCTCCACAATTCTCACAAAATGCAAGAAGAGCTCTTCGTGCCTAACTAGCCACCTGTCAATACAACTGGTAGCAATAACCATTGCCATCTTTTTACTAGAGCAAACAAAGACCAAAGTACCAAAATGCCTGTATATAAACTCAATGTTGACGTTGCATTTATACTTTTCATTTTATTATTAATGTACATCAATAGCAATAATCATGTTTTTGCTTCTTTGCAAGCAAGGCGTTTTTAAACTTGTATAAAATAATCTTTTCCAAATGCTTACCGCCTGCTTTTCATGTTCATTTCTTTTGCTTCTCTTCGGCGTAGAGTTCATACAGGTCTGCGCAGTCCGTCTCGGAGATGATCTTCCACCCGTCTTGTTTGATGGTGTAAACTAAAAGAATGAGGCTTAGTGACAGTCGCAAGAACACAAACAGCAATCCTACCTCGAACGATGCCACCCGAAGCGCCATCACGATGGGTTGCGTGGAAGATGGCTCGACGACCGAGATCGTACGCTTCTTCGTCGGTCATGTCGTGGCGATAGAACGAGTCCAACACGCCATAAGCATAAGGGCTTCCAGAACCGACGCTAAACATTTTCCCCTGGAATCGATTTGCGTCGTTGTCAACGTAAAAGATGCTTGGTCCCTTAACTTTATCCCAGCCGCAGATCATTGTGCCCATAGATAGGCCCATTCTGAAAAAATGAGTCAGTCAGTAAAATGGATTCTAGTGCCGCAACTAGCAATTACATACCCCTTGTAGTTGTAGAGAATGTTGCCCAGGAGCTTGGAAGCAGCAGCCACCGAGATTCGTTCCTTGTTGCGAAGCTCAAACATGCGGCAATGTTCAGAAAGAACTCGCTGCCAGTACATGCAGTCGGCGGCACCGCCGGCCATCGTTCCAAGCAGATAATCGTTGATAACAATGATCTTCTTCACAGATTGCGACCCAATGTACTGACCGCCGGTAGCACGCGAGTCGGCACAAACAACGATTCCGCCTTGGTAGACAAATGACAAGGTGGTAGTACCTTTGGCGAACTTCATCGCGATCTTCCGAGCCGGGTCGTTGGCATCATGTAGCGAGTTCAGATTCAGCGGCGTCTGAGGCAGTGAAAGACAGGTCGGGTGAAACTGTTCCAAAGCTTCATTGCCAGCAAGATCATCCAAGCGTTTACGACGTGGCTGAAACTTTTCGTTGACATCTAATCCGAGATAGGACTCGAGGGCCATTTTGGAGCAGATGAAGTTTCCAAAAGTTGTGATGAAATGACGAGTGACAACACAAACAGATATGACCAGCAAAAAAAATACAGGCCGAAATGACTGGCAGATTCATTCAATTTTTGCAGACAGACAATCGACATTCACAGAAGACGTGATGGCTACAGGGTTAATTCGTTTTTAATCTAATTGCGCAATTTGTTGAATTAAACCATTTTTACCAGACGGAATCCTTTCTAACATGAGATTTTCTGATAAAATACCTTATTAGACAAGTTGATAAAGTGATAAATTAAAAATAGTGTAATTTGGAGGTTAACTGTAGCAACCAAGAGTGAGTTGTTGACAGCAGACTGTACAATTCAAGACGAACTGAAGAAAGAATGTGATTGTCAAAACAGAGAAGCACGCACTCTTGAGCTCCCATGTTTGTGCATCGGTCTGTGAATGTGCTCAACAGTATCAGCTGCTCACCGGCTTTGGAACAATGATGGTTGCCACAACCAGGACCGGTGGCACCTGCCGTGGTCTTATTAACATATGTACACTCACCGGATGTCTAATTCTTCTGAGCGCCATCAGTACCACCAATGGCTCGAATTTGGAAGAACTGCGCAATCTGTTTCAGAATGAAAGTGTCCTACTTTCCTCTCATCCGGCATGTAAAAGTCAACTGAAATCGCTTTGTGGGGATGATCCCACGGTGCTTCAAAACAACTTGGCCATTCTCAACTGTCTTTCAGATCGAAAAGACGTAGAGGGGAAGTTATCGGCAGAGTGTCAACATCAGATTTGGACTTTCAAGTTCAACATAAGCAATACCGATCAGTTCACACCATACACTAAAGCTATCTGCAAGCCGCTTTTGTTGGCCAATCCAGAGTGTCTTGAAGCGGAAAATGATGCAGATGTTCTTAGTCCAGGTGCAAGTATACTCTCATGTCTGATTGATCGAATCACTGATGAAACGAACTTTGGCTGCAAGGCGTACCTCAAAGAGATGCAATTGATCATCTTCAGTGACTACCGTCTGGTGCATAAGCTTACGAATCAATGCGAAACGCATATAAAGCAGTTCAAATGTGGTCGATTGGATCACCTAACTACTGACGAGAAGAGTTTACACAGTCAAACTGACACAATCGAGTGTTTGCAACAGCATCTGGAGAAGTTGTCATTGCTGTGCAAACACGAAATTTTGCGCATTTCTGAGCTTCAAAGCGACGACTTTCATCTGGATAAGCCGCTGTACTTTGCCTGTCGAACTGATCGGGAGAAGCTCTGCAAGAACGTACAGTCGGGCAATGGGCAAATCTACAAGTGTTTGATGCGAAACAAACACGAGAGTGACATGAGCGAAGGATGCCGTGACAAGTTGACACAGCGAGAGCGACTCATTGTCCAGGACTACAAGGTATCGAAGAGTTTGGTGCAGTCCTGTCGCAGTGATATTAAACGTTATCAATGCCGCGAAGGAACAAGTGATCGTAGAGAAATACGTCTTGCGCAGATCTTACTCTGTCTTGAGAATGCCCACACAAAAAATCTGCCAATCTCCACTGATTGCTACTCGGAAATGCTCATTCATCGTCAAAATCTCATTGAGGACTACAAACTGACGCCAACGCTTGTCGACGCCTGTCAACCGGACATTGATGAGTTTTGTCCTAATCTCGAATTTGGCGGAAAGATGCTTCATTGTCTGATGAAACACGCTAAAACCAAGCGTCACCGAGGCGATGCACATATTCGAAAACGAATTTCCACCAAATGTCAGGCTGAAATTGAGAATCTTCTAAAGGAAGTGAATGTCGGCGATGATTGGCGAGTAGACGTTGTCCTTCAAGAAGGTAAGCGATGTTCTAATGTAAAATCTTCCAACTTCATAATATCCTCTTTTTCCCTTTTTCAGCTTGCCAGACAACGGTGCAGACGCTCTGTCAGGGCATCAAACCGGGCAATGGCCGAGTCCTTGGCTGTCTGGCCCAGAACAGTGACTCCAGTCTGATGGCGGACGAGTGCCGTCAGGCACTGCTGCAAATGCAGTACTTTGTGGTGCGCAACTTTGAGCTGGACTCGCAGATCTACGAGGCTTGTCATGCTGACGCCGTTAACTTCTGCCACGCGAGACGCAACTGGTACGACGAACAGGACAACATGGACCCGGAGCGAGGACCGACGGTGATGGCCTGTCTGTACCGGTACGTCTATCTCCACGAAGGGTCGTCTTCTCAGCTGAGCAAAGACTGCGTCCACCACGTGAAGCGCATCATGAAGCAGCGAGCTGTCAATGTCGATTTGATTCCCTTCATTGAGGAGCCATGCATGACTGACCTCGCCAAGTGGTGTAGCTCAGAGGAGTCGGTCGACAAGAAGGGCTATGACATGGACTGCCTGCAGGAGAACTATGAACACCTGACTCCAGTCTGCCAAAGTGCAATTGGCAACTTCACCGTCGCCCAGGGGTCACACTTTGAGCTGAACGTTCCTCTCTTCAAGTCCTGCTCCAGCATGGCGAAGGAGCTCTGTCCGCAGGAGTTTGACAACCTCTACGACGATGACCACGGAGATCTGATCGACTGTCTGGTGCACAAAAAGAACAGCTACCAGATGAAGGGCAATCGCAAGTGTCGCGCTGCCATTGAGCACTACCAACTGATTAACATGAAGGACTTTCGTTTTGATTCAAAGTTCAAGGAGGCCTGCAAGGACGACGTTTCCAGCTACTGCTCTCAGGTGCACACCAAAGGGGATGTCATCAGCTGCCTCAGTACGCTGGTCTACAATGACACAGTCAGCGATAGCAAACGGCGCGTTTCAAAGGACTGCAAAAGTATGCTTCGCGTAGAGCTGCTTCAGATCAATGAGAACGTCAATCTGGATGGTCACTTATCTGGCAAGTGTTTATCAAGTGTGGGAAGTTATTTCTAAAGTCTCACATTAATTTACCCTTTTCACAGAGGCTTGTCGTTTTGAGCGGAACCAGTACTGTGGCAACGTGGAAACGGGAGAGGCGCAGGTGATTGAGTGTCTGAAGAGCAACATGGGCAAACTGAAGAAGGCCTGCCAGAGACAGCTCTTCCGCAAGCAGTACATTGAACTGGCGGACAATGCCGTCGACTACTCACTACTCAGCATTTGCAAGGGCGCCATCGACAAGTTCTGCTACACCTCAGACCTCAGTGAGGTGCTCTACTGTCTGCGAGACCACCGCCGTGAGCCCGGAATTGGCAACGCCTGTCATGCGGTGATCATGAAGCGCCTTTTTCAGCAGAATCAAGACTACCGACTTAATCCACGACTGCGAAACAACTGTAAGAAGGAAATTAAAAAACACTGTGCTGATGTGATCATCAAACGACAGCGAGACGAACTGTTGGACGGCAAGGTGATCAGCTGCCTGAAGCGACAGTACCTGCTGAATTTGCTCTCTCAGCCGTGTGAAGTGGAAGTGGTGAACATCATTCGAGAGGTCTCTCTCAACCTCGACCTTGACCCAGTACTCTTTCGAAGCTGTCAGAAGGACATTGGCAAGCAGTGCGCCGACAAGATGGACGTGCAGGAGTGCCTGAAAGTGAAGTTTATGCAGAAGCGCATCGAGGACATTGGCTGCAAGCACGAGGTGGCTCGAATCATTCGCGAAAGTGAGTCTGACATTGAGTCCGACCCACACCTCTACAGTGTCTGCCTGAGTGACCTGAAGGCGTACTGCAGCGACGTGGTCACCGGTGCCGGTCATAAGCTGAACTGCCTCTCCGCCATTCAGCGTTCCTCACCGCGCAAACTTAGTCCCGAGTGTGACACTTTGCTTAGCAAACGTCGTCAGCTGTTCGAGTACGCCTCTGAGGTGTACCCGAGTGACAGTGTGGCGAAGGTGATGCAAGTGGTGGCCAACTCACCGGTCCACAATTCAGTCTACTCAGTGGTCGGCTCCTTCATGCTCTTCATCTTCTTCTGTGGCATCTTCTTTGGTCGATTCACCCGAAGAGTGGCTACCAGTGATAAAATCAAGTGAAACAAACAAATACTCTCCCCATGTCAGGTGTTGTGACACATGTAAATTTAGATCTGATCCTGTATAAAGAGGCAATCATGAAAATCATTTTGTTGTTATTGTAAATATGGTAGAAAATAAAATACATCTTGGTTTATAAAAGAAATGCACTTCAATATTTGGTAAAATAAATCTTCGTCTGGTATGGAAAAATAAAATAAAGTTATCACAGGAAAGAATCGTAACTATTTTTCAAAGTAAAAATTGTGCAAATGACTGAGAATGGAAGAGAAGACATCACCAGTGGTCAATCGTAAGGGAAGGGACTGCTCTAGGCGAAGAAATGAAAGAAATAGAACTTCGTGAGCTAGCAGCCAGAAAACAAGTGTATGACTGCCTCCGTTGTACGTGATGGGCGGTGTGTACGTGTACGGAAAGCTATTTATGCTAAAGGAGCGCAATAAATAGGAGAGTTTTGTGCAAATGCAGATGATAAGTCGAAGAGGGATGAGTGAGATTTCGTCAGCTTCAGAACTTCTCCGATTTTTTATCCTCCGATTCGGTTGAGTTATCATTGTTGGCAATGTTGGTGTAGTTTCGACTCTGTTGGTTAGGGTGCTTGGGAAAGTCATAGTCGTTCAGATTGCTATTCACAATGTTATTCACGTAGTTGGGAAGATTCTTTGATGTTGAAGGCATTGGGACACAGTTGAGAACTGCAAGAAAAAAAAATATGTTGGGACACAGGCTTTTTTGATTAGCAAATGCACTTACTGCTTGAAGATGAGGTCGGAAGAGGTGAAGTAGGCAGAGAAGGCCTTCCGTTGTCATGATGAGCTTTAAAGGTGCTCTCATGAATCTCGTCAATGGTGTGGTAAAAGTTGTTATCCTTGTTCAGCTTATTCTCGTCCACCTCTACGTAGAGGTTAGTGTTGGCAGTCTCGTAGACATTGCCGACTGCCTCGGGGCGTTCGTGCTCAAGATCATCAAAGTGCATCTTTGACTTGATCAAGTTGGTGTTCTTCAGTTGATTGCTGGTGCTGGCGTTGTTCAGCAGTTTGGTGTTGCTATTGCTCGGCATCGAAGCGTACACTGGATTGTCAAAGTGACGCGGCTCTGCGCTGCCAGTGTAGTTGCTGTACTCCACGTACAGCAACTCCTTCAGCTCAGTGAACTTTCGCCGGTAGTAGAAGGCTGCCACGCCGGTGATAACGAGTGTGATCACGCAGAAGAAGACAATGAATGGAAAGCCAGAGGTCTTGTGCTCTTCCACCTGAGCACTGTACTCCTTGTCAATTTGGTCGCAGTTCTTTCCGGTAAAACCGTTCTTGCACACACAGCCCTGCACAGGGTCGCACTGAAAGTTCTTATTGGGACAAGAGCATACATTGATGCAGTTGTCGCCAAAAAAGCCATCAGGGCACGTTTCAGAGCACAGTAGACCAATGTAGCCTTGAAGGTGAAAAAAGTGATGAGAATTGAGTATTGAAAAACGTATTGTTTCCAGTAGTACCTGGTTGACAGAAGCACGTTCCAACGGTGGGATGGCATTTACCTCCATTCTGACACTTGCACTGCTGCTTACAGGCCAGTCCGTAGAATCCTTCATTGCAGCGTTCGGCGCAAGTGTCGCCCTTTCGACCAGGAAAACAAACACATTTGCCTGAGCAAAAAAAAGACAAAATGAATAAAAGAAACAATACAAAAATTACCAGACACTTACCGGTAATGTGATTGCATTCTCCGCCACTGCCGTCACAGTTGCACTCATTCTGGCAGTTATGACCCCAAAAGTTCTGAGGACAAGTCTGCGAGGAACAAGATCATTTAGAAAAGTTTTTGACATAAAAAACAGCTACACTTACCTGTTCGCAGAAGGTGCCTACAAATCCAGGGTGGCAGACGCAGGAGCCGTCACGATAGTTGCAGGTTTTGTTTGAGTTCAAGCAGTGAGGGCAATCTTGGACGCAGTTTTTTCCAAAAGATCCACTTGGACACTGAAAACAAGTTTGAATTAGTTAGAACATATTAGTCACTCATCTAACCGTACCATTTTTTCGCACATACTGCCGGTGAAACCAGTCTCACAGACGCAACTTGAGCCACTGCGGTCACAAGCCATGTTGTTGCAGTTACAAGTGTCACTACAAGATGACCCAAACTTTCCGCGTGAACAGGTATTGATTGGGTGTTCGCACCGAGAACCAAAAAAGCCAGGCTCACATGAGCATATGCCCGTCTTGAAGTCACACGACTTTGTGTTTGCAGCCACGCAGTCACAGTTGTACTTGCAGCCAAAACCGAAAGCGCCTTTGCCACATTTCGATTGACAGTTTTCGCCAATGTAGCCGGCTGTACAGGTGCAAGTTCCTATATTTGTAATAAATACTTAGCCAAAAAAACCAAAACTAAGGTTGTTTACTAACCATTGGTCGGATTGCAAGCAGCCCCATTTTGGCATTTGCAATCATAAGCGCACTTTGGACCAAACTTATTCACCGGACAGGGACGATCACACCTTAGGCCGGAAAATCCAGGCGGACAGTCACACTGATGGAAGCGACAGAAGTTGTTAAAAGTGGTTTAGATAATGAACAGATAGTGACTTACTTCTCCTGACTCAGAGTTACACTTGACGTTGCCGAAACACTGACACTTCTGAACACACTGGACGCCAAAGTAGCCCGCATAACAAGGCTTGTCGCAATTTGCACCCATCCAGCCTGGATTGCACATGCAAGCGCCTGAACAAAAGATGAAAAAATGAAGCAAATAAAAGATTACACCTGATGAGTCAAGAGCACAAGTGACAGTGATTACCAGTTATGTGATGGCAGATGCCATTACTGCAGTTGCAGATTTCCTTGCAGTCTTCGCCATAGTACGGTGGTGAGCACTGTTTGTAGCAGTTGCCCTTGAAGCCGGGCTTACACCGGCAGGTGCCATCCCAGGAATCACAGTGAAGGGAGTTGGTGCCATGGCACTGGCACTTCTTGTCGCATTTTTCGCCAAACTTGTCATCCGGACAGTGGCGAGTGGCGCACTTGGATCCACTGTAGCCCTTCCGACAAATGCACTCTCCGGTGGCTTTCTCGCAGGAGGCTCCGTTCAGGCAGTCACACGACTGTGAGCAGTTTAGGCCAAACTTGCCAGAGGGACATTCATTTTCACACTTGTCGCCAATGTAGCCTGGTTGACTGGTTGAGAGAGTGATAGTGCATTGCAGTGAATAATAATTGAACAAGTTGGCTTGCAATGTAACACTTACCACTGACACTGCCCAGAAACGGGGTCACAGACGCCACCATTGAAGCAATCACACTCGTAGCTACAGTTGGGCCCCCATCGACCGACATCAGAACACTTGGTAGTGCAGATTTCACCAGTCCAGCCAGCAGGACAGTCACACTTTCCGCTGTTGTTTTAAAAACGAAAGGAAAAGGAAAAGAAAATCGTTTGTTAAAAATAGAACATCTTTATACGGTTAGCCGGATCATTACTGGACGTGATGGCAGGTGCCGTTGTTGCGACAGGGACAGTTGTTCAGGCAGTTCTCGCCATAGTGTCCGTCGAGGCATTTCTTTTCGCAGCTGTAAAGTAAAGTGGGAATTTTAAAAAGGAGACTGAACAGTAGGGGTAACACGTACAGTGGCCCATTGAAACCGGAATCACACTTGCAAGTTCCGCTGAAACAGAAAAAGAGAGACAAGTTAGATAGCGAACAAACGCATGTTGATGCAGTGACGTACTTGATATGACTACACTGGCCGTTGACGCACTGGCAGATCTGAATACACTGAACGCCAAAGTGATCTTTCGGGCACATCTCGCTGCAATCGGCTCCAGTCCATCCCTGATAATCAGACAGGAGAAAATCAAATTAAATGAATGGCAGTCATTTGTGGAGAGACAGGAGGACATACCGCTGTACAGGCACAACTTCCGTCAGCCTGCAGAAAAAGTGTGCAATCAGTAAAATTGTAATCCCTTTATAGTCAAAAAAGGTTTATTTGCACATGCACTTACGGGGTCACACTTGGCACCATTCTTGCAGTTGCAGTCATTCTTGCAGTTAGGGCCAAACTTATTTTCAGGACATGCTAAAAGGGCAACCACACATTTGTGTGAGCAAAAGAAAGACATCAAACAGCTCAAAACGACTTACTTATATTGCAAGTGGCACCACCCCATCTGAAAGCAGCCAAAGATTAGGACTATTTAAGCAGATGCTATCTAAAGAACACGTACCCTGATTCACACTCGCAAACATTTGTCCGAACACATTTGCCATTTCCGCAGTCATTGGGACAGGCAGCTGTGGAAGTTTAGGAAAAAAGGTTAGCCTGAAACAGCGCAGACATTTAAAGAGTAAATGAACTTACGAACACACTTGTTGTTCATCTCCATATATCCAGTGCAGCAGGACTTTACAATCTTCGTTTCATTGCGCACATGTTTTTGCGTTTCAGTGCGGTAAACGACCCTGGTGAAGAACATGACACATCATCTAGTTAGTTATCAGCAACACACGACAAGTCAAAAATTCCAACTATCGACTATTGAAGTGAAGCGTACTGAAGTTTTAGCAATTTCCTGCCAAGTGTTTAGCAAACAGACTGCGGAAGCATCACTTAACATGGCAAAACGATCATCAAACGGAAATTCAATACTGTAAATTGTTGTGAATTTTAATTTTCACTGTCATCGATCTGTACATTTGGAGGGGGAAAAGGGAAACCTGGCAACTGCACTAGCAAACTCGATCTTTGTATAATGAACTGTGGTAATGAACTGCAGTGAACTGGCAAAACGCCGACTCTACTCGAAATATCGTCTGAGTCATCGAGCGAAATGAGCACACTGAAGCATCGTCAGAGAGCGAGATACTTACTTAATTTTGGGGCATCGAGGAGGGACCTCCAGGCACCAGCCATGAGTGCGAACTTCATGCGGAACAGGCACTTTGACCTCATACTCCTGGAGGACACTGAGAGAGGGGACAAAGTCAGGTTAACTACACTTCCGGGGAGATTGTGAACAAGAGTAAACAAAGAAGCACCTTTCATTTTTGGTGCAAATGTTGGGTCCTTCGAGTGCACCGCCAGTGGCGTCGTTGAAGAAGCTGATCACTGCAAGTGTCACAACAAGCCAGTTGACATTTGCCAGTTTGTTGTTGATGCCTCGGAGCAACATGTTGGCTCACGAGAATGGACGTGTTCTCGGTGTGTTGATGGTAGTGCGGATGAATGGTGGTGGTGAGCGTGTTCACACTGGCGCACACAGGTGCCACAGAAGCAGAAACAGTGATGATGATTGAGGTTTCCGTGTCAGACTGCCGAAGTAACGGGAGAAAGAAAAAATATACACAAGTATTGCAGCAGCTGTAGCAGCTGCTGATGTGCTGGCTGATCAGTGGCGACTGAACTGGTGATCACCAATGGGACATTAATGGTGCTGTGATCATGATCGGCCAGCACCAGCAGCACCAGAAGTAGTGCTCAGTTAGGAGAGAGAGAGAGAAAGCGCAGTGATAAGAGGATCGTCGACTGTGAGTACCAGTGATGGGCGAGTGAGCGCGCGCGGATTGGCATGCAGATAGAGAGGGAGATGGAGTAGTACTGACACCAGTCTCTTTCTCCTGCTGTTTGTATCCACAGAGGCTGTGGATACTAGTGGTGGTGGTGGTGGTGGTGGCGGCGACAGGCGATCCAGACACAGTGCACCACAACAGTTGCTGCAGAAGACAGCACAGAGGCACTCTGCTGACTACTGCCCAGAGCAGCAAGCACTCCATCCGACACTGCCACGAGAAGTGGGCTGGCCAGCGCCACACTTTTAACTGCGCTCTTTGCGCCGAGGCGATGTAAACACACACACAGTCAAGTGTAGATCAACTGCAAATCTCAGCGGCTTATTTCTCATTCCATTTTTTCGCCTGCACTGGCGAGTGACGATGACCCCCGTTGCACTGTCACCGCCACCACCGGATAGTTCAAACTGCCCTCCTGCGGTGCCAGCAACACTACTAGGTCTCAAGTGGCGTCTGTGTCCTACGGATGATAAGGGTTGACGAGGTGCACACTAGGGAGAGTGGGGAGTACTGTGTTCCCTGAAATCGATCCGATGTGCGCTGAGCAATTCAGTGCCATTTAATGGCTCACTGTCTGTCGATAATTATACACTGCAGCTGTATCAGTGGTGATAGCACTACATGAACACTCGAACAAACACAGAGAGACACAGACACTTGGACACGGCGACAGTCGCATCAGCAGCCTGCGATGGCGTCATTGAGAACGCCGCCACTGCAGCTGCATCCAGATCGTGCCAACGGTGGAACCAAGCTGAAGGTACCACTAGTGTGGTAGACTTCGTTTAATGTAATGTTTGTCTTTATTTATTTATCTTGAGAAGAGGAAGAGGCGAAGGATGAGGTGGAGGAGATTTATACAACAAAAACAAGGAGCGCGAGGCAATCGCAAAAGCAATCGGAGCAATCCGAAGCAACAAGATAGTTAGGTGTTCAATAATAGGGGTATTGAATGATGATCTCGTTCGTCGTGAAGTGGTATTGGCCAGTGGCGGCCAGTGGGGGCGTGCATCTCACTAATAAATAGAATATTCTCGACTAGAAGTGTAGTTTACAGGTATTGTGTACACTCTTGACAGCTCCTCAATAGTTTGTCGATCAAGGGGGGGGTGTGCTTGTGTCGAAAGATAAGTAGAAAAGATGATGGTCAAAGATGGTGATCTAGCTTGGAGATTTTCAACAAGTTATCAATAAAAAAGGTTCCAGACAATGAGAAGCTAAAAAGTGGGTACAAAAATATACTCGTGTGTATCATCTTGGTAGTCGAAAATCAAGTCAACTCAACTGGGGATTCCACATCAAAGAGAGGAAGAATGTGGGTGCTTGTGCTGTTTAGTCAGTCTGGTAGGTGCAGAGGAGGGCAGAGTCAACTGGCTCCATGCAGGAAGGGCACGTGAAGGAGCGCATCAGCCAGTCGTCGATGCATTTGGTGTGGTAGATGTGCATACACGGCAGAAATCGGATCGGGTCATCGATGCTAAACTCAATCATGCAGATGACACATCTGCGGGAGGCACAAAGGGAGGGACAAAGGAGGACACATGTTAGCAATGGCCTACTCTGAGAAGCAGCATTGACTTACTCTCTGTTCTTCTTGCAGCCGTCATAGGAACCAGTGGGCAAATGCTGAATCAGGCCAATTCGCTGTGCAATCTTCACCTGCTCCTCTTCTGTCAACTGATTCGCTTGGCGACTCACATTCGGCGAAGGATAAAAGAGAGTGGGGTTTGTGCCATTGTCCTATTGATAAGTCAAAAAAGATTGATGAACATGCGGCATTGGCGTTAGTGTAAGTGTGTGTGTGTGTGTGTGTTTTCGTAATGACGCAGCAGTGCGGTAGACCAACTTACTTGAGAATTTCTGGTGCCCAGCTGAAGACCTGCCTGTGAGACAAACTGGTCAGAGGATTCGCGGGCCGTAGGGGCGCTCTCCCGAAGCAGTGAAATATCATCGCCAGCCGCCTTTAGACAGTTCCCCATGGTTAGTCAGCTGAAGATCAGAAGAGTGTGGCGACGGAGAGCGATGACTAATGGCGCAGGCAGAGAAACACACGCAGTTGGCAATTGTAGGTGAATGGTAATTAAGAATACTATATGTCATATATTGTAACAGAGGTGTTCACAGGTCGAACTGTTGATTAGTTCGATGGGAACAATATCACAAGCTTAAGTACATCTTCTACAAGCAGGAAAAGGGGATTCTGTACACGAATAAAAGAGTCAGTTGTGATGTATCACAATATATCAGGTGGTGATGCTGATGTTGCTGCTGCTGCTGCTCTGAGTGGCTGTTGTGGTTGTAGTGGTCAGTGCGTGCGTCTTCACTGCGAACAGGTCATCGTCGTTCTGGCGAACCTCTGTTTGGGCAGTTCAGAGGACCGCCGTCGTTTTGCGTGGGCTAAGGTAAGGTGCAGTGCCTCTTCTCGCCCAGACCAGTGTCCTAGACTTGACAGAACTTCTAGCTTTCACAGTGTTTAGTAAACGCGAACCGTACAAAACAAAGCAAAGCAAGGCAAAGTGAAACTCGCTCAGCTGTGGCGCAGTCGCAGCCGCGGCCTTCAGTCGCATCAGTCGAGATGGCGCCCGTATCAAGTCGTTTGTGGCGATCTGCCAGCTGCCTGCCTGAACCACGGCGCGAAAATGTCAGGTGAGACGCTATCTTCAGTTTACATTAGTGGCCATCACTGACTCACTGACAAGACACTGTGCAAGGTGTGAGTGAGTGTGAGTGTGTAAGTGATTGTGTGTTGTTCTCTCCTTAGATTGTCTGCTCTAGTTTGAGGTACTTCTTCCTCTGCGCGGCCACGGCGTCCTTGTACAGCAGTGGCTCCATTCGCACCATCGACTTGACCAGGGGAATGTAGCCAAACATATTGATCAGTTTGTGGAAGCAGGACTTGCGGTCGATCCAAGCCATCCACGAGTTCAGCAACGTCTCACTGCTCACTGTCTTCTTGCGCTGGGTAACCTTGATGGGACTCTGGCGAGTGATATGGCTGATTAAAAAATCTAAAAACATTTTTCATCAGTTAGGACCAAACTTATGCAAAAATTAAAATTTCTTACTGAATGCAATTCCCGAGCACTCCTCATCAAAGTCCATGGAGATTAGCGAACTGCTTGAGAGAATGTGCTGATGGAAAAGAAAGTTGTAGTACCTGAGAGAAAATGTTCAATTAGTTCAAAAGTGTAATAATGCATTAGAAATAACCAGTGCTCACTTATGATACACGGCAGCATCGAGAAGAACAATGGAGTACTGATTGGTCCACTTTGAGGTGTACGTCCACTGGTTGATGGAGCTGTCAAAGTAGTGGTCACGGGCACTGAATCCGACCACCCTCTCTGGAAAGGACTCCCAGACCAGGTAGGCAAAGTCGATCTCCTCGGGAATGAGATTGCTCTCCGGATCGAGCTGGAAGACGGCATCAGTTGGCAGTGAGGCGTAGTCTACACAGCAAATGAAACGGGCGTGCTGTCCGTTTGTGCCGTTTCCCTCATTAATCTCCTCGACCGTAACTAGGGCGGGATGTGCAGCGGCAATTTGCATTATCTGCGGCGACACCGGACTTTTCAGCGTCCACAGGAGCAGTATTTTGCGAACATATTTGCACGACATTAGACTGGCCTTGAGAAACTTGGTCAGCTGAAAAATGGAGATCACCCGAGATATGGGCACGACGGCGGAAAAGCCAACACCGACGGGAGTTGAGTAGGAGGGAAAGTGGGAGATTTGATCACTGTAATTGCGCACGAGCCACAGTGGACTCAGTGGGGACTGGTTGGCGACGTTCCACAGGAAGGATTCACGCGCCCAGTGCGAATTGATTCGGTCTTCAATTATGGTAATGGCAGTGGTGATAATTCGCTCCAGTGAGCTGAAGTAAGTGTTGTACAGGAAAATGCACCTATAAACGAGGGGAAAAGTGAGGGGCAATCAGCAAGGTGTGAGATTAGGAAAGTTCACCCAATTAAACATACTGTGCTCGCATTGTTTCAATTTCAAAAGGAGTGATACTGCGAATCTGATCGGGAATCTGAAAGAGCAGCCTCTCGTCTGCAATAACAACGGCTGTTGACCAGTTGATCACTTCACTGAAGGGAAGTACCCAGGAGTTGCCTGTGAAGATTGAACAAACAAATTATTACGTGAACAACTAATGTTCTGAACTTACTCAAAACAACTGGAATGCAGCCCATACTGAGAGCTTCTAAAAACCGAAATGAGCCTAGCCGTCGGCCTCGAGGCACAAGGCAAAAGGTTGAATTTTTCATCAGCGTTTGATAGTCGTGTCTGAAAAGAACATCAGAAAACTATCATTCAGGGTGTTCTTTTTGGTCACTTGAACTTTAACTTACTTGTCATACTCGAGATTGTCCTGCTCACAGCGATCATCAACTAGATCTTTCCACTTTTTGCCATGTTTACATGTTGTGTAGATAAGTATGTCTCTGTGGTTGTGCAGATGATGAAGAGAGTTTCGTGTCTCACTTCCAATTCCGTAAATGTACCGCTTGCCTTTAAAAACAAGCAAATACTTAGTGGACCGAACTTTCTCCTTCCTTATAATTTCCACATTGGGCTTTTCCTGCTGACCATGAGTTCATAAATTAAAAATTGACAAAAGTTGTACATGAACAAAAACTTACAAAGTTAATTTTTGCCGTTTCGTGCGCTGGTTGCTGTGAGCCTCTTTCAGGATGATTTTTAGAGATCAGGGGAAAAGATATGTCGAATCCTTTTCGATAATTTTCAACCGACATTGAAGCTTTTACTAATATTGCTGTTTAAAAAAGGCGTTTAGAAAATTGGTTTGCGCTTGATTGCTTTGAACTTACCATGAGGTGGATAATCCAAATTGCTAAAATCCAACTCTGAAAGTTTAATTTAAAATAAAATTAAAAGTTACCAAACGTAAATACACAAACCTGAGTATAAAGGCCAAGTTCCCGAATACAAATTGAACATAATATGATTGAGCCCCATATTCAGCAAGGGTTTGTTTTTCCCATATTTCTAAACAAAATAAATAAAAACATTAGTAAAAACAACAGACTAATTTTTAAAGTACCTTGAAATCCACTGAAAGGGGATCTCGATCTAGTGTATCGATATCCGAAATGTAAAGGCAAGCTAGATAAAAGAGTTAAGAGTTTAAAAGTGGATTGATTTAAAAGTAGTAGCTCCATTTGTTTACCTTTGTTTGGATCAGGTTCATAATACTTTGAGTTTTTAATAAAATTGATTATCTTCATAAACGTAGGACTAGCATTTTGGCCATCATTCGGGTAGATGTATATCTTCACATTTTCACCCGATTGTTTACACCGACTAAAGTCAAAGCACTTGCCCATGTGACAGGCGGCATGTGCTTTCGTCGCATTTTGAGGCACATTTTGTACAGAATACGAATAAAAGAATTTTTTATGCGTTTCCAGGGTGTAATAACTTTTACGCCCGGAAAGGTAATTTGTGCCGGTATTTGATGATTGTGAGGAGAAAGAAGGTAGGCAGGGCACAGGGCCATGATGACTGAAGAAAGCTCGATAGATTCCACAGAGAATGAGGAAGGTAAGAAGGAGAAGGAGGTACCTCTTGAGAGCCTTCATTGAGAAGCAACAACAACAAGACTAGGACACATGGCACGAGTGAAGTGCAGTGCTCGAAAAATGTTGTTCAAGACCAAAGTGTGACGTTTAACAAGTTTGAGATACCCGAAGAGAGATAAAAAGAGCAGAAGAAACTAAGAAGCAGCAGTATCCAGTGCAGGCCATAGGTATAAGGAGTCTGCTCAAAATACTGTTTTGTGCTTCTGCAAAGCTTGGGCAGAGAATTGCGTCGGCTCAGTGCGAGGGATGCACTGGATCAGCTGACTGCATTAGCGCGCCACTGGGGCACTTCTTTCGAGGGATACCCAAACCGGTCTATTGGCCGGTTTATTGGGATAGATAGTGTTGCAAGAGTACATAGAATGATCAATAAATAACAAACAAGTTCAATTAACAGGTGATGAGAACATCAGATGAGGGCGGCAAACGCCTATTGCAGAATTTTATACAATGAAAGCGAAACCTGTCGTAGGCTGGTGGTGGTGGGCTGAATCATCCTCCGAATGGTCGACTAGTAGTCAGGAGCACTTCCATGCAGACGAGGGCTTATTCTGGAGCAAGGTCAGCTGCCTCCTGCCCCAGAAGTACCACGCGAAGCCGATGGTGATGCAAATGATGGCCTCAAGGTTGTAGCCATCAATAGTGACATTGCAGGTGCCGCCGTTAGCCTTACAGGCGTCAGTCTCCGAGTTGACTGCACAGGATGTGCCGTCAGCGGAGCAGGAAGTGAAGGTCAGTCTGTCGATGAACCAGAGGGAAACGGTGGCCGGCCAGTTTCCGCCCAGATTGCAGATGGTGTTGAGAAAGGTCATGTACGTCCCGCCAATCGTTGGATCGCTGACTTTAGCGTGGAATGCTGTGACGGCGACGAACATGCTGTACAGTGTGATCTGATGCAGACCGTAAAAGAAGATAATGACGAGGTAATAGTACTGTGGAAAAGTCCCAGAAGTAGCATGGAGGTATCGTGTCCACCAGAGAATGAGAGCAAAAACCACTCCAAAAGAAAGTCTGTAAAAAGTGGCAATTGTTAAATAAAACCGAAAGTAAAGTGTCATCAATAATCATACCGGTAAGGATAGGCTTTGATGAAGACATCAAGCGGCCTCGGTCCGTTGGTGTACCGACTGATGATCCAAGGCAGCAGTATCTGAAGAGGGACTAGAGGAATGGCGAGCAGCGCCAGGTTTTCCTTGTGAACACCTGCCTCGATCAACTTTAGACCAGTGGCCGAGTCGGTAACAGCAAAACCAATTTTGCATGTCAAGAGAATGAAGGCGAATCGTCGAATAGCAGGAAGGTTGAAGATGTCCACCAGCTTCGAGTAGGTTTGTCTGATGGTCATGTTGTCATTTTCAAACGACTTGCCAGTGCTTTCGTGCTTAAAGAGCATCACCAAGGTGGTAGTTATCAGAAATACAATGCCCCAGAAGTAGAAAAACCCCGGCAGATCGACCATTCCGTAAGGCTGAGGAGTGGAGCGGAAGTAGCTGTTGGCAAAGTCGGCCGACTCCAAGGTAAGGAAGACGGCATTGCCCAGGAAGTAGCCGGCAGTCTGGCCCACACTGTTGCAGGTTGAGGCGTAGCCGACGTTGGTTGGCTTCAACATGGTCAGAGCCCAACCATCAACGGCAATATCCTGCGTGGCGGCAAGAAAATTTAATGCAAAGAACATGACGGTCAGCACTGTCATCTGCGGCCCAGCAGAGCTGTTCAGTAGATTCTCGATGTTGAATGAGATGAGAATGAGAAAGATGCCAATCAGATACTGAACTGGCACCAGCCAGGATTTACGGCGGCCAAAGCGCTCCCAGTACAGCGAGTCCACCACTGGGGCCCACAGCAGTTTGACGCTGAATGGCCATGTCACGAAGCTGAAGACAGCTTGCTGAGAGTATGATACTCCGCGATTGGAGAGGATAAAAGGCACACTTCCAATCAGGCCCAGAGGAATGCCCTGAAGAATGTAGAGAAAGAGAAGGACACAGATGTTCAAGTAGTCCCCGCTGAGGGTGCTCTTCTTTTCTTCATCCGAACCAAGTAACTGCTCTCGGTCAGAACCGGCAAAAAACTTCTTTTCCTCTGTTTGTGCCTTGTTCTTCGGTCGCTTGTGAGCTCGGTTTGCCGGTTGGTTGCTCATTGATATGTCCTTCTGATGCTCGTGCCTTCAGGGGAGAAAAGGAAAGGAACGGGGTAAAGACAGGTGCGGTGATTGAGGAATGATTCAGTAAAACAGTAGCGAGGATTCAGCAAGAAAACAGGCGATTTTTTCATTCCTAATGACACGCGTACAAGTCAGCTGGAGAGAGATAGAAACTGACGCAGGCGCGCACACACACACGCAAGCAAGGTTGACGCAATGTGTGTTGTTTTGGCTCGTGATCACTTCAACATCAACAAATGGAGCCATCACCACCTGCTCTCCTCAAGTGCCCTCACCCCGAATGCCAGTATGGACCGACGGGAAGTAAAGTCTTTAAGAAGGAGGTCTTCTTGCAAAATGTATGTGGTGAAATTTTAAGAGGTTCAAGCTTTTCACTGATGTTCTTTACTCTTTTCTAGCACATTAAAAACCGCCACAAAGACAAGGCATTCTGTTGTTCTGGATGTGATGAAAAGTTCGCCTTCGATTGGCAGCTAAAGTACCACAGAAAGTTTTGCGGCACCGAGCTGAAGTGCAGGACATGTGGTAAAAAATACTCTTCAAAAAACCCAACTTCCTTGCTGATGCACTGTAAGCGGAATCTTCACCTTCTGCCTGTCGAGCAGCAGTTTAAATCGGTTAAGAAAAGCTCGTTTGCTAGTGCCACTACAGTACTTCTTGTTCCTATCTTCATCGATCGATCCTCACCACTGCTAAACAACAGGCCTATTTTGCCAAAGCCAGCGCAAGCCATTCACCCCACAGCTAGTTTTAATCTTAATCAGCAATTACCTTCCTCGAAGAAATCTTCATCTAGTCAGAGCCGCAAGGCAGAAAACGCACATATTACTCACACTACAAGTCGCCGCAGCACCGACTGTCAGACAGTGCGCAAAAAGAATCGGGCTCATTCCAAGCTGAATGTTCAAAGTATTCAAACGCAAACGATGGCGAGCTCTTTTGATGTTCCTCAATCAAGCAAGACACATCTGGCACCTGAAGGCGAACTCCGTGCAAAGTGCTCCTCCACCCAAACATTCCTTGATGATTTCGGAGAACAAAGTGAACCCATAATGAGGGATACCTTTCTGAGTACTTCCGAAGAGAGCCACCTCGAAACAGCAGTACAAACCCAGTATTCGTTCGGCAGCGGTATTTACAGCGACACACAGACGCAAACACAGACAAACATGGCTGATTTGGGAGGCATCGATGATATGAACACGATGGCCGATGGAGGCGATTTCCAAATCTTTGATCTCGAGCTTACTGACATTGAGACGCAAACCATTTGGAACTACGACCGGACGACGCAGACTGATATGACCATCTCACTGGATGCAGACTGGCTGAACATTTGAAAGTGTTTTTTTTATACCAAAGAATGACTTTATTTATTAAATGCAGTAAGCAGTAAACTTTCGTCTAGAGGATGAGTTGCATCTTATGTACACAATATACAGAATGAAATGATATGATCGTGTGGGGATGTGCGGAAGGGTGTAAAAACAGGTATAATACATAGTCGATAGGTTATCTTTTAGGTCGATAAAAGGTGATTGTGATGGTTATTGTGGTGCTAGGTGCCGGGTATCACTAGTGTGCTCAGGTAGTCAGTAAAATAACATCTCAATATAGTTTCTATATTATTAGGGGTGAAACAGGATAATCACAGCCAGGTACGTTTTCAAACTTATTCCAGGTGGGACACAACAGGCACTCGTCAGACTCGGTGGTGCTCAGGAAGAAGAAGGAGAAGAAGGAGAAGCAGTCATATTCGACACAATCACAGATAAATCTGTGCACCAAGGTGGTGCTGGATAGTGTTGACGGCAGCTGCTAGGAGAGGATGCTTTTCACTGCTTCGTCCAGCATCGAATCATTGACGATCATACTGCTGCCTCTCATGTTCGAAGGCATCATCTGATGGGAGGACATGTGGTAGGGCAGGTTGTTGTAGCCGGTGGAGTTGGCCATCGAGGTGTCCATGAACTGGTTGAAGGACTGCGACTGTGATCCATACTGACTGATCGACTGACTGCTCGTCATCGGACCAATGTCGCCCATGATGCTCTTGATAGCGCAGTCCATTTGCTTGTCGAAACCAGGCTGCGGCTGCTGCGCTAGTGTTTCCGAGTTGAGAAAGCTCGTCTCATCGACCACCAGTGCATTACCACCAGCTACGACGTCATCAAAGTTGACTGAACCCTCAACGCCCATAGCGGCGTCAAGGTCGTCGATTCCACTTAGATCCACTGAAAGGCTGGTCTCTTCATGGGAAGACATAATCGACTGAACTGCCACAGCCGCCTCTGTTTCTGCCATGTTGAAACCGGCATTCCAAGCCATCCTCGAATTGGACTCTTCGGTGACGGTGCCCCCCAGAAGAATACCTTGCTGAAGTGTACTGTTTGTCGCTGAGCAGTTCAAGTTGGTGTTGGACCATGGTGAGGGCGACTCGTCCAGTTGACTGCTATCTTCAATGCGCGAGTAGAAGGCCTCTAGGTCATCATTGCTCATCAGGCCATGCTCCAAAGGCACAGTGTCCAGACTGTCAAGGAAACTTTGATGATCAGAGTCAATGAGTCCACTGGCGACAGCTGCCTCGCCCTGTGAGTTGAACTGGTCTATCAACTTGTCCACACACTCGATGTCTCGATTTCGCTGACTATCTAGATGCAGGTCGCTGGGCATTAGAATGTTGAGAATATGGTCGTTGTTTTTGTTTTTGTTGAGATCATCGTTGCTGAGAATGTGTTCCTCCTCCAGCATATTGCAAATATCAGCAATATCCACCTTCTCAGCCTGTCTGTCTTCAAAGTCATCGTCGAATTCTGTTGTTGATAACTTTCTTTTGAGACTTTGCTCTTTTTCCTTTTCTTTTTCTCTTTGCTGATGAACCCATGACTCGGGGAGAGGAGGTAAATTAAGTGCTAATAAGAATAAATAAAAAAAGTTAATTTTATCCCAAGTTTTTTACAGAGTAAACATTTACATTTCCCAGAAGAAACCATTTCCCGGTCAGTTTTCAACGCATTTGTTTCATCTTCCACAAACAGGCGATTGATCAATATTTGGTCGTACTTAGGCACTTCGTTCTAAAAGAATTAAACATAGTGATTAGTACTGAAGTAAAATTGAGAAAATTATTTCCGTACCATGCTTTCGCGTAATAAAAGGTAACGAAACTTGTCGTATAATTGAGACTTTTGCCGCAAAAAAAGCTGAGATATTTTTTCGTATGACTCGTCAACTGAAAAAAATGATTTAGACAGTTAAAACTATAAACTAGATTCTCTTTTTTCAACTTACATTTTTCGATATCTTTTTCTGAAGGCGAAGGCCAGTCGAAAACATGGTACCTGAGAAGACGCTTAAAAGCATCATCTTGAGATCTGAAAGACGTTTTACAGTCAGGGTGAAGGGCCGCATTTTGGTCTGCATTCAGCTGCTGGTGAATTCTGTTGGAAAATGAACAATCAATTATTAAAAGCACATTTCAGAATGAAACAAATTCACTTACGCCTTCGGCACATTTGGTCGTAGTTTTTCCGGCTCTGCCTTGACTTGATTTTGTGGCTGTGTGCTTGTCTACAAATTATAAGATTTGATGATTAAAAAGACAAACATCAGTGAACCTTTTTTAGCTTACCTTTGCCAAAGATTGTACAGTTAAAGTTGATGCTACCTGAGAATTGGTTGACACTTTCACTGAAACTGCACTGTTGGCTACCGTCGTTTTGACAAGTTCTGCGGTTGTAGCACTTGGTAAAACCAAATTGGAGACGTTTGCTGGTATTTGAATGCCATTGCTGAGACACTGCTGATTTTGACTTTGGGTAATCAGAATCTGCATGCCGTTGCTCTTAATAGTCGAAAGTTGAAGCAGTTGCTGGGCACTGTTGGAGAGATTGAGCTGCATCGCCAGTCCTAAACTGTTTGTCGGCCTCAAAATGGTATCTTGAATGTTTTTTAGCTCCTTCAAAAGGTCCAGCTGAGGCTGCGTGAAGTTGCTCTGGGAGCTCATGGTTTTGATTTGAGCATCCAGCCGGCTCATAAATTCGGCATTGGCTGAGTTAACTTGGAGAAGGGGCACTCCAGTGACATCAGCCAGGGTGACCATGCCCAGCATCGGCGGAAGTGCCAGCGGAACGGCGATACCACTCGGTGCTAGCCTGATTGGCTCCGAGATGCTTTTGGCTTTCTGACTAGTAAGCGTTGCGCTGGAGGGGATCAGGTGAAGCGAAGTGGGGTCACTGTTTGCCGGTGTGGCAGCCTTGTTAGTATCACAGATCGTACTGCGTACGCCCTTCACCGCAGTTGGCGTCACTTGTTCCGCTCTCTTGACCACAAGCTGATTGAGTGAGGTGTCGAGGAGAATGGCGGCAGTGGTCGGCTTGCCCTCATTCAGTGCTGCATCAAGTGGCCTGGACAGCGTCTGCACGGGCATCTGCTCAACGGTGCTCGTGGGAAGGCTGATCAAAGACGATACCGACTGAGGGGCTGTGGTGGAGGGAGAGCTGGTGCTGGTGTCTAGGCTGGGCGTTGTCGAGTCAGGCGAAGGTTGGGAGGAGCCGATGCCACTGCTGTCTTTAAGGGGACCCTTGCCGGCCAGTGTGGCCAGTGCAAACTGTCCGGTGGGCGGTGTTGCATTCGCTGTATTTGCTGCAGGCGAAACCACCAGCAGCGTGCCATCTGGGCCGATAGTAACCCTGAGTTGAGATGTGGTTAGTGGCTGCGTGCTGGTACCGTTGTTGATGGTGTTGTTGCTGTTGTTGTTGTTGTTGTTGTTGTTGGCGATAAGCACATTTTGATGAGCATTAAGTGCTCCTCCTTGAACCATTAAAACGGCGGACTGGTTGTTGCCAACAGTGGGCAGCATCGGTGGAGCTTCACTGGCAGCCACTGCTGGGGCGGATGGTGGCTGAGGCAGGCTGATGTCGGCGGTGTTTGTGGAGGGCAGAGAGTTCTTTGGAGAAGTCGGTGGACTGAAATCAGACAAGATTCCCGTTTCCTTGAGGAGATCAGCAAGATTTAATCCTTTGGATGAGCTAGTTTTAGGTGACTGTTGGTTAGGAGCGACTTGCATGTTCGACTGGTTTTTAGGAAGTATTTCAGGGGGTTGAAGAGTGATGCTCCTATTAGTGATGCTGTTACTGAAGACAAAAGAGCTAGTAGAGGTGCTTATTGAGGTGGCTATGTTTGACTGCATAATGCTGGACTGGTTGGCAATGGAACAGATGTCCTGTTGAGGATGAGTGAGTATGGTTGGCAGATTATGGGCTCCGGACTGAAGGTTTAAGTTAGGATTTGATGCAAGTGAATAGACGGTGTTTCCAACTTGGATCGTTTGGGGCGGAGGATTGGCCGGTGGAGCAGGCTGCTGTATAATGGTCGGCTGCTGGGCCAGATGGGGTTGAGGCGGAAGGGCGACTAGCATTGGCCCATTGGCAGTTTGTATCTGAAGAAACTGTTGCTGAGGTGGCTGCTGGACGGGGGGAAACTGAGGTCGAAAAATGAGATTCTGTGTGCCGTTCCGAAGGTTTATTAGGTTCCCAGAGGCACCATTTGCTGGACCGGAAGCATTGGAGATGACGAAGGTTTGCTGCTGATTCGCCTGCATTACCGGTTTTCCGGCTGAAAACTGAGCATTGTTGGTGAGGGAAATGCCTAGATTGGAGGAGTCACCTGTGATTGTGTTGTTGTTTACGAAAAGAGGTGCTTGAGGCCTTATTGCTAACTGGACAGGGCCGTTCTGCAGTCCATTTCCTTGAATGAAAAAGGGCTGAGAGCCAATATTCGGCAACATGCCGTTGTTCACTAGAAATGTTCCTTGAGGGCCAACTACAATCTGGTGCGAGCCGCCAAGACCAGAATTGGCATTGAAAGTCTGCGCGCCAAAAGTAGGGGTACTCGTTTGTTGTTGTATCAATTTGGCGTTATTACTATTTGATTGCAAGGTGGTACTTTTAGAGAGGGTGGAAGCGGTAGATACTGATGAATTTTGAGGCTTTGGCAGAATTTGTTTATTTGACCTCGACTTGCTATTGCTGGTGGTGGTGGTTGTCGTCGTTGCAGTGGAAGCAATTTGCTGAATGCTCGTGGGGGGATTTGCTTTTATTATTTGCGTGCCCTGTGATGTCTGTATGAGCTGAAGCATTGGACCAGATTGTAGTGAGGGGGAAGAGTTGGGGTTGCGTGAGGCGAGAACAAACTGTGATAAACCGGGCTGGCCCATTTGCATTCCCTGCATTAGCAGCTGCTGAGGTAAATGAACCGTCATCGGACGTGGACCTATTTGGAATTGTGCTTGAGGCAAGAGGGTGGGCGTAGGTGCACGAATCGTGCTGGAATTGGTGCCCGGGTTCATTGCCGAAGAGGAGGTCAACGTTATCGTCTGATGCTGCGGGTGAATAGAGACGGACTGGGCATTGATCGGAAGAGAGCCCGTCAGGGACATTAAGCCCATTGAGCTGGGAACGAGTGTCAGAGGCTGAGACTGCAACTGTCCTTGCTGCAGTCCGATGGGAAAGGTATTGACGGTAGCCATAGTTGGCACCTTTCCGTTCATGTCAACAGTCGGAAGACTACTGCCCGGACTGGACTTGGTCGCGACGACAGTGCTTTTCCTCGCCTTGACCTCTTTCTTTGTTGTGGTAGTTTCCATTTTCGGTTTATTGGCAGCGCCAACCGTAGCATCTTTTTTAGCCGTAGCCTTAACACTTGTACTAGAGGTGCTTCCAAACAGGGGTTGCGGAGTTTTCGAATCATTTATAAGAACACATCGGCCTCCATCGTCCATATTAGCGCTACAATCAGCTGTTTGAAGAAACCTCTGTCAGTTTGTGGCAGATCGAAGATTATTTGAAAAATTGAATTTAGCTTACCTTTGTCATTGGAAGATTTATTGTTGAGGTCTAGCATAAAAGTAATGTAACTGGTGTCGAATAGCTGGCAATAGTCATCATGGAGAACTCTGTTTAGTAGTCACCGAAGTACTGTTTACAAGTGGCTCGTTCAGTTTTATGGGTTATGTATTAACACGTGTTGGCGCATTTGTTGATCAATGAAGTGTATCGTGGTTCTCTTTTAGTTACACTCCGTCACTAGAGCACTGGTGGGCGGGCATGATGGGCAGTAGTGGCTGAAGCACTTTGGCGCGAACTTCGGGCGACAAGAGGAGGGGATGGCCCTCGACCAGACACCGAAGATTGCGTCGCTATGTTTGGGGATCACACATGGGAGCTAGAGGATAGACGACACAAAGAGACGGCAAAGAGAGCACGGTAAAGCACGGAAAGAGGATCGGACAGCTCTGCGAGCTCGAGGTGACGGCCGCTCGAGTTGTGCAAAACAGAGACGACCGTGCGGTTCAGTGGGGTGGTCGTGGTCAGGCGGGAGGCGAGAATACCTTGACGGTGCACGACTGGCGATTGGGTGAGAGAGTATGGATACACAGACACTGCTCTCTCTCTCTCTCTCTCTCTCTCAGCTAGCTGGCAGAATGGCTCTCAGGCGGCAGTTGTAGAGGCACTGACTATCTGTCGCCCTGTCCGCACTACTGCCTCTCGGTGGCGCGTAGTGGCTGTGCTCGCTGCCGAGGATGCGGAGACGGTGGTGGTGGTGGTGGTGGTGGTGGTGGTGGTGGTGGTGGGGGCTGTCGGCGACGGGAGGATAGGAGGCCGAGAGCACACACTGATTGAACCACGGAGATGCGAGGTCAGGCGAAGAGAGAAATGGAGTGGACTGAGGGAAGGGGCACCACAACAACAACACTCCGAGCAGCAGCCATTCAGTGAGCTGAGGACTGCACTCACTGTGCACTACTCTTCCCTACAGAGTATCCCCATCGCCGACCCGTACTATCAGAACGGCAGCCCAATTGCTCGAATGGATACAACACAGTGACGCAACAAACAGGTGACAGAAGTGGAGAGCAGTGAACTGGCGCCAAATCGGAGCACCATCACCAGTTTTATTCACCTCTACATGGCGGGATTCGTAAATATAATATAAAGCAATCTGGCAAGTGACTTTTGCCAACCAAGTTGTATAAGAGATTTGAAACAGAAAATAGACTTTTCCTAGTGAGGCTATATTGTTAATTTAAAAACGGGAAAGTCAGACTAGGCAAAAGCTTCAGACACAATTGCATCAGAGCAGTTGCCTTCTATGGTGCCAAATGAAGCCGGCGACTTCTTTAGAAAGATCCGCCAAGTCTTGAAAGCGTTGCATTGCACGTTCCCGTCGCTCATCGGAAATGTCAATTAGTGTTCCGGTAGCTGTCCGAAATCCCTCTGGTTTCAGCACTGCATCAGGTGAATTTTGAAAATCACACATCATATCATCAAAGCTGTCATTCATCAAATCATCAAAATCTTCATGCTTGTTCCTTTCAGGTGCTTTTGTCACTCCATTTTCTGGAAGCTTTCCATTTTCAATTGGTCTTCCATTTTCTTGTTTTGACCTTTCTGTTGAAGTTAAGGTAATATCGTCTAGGTCAAATAAATCGTAATCAGTTGACATGGTGGCAGTTGAACGATTTGGTTCCACAGAAAAGTTAAACGAGTATTTCGACCCATCAAAGTTGGTAGGAACTTTAGAAAATGAAGAAAATGGCTTCTTCTTGATGCTCTCGTCAACTTCACACAAATCATCCAAGCTTTCACTGAAAATTGATTTTCTCTTTGTTCCTTGAGCCGGAGCTACTGTGACAGCTGAAATCGTTGAAACAGATGGAAGTTTTGGATCGGTTGGAGGCTGGGGTGGTCGACTTTTTCTACTTGTTCTTAGCATTGTTTTCACCGCATACAAGTGCGCTCTTCCACTGGTCAGCCGTTTGAGTGACGATTGTTTACTTGCGCAAAGGTGGCCAACAGGGCTGACCAAAAATGACATTCTCCCCAGAGTGATTTTCACCATGCAACAATGCACCCAGCACGTGTCAAAGAACATGTTAATCATAGAAAACTCTAATTGAATGTATTGCAAATATAATTATAAAGATAAAATAATAAAATACAGAAAATTTTCAGTAGTAATAAATATAAAGAACGTTTAGGTGTAAACTCATCAGGAATGAATTATCTCTTCTTCTTAACAGTGGAGGCAGAGCGGTACTGCTGCTGGTGCGCTGTTTTAGGCCTGGCTACTCGGCTTCTTGGTTGATCTCCATCAGAGCATGTGGCTGTATTGGTCGGCGAATGCGATCACCTTTGCGCCAGAGTATAATTTCCTGTTGCTTAAAGTAACGACGTTCCTCTTCGTCGACCAGCACTAGATTTAGATAGTAGCGCACCGAGAACTTCTTGTTGATGTCTTTCATCGTTGGCGTGAGGTCATAGCCAGCAAGGAAGAGTCTAATAGGTATTGATTCACCACGAACTGGAGCGCCGTCCATGATTTCGTATTTGGCAATGTTCTCATTGTCGTTATACGTGTTCTGACCGATACCTGTTGTCTCTTTCTTGATAATTGCAATTTCCATGTGCTTAATTTTGATTCGAACCAACAGAAAGTAAATTTTGCCCACAATGACGTCCTTCAAGTGATACCTAAAAAGATCATATGATTAATTTTCACTTTCTTCATAGGAGACAGAAACACTACTGACTTGGATTTGTTGTACTCAAACTCAATGTGCAAACAATCTTCGATTCCAACTTCCATTTTGATGGGAGAGTTTACTTCAGGATAGTGCGACAGTGTGTGAACCACTATTTCCATTTCCTTAATTATGTCAGTCAAACGACGAGAAATGGTAACTCGTAGAAAGTATCTGCAATAAAAGCAAATAGTAGTTGTTTTCCCAAAAAAACATTGTTTTGACAAAACTAACCTGAGGCGAACATTGGTTCCTGTATATGATTCGTAAGGCTTCTCTACGTTCACAAACTCAAAGCTAAAGCTGGTGTTTTGTAACAGCTCCGATGGACGTGCCAAGTCCTTTACTAGGCTTGTGAACTCGTGATGGTTACTTCGGTCTTGATACAATTCAATTTCACCAATAAATTCCACCTTAATACCCTGATGCTCAAGCTTTGTTCCCGGGCGCTTCAAAGTAATGTTCACCTTGAGGTTGAATTAAAACCAAAATTAATACATGAGTAGTGCTATTTAGTACTAACTTACCTTCCCGGAAACTGTCTCTCCATCGTAGTAGAGGTAGTATCGTTCTTTTTTGCCCTCCTCTGTTTTGATTTCTGCCATCTTACGATTTTCGGCTCCATCAAGGATGATGTCAATGTCAGCCGATTGTCGAAAACCAAGGAAACTCTGCACACATAACAATAAAAACAATTCAAATGAATGAAAGGTTATTTTGACAGGTAAAATCGCTTTACAAGTACCATTTTGAGGGAGAAAACTTTGTAGCGTAGAGATAAAAAGGATGAAAGTAGGCGTGAAGAAAGTGCAAATACTCAAGCTACTCAACGCCCCCCAACGATGCACAAGTTGGTGAAATGAGATAAGTAGAGATGAAAGCTGGCTGTGTTGATGGGTGTACTCGACTCGGCAGTTCCTGATGCTAGCGCCGAGCACTGAAAGTAGATGAACGATGGCTTGGAGTTGCCTTAATGGATGGCGATCGGTCGGCGGTGACAAATGATGAGGGCTCTGGCAGGCGCAAACAGTGGCGATATTGGTCGATGGAAGCGTTCAGATCGCCAGTGTCATTTACTGATGAAAGATTGACATCGATCGACGACACCATCAACTTGATCACACGTACAATACACACAGTGAGCCGCAGTGGCAGAAAATCTGCTGCGGCAGATTTGGACTCTATTTTGAGTCAACGACCTGTCCCTATTTACACCAGTTGTTTTCGCGCCTGGTTCCCTCCCCCTCACTCCATCACTTCCCCTCTTACTCCTCGACGGCCGTTGCTTCTAGAAAAGCTCGCTCGTACATAGCCACCTGAATCGTCTCTCATCTCTTGACCTTCCGTACCTTTGACCGGTCATTTTGGGGAAATCTAGTTTGAAATAAAGTCTGTTTACGGTTCAAAACAAAGCATCACTCACTCTGCGAACGGGATTCTTGTTGAGTCGACGTACCTAGAAAAACACCACCTGGGCGCTGGTGCCCCGTTCTTATTGATGGGCGGAGATTTCACAAACAACAGCCAAAATATTGCTCTTCCATTTATCAGTTATCATCGCAGATCGTAGATATTTCTTTTCAAACGCGAAGCAGTTTTTTCTAGACTTTTTATTTGTTTGCTATTGTTTCCCTTTAAATATCTGGCATATTTTATTTCACAGTGCATTTTTGCTCCTTTCACGCCAATTGACTCCAGTCTGCAACAGCTGATTTTTGTTACACTTTTCAAGCGACGGCGGAGATAAATACTTGTACAGTTTTTCCCTTGGTAACCTGCTCACCAGAAAATCCACTGGCTCCACTTGAAGAGTAAAAAAGCGCTGTCAGTGATTGGAGTTCAAAGGTTAAAGTTGACTTGCCTGGCCCAGCACTGGAACGACGACGACGGTTGTGGGTCGCGAGGTAGTGAGGCCGCCACTGCAGCTCGTGCCATCAATCTCCTGCGCTGAGCATTCCCATTCGAAGCTTCTCTCTCTTTCTCTCTGTCTGCCTCTGTTAGGCTGGATTATTCTGCCGTTCTCGTCTGTTCCCTGGCCTAGACATGCATCTTCATGACTCGCTGAGCATTACTTCTTGCTGCCTCTTCCGCGACAGTTCCTCCTAAGGTCCAACTCTAGAGTAGTTGACGGGACTGGCAACGTTTTTATGCTCCTGTGCACTCTCAGCACACTTGTGCCGTCGTCGTCTCACTAATTTCCACCATTCTCTTTCTCTCCACCCACCGTCTTCACGTGAGTAGGATGGCATTGTTTACATTGTGTGGAACTGCCACATGCAACGACTCTCTCGCTCACCGCCCTCCATTTCCAGGTCGCGGGTCACATGTCACCTTCACTGTTTAGATACATTTTAAAATGAGAATGTCGCAAAGCAGAAACATGGCAAACAATCAGTTGCAAATTACGCCAGCAGAATTGTGCGAAGCCGATGACATTGCCACAGCGCTCGTCGTTGATCAATACCTAGGTTTTACCACTCACAAAATGAACACCAGGTACTGTTTTCCGTTTTCTCTTTTTTCTGACTTACTCTTACATTGGACTTGCCTCTTCTCTTCAGGTTTCGCCCTCCAAAAGTTCCTAAGGACTACTTGAAAAATGTAATTTTAAAGTTCAAAGAACATCAAGACTATGAGCTTGTTTTGAATCAAATCATGGAGGGCGATTGGGCGCACTCACTGTAAGTATTTTAGGACACGCTAGATCAACATCAACTAAAACTTTGTGTTTATTCTTTTAGCTATAACATCAAGAGTCAGAGAATGCAAAAAATTATTCGGCAACACATTGTTAACTTTCTGCGAATGTTTGACAAAGAGTCAGGTTATGAAATACAACCGTGTTATCGATATTCTCTTGAAGGCAAATGCGGGGCCAGACTGTGCGCCACTCAAAAGTGGAGAAAAAACGATAAAATTGAACATCTGGTTGGCTGCATTGGCGAACTGACCCCAAAGGTAAGCAAAATAATTTTTATTAAAAGTGATCAAGTGTACTGAACACATTTTTATGAACTTTCAGGAAGAACAGGAGATTCTGAAGCCTGGACTGAATGACTTTTCAGTAATGTACTCCTGTCGAAAGAACTGCGCTCAACTTTGGCTTGGCACCGGAGCTTACATCAACCACGACTGCCGGCCGAACTGTAAGTTTGTTTCTACGGGTCGCTCTACTGCTTGCGTCAAAGTTCTGAGGCCAATCGAAGTTGGCGAAGAGCTCACCTGCTGCTACGGAGATGACTTTTTTGGTGATAACAATTGCTACTGTGAATGTGAAACTTGTGAACGTCGCGGCGCTGGCCGATACGCAAAGAAGATCACTGAAAATGCGAATGCAAACATGAACGGACAACAGACTTATTCTTTGCGCGAAACGGACAATCGACTACGCCGACAAATGCGGAATCAAGTAAGTACCTTTTTTATACTTTGCACTTTGGAATAGTTCTCCATCTAATTCATATTTAATTTTAATCTAAACGCTTATCTTTAGATTTCTTTACTTTGTGCTTGAACCCTTTTTTATTTTATTTTTCATTTGCTTTTATTTTATAATTTTGTAAAATTAAGCCTAGATTAATAAAGCTTCCGATTTTCATTTGATTTTCCCCTTTTTTAATTTAAAAAAAGTAGCCGTAGATATTCTATTATTTATAATGCTAATGCTAATTGCCAGTTAATTCTATTTGCGAAATGCTAATTAACACTGATTATATTCTGTCCAAGATGACAAAAGGCGAGCAAGACTCACATATCAATGGAAGCTGTACTGTCAGCAGCTCGATTGCCGATCAACTGTACGAGAACACCAGTGATGACAACGACAGTCACAAGCAGGCCAGTGGCGACGAGCAGAAGGTGGTGGGGCACACAGGCACCATCAACGGCAGGGGCAGTGCCGCCACCGCCGCCACCAACACTATCACCAGTACCAGTACCAGTATGAGCAGTACCACCACCAAGTCACAGACAGGCTCGGTTCGGAAGAGGACGAGAGCAGAACGAGCCGCAAAGTGTGCCCTGGTCGCCACGAAGGCACCGCCGCGGCGAGTGGCGAGGACTGGTAAGGCGGTGGTCAGCAGAAGTAAGGCAAAGGCAAATGGTGAACTTGTGGAGCACCGAAGAGCAGCAGCAACGGCAACACTCCCCCAGTCATTTCCCGGGCAAACAGTGCTGCCCCAAGGAGTGGTGCCCGCAGCAGCACCGGTAACCTCAATACGAGTCAAACCAGTGGAAAGTGATTCTTCGCGGACTTCCTCATCTAGCACCACCGAACTTCGGCGTTCTCAGCGCCTCAACTCGACAGGTATGCCAATGCTGAAGTACGTCGCTGTTAACCCCTCTAAATCTCTATTCTTTCACCCCGTATTGTACCAGATAAGAGCACTCTTTCAGTGAACGGCGAAACTCTCCCTCCTGCCTCGAACGGTCTGAAGCTGACGATTCGAGTGGGTCGACTTAATTTAAATTGTGATAACAAATCTCTCATTGATCGAAACAATAATCATGCACTGCCCAGTGGAAGCCACTGTTTTCCAGCAAATCATCCCACCTCCTCTTCCGTTCCTCCACTTCGGAATGGCTATGCCGTTCAGCCAACTCCAGTCGCCCTGATCAATGGGCAGACGAGCCGCAGAAGCAGCAGCAGCAGTAGTAGAAGCAGTAGCAGCAGCAGCAGCACCGGCCTCGGCGACGGCAGCTCATCTCGGAAGCGTCCAAAGATGTTTGAAGGGGAGGCCACTCATCTAGCCTGCTTTTCCAGCGAGGACTCCGCCCCTGAGCCTCGTAGTCCGGACCGTAGACCGGCGGCGGTCTTCTACAAGAAGAACCAAATATGCCCTCCAAAGAATGGCACTCTGCCCGAGCTCACGATGCCCACGGCAACGACCAGTGCCTTTCACACTATAACTCCTGTTCACAAGTACAAAAAGAAGAAGAAGAAGAAGAAACGCTCTAGAGGCGACAGTAAGCTAAGCCTGCTGGAGCAGAGCGGACCCACATTGCCAAAGCGAATTACGTTCAAATACGGCTTCTGCGAGACCGACTCGTTACTAATCGACGTAGAGAAGAGAAACCTGCAGAAGGCAGTGAAAAGACGGAAGAGAGCACCAAAGTGCAACTAAAAGCTCAGGTTCAATCATCCTGCCATCACACCTGTGTTTCACCAGTACAAAACAGTTTTAGCATCACCTGATGATATGTACCATCTCTCACTCTCCTATTGTTACGAATGAAAAGCGCCAGTCTCTGTATATCCTACCGAGTCACTACCAGACCTCGCCTGTATTATCTACTGTAATTATTACCATTATCGATTCCACTGAGAGCAACCGATTCTGTCATCAGTGGCTAAACAATTCTCGACTTCAATACTTACCACTTTGTTAGCAATAAAAATCAAAATGAAAGTACATGTACAAGCCTAACCTTGCCGCTCTGAGCTTCCGTGTGTTTCAACACAGTGCAAATGATCTGCTGATCGATTGCAGCAGCAGTACCAGGTTAGAATTGTGCGTTAGTGTTTGTTCTCAACAAGCAGAGGAATAGCGAGTAGTCAGTCAGTGGCGCCATAACGGTGCCATTACCTGCGCCCTGCTATTGCCTACACTGCTCACTGCTTGAGATGGTGAGTGCGTGCGTCTGTGTTTGTGCAGAGTCTGCAGACAGCCGCCAAGAACGGCTGCTCGGTTGCCCAACACTCTGCTCTACTGTCTCTCCAGTGGGCAATGCAAGTGTGGGAAACAGTAGAAAACAGTAGAAAACAGTTCTGGCTCTGGTCGTACGGACAGTGATCATCGCGTGTGCTCTGTCCACACTTTCCCTCCGCGCCGACCTTTGCACCCAGCGCCTGGTCCTCCCTCCTCCACCTGCGGCCGATCGTGCGTCAGAGGGGCGTACCGGTTTTAGGGTTGCGTACAGTACTCTAGCGTAGTACAATGCCACCAGTGCAAAACATGACCGACAACTGTGATCTTCCGCACGGTGACAGCCAGTTCGCTCAAAACCTCACCTGCCTACGCGATTCGGAGAAGACACGACACCACCTCGACGACGCTGCTCACCAGGACAGTGATGCTCCACCAGCTTCCAATATTGCACTCGAGTCGACGACCATGAACGGCGATGTCCACCTTGATGAGCTGGCAGACAGTGTCCAGCAGCCTGACAAGAAGCCGACTGCTGATGAGCCGAGTGGGCCTTGTGATGAAGGCCCAGAAGACGATTCTCCCGTCACAAGTAAGAATTTTGCATTTGTTTACATCTTCAAATTAACTGATAAATCTGCTTTAGATGAAAATAGCAATAACATTCCATCTACTGCCGAGTGCGAGGGAAGCCTTGATGATTTTGCCGACTTTGAAGGATACTCAGATTTAAATCTCAGCAATTCACCTCAAGTAAACAACAGTGAAGACCATACAGTAGACTGTTCGGCTTCTAACTTGGAAAGCAAAAACTTTGCTAACTTCGAGGGCCATTCCCACTGGCCAACCTTAGCTGCAGATACTCAAGCTCAACCACCAGCAGATGACGATGCTTTTGATGATGATGATGACTTTGCCGACTTTGAAAGTGCTTCTAACGAAACTCAACCACATTGCCCATCAGCAACGTCAGCAATCCAATCAACTCAAAACGCAAATGCATCAACTGACTGGGCACAATTGTTTCAAAAAACATTTCCTCAAGATGTGCAGCTACCCGAAGAATCAGCTGATTCTTCAGGCAATGTATCCTCTTTAGCTCTTTCCAGCAGTCAAATATTTAACTATGCCTCACCTGAAAGTCAAGCGCTTTGGGACAGCTTACAGGACATGGACCTTAAATCTATTTGTCTTCTAAATAAGTGGAAGAATTCGCATTCGTTTAAGCGGATTCTCCAAGCACTGAAAGTTGATGGAAATATTGTAAGTGTTTTTCTAATAAGTGTGATAAAAGTGAGTTAATGAACATTTTTTTGTAGATTAAAATGAACACAGACATTTTTCATCCTTATTCTCATATTTCTCATTACGGGCAAATTCTAGAACCAACTTCTATTAACAGTTGGGGACAAAGTTTGTATGAGAATAATGTGAGTACAAACAATTCAGTTGATTTTACAGCCAAGGCAAAAGCAAATGAGACTGCAATCACATCGCCGGATGAAGAATTTCAATCTGTGATCAGTTTGAACCAAGATTTGGACTTTTTCGAATCCAAATACTCGTACAAAAACAGTAGCATTTCATCAAACACTAAACCTTCAAATGATCTTATATCAGAATTCGAAAGTAAGTCTTCACATTATTTTTCCTTTCCAGTTTTGACTCACGTTTTTCATTGTTATAGACATCATTTTAGATAATGGCAAAGCTCAGTTCAATCAAGAGGAATCAAAGCAAGCAGCCCTGTCTGCAACATCGCCCGCATCTTCGGTAAATGACTTGCGAAAGATGCTGCAGAACACCATTGCCAAAACAAACAACGAGCAAGTGCTCAGTGCTGAGGCGTTGCACATTCTAAATGAACTTCCACGGCTGAACTTTGCTCGTGCCAATGTGCTCATGTGGAATGTCAACGAGCATTCTGCACCAAATGGCTAATATCTGAAGAACTCAAGTTATGGCCTTTAATGTGATCTGCATGCAATAAGCCTGCTTCCTGAAGCATCATCATCAACACCACTCTTCCGTACATTCCTTTGTCAACACTAGTCAGGGACTGATAAATGTTGTGTTAAAAAGTGCAATTATTTTTGTATAAATAAAATAAATATTTGTATTTATCATTACAGTCAGCATTTTGGGGGCGTACAATATGTAGTATTGTGTGGTGGTGATGTTGCAGATGCTACGTGAAATTGATCTTTTAAAAGAACTTTGGACACTCGGTAACGCTGGCTAGTATCTTCCCTGTGAGTTGTACGGCGGAACTTGAGACTGGTAGTTCATCTGCGGCGGAGCAGGCTCTGTCAGAGGCTGCTGTTGCTGCTGCTGACCGCCATACTGACTAGCAACATTGTAATTACTCGCTGGGTTGCCACCGTACTGACCAGTGTTGTAGTTGATTTGACTGGGCTGATTACTGGGCAGATTTCCGCCACCGTAAGCACCAGCAGGATAAGCATTTGGAGCTATGGCTGGTGGCTGACTTGGAGCGTATTGCGGCTGCGGATACTGCTGCGCTTGATGCTGACTGACATTGGGCAGCGGTGGCGGAGGTGCTTGATAGCCTGACGCATTTGGCACTGCACGGACTGCATTTGCATTGGGATCAGGCCCGTAAGGGGAGAAGGCTCCCGGGTACTGCTGTTGCTGTGGCTGTCCGTACGATAGCTGAGGATTGTTCGCCGGTTGCTGGTAGCCATAGCCACCTGTCATGCCCATATTGGGCTGCTGCTGCTGCTGCTGGTACATCTGATTAGGCGCCTGAACCGGTGCCTGTGGATAGCGGTATCTCTTGTTCAGTGGAACCGAGCCGGAAGCCTTGTTCAGCTGCTCCACAGAAAACATCGGCGGATCATTCCAAGATTTCTCATGTCGTCGATCTGTTAGAGGCAATAACACGTCAGATAAACTAAACAGTATTACCTAGTACCATTAATTACCATTATCCATGGCAATGCAGCTCTGGAACGACGTTTTGGATCAAGCAAAAGTAGTGACAATATAGCGATTTATTGCGTTTGTTTTCTCTCGTCAACAACACTAAACTGATGTCATCGATGGGTTTCTGGTGGCAAGATTGCTCCTTCTTTTCAAGCCGACTTCTGAAACTTTACTGCTTCATGCTAATTTTTAAAATCTCAAAAACAAGAAAATTGCAAAATGATCACAATTCTTTTATTAAATGGCTATTAAATAAAAATATAAAATTCAATGAAAAAATACAATAAGTTATGACACGATTGGGGCAAATCATTGGCCACTGAATAGTCGACCACGACTCTGAAGAAGGAGAATTGATAATAAATATAAAGAGTACAGTATGTAACTTAAAAAATCCCAACTATTTGCAGAAGCTTTTACAACTAATGAATTTGGTAAAGCTTTCAAAGTTTCAAAGAGCATATTGTCACTGGCAGGAGGTGATTTGATAGGGAGTCATCCATCAATAAAAGAAAGAGTAAGTCAGGCCACTTGTGTTCGGTTTTTCCGTCTTCCGAGCCCTCTAGGCCAAGGTAAGGGCCATTCAAAGTGCCTTTGCACCTGATAAACTTCGTCGTTTTTGGCAGTGTATGTAGTGTTGTTGTACTTGATGTTTTCAAAGTATAAAAACACTGGCCACCACCATAGACGGGTAAAGTAATTTGATGGCGATTTGAGCTAATAAAGATAAAAGTTATAACAATGCGTTAAATTAAAATCGACGTTAAAAACCACAAAAAGTGACTTACAAAGGTTGATGTGCTATTGCACAGCGAGTGATAAATATAAAATGAGCGAGTCACAAAATAGTAGGCAACGATTATATCAATTAAATAGTGACCACGGGCGATTATAATGCAGATCACACTGATCACAGTCATGGAAAACTGCGATAGTTGAAAAACCTTCCAGAGAATTGTTCTTCTTCGTGGCATCAGATACTCTTGAAAAGTTAAATAAACTGTTCAAAGATAAATTGTTAGTTATTAATAGTTAAAAATGTGCATGTCAAGTTTGATGAACTCACCTAAAACTAAAATAACAGTGTGACCAGAAAAGATGTAGTCTCCACAGTAGGCGTGGTGACCGTTGATAGAGAGACCCATTCCAATGCTCATGTAGAAGACACGTGAGGCGATAATTTCAATAAACTCGAAAGAGGAAATATTTGCAGTTTCGGATGAGTTTTTGAGCTGTAAATTGAAGCACGCATTTGAGTATAAGGACTCTTGCTGAAATCTAAATATATAACACTTACCTGTGGTGAGCATTGATAATTTCGGCTAGCCAAAGGTAGTTGAGTTGACGCCATGCTGATGGCTCGAAAAAAGTATATCACACCCATAATTATGCAAATTCGTCTCAAAATTATTGACCTGTAACATAAAATTCATTAAAATCAGAACTCAATAAAAAAGATGTCAAATTACCGGTGCTTGTGAAAGAACAGCAAGATGAAGATGCCGACCATTTGAACAACAATAAAGTATTCAGCAACATCGAGAAACCTTCGGTTGTCTGGAAATAGATCAAAGCCAATATCAGGCAGGTGAGGCTCTTTCATAGGCACGCGTTCGTGAATGATAGCCAAAACTGTCAGGTTGAGGGTCATGTTGACAAACACAAAAAGGAGAGCCAAAAAATTGAACAAGTAAACATGTTCTGATTGTGTCCTGATTGAAGTCGGCTTATCGGCAATCAACAGAGAGCGATCATCATCTTCGAATGAGTTTAAGCTTTCATCCACCTCTATGTTCATTGACATGCTCGAGCTGGGCTGTATCACCTCAGGGTCAATCTCAAGGTGGATTGAATTGTTCATCATGGAGTTATCGTTTGACCTATCACTTGTGTAGTGTATTTCATGTGAAGGAGATGCTAGAAGTGGCTCAAACTCGGTTCGTTTAGCCATCTCATCATCACGCCGAATGCTTGGGTGGCCGACGATTAGAGTTGAACAACTTGATGTGTCAATCGATGCGGCTGATACTGATGTCGATGCAGCTGGTTGCAAGGTTCGTAAGCGCGTGGTAGAGGCGGTCGATATTTCGGTACACATATAGCGACGGAGGCTGTTTGAGAAATGCCTCTTCTCGGCAAATTAATGCTCGTTGATGGATGAGTGGTGATGTGTGGATGGTGGTGGAAGTGGTGGTGGTGTTGTTGGTGCAAGCGATGATGATTGTGATGATAAAACTGAGTAGTAAAATAAAACAGAGTACTCGTAGATAGAAATGTATGGTCGCCAGCATCCGTTATCTAATAGGCAGGCAATGGACGAAGGGCAAGCATTTGGCTGAGAAGAACAGCTGCGGTTCTGCTTCTCAAACCAAACACAACGGCTCTAGCAGAATGTACCACTGACGATGGAAGAGATGTTGGTGGCGATGATATTGATAATGTGATAGGGTGAATCATCGTCTTCCAGCGAGGATTGCTCAGTGGGTTATACTGCTATTGCCGTCTCGGCTGCTTCTCCTGAAGAGCAACATCGCGCTCGCGTCAAGCACAGATCACAGATCACAAACTCTGATGCGAAGTAGGATTCCACCAGAGCAAGAGCAGCCAAATACTTCGCCGAAGAGTCTTTGAGAGTGCAATCAGTGAGACTCAGCAGCAGTATGCACAAGTATGCAAGTACACAGGATTGCTCAACAACACGCCGAACTGACATGTGCCCGAAAATGTTTGAGTTCAGTCTCAAGAGAA
>JAALOO010000138.1_pt1 | contig 61920 bp, 56 predicted proteins | sample 7257641 | NCBI WGS metagenome assembly JAALOO01 (sample SAMN14085613, study PRJNA598686) | mite metagenome | biome: ENVO:01001000; feature: ENVO:01001002; material: ENVO:01001226; isolation source: single female mite from University of Michigan culture on fish food culture... ...
GAACCTAGACTGAATGAACCAAAATCACTTGTACTACCCTTATACTATCGGACAAAATATTTTAATTACGCTTCTTCGTATTGGCGCAAAGTTAGCTAAATGTTTTAGAAAACAAAATACTTTTTAAAGAGGTAAAATGATACAGTAGAGGGAGTTAATTGGAACAAAAAAAGAGAGCAAAACTGCTCTCTTTTTTTGTTGTCCGACTAGGATTCGAACCTAGACTGAATGAACCAAAATCACTTGTACTACCCTTATACTATCGGACAATCATTTGTCTTTAAAAAACGATTGTTTTGTTTTGACGATGCAAATATACGGCTGATTTTAGTTTTTCCAAAACTTTTTTACTGTTCTTGTGTATCGTAGCTGATTTTCAGTGGGATATTTTTTGTCTGTAAATTAACAATCTTGCTATTATGTCCATCGAAAGGGGAAGCATTTGCAAAAACTTTGGTTAAAAGTTGTAAATAATATTTAATAGTCGATTTGTATTCCTTATTTTCGAGCCGTAATATAGGAATACCTTTATCAAATTATAATGAGATACAATAAGATTAACAACCTTTTGGGATGGATCTGTGCGGCAATTGCCACGATTGTTTATGTGGCGACTATTGAGCGTACGGTTAGCTGGTGGGATTGTGGGGAGTTTATAGCCTCTGCATTTAAGATGCAAATTGTACATCAACCCGGAGCGCCACTTTTTTTAATGGTGGAAAACGTGTTCTCAAACTTAGCAATGGGCGATGGTAGTCGTATTGCTTTTTGGATGAATATCGGATCCGCAGTTTGTAGTGGATTAACAATCCTTTTTCTATTCTGGACCATCACAGCGCTTGCCCGGAAAATTTTTGCTGGCGTATCTTCTTCAACAGAGCTTAGTCCAAATCAGCTGTTTATTGTTATGGCATCGGGAGTCGTAGGAGCGTTAAGTTATGCTTTTACCGATACATTCTGGTTTTCGGCTGTCGAAGCAGAAGTTTATGCGATGTCTTCGCTGTGTACCGCAGTGGTCTTCTGGGCGATCTTGAAATGGGAAGTCGCCGCAGATGAGCCCCGTGCAGATAAATGGCTCATATTGATTGCTTATATTATGGGATTGTCTATTGGGGTTCACCTTTTGAATTTACTGGTCATCCCGGCTATTGCTTTAGTCATTTATTTTCGTAAAACGAAACAGGCTACCAACGCAGGTATTGTGCGCTCCCTTGCTTTAGGGGTGGTTGTACTGGGTTTCATCCTATGGGGGATTATCCAATATACCGTAAAATTTGCAGCCTACTTTGACCTGTTTTTCGTTAATACTTTAGGAATGGGATTCGGGTATGGTGTTGCTTTTTTTGCGATTCTGCTTATCGGAGGGTTGACATACGGAATCTACTATTCCATAAAAAAATCTAAACCGCTTTTAAATATTGCGTTGATATCAACTTGTTTTATAATTTTAGGGTATAGCTCTTTTGCGATGATTATGATTCGTGCGAAGGCTGACCCGACACTGAATAACAGTGATCCCGATAATGCATTTACCTTTCTAAGTTACCTGAACAGGGAGCAGTACGGCGATGAACCTTTATTTAAAGGGCGTTTTTTCGATTCTAAAGTTACAGGAGTTGAAGATGGCAAAAAAGTATATCGGAAGGATGGAGATAAATATGTGGTTGCAAAACGTAATCCTACCTATACCTATGATAAGGAAACTTTATTTCCTCGTGTATACAGTGAAAAAAATGGCCATCCAGACTTTTATAGGGAATTCTTAGGTTTGGGGCCTAACGATGCGCCGACTTTTGCCGATAATATCAAATTCTTTTTTGGCTATCAAATCGGGCATATGTATGGTCGCTATTTTTTATGGAATTTCGCAGGACGGCAAAACGATCAACAAGGACAGGGCTCCTATACGGAGGGAAATTGGATTTCAGGTGTTAAACCTATAGATAATTTATTAGTAGGTGGTCAGAGTGCGCTCCCAAGTTCAGCTAAAGAAGATCCGTCTCGCAATACCTACTTTTTCTTGCCATTGATAATTGGCTTAATTGGTGCGTTTTGGCATTTCGGCAAAAGGCAACGTGATGCCGGGGTCGTAGGCTTATTGTTTTTCTTTACAGGTATTGCAATCGTACTTTATTTGAACCAAACACCGCTGCAGCCTCGAGAGCGGGATTATGCGTATGCCGGATCGTTCTATGCTTTCAGTATTTGGATAGGTCTTGGTGTACTGGGGATTGCAGATTTCTTAAAGAAGAAGACAAATATAAAAGTTGCTGGCTATGTTGCAACAGCAGTTGGCGTACTTGCAGGACCTGTTATTCTGATTGCCCAAAACTATGATGATCATAATCGGTCCGAAAAATCACTGGCTCGCGATATGGCAAGGAACTATCTGGAATCTTGTGCGCCAAACGCTATATTATTCAGCTACGGCGATAATGATACCTATCCTTTATGGTATGTGCAAGAAGTAGAAGGATTCCGAACAGATGTAAGGGTGGTCAATCTAAGTTTATTGAGTGCAGATTGGTACATGAAGCAGATGATGACCAAGGTCAACGATGCGGATGCTTTACCAATTAATATTGACCCTGAGTTAGTAAAAGATGGTGTTCGTGATGTTATTTACTATCAGGATTATAATATCCCAGGATATGTGCCTGTGCAAGATTTAATGAAAGTTATGCTTTCGGATAATCCCCAAAATAAAGCACAGTTGCAGAGCGGTGAGTTTGTGAATTTGTTGCCGACTAAGAAGATGGAGTTAGCCGTTGACAAACAAGCTGTCTTAGCAAATAAGGTTGTGCCTAAAGAATGGGAGTCGGCGGTTACAGATACGATGCGTTGGACTTATAGCCAAAACTATGTAAGTCGTGCTGAATTATCGATGTTATCAATCCTCGCAAATAATAACTGGAAACGTCCTGTTTATTTTACAATAACAACACCAGAGAGTAATTATATGGGGTTAGATCGTTTCTTGGTCAGTGAAGGTTTTGCTTATCGATTGATGCCAATAGATATGGGACTGAAAGAAGGAGACCCGAGCTCGATCATTAATGTTGATCAAACGTACGAAAATGTAGTGAATAAATTCACGTGGGGCAATATGGCAAATGCTTCTTACATTGATCCAGATTCCTACCGTTATATCAGCATGTATGTAGGTTCGATATACGGACAAACAGGACAGCAGTTATTGGCAGCGGGTGAAACGGATAAAGCGAAGAAGCTGGTGCTCGATGCTTATCAAGATATGCCGAAGAAAGCTTATTTAATGTCTGACGTGATGAGTTATGTTCCGTTGCTTGAGGTCATGTATAAAGTTGGTGAATCTGCGAAAGCTGGTGAGATCGCTAGGCGTAACCTTCAGTTTGTTAAAGAGAACATGGCGTATTATGAGGCTGTTGCTGATACAAAATCAAATCTTGAATTTAGAAATATGCGATATGGTTTAGCATCCATACAACGCTATAAGCAACTACTCGATCAGGTAGGTTCTCCTGAGGATAAGAAATTATCCGATGAGCTCTATCAGAAATACATCCAATATTTTCAAGAGGCAGGCGAATAAGATAATAGAAATGGCTATCGCGAGGTAGCCATTTTCTTTTCCTTTTTAATCGGGGAGACATGCTGATATTTACGAAAAATACCGTAAGTTTGCCCAAACAACCCCATAATGAAACAATCGATTTTATTAGAAGGAGCCAAATTTCAGATTACAATCAAACGCCTATGTCAGCAACTGATTGAAAATCATGATGATTTTTCCAATGCCGTATTAATCGGAATTCAACCCCGCGGTACATATTTAGCAAAACGTATTCAAAAAGAAATTGTAGCCATGACCGGAAAGGACATTGCCCTGGGCGTTTTGGATATAACTTTCTACCGTGATGACTTTCGAATGAAAGGTTCTAATCCACTTGCAGCAAACAGTACACAAATTGATTTTATTGTGGATGGGAAAGATGTCATCCTTATCGATGATGTCCTTTGGACTGGGCGTACGATTCGTTCGGCGATGGATGCCATGCAATCATTTGGCAGATGTGAAAAAATGGAACTGTTGGTTTTGGTTGACCGTCGTTTTTCAAGACAGATACCTATTCAACCAGACTATATTGGTATGCAGGTCGATTCTATTGATTCGCAGAAGGTTATCGTAAGCTGGCAAGAGATCGACAATAAAGATAGCATCGTGCTAATAACAGAGAAGAAATAGAAGCTCTAGAAAAACCTACATAAAATGTCCACAACAACCGAGCAACTAAGTACACGACACCTATTAGGTATAAAAGATTTAAATGAGAATGATATTCAGTTAATTCTGGATACAGCGGCAAATTTCAAAGAAGTGCTCAGTCGTCCGATAAAGAAAGTCCCTTCTTTACGTGATATAACTATAGCAAACGTATTTTTTGAAAATTCTACCCGCACAAGATTATCGTTTGAGCTAGCAGAAAAACGCCTTTCGGCAGATATCATTAATTTTGCAGCTTCATCATCTTCTGTAAGCAAAGGGGAAACCTTAATCGATACGGTTAATAATATTTTAGCAATGAAAGTGGACATGATTGTGATGCGGCACCCGTATGCAGGAGCTGGCGTTTTTTTAAGCAAGCATGTCAAAGCACAAATTGTTAACGCAGGGGACGGGGCACATGAACATCCCACCCAAGCACTGTTGGACTCTTTCTCGATTCGGGAACGCTTTGGAGATGTAGCAGGACGAAAGGTGGCGATTATTGGAGATGTTTTACATTCCCGTGTTGCCTTATCGAATATTCTCTGTCTTCAGAAATTGGGTGCCGAAGTTATGGTGTGTGGTCCAACAACATTAATTCCGAAATATATTACTTCATTAGGCGTTCGGGTGGAGCATGATCTAAGAAAAGCCCTAAATTGGTGTGACGTAGCAAATATGCTACGTATCCAATTGGAAAGACAAGATATAGCATATTTTCCTTCTCTTAGGGAATATACGATGCTTTACGGAGTAGATAAGAAGATGTTAGATAGCTTGGATAAAGAAATAACAATTATGCACCCAGGTCCGATAAATAGAGGTGTAGAAATTACCACTGATGTGGCAGATAGCAAACATTCAATTATTTTAGATCAGGTAGAAAACGGGGTTGCAGTGCGTATGGCGGTGTTGTATTTGTTAGCCGGACATAGGGGTTGATCAGCGATTCTTAAGGAAAAAAATAATAATGCCTGACTTTTAAAAAGTTAGGCACTTTTTTTGGTAAAATGTTCGTTATAATAGTCAGTTACCAACAGATGTTAAGAACTTTTGAGGAAAACGTAAAGCATTAGTTATAATTTAGTATCCTGAAGCTATGTGCTTTTGTGGGGCAAACTTCATTTTTTAACACGATAATTTAGTTGTTGAATAATCATCAGTATGAATAAAAAAATTTATGGTGTAGGTGTGGCGTTGAGTTTTATGGCGTCGACGTCGTTTGCACAGCAAACGGCATGGCAGCAAATAAATAACGCATACAAATCAGGTATGGAGTTATTTGAGCGAGGGAAATATAGCTCTGCAGCCAAACAATTTGACAGGGTAGAAGAGATGCGCACGAAGTCTACTCTTCAGTTGGATGAAACGGAGGAGCTTACCCTAGTCAAAGAAAACGTCCGTTTTTATCAAGCTATTTGCGCCCTTGAGTTAGGTGACTCAGACGCGGAAACACGTTTCTTAAAATATATCAAGGATTATCCAGCAAGTGCAAACTCTAAAGCAGCCTATTTTCAAATAGGAAAATCTTATTATGCAAAACAGGAGTATGCAAAAGCGATTGAATGGTTTCAAAAAATTGATAGTAAAAATTTAGCCGGCGCAGAGAATTCGGAGTACCGTTTTAAATTAGGGTATTCTCAGTTTATGACAGGCGATTACAAATCCGCGAAACCTCTTTTCGAACGTTTAAAAGACGATAACGGACAGTACCAAGAAGCTTCGATATATTACTATGCCTATTTATGCTATCTGGATGCGGAGTATAAAACTGCTTTGAACGAGTTTGAGCGGTTAAATGGATCTAAGGCCTATGAGAATAGTTATCCCTATTATATTACCGCATTGTATTTTCTTGACAAGCGATATGACGAGGTATTGGCGTACGCCTTACCAATTTTAGATCGTACCAAGCAAGAGAATGAAACGGAAATTTTCCGTATCGTTGCGGCTACTTATTTTATAAAGGGAGACTTACAGAAATCAAAAAATTATTACGATAAATTCCAAGCACAGGACCAAGGTAAGACGCAAAATAATCAAGATAGCTACCAAATAGGGTATATTGCATATAAGTTAAAAGACTATCCGAAAGCCATTCAGGAATTAGAAAAATTGACCGAGCCGGATGCATATTATCAAAGTGCCATGATCACTTTGGGGGATGCCTTTTTAAAGGAAGGTAATAAGCAAAGTGCACGGAATGCCTTCTTTAGGGCCTCGAAATTAGATTTCGACCCGCAGTTAAAAGAGGAAGGTTTATTTAATTATGCGAAACTGTCTTACGAACTGGAGTTCCATCAAGTTGCCCTTGAATCTGTCCAGGAATACTTGACAACATATCCGAACTCGACGCGGCAAGAAGAGGCAAAGACCTTATTGGCCGAGGTGTTATTAAGCACCAAGAATTATCGTGCAGCAGTAGATATCCTCGAAGGAATTAAGAAACGCGGTCCAGAAGCGAACGCTGCCTATCAAAAGGTTACCTACTACCGCGGTCTAGAATTTTATAATGAAAGAGCTTTTGAGAACGCAATTTCGATGTTTTTGCGTTCAGAAGCTAACCGCCACGATGAGGAAATTTATGCCCTTTCACTATATTGGAAAGCTGAAGCTATGTATGAAGTTCGTAAATATGGCGAGGCTGTTACGAACTTCAATAAATTCATGCAATTACCAGCAGCGAGAAAAACAGACGTATACAGCTATGCGAATTATGCGTTAGCTTATGCTGCTTTTCGTTATGACCGTTATACAACGGCCGCGAATTATTTTGAACGTTTTCTTGCTACAGGTGGTAAAGAAGGTATCGAAGTTAACACCCGCAATGATGCTGTCGCCCGACTTGCGGATTCATATTTTGGTATGAAAAATTACGGTCGTGCATTAACCTACTACAACAGCCTAATAAGTTCTAAAGCACCAAGCCAGGATTATGCCTTATTTCAACGGGGGATTATCCAAGGATTACAAGGAGATAATAATGGTAAAATCTCCATATTAAATTCAGTCGTAGAGCAGTTTCCTAAATCGAACTATGCTGACGATGTCGCCTTTGAAGTACCTTATACCTATTTCTTAATGGGGGATTACGACCGTGCAATTTCCGGTCTCCAATCGATGGTTGAAGCGTATCCACGTAGTAGTTACGTTCCACGTGCTTTGGTAACAATCGGACTTGTTCAATATAATAAAGATGATAATGATGCTGCGCTGAAAACCTTTCAACGCGTTGTTGATCAATATGCGACAACAGACGAGGCAAGACAATCTATGCGCTCTATTGAAAATATTTATTTAGATAAAGGAGATGCTACTGGTTACATCCGATATGCTACAAGTACTAATATTGGAGATCTCACCACTGCCGAACAGGACGGGCATACCTTTAGCGTTGCAAAAACATTATTTGATAGAGCAAATTATCAAGGAGCAGTGGAAGCTGTGAATGCGTATTTTGATAAGTTTCCAAAACCGATCCAAGAAAAACATGCTCGTTTCATTCGTGGAGAAAGTTATGCGCAGCTTGGCAAAGATGATGAGGCCTTACATGATTTTAATATTATCATGAACGACTGGACAAGTGCATATACCGAACAAACTTTGATTAGTGTCGCACGATTACACTTGAAGAAGAAAGCGTATAATGAGGCCGTTCAGGTATTACGGAAATTAGAGTTAACCTCTGAATATAAAGCGAATTACGGTTTTGCAATTAACAATCTGTTAGTAAGTTTCTATAATATTGGTGACCATGTAGAAACGCAGACGTACGCGAAACTTGTGAAGGAGTATGAGAAATCTTCTGAAGAAGATATTGCACTCGCGCATCTTTATTCTGGAAAAGCGTATCAAGCAACCAAGCAGGATACCGAAGCTGCAAAAGAATTTAATTTGGCAGCACTAAAAAGCAACACAATAACCGGCGCAGAGGCTCGTTATCGAGTGGGTGAACTTCAATTGAATAGTAAACAGTATGATAAGGCAATTGAGTCCGCCATGGATATTTCCGACACTTTTGCTTCGTATGACTATTGGGTTGCCAAAGGTTTTATCATGATGGCTGATGCATACCTAGGTAAAGGTGACAAGTTCCAAGCGAAATCTACACTGGAGAGTGTGATTGATAATTATGAAAACCAAGAGGATGACGTGCTTAAGGAAGCGAAATCTCGTTTGGAAAAATTGAAATAATAAGAATTAGGATAGAATGATGAGATTGCATAAAACAGTTTTTAAAAGTTACGCAATAGTAGCGTTGTTTATGGGGTTAGGAGTTGAGGCCTTTGCGCAACAAACAGATCCAGAGCCCGATAAACCTGTAACTATCGATTCTTTTGATGTCGTTCGTGATTATAGACCTCTTCTGGCGGATGCGGTTAAGATACGTCGGAGCCCGGACATGACTAATAAGCGTAGCTATATGCCGAAACTTTCTTACGGTAACATAACAGACAAAAAGCTTAATATTAATACGGGGTTGAAGGAACTTAACGTGCAAGAGACACCGTTTACGACAATCGATGATCCGACTAGCAATTACGTAAAATTCGGTTTAGGTAATTTTAATACGATACTTGGCGAAGGGTATTTTGCATACGATGCTTATGAAGATCTACGTGTTGGTGGTTTTGTAAAACATTTGAGTCAAAAAGGAAGTTTAGAATCGCAAAAGTTTTCTAAACAAGAAGTTGGTGTTTTCGGACGTCGTATTTTACCGCAGTTTACTGTTGATGGGGTGATCGGATATAACCGTTATGCTACGAATTTTTATGGGATACCTTATGCTGATGACGGGGAGACCCTTCTCAATCCAACGAAGGAGAAGCAGGCATTTAATGATATTTATTTTACGGGCGAATTAACCAGCAACTATGATCCTGAAAACGAAAATGCAACAAGTTACTCTGCAAAGGTAGATGCTTATTCTTTTGGGGATAAATATGATGCTAAAGAAACTTCTGTCGCATTGTCTGCTTATCTCAATAAAAGGGTACGTGCTTTTAATATCGGAGCAAATGTTGCTGTAGATATTAATAACGTTCAGGGAACTAATACCCTGGGTAGTAATAAAACTAAAAATTCGTTTGCTACTTTGAATCCTTACATTCGATTCAAGGGGGATAATTATGCGGTAACATTGGGTGCTAATTTTGTTCCGGAATTTGGTGACAGTTCGAGTTTTAATATTTTTCCATCAGCCGAGGTTGACTTTGCACTGGCGCCCGAGTATTTTCATATTTTCGGGGGTGTAAATGGTGGTATTAACAAAGCATCATACCGTGATTTTGCTAGAGAAAATCCTTTTTTAGGACCGAATTTAGCAATACAAAATACCATTGAAAGATTGAACTTTTATGGTGGTATTAAAGGAAATGCTGGTGCAACTTTTGGATATAAGGTCAAGGCAATCTATCGTCAGCTAGAGGGAATGCCGCTGTATGTGAACAATGCTGAAACACCATTCCGCTTTGATTTGGTATATGATGGTGATGGCGATAAAGCAGTAAAACATTTTGGTATCGAAGGCGAGATTAATGTAAGATTATCTGAGATTGTTAATTTGGGTGGACGTTTGAATATTGATCAATACACCATGGCTCAGCAGGAAGAGGCATGGCATATACCAAAACTGCGTCTAGCGGCTAATGCAAGATTCAATATTTCTGAAAAATTGTATATTGATGCCGAGGCATTGTTTCACGGGGTGACTTATGCGAAGGATTGGGACGATTATGATCCGCAAAATGCGATGGGTAACCCACCGACATTTGCGAGAGCCGAAATCCCGTCTTTTGTAGATGTGAGTGCAGGTGCGGAATATAAAGCTACAAAGCAGCTGGGTTTATTTGTCAAAGCAAATAATTTATTTAATAACGAATACCAAACCTATTTGTATTATCCTAAATTAGGATTTAATATTATAGGTGGTTTAAATTTTTCATTTTAAGCGCAGAAGATTTTAACTTTGCAGTTAATTAAAGAATTGGGATGAACTTAGGGAAGAGCGTTTATAATTTATTAAAAAGACAATCTGAAGTCTACGTGATTGGGTTAGGTACCTTTAAAAGGAACCATACGCCATCTACGTTTGATGAAAAGAGAAACGTTTATCTTCCTCCGATTGATTATATTGATTTCGAAAGTAATAGCGAAACAGGGTATGATTTTATCAGTTACATCCAACAATTGGATGAAATCGAACGGTCCCATGCGAAAAATCAAGTTGAGCAAACCGTAGGTGATCTTTTAGAAAAAGTAAGGGATCAAGGACAAGTGAAGCTTGATGATTTAGGATACTTAGTTAGCTACGGAGAGGGTTATGTATTTAAGGCGCTAGATCTTTCTGGATTCAACTATGAACCCGTAGAGGCTTTGGACGACTTTATAGCTCAAGAGCCCGAAACTGGCAACAAGGTGGTAGAAATACCTGCGCAGGGTGCGACGGCTGACTTGGATGTAGAAGCTATGGATGAACAAGATTCCATCGAGGTCTCCTCAGAAAATGAAGTTTTGTACGATGAAAAGCCAAAAAATAATACGATATGGTACGTTGTGATTGCTATCGTTGCATTGGGTATTTTGGCAGTACTATACTTCAGAAATATGGGGAACACGGGTATGACTCCGGGAACCGATACCTCGACAAAAGAAGTAGAACAATCAAAAAGTGTCGCTGTGGGGGATTCTATTGCGGTAGTTGCGCCTACAGATAGCTTGCAGCAGAAAGACAGTTCAGAGACGCATGCTAGGGAAGTTTTGATTCCAGCTAATCATACCTGGCAGATCGTTATTGGCTCACACAGAACACTAGCGCAAGCTTATGAGCAGGCAGAATCATATAACAAGGCAGGATATCCCAAAGTTCGTGTCGTGCCAAGTAATTTGGCTAAAAATAGGAAAAAGGTAATTTGGGATTCCTACGAAACGAAAGCAGAAATTGATTCGGCATTATCCTATGTGCAAAAGCATATAATTAAGGATGCCTGGCCAGATAAAATTGTTAGATAATAAAATTTAAAAAATACGAAATACGACTATGGCATTTATGCAAGAAAATTTAACGGTGGATTCATTGAATGCGGTTCAGCAGCAGGTGGTTGATTTAGCACCAGCGCAAGACAATTTAAGCTTAATCGAAATGTTGATGCGAGGCGGTTGGATCATGATTCCGATCATTTTCCTTTTGTTTTTAGGTTTGGTAATCTTTTTTGAACGTTATCTTACCATTCGTAAGGCATCAAAATCAGATTCAGGCTTATTATCTCAGATAAAAAGCAACGTGATGTCAGGTCGATTGGATGCGGCTATCGCTGTTTGTCGTTCAAATAACTCCGCTTTGTCGCGTATGCTTCAAAAAGGACTTGCTCGTGTTGGCCGTCCTATTAAAGATATTGAAGGGGCGATTGAGAACGCTGGCAAATTGGAAGTATCAAAGTTAGAAAAGAATATAAATATCTTGGGTATTGTTGCGGGTATCGCACCAATGCTTGGTTTCGTAGGAACGATTTTTGGAGTAATTCAGATTTTCCGGGAAGTGGAAATTGCTGGAGGTATCGATATAGGGACGGTATCGGGAGGTTTATATGTAAAAATGATTGCCTCAGCGAGCGGGTTGACCGTTGGTATCTTGGCGTATATTGGTTACCATATTCTCAATATGATGGTGGAACGCTTAATCTTACGTATGGAAACTGATGCGGTTGAGTTTATCGACTTATTAGATGAGCCAGGAATTTAATAGTGAACTTTTAGGACTACAATTCAATGAATTTAAGAAATAGACGACATAAGCCAAGCGCAGAGGTTCACACCTCTGCACTTAACGACATTATGTTCTTCCTAATGTTGTTTTTCCTGTTAGCCTCCGCTGTAGCTAACCCGCAAGTAGTGAAGCTATTGTTGCCAAAGTCAAGTGCTGGAGAGCAGTCTGTCGCCAAGAAGACGATAACTGTTTCCATAACTGCTGATCTAATGTATCATTTTGACAAGCAGGTTGTTAGTTTAGAGCAAATGGAGCCATTGATACAATCGCAGATTGTAAATGGTGAAGAACTTACTATCATGCTATACGCCGACAGCACGGTGCCTATTCAGAATGTTATTTCCGTTATGGATGTTGCAAACAGAAATAAGGTGAAGTTGGTGTTGGCTACGGAGCCGGCAAAAGAGTAATTTAATTTCTAATGAGCCAACTAGAAAGCAGTTGTCTAAATTGGAGGTAAAAAATATATTATGAGCATGTATTATCAGTCGCGAGAGGAAAACAATATGCCCAAAGCATTGGGGCTGTCAACCGCGGTAATGGCGGCGCTCGTGCTAATAGGATTTTTAGTGGTATTTAACAGTGACATTCCGCAATACGGTATGGGCGGAATTATTGTGAACTATGGTACCGCTGATGAAGGAATGGGTGATGATTATATGAGTGTGGATGAACCTTCGATGGATGAACAGGCAAACAATGTGAAGCCAGATAAAATTGATCCTGAGTCGACGCCCACACCTACCCCAGCACAGCAAGTAGCGGATAAGGTTGTAGCGACGCAAGATGTGGAAGAAGCTCCTGCAGTGCCAAAAAAGGAAAAGCCGGTAGAGGCGAATGCACCTGTTGCAACAGCGGAGAAAAAAGATGCTAAGCCTGCAGTAAATCCAAATGCACTTTACAAAGGAAAGAAAAATAATGCTTCAGGAACAGGGGACGGGACAGGATCTACGGCCGGAAATCAAGGTAGTAATCTTGGGGATCCACTAGCAAGTAATTATGGTGAAGGGGGATCTGGCGACGGCAACATGATGCTTTCTATAGCAAACAGACGGTTCCAAGTTCCGCCGAAAATTGATGATGACGGACAGCAAGCTGGTCGCGTGGCTGTAGAGTTCAAAGTAAATAAGAGTGGTGTTATTACCTATGCTCGCGCAGGGGTTAAAGGGACGACGATTTCAAGCCGCACACTGATGGAAAAATGTGAACGTGCTGTTATGGGGGCACGCTTAAATGAACTACCGAATGCACCAAACTCTCAAACAGGAGTAATCGTTTTTAATTTTAAATTACGCTAAGTTTAACCTTAGACATTATAATATTTAGGAGACGGTGTTTCAGCGTTCTATTGACGTAGGAACACCGTTTTTGCGTCCAAATAGTAATAATTTTCGTTATGAAAACTTTTGAGGAAATCATCAGCTATCTATATACTCGGCTGCCGATGTTTACGCGCGATGGTGCTAGTGCATTTAAAAAAGATATTGGAAACATATCCCTCTTTTGCCAAGCGCTTAATAACCCGCAAGATCGTTTTAAATCTATTCACATTGCAGGCACCAATGGAAAAGGATCGACCTCACACAGTTTAGCATCGATATTATCTTGCGCCGGATATAAAACTGGGTTGTATACATCCCCACATCTGGTGGACTTTAGAGAGCGCGTGCGTATTGATGGGCAGATGATTTCCAAGGAGGCAGTGATTGATTTCGTAAACCAGAATTTACAGTTGATCGAGTCGATAGAGCCCTCTTTCTTTGAAGTGACTGTAGCGCTAGCTTTTGATTATTTCGCAAAACAGAAAGTTGATTTTGCGTTGATTGAGGTTGGCCTTGGGGGAAGGTTAGACAGCACAAATATTATCACACCGGAGCTTTGCGTGATAACGAATATCGGTATGGACCATATGAATATGTTAGGAAATACTTTAGCAGAGATTGCATATGAGAAAGCAGGTATTATTAAGCCAGGAGTTCCTGTAGTGGTTTCTGAAAGAGATGATCGGGTTGCGCCGGTGTTTGAAAAAAGAGCGAAAGAGACGGCTTCTTCACTGCGTTTTGCGGCAGATGAACTGCATGTGCATACCTTTAAACGTACAGTTAACGGGTTATCAGTGGAGCTTGACGATAATAAGGGGGCTCGTACGCGCTGGGACCTACAGCTTGGGGGACTATATCAGCAGAAGAATCTGATTGGCGTGCTTACAGCGGTAGATGAATTACGAAAGCAAGGATTAACAATATCAGAGGATGATGTCAGGGAGGGATTAGCTCAAGTTGTTCAGAATACTGGCATACAGGGCCGTTGGCAGCAAATTGGCGAGAGTCCACTAATTATATGTGATACGGGACATAATGAAGACGGGATTCGTGAAGTAGTAGAAAATATAAAATCAACATCATACGATGCGTTACATTTTGTAATTGGCGCCATGCGCGATAAAGATTTGAGTCATATGCTTCCGCAGTTACCTAAGGATGCAGTTTATTATTTTTGTAGCCCCCAAATGCCTAGAGCCTTGCCAGCAGAGGAATTAATGGAGCAAGCTGCCAAATATAGTTTGCTAGGTAATTTTTATAGTTCGGTGAGTGAAGCATTCCAGGAGGCTAAAGCGCATGCACAGACGCAAGATATGGTGTTTATTGGTGGTAGTAATTTTGTCGTGGCAGAAGTATTGGCGTAGCAATTTATATTATTCCTACGCCCTTATGAATACCTCAATTTCAGTGATCAATAGTGTTTACTTGGCTAAATAACCGCCATCAATTGGATAATAGCCACCAGTCGCAAATGAAGATTTATCAGATGCTAGCCATAAGGCTAGTTCAGCGACTTCTTGTGGTGTTCCAAGACGCTGGAGTGCATGCTGACCGGCTAATTGTTCCTGCGCCTGCTCGTCTAGCTCGTTGTCAATTAGTGGCGTTGTAATAAACCCTGGACCGATAGCGTTCACGCGTACATTCCGTTCACCATATTCCCATGCCGCTGATTTTGTCAATCCCACTACACCATGTTTAGCGGCCACATATGCCGAAGAATTTGCGAAACCGACTTGGCCGAGGATTGATGCCATATTAATTATTGTTCCCCCGACCTTCTCAATCTCAGGTAACTGAAAATGCATACCGTAGAATACACCATTCAAATTGATATCGATTACTTTGTTCCATGACTCAATAGGATAGTCTGCTACGGTATCGGAAGGTCCGCCAACCCCCGCGTTGTTGACCGCAATGTGCAAAGCACCAAAATTTTCGATGGCAGCACCAACTATTTTTTTATTGTCTTCTGGGGAAGAGGCATCCGCTTTAATGAATACGACATTGCCGACAGGATTATCTTCTAGAACCGCGCGACCTAATTCAACGTCGATGTCCGCAACGACAACCTTGGCACCTTCTTGCAAGAAGATCTCTACGATTGCTTTCCCTATTCCTGATGCGCCACCAGTGACGATCGCTACTTTATTTTCTAATACGCTCATAATAAATCCTTTTTAACAAATTACGAAAAAGAAAACAGCAAATATCTAATGCAATCACTAGGGGGTGGGCAATGTGATGATGAGCTTACAAATCATCACCTCCGTGACACTAATTTGATATTTAGCTATTTTTCAATTTTGCGAAATGTGAGATTTATACGCGGCTGAAGTACTTTTGTGGTGGGTGGGAGGCGGTGTAACCAATGGTCCTGCGTCGTTCCTTTCATAAGCAAAAGGCTACCATGTTCCAGCATGAGGTACAGAGTCTCTTTTGTATCTTTATGCTTAAAACCAAATTTTCTTTCCGATCCTAAAGTTACAGATGCGATGACACCATGCTTCTTTAAGTCTTTCTCTCCATCACTATGCCAAGCCATACCTTCAGAGCCGTTATGATAAAGATTACACAAACAGGAGTTATATACTTCATTGGAGATGTCCTCGACCACAGTTTTAATTTGAAGTAGGGCAGGGTGCCAGCTTAATGCAGTTTTTTGTATTCCTGAATAGGTATATTGATAAGGGAAATCTCCATACCAAGCAACTTTTCGCTTGGTGAAGATATGTTTACCAAAGATGATTGCTTCATCAGCTTTCCAATCTAACTGCGTGAGGAGTGTTTGGTAATAGTTATCTGTAATCCGAGCGTCGAAAATGGGACCGTGATAAATGACTTCGCCATCATAGGGTAATAAATTTTTTTCGGTGCTGTGCGGTTCGTTAAATAGTGTCATCGGTTGTCTTGTTTAGTGCCATACTTTCCCACAATATTAAGGCGGATTTTCGTGTCAGCCCCCAGCGGTATCCACCTAGAAGGCCTGTGGACTGTATGACGCGATGACAGGGAATTAGAAAAGCAATAGGATTATTGCCGATTGCGGTCCCGACCGCTCGTGAAGCCTTTTCATTTTGAACCTGCAAAGCGATCTTTTGGTAAGTTGTTAACTTTCCCATCGGAATTTTGAGCAATGCCTCCCATACTTTCAATTGAAATGCTGTGCCTCGCAGGTGGAGCTTTATCGTTTTTAAATTATTCCAGTCCCCGGCGAAAAATTCTAAAACAGGTAGGTGAGAAGGATCCGTTTGCTCTTGAATGACGGCATTAGCAAAATTTTTGTGTAGCGTCGATAACGAGTCTTCTGTATTATCTTCAAAAGCCACCATACAGATCCCTTTATCTGTCGATGCAATTAGAGCATTACCGAATTGAGTGGGGTAGTATGCATAATTTATCAGTAGTCCTTTTCCTGCCAATTTATATTCAGCAGGGCTCATTCCTTCGATGTTTAAAAATAGATCATGTAGCCTGCTTGTACTTGATAGGCCCGTTTGATAGGTGGCTTCAAATAAACTTGTTTGCTGATCTTTTAAGAGTTTTTTTGCATGTTGCAGACTGGTATATTGAAGAAACTTCTTCGGACTTGTACCCGCCCAGTCTTGGAATATGCGTTGAAAATGCATTGGACTTACATGTACATGCCCCGCAATATCTTCGAGTGTGGGCTGTTGCTGAAAGTTTAGCTTTACATATTCTATGGCTGAGGCTATACGGTTATAGTTTAAGATATCTTGTTGCTTTTCCATATCCAAAGTTCCGATGTCTCATTGAATTAAAAAATCTGTTTCTTGCTAAAATGTAATTGACTAACGAGGTATTTTTTTGTCTTTAGGTCTGACTGGATTTCCTTGGGGATGTTCTATAACATCATGAACAATTCCCTTGCCATACTCATTACTGTAAATCTTTATCAATAAACCTATGGACGAAAGTATTAGGGGGCCGAAAATCAATCCTAACATGCCAAATAAATTTAACCCTAAGAGCACACCGAAAACGGTTATCATTGGCGGTACATTACCAATAGTTTTCAGAATGGTAAACCGCAGAACATTATCGATTCCCCCTACAAGTATTAAACAGTAGATAAACAGTCCTATTGCGTTACCCGTGTCGCCAGTTGCTAAGGTGATGATCGAAACAGGAATATAAATTGTCATTGTACCTAATATTGGTATAACAGAAGATATACCGGTCAGTAGCCCTAATAGGACAAAATTATCAATACCAAAGATCCAATATCCGATCATGGCGACCACGCCCTGGCAAAAACCTAAAATAGGAATGCCTAGCGCATTTGAACGAATCATTAAATTAACTTCATCCCAGATTTCGCGTTTGCTGTTTCTACTGAATGGAATTGATCTGTATAATGTAGTTTCCATTCTTTTAGAATGGATCTGCATGAAAAATAAAACGAAAAATGCAACGATAATATTCACCACGACTTCTGCCACCGAATTAATGATATTGGGTAAATATCGCGTAGAACGTTGCAGAAAATTTAGAAGCGCTGAATCTGACATGTCTATATCCTTTAAGAGAGGTTTGTCGCTCATGAACGATTTTAAGGCATTGAATTTGGCTATTATTTCTGTTTTATTTTCAAGGAAATCATTGATCTGAGGGACAAGATAATCAATCAGTGCCCACAAGGGTAAGATAATAAATACGATCGAAAGCAAAATGTATAAGATACTCGTGAGCATCTTGTTCCACCGGCGATCCTCGGTTAATTTGAGGTATGATTGCCGAAATAAGATATAAAGCGTAACGGCACCGAGAAATCCGGGAAGGTAGTAGATAAGGTTCTTAAAAACCAAAATGCTAATCAGGATAATGATAAGAATTAGCATTACCTGATTGATCGAATTATTGTTAATTTGTTTGTATTTCATCTGTCCGCACTAGTCATAGCAAAATAAGAAATTTGTCTCGGTTTTAAAACTAGTGAGATCGATTTTAATTATTAAAGTCGATTTTAAGTTTAACGTTACTGTACCGACGTCCTTGTATCCATCGAGGACCCTGCTGAATGATGGAAATAGCAATGCTGGATAATGAATCAGAACTCGTTTCCAGGATACGAATGTTTTCTGGCTGACCTTCCTTATTGATATCCATTGAGATGTTTACGGTTCCATTTCTGTGAGGATATTCTCGGGTAGCCTTTTTTATATACTCTCGATAGGAGTTCCAACCGACAATAGGTTCGGATCGCCTTGGCGCTGTTTCTTTAGTTACGGTGTATTCTTTTAGTGGTTCCGTTGCGGCAACGTTTTTATTTGCAGTTTCGTTCGCTCCTTGTTTTAACCGAGCTATGGAAGAGTTTACTTGGGCCCCGTGGTAGGGTGAATCCTGGCTAATAATACTGCCAGAGGAAACCGGTCGTTGATCACTTGTATAACCGTAGATATTATCCTCTAAGGTATCTAACATATGGGATTTTCTTGTGATCATACGTGCATTTGCAGCCAGTGCACTTTCCCTATTTGTGTGTATTTCAATGATAGGCGAATGATTGATTTCATCACCAAGGGTAGCAAGTCGTTGTGAGTCGCTCCCCGCTAGTTGGCTGACGCTGTCCGTGCGGATGCCGGGTACTGCGTCGTTGATTCTGATACGTGGTAATTCTTTAACTTCTTTTTTTGCCGTCGTTTGTTTTCTCGGTTTATGATTTTTTTCGGTCTCTGATGTTGTTGCTAAAGGTTTATCATCGGGCATTGGAGGAATCGTATTCTGTATCTTTGTCGGACGGACGCTGTCTTTCGTGGTTGTTCTGTTGCCTTTGGGCGCTTCAATATGGGCTAAGTAATTGTCTATAGCGGATTCCTGCTGGTTACCAAGAAAATAATATCCTACTCCACAAATCAATAAAATAGAGGCGGCAATAGCGCTTAGTTTTAAAAAGTTGATTCTTTTAATGGGAGTCGGAGAAACGCGTTCGTCGATTTGTTTAAGAATTTCGGGGAGATTAAAGTTGGAGTTCTTTGACTTTTCAGCTTCTACACCGAGAATTAGGTCCATAAGAATTTCATCCTCATGTGAGGCACGTTCCAGTGCATACATCTCCCTTGGGGAAAGTTCTCCGTTTACGTATTTACGAATATGGTCTATGTCAAATCGCTGATTTTCCATTTTTATCCATACATATTTTTAAATTTCTTTTTCCATTTTGGATAAAACTCTTTACTTCTTTAAGGTCAAATCCCGTTATTTCGGTTACCTCTTTATAGCATTTTTCTTGTAGAAAAAACAATTCCACGCTGACCTTTTGCTTTTCCGAGAGTCTGCTTATACAATCCTCCAATAGCGTTACCATTTCTTCTCGCTGTTGATATGTATCCTCTGGATGCATTATCGATGAAAATTCCACAAAATCAGAGGTGGGAATTTCGATATTATTTTTGGCAGACCGTAATGCCATTAAACAGTGGTTTTTACTGACTACGTATAACCATTTTGGGAAATTAACAATCTCTTGCCTATTTATTTTGGTGATCAGTAATTCGAAGATCTCCATGACAGCATCCTTACTACGTTCTTCATCTTTAAAATAACGCATACAAACATAATAGACCATTTCACTATGTTTAGCAAAAAGTTCACCAAGTACGTTCAGATCACCTTCTTTTTGAAAAATTTTTAAAAGCTGATTGTCATCTTTCTGCCGCCCAGAGGGGTCTGATAGCCTCATATATTATAGGAAATTACTGTTCTTACTTAAAAATGTCAGTTATATATCCTTTGGGATCTCTTTTATTTTTGACTGTATGATGTCGACCATGCGAGCAAAGCCCACATCAGTGGGATGGGTGCCATCTACAGTACCTTCCGTATCATGGCCTATCAAATCATTGGCTGGAATGTAATAGAGGTTTTTTTCGCCTGAACTAAGTAGCTTGTCATATTCTTTTTTGAAATTTCCATTTTGATCCACTAACCGCTTTTTCCACGTTAGGTTATAGTTTCCAATCTGTCTATTGATACTTTCAACCAGAAGTATCGGTGTATTTGGGTGTTTGTTACGCAGCTCTTTGACGAAGTTGAATGTTCGTTCCGCAACTTGTTCAGGGGAACTGTTAGGCACACAATCCATAATGATCAAATCAATATCTTCTATATCGTTGATCATCTGTGCAACAGAAAGTTCCATTTTTGCATTTCCGCTAACGCCAAGATTGATCACCTCAGCATCGAGCTTACGGCTTAATTGCGATGGATATGCAAGGCCTGGACGACTTGCTGAAGCCCCATGGACGATGCTGGACCCATAAATTACTATTTTCTTTTTATATTCTTGATCGGTAGGGATAAATGAAGCCTGTTGATCCAGGTTCAGTTCGAACGATGTTAGTTCTTTATAGAGGGGAAAATACAAAAGAAATTCTTTTTCACTTGCATCCATATCTTCTACAATCGAAAATTTGCTTGATGCATTGATAAGGTCGGGCCGGGCAACTCCGGCAAAGTGCCAGCCATCCTTTTCTTTGACGTATAGATCAAAACCCCTTGACATTATCGGCGTGGAGTTATTTCCCAGTTTTGCATCTTTAGTTGTCCAATGTATGGACAGATTTTTTGTATTACTTTTAAAAGAGGTATACATGCCTGGTGAGTTGGTTAGCAATTTCTTCACCGCCTTAGGCAAGTTATTATATTTTGCCGTGTCTACACGATGAAATTGTGGACTATTAGCAAATGCTCTCCCTTGAATTGTTAGCTGCTGGGAGGGAATGATTTGTTGAGCAGTAAGTTTAGAAATAGAACAGGACAGAAGAAAGATTAGTATGTTATAAATCGTTAGTCTTTTCATTTTGAGAATTTTCGGTGCTCAAATTTAATAAAACTATTGTAAATGTAATGATAACCGGGAAGGAAACGATCCCGAGGTGGAATAAGATAAAAGCCTCATCCAATTAAGGAGAGGCTTTTATCTGGAAATAAAATTTCCGAATGCTGTATAATCAAATGCAGTTATGCACCTAATTGCACACGCTTGAAAGCGGTTACAGTTAATCCTTTAGATACTGAATCTAAGAATTGAGCGATGTTTTTAGACGAATCTTTAACAAACTCTTGGTTTAGTAAAGTAGTATCCTTGTAGAATTTATTTAATTTACCAAGTGCAATTTTTTCTGCCATTTCAGCAGGCTTGCCTTCTGCAATGATTTGTTCTTTTGCGATAGCAATCTCGCGATCAATTGTGTTTTGATCAATACCATCTTTATCGATAGCTACTGGGTTCATGGCCGCAATTTGCATAGCCACATCTTTACCAGCCTCATCCGCACCCTCAACGTTTGCAGAAAGACCAACTAATACGCCTAAACGGTAGTTTCCGTGGATATAAGCAATTACTTTATCTCCCGATACAACCTCAAATTTAGAAACGTCAATTTTTTCGCCAATAACGCCAGTTTGCTCGATTAAAGCATCTGCAATAACTTTACCATCAAGAGTTAAAGCTTTTAATGCTTCTAAAGATGCCGGTTGCTCTGCTAATGCAACGTCCGCAATTTTTTCAGCGAATGCTACGAAGTCTGCATTTTTAGCTACGAAGTCAGTTTCACAGTTTACCTCTACCACGATTCCTGATTTACCATCGGCTGCCGACTTAGCAATAATAACACCTTCGTTAGAGTCACGATCTTGACGGCTAGCAGCAACTTTTGCTCCTTTTTTACGTAAGTAATCAACAGCGGCTTCGAAGTCGCCATTAGCTTCTACTAACGCTTTTTTACAATCCATCATACCAGCGCCAGTTTGTTGACGCAATTTATTCACATCTGATGCAGAAATTTGTACTGACATGTTATCTTTCTTTTTTTAATTTATAATCTAAAAAACCTAATTCATGGCCACATTGTTTGCTGCCTACGTATTAAGCTTTTGTTAAATAGCAAAAAACCGGATAAAGCATCTGTAGACCTATGAAGAGAACTTCAAAAAGACTAACACTTGCTTATCCGGCTTAATACAGAATATTATTCTCCGTCTTTTGCTTTGCGAGGACGTTTTCCAGCGTTAGCTTCAGGGGCTGCTTCAGTAGTGTCTACTGCAACTTTCTCAGCTACAGCTTCTTTTTCAGCTTCTTCTTCTTTATCGCGTTTACGTTCTTCCAGTCCTTCTTGAATTGCTTTTCCGATAATTCCAGCGATTAAGCTAATTGATTTTGTAGCATCATCATTAGCAGGAATAGGGAAGTCAATATTCGAAGGGTCAGAGTTTGTATCTACCATTGCAAAAGTTGGGATGCTTAGTTTAAGTGCTTCCGCTACAGCGATGTGCTCTTTCTTAACATCGATGATGAATAAAGCCGCTGGTAAACGGTTTAGGTCAGCAATACCTCCTAGAAGGCTCTCTAACTTAATACGTTCCCGTTGAATCATCAATTTCTCTTTCTTAGATAATACATCGTAAGTACCGTCTTTCTGCATTTTGTCGATGTTCGACATTTTTTTGATAGACTTGCGTACGGTAGCGAAGTTTGTAAGCATACCACCTAACCATCTTTCTGTTACGAAAGGCATGTTTACATCTTGCGCTTGTTGAGCGATGATTTCTTTTGCTTGTTTTTTCGTTGCTACGAATAATACTTTGCGACCTGATTTTACGATTTGTTTGATAGCTGAAGCAGCTTCTTCTAATTTCGTAAGAGTTTTATTCAAGTCGATGATGTGGATACCGTTACGTTCCATGAAAATGTACTTAGACATTTTCGGATCCCATTTACGTGTAAGGTGACCAAAGTGCACACCTGCATCCAATAATTCTTGATAAGTTGTTCTTGCCATTTTTTGATCCTCCTTTGATTAACGTTTACTGAATTGGAATCTTCTACGTGCTTTGCGGCGTCCTGGTTTCTTACGCTCAACCATACGGTCATCACGCGTCATTAGACCTTTTGCACGTAAAGCTGGTTTTACTTCCGGGTCAAGTTCTACTAAAGCCTTAGCAATTGCTAAACGTACTGCCTCAGCTTGTCCTTTGACACCACCACCTTGAACGTTAACTTTCACATCAAAATTTCCAGCAGCACCCGCTACTTCAGTCGACTGAGTAACGATGTATTGCAATGGCAATGTTGGAAAATATTCTTTATAGTCTTTACCATTTACGGTAATGTTTCCGCTACCAGCAGTTAAGTAAATGCGGGCAACAGCGGTTTTTCTTCTTCCAGAAGTGTTAGTTGTTGACATGTTTGCTCTCCTTAAAATTTAACTGATTTTGGATTTTGTGCTTCATGTTTATGCTCTGTTCCTGCATATACATAAAGATTCTTGAATAATTGACGACCTAAACGGTTTTTAGGAAGCATCCCACGAACAGCCTTCTCAATGATGCGTTCAGGGTGTTTAGCCAATAATTCTTTCGGAGAAACAAAACGCTGACCACCTGGATAGCCAGTGTAACGAACATAGACTTTATCGCCTAGTTTGTTTCCTGTTAATTTAATTTTGTCTGCGTTGATAACGATAACGTTATCACCACAGTCTACGTGTGGGGTGAATGTAGGCTTGTGCTTACCACGAATTACTTTCGCAATTTTACTTGCCAAGCGCCCCAAAATCTCTCCTTCAGCGTCAACAACAATCCACTCTTTGTTGACGGTGTTCTTGTTGGCAGAGACAGTTTTGTAACTTAACGTATTCACTTGCTTTTATTTAATTAATTAATAAATCTTTTAACCTCTTGTAATCACTACAATTAGGTTTGCAAAGGTACGTTAATATATTGTAATAAAAAAGATGTATTTTACATTTATGAAAATGCATGAGAAGGTAACGAGTTTACTAAGAAAAGGGAATTTTAACATGTTTTAAGAGTATTTGGTTAAAGTTTTGCTTTTTTTTGCCATCTTTATAGAGCTTGCTCGGGCGACACCATAATCGTTTAGCAGGTTTATAATGTTAAGTTTTGATATTTAGAAAAGCAATTGATATAGATGTATAGAAAGATAATATGGATAGGGGCATGTGTGGTAGCCAGCCTGGGGGCATTATCGCAAAGTTACGCACAGCAGGTCGAAGTGGGGGATAAACCATATAAGCAAGAGTTGGTAGCAGTAGAAGGACTTCTTCGCGTAGGCAATTTAGAAGGAGCGATCCAAAAACTCGATAGTGTGATCGCGAAATATCCAGAGGCAGCAGAAGTATATTATGCGAAAGCGCTCCTTTTCGGGCAAGCTCGCAATCTGGAGGTTGCGATCCCATTAGCGCAGCAGGCTTTTGAATTAGAGCCGACAAATTTGATGTTTGCCAATTACCTGGTGGAGCTCTATAAAAGTCAGGGTGATTTTCCACCTGCAATTGAGGTGCTAGATAAAGTGATTGAAACCAATCCGCAGATTGTATCAATTTACCGAGAGAAGGTCATGCTTCAGCATGCTAGTAAACAGTCTGAGGCGGCACTAAAAACTTATGATGTTACCACAGAACGGTTTGGGAAGTCTGACACACTGGATGTCATAAAGGCTGAAATATTAGTGGATATTGATCGTAAAGACGAGGCCGAGCAGCTATTAACACCTTGGCTGGAACAAAAATCGACAGTACGGCAGGTATACAGTACCCTGAGCTATATTTTTTTAACGAAAGGTAATTCAAAACAAGCGATCCAGGTTCTTAATAGTGGGATAGCTAATAGTAAAGATAATCTGCTATATCTTGATATATCTAACGCGTATGCCGCGGCAGGAAAGGATATGCAGGCGTTTGAATCCATTAAAAAAGCGTTTGAGGCGGATGATGTTAATTACATGGATAAACACCGGGTGATGTATACCATTTTAACAGGAGGTTCCAAATTGAATTTGGAACAGATGCAAGAACTAGCGAATATCTTAGTATTGAAACATCCTCGGGTTGCCGATAGTCATGTAGCTAAAGGTGATGTTCTCTGGCGCCGTGGTAATTTGCAGGAGGCCCGCTCATTATTTCTAACAGCAATTGGTATTAACAAAAATCATGTAGACGCCTGGCGGATGCTCATTAATGTTGAGCTTGGACTCAACGAAGCGGACCAGGCAATAGCTCATGGCTTTGAAGCATTAGAAGCAAATCCGAACAACCCTTTGCTACTTTATTTTACTGGTTTATCCTATTTAGTAAAAGACGATACGGAGAATGCGCGCAAAATGATGGAGTCGGCACTAGATAATAGCGGAAAGGAAAATAAGTATCTACAATCATTAATATACGCAGGGTTGGGTGATTTATACCATAAATTGAAAATGGCAGATGTTTCTGATGTCGCCTATGAAGAGGCTATAAAACTCGATAGTACGAACGCTACGGCGATGAATAACTATGCGTATTATCTGTCAGAACGAAATGAAAAATTGGATCTAGCCGAGAAGCTTTCCAAAGAATCCAATACGCTTGATCCTGCTTCAAGCACCTTTCAAGACACCTATGCATGGATTCTATTTAAGCAGGAGAAGTACCCCGAAGCGATGAAATGGATGGAAAAAGCGATGCAGGGAGGAGCACCTTCGGCTGTTTTATATGAACATTATGGTGATATCCTTTCAAAATCGGGCCGTGCTAAGGATGCAATCAAACAATGGGAAAAGGCATTAGCGATGAGTGAAGGAAGTGATATTGATATAGAAAAGTTGAAAACCAAAATAGCGAAAAAAGCATATGTGGAATAGATTTCTTTGGTTACTCGTGGTTGTCTTTCTATTTGCCGGTTGTAAGACGAGACAAAAAATAGCTTCAACTGAGAAGGCCGATTCTGGCAACGCTTCGATGGGCGCTGAAAGCATTAAAAGTTTTGAGATGAATAATCTAGATTTTCATACTTTCTCCGGGCGTGCCAAGACGAAGATCCAGATGAATAAGCAGGACCGAGACGTTACATTGAATATACGAATAGATCGGGATAAGGCTATTTGGATTTCTGTAACCGCTATTTTAGGAGTAGAGGCAGCTCGCGTATTAATTACCCCCGATAGCGTTAAAATAATTAACCGGCTGCAGGGCGAGTATATAAAGAAGCCTTTTAGTTACATTTATAATTATGTGAACCCGGGTGTAACTTTTACCACGCTGCAAGACCTTTTGCTGGCCAACGTATCATCTGGTCTTTTACGTGCAGGAAATGTGCAGGTAGCCAGCGCGCAAGATGAATTTGTCGTTGTTGGGATTAAAGATCAGCTTTCTTTCCAGTATCGTATAAACAAGGAAAATAGACCTTTTAATTTTATCTTAGAAGAAGTTGGAGGAACCGCTAACTTAGAGGCTTATTATGGTAATTATGCAAGCACGGAGGGTTATAATTTTCCACAAAATATTGCGTTAGATATAGTAGGAGAAAATATGTCTATCAATGCAAAACTGGATTTTAATCGGGTGATTTTTAATGCCCCGGTAGAGATGCCTTTTACAGTCTCCAGTAGATATAAAATCATTAATTAGAGGCAATAATTAGAAAAAGCATAAAATAATTGGCTGTATAACATGTATATTCTACTTTTGTAAGCTAAATTTAACCGATTATATAGAGAGAAAACGGTTCATGGATGTAAAAAAAATATTAGTTAGCTTCTTTATTGTTTGTAATTTGGGTATCATGCTGGCTTCAGGCCAGAGTAGCGCAGAATTAAAAAAGCTGCGTGAAAAGATAGATACAGAGATCGCGGAATTAACAAAAGTATTAAGAGCGAAAACAGCAGAAAAATTGCTGTCGCAAAAAGAAGTAAATGCGCTTAGCAGGCAGCTGGATTTACGGGAAGATAAGATAAAAACCATTAATACGGAATTACGTATCATTAATAATAACATTCAGACGAACGTTAAGGCTGTTGATAAACTCAAAGCCGAACTCGAGAAAATGCGTAGCGATTACGAGAAGATGGTGCTATTTGCTTTTCGCAATAAAAACGGTTACAATAAATTAATGTTCATCTTCGCTTCCAAAGATTTTAATCAAGCATTCAAACGTGTAAAATACCTTCAACAGTTTAGTGATGCACGTAAAGTAAAAGTGGCTGAAATCGAAGTTACCCAAAAGGAAATAGAATTAAAGATCGCGCAGCTCGAGCGTGACCGTCAAATGCAAAATAAACTCTTAAAAGAGCAACAGCAAGAAAAAGCAACTATTGCTAAAGATAGAGCAGCACACTCCAAAGAGTTAAGCCAGCTTCGCAAGGAAGAGTCTAGTTATCAAGGTCAGTTAACAAAGAAGCAGCAGGAGAAACGTAAAATTGACGCCATGATCAAACAGGCGATCCGCCGTGAAATTGAGGCTGAGCGTAAACGTGCGGAGGAGGCGCGTCGAAAGGCGGCCGAGGAGGAAGCTAAGCGAACAGGTAAAACTGTGGCCGAAGTTGAAAAAGTGACGCCACGAAAATCCGATAGTGAGATATTACGTTCAACGCCAGCGGCGGCAAAACTATCTGCTGATTTTAAATCAAATCGTGGGCGGTTACCGTGGCCAGTTGCCCAGGGTCAGATTGTTCGTAATTTTGGTTTCGAGAAGGTTGAACGTAACGTGCAGCTCGATCATCCGGACGTAGCTATTCGGACTGCGACCAATGGCGCCGTTAAAGCGGTGTTTGATGGTGTGGCCGTACAGGTGTTCGGTAGTTTTATTGTCATCAATCATGGGGAATATTACACGTCCTATTCGAACCTGAAAAGCGTATCGGTTAGTAAAGGACAGAAAATTTCCAGAGGTCAGCAAATTGGAACCGCCGATGCGGACCCTGATGCTGGATATTCGGTAGTGAATTTTGGAGTTTATCAAGGTCAAACGGCGATGAATCCAAACTCGTGGCTAGCAAAATAGTTACAGGGATTTCTTAAATTTAATTATATATTTGTAAAACGTTGATAATGAAAGCAGCGTTTAGATTTTAAAAACTATGTACACATCGGGATTATTATTTATCGGGACACAGGAGATTATTATCATAGTGGTTTTGGTTTTGTTACTATTCGGAGGTAAAAAAATTCCAGAATTAATGCGTGGCTTAGGTCGTGGAGTTAAGGAATTTAAGGACGGTCAACGTGAAGATGGTTCGAAAACCGACGAAGAGTCTAATAAGAACAATACACAAAATCCATAATAAAGTATATTTCTGATAACATACTAGAGAGTTTTATGTGACACAAACATAAAGCTCTCTAGTTTTTTTATGCAGTTTTCTTTTCGTTTATATACTAACTGCGCCTTTGTAACGTTTTACTATTATTGGAATACATAAGTATCATACCTAAAACGTGTATTTTTCATAAAATCAGATCCTATGATAAAACGATATTTATGGGCATTAACTTTTTGTGCCTGTAGTATTTTGACGCCTGTTCGTGCGCAAGATATGGATGCTTCTGCATTTGTGAGCGATGAACTTAATTTTCATGATATTGCTTCAATCCAACGTAATGCTATTTTTTCGGGGATTGATACGCTTAAAACCTTATCCTTTACGAGCCCTTTAAGGACGGCAGAAGATTCTGTAATTTATAGTAGGCTCCGTAAAATTCAGCGCATTGTTCCCTTAGCGTTTAACGAACAAATAAAATCGTACATCGAAACCTATAGTTCTAGAAACTATAATCCCTATTTAGCAAAGCTCGATGGGCTCTCACAATATTATTTTCCTATTTACGAAGAAATATTTAAAGAGGCAGGTGTGCCCGAGGAAATGAAATATCTGTCAGTGATTGAGTCGTCGCTCAACCCTCATTTGGTTTCGCGCGCAGGAGCTGTAGGTTTGTGGCAATTTATGTATGTTACGGCCAAAGAATACGATTTGACGATGAACAATTCGATCGATGAACGGAAAGATCCGTATGCAGCTGGTTTTGCTGCAGGCCGCTATTTCAAAGAAGCTTACGCGGAATTTGGAGACTGGTTGTTAGTTCTGGCATCGTATAATTGCGGGAAGGGTGGGGTACGCCGAGCGATAAAACGTTCCGGTCTACAGAATCCCGATTTTTGGCAGCTCTCCCCTTATTTACCGAGAGAAACACGTAATTATGTTCCTAAGTTTATTGCGATGACCTACGTGTTGAAGCATGCTAATGAATATAATATAGAAACGATACCGTCAGATTTCGCTTGGCAACCTAAACCAATAATGGTGGAGCAGAACGTAGATCTTAATCTCATCGCTCGTGCCGTGGATTTGCCGTTGGAGACATTGAAAGAATTTAACCCCGCGATCAAAAAAGAAACTGTGATAGCTTCTGCAGCGAACCCGACTCGTATCATTGTACCTGAGACCGCTCATTTGAATGATAGCCTGCTCTATGCAGCATTGAATAATAATCCGTTTAAGACACAAGATTCACAACAGTTATTAGCCGAGGCTGAAGTTGTTCCACAACAAGGTAAACCCGGAAATAGAGTAAATGTCATTCATGTGGTAAAGAAGGGGGAATCACTTTCCTCGTTAGCAACCGCCTTCTTAGTTACTGTGCAAGATTTGAAGGCATGGAATGATTTGACAAACGAAAGCCGTATAGAAGGGCGTGAATTAATTGTTAATAAAACAACTGAAGCCAAAGTTACGGCACGTTTAGCGGCCACAACGAAAGAAGTGAAAAGGGCCCCCGCTAAGAAGACCAAAACCAAACTTTCTTATGTAACCCATACCGTACGTAAAGGTGAGACACTCTCCCATATTTCTAATCGCTATAAGGGGAGTACCGTTACAAAGATAAAATCGGATAATAGTCTGAAGAATTCTAAACTACGAATTGGACAGAAATTAAAAATCCATGGAGTAAGTTAAGCGGCTACAAAGAAATAAACTTAGGCAAGCCAGGTAGCATCTTCTTTGTTGTCGTACTCCTGCAGCTCTACTTCCACATTTTCTTTCAATATCGTTGAAAGTTTCAGGCCATAATAGTCGCTGAAGATCGGGAAATGATGGTGCGATCGATCTATCAATACCGCGGTGCGCATCTTTTTAAGTGGTACATCGAGAAATATGCCTAGGGCATAGGCCAGCGTACGACCGCTATTTAATACATCGTCAACGACAATTATCACTTTGTCTTTAGCAATTCCAATAGGTTGATCGGTAGAAGCCTCCAGGCTTCTTTTATTTTTTGCGATGACCACTTTTAATAGCTCGAAGGTTTTATCTGGCGCAATCTGGCGAAGGATTTTTTGTAATCGTTGCGCAAAGACATAACCACGCTCGGCAATTCCCGCAAGTACTAACGTTTTTTCCTCGAAGTTATCCTCTAAAATTTGATAGGCTATACGGATCGATTTCTGTTGAATCTGATGTTTATCTAAGATAAGTGTTCTTTTTGTAGACATATTATTCTCTTGGATGCTGCTTGGTAAAAATAATAATTCTTTATGAACTAAAATGACTAAAAGCAAAAAAGGTCTGAAATTGCTTTCAGACCTTTTTGAATATTTTAACTTGTTAGTTTAAGTTTTCGTTGCCATCTTCGTTATCGATGTTAGCGGTCATTGTTTTAGACTCTTCCGGTCTGCCACCCTTGTAATAATAGCGTTTCCAGTATGCCTCGGTCAGGTTGCTCACCATTACTCCTCGACTGGAGGATGCATGTGCAAATTTATCATCACCTAGATAAATTCCCACGTGGGTAATTTGTCTACTACGAATTTTAAAAAAAACAAGATCCCCGGGTTGGAGATCATTCTTTCTTATAGGCGTCACGTTAGCATATTGATTGCGACTGTTATAACCTATGGTCGTGTTGAAAACGTTTTCGTAAACTGCTAGCGAAAATTTAGAGCAGTCGATACCGCGCTTTGTATCCCCTCCTAAACGGTAAGGTGTTCCCAGCCATTCATACACAAACTGATAGAGCTTTGTATTAGCCATCGCGGTGGAGGCTACACCCATAATTTGTGAAAAATATTCTTTTGCAAGGTTGTCGGGATCGGAGTCGGTAGATTTTTTAGTTGTTTGTGCCTGCGACACTAGACATAAGCCTATGAAGAGCATTCCTGCTACTAGTTTCTTTGTATTCATTATGTTCGCTTAATTTACAACGTTTACTAAAGTTGCCGTTTATGTTTCACATAGACTGACGCAAACTTAATACATAATGTCCCATATTCCAAACAATAACAGCTGTTTTAAAAGATAAATTAACAGATTTTAACACTTTTTTTTTCGTTGCTTAACAATAAAGAGTAAAAAAAGTGATGTCGACGATGGTCTACAAACAAAAAATATGTTTTTATAAATTTTTCAAAGAAAATGAAAAATTATTTGATGAATTCAAATTTTATGTCTTATCTTTAAATCGATTTTAAAAATAACATGAAAATACACACGATTATTTCAACTATTATTATTACCACCGGCATATATCATCGGAGGAAGTAATTCTATTGTATAAAAAAGTGTACAAGTTATATAGAACCTTCCTCCACCGGGAAGGTTTTTTTGTTTTCACGCACACTATTTTAAAACTATATAAAAACAGAAAATGAAAGTATTAAAGTTTGGGGGCACCTCGGTTGGTACGGTAGAAAGCATAAGTGCTATGCTAGATATCGTCAAGAAAGCTTACGAACAAGATGAGAAGCCGCTGGTTATATTATCTGCAATGTCAGGTGTTACTAATCTGTTAACTAAAATGGCGGAGGATGCTGCTGAGCGAATCTCATTTGAAGAAGGTCTAGCAAGCCTGGAAGAACGGCACTTCAATGTGGTGAAAAAGTTGATTGCGATCAAGTTTCAAAATCCGGTGTTCACCAAAATTAAGTTGATGCTAAACGATTTAGAAGATATCTTACAGGGAATCAGTGCACTAAAAGAGCTTAGCGCGCAAAGTAAGGATCTCGTCGTATCTTTCGGTGAGCGTCTTTCCAATTATATGGTATCCAAAATCATGGAACAGTATGTTCCGCAAACCGAATACATAAATGCATCGCATTATGTGAAAACAGACTCTAGTTTTGGGCACGCTCATGTGAATGAGGAACTTACCCAGCAATTGATTCAGTCTTTGATTCATACGCATGCAGATAAACTAATCTTTGTTACTGGTTTTATTGGCTCTAACGAACAGGGACGTGTAACAACTTTGGGTCGTGGTGGTTCAGACTACACTGCGGCAATCTTTGGCTCTGTATTAAATGCGACAGCCATCGAAATATGGACTGATGTTAATGGTATGTTGACGGCAGATCCGCGCATTGTAAAAAAAGCCTTTTCTCTTCCGGTGCTATCATACACAGAAGCTATGGAGCTTTCTTACTTTGGCGCGAAGGTCATATATCCGCCGACTATGATTCCAGCGTTCTTAAAAAAAATACCGATCGTTATCCGTAATACGTTTGAACCGGATTTTTCAGGAACAATTATTCAGTTTGAGTCTGGTAAGTCGGAATTTCCGATCAAGGGTATCTCCTCCATCTCTGATATCTCGGTAATCAACCTTTCGGGAAGTGGGATGATTGGAAAGTCTGGATTCAGCGGAAGGCTGTTTACATTACTAGCGCGTGAACAGATTAACGTGGTGTTAATTACACAGTCTTCATCGGAGCATAGCATTACCTTTGCCGTTCATCCGGACGATGCAGCCAAAGCGGTAAGTCTCATTAAAATTGAATTTGAGCTTGAATTGGAGGCCAACAAATTGACGATGCCTACGGTAGAAAATGATCTTTCCGTTCTGGCAATCGTTGGAGAGAACATGAAGAGAACTCCGGGAATGTCAGGAAGATTGTTCGCTGCACTGGGCAGAAATGGTATCAATGTAAGAGCCATAGCGCAAGGATCTTCGGAACTAAATATCTCCGTGATCATCAGTAAAGAGAATCTTGCAAAAGCACTAAATGCTGTTCACGATGCATTTTTTGCGGCACTTAAGACTACACTTCATGTCTTTACTCTTGGTACTGGTAACATCGGTTCGACTTTATTTCGTCAAATACATGAGCAGCATGATTTCTTACTAGATAATAATGATGTGGAGATTAAGATTACAGGGATCTCTAACTCACGAAAAATGCTTTTTGATACCGACGGCATTGATTTATCGAATTGGGAGCAGACGCTGGATAACTCCACAGAGGTAGCAGATCTTTCGGGCTTTATTGAACGAATGAAAACGATGAACCTACCAAACTGTGTGTTTGTAGATAATACGGCTAGCAAGTTGCCTTCCACGTATTACGAAGAAATTTTTAAATCAAACATATCCATTGTAACGTGTAATAAAATTGCAAACTCGGGTTCCTATCAGCAGTATCAGACGTTGCGTGATACGGCACGCAGGTATGGCGTAGACTTTTTTTATGAAACAAATGTGGGGGCTGGATTACCGATTGTGCGTGTTTTAAAAGATTTAATGCTCAGCGGTGACCGTATCGTAAAAATAGAGGCTATTCTTTCCGGAACGATATCATATATATTTAATAACTTCATAGGGGATGCTTCTTTTTACGAGGTAGTAAAACAGGCACAGGCATTAGGGTATACCGAACCAGATCCAAGGGATGATTTGGGCGGAATAGACTTTATGCGTAAGATGCTTATCCTTGCTCGTGATGCAGGTTATGTGATTGAACCTACCGATGTGAATTTGGGAGCTATTCTTCCAGAAGCTTGCTTGAAGGCAAGTTCTGTGGATGATTTCTATGCCGAGCTATTAAAAGCTGATCCCTATTTTAAGGATTTGAAATCAAGGGCAGAATCTCAAGGGAAAGTAATTCGTTATATAGGTAAATTAGAAGAGGGAAAAGTATCAATAGCTTTGGAGATGGTTGATGAGAATCATCCTTTCTACGCGCTTTCTGGATCAGATAATATTATCTCTTTTACAACCGAGCGTTATAAAGAAAGACCACTTGTTGTTAAAGGGCCTGGTGCGGGTGCGGAAGTTACTGCAGCAGGTGTGTTTGCAGATTTAGTGAATGTTGGGGCGTAAAGAAATTAATCATGAATACATTGGAAAAGAAAATACATAAAATAGATTTTAGTCAGATACTCCCTAAGGTACGCGTCTTCGCACCGGCAACCGTAGCCAATATGATATGCGGATTTGATATTTTAGGTTTTGCTGTAGATAATCCCGGAGACGAAGTGCATATGTATCGGACCAAAGAGCCAGGGGTCCGCATCCGGTCAATTCAAGGCGATGATGGACGTCTTCCACTCGATGCAGACAAAAATACAGTCAGCGCTTGCGTGAAGAATTTACTCTGCTATTTAGGAATCGAGAAGGATCTGGGAGTGGAAATATCATTGATTAAGCATATGCCTATTGGTAGCGGATTGGGTTCCAGTTCAGCGAGTACCGTTGCGGGTCTTTTTGCGATTAATACGCTGCTTGGTAGTCCACTAACAAAAGAGGAATTAATGCCTTTTTGTGTAGAGGGGGAACGTATTGCATGCGGCCATGGACATGCGGATAATGTGGCACCCGCATTAATGGGTGGCATAACGCTTATCCGGGGGTATAGTCCGCTTGATGTGATTAATTTGCCCGTTCCTGAAGAACTGTACGCAGGGATTGTATTTCCGCAGGTCGATGTTCCGACGCGCGAAGCACGTCAACTTATAAAAGAAAAGGTGCAGCTAAAGGATGCTGTAACGCAATGGGGAAATATAGCAGGTCTTATCGCTGGGTTATATAAAGCGGATTATGACCTTATTGGCCGCAGTATGCATGATGTATTGATTGAGCCTACTCGGGCGATTTTAATACCGGAATTTTACACGATGAAACAGATTGCTCTGGATGCGGGCGTATTAAGTTTTGGAATATCGGGGTCTGGACCATCCGTTGTCGCTATTTCCCGTGGGAAAGAAGCTGCGGAACTAGCTGCAACAAGGATTCAGGAGCATTTGAACAACTGCGAGATTGCAAGTTTAAAGTTCGTGTCTTCAGTGAATGTGCAAGGACCGAAAGTATTACCGGATTAAGCTATAGAAATGGTATATCCATTATAAATTTAAATGAACAATGAAACTATATAGTACAAATAATCATGACCTTCGCGTATCCTTTGAGGATGCGGTTTTTAACTCTCTTCCTACGGATAAAGGGCTGTATATGCCTGAAAGTATCCCACCGTTAGATCCTTCATTTATCCGCAACATTCAACAATATTCACTTCAGGAAATTGCATTTCATATTGCTAATGCCTTTATTGGCCAGGATATACCTGAGGCCGATCTGAAAGCTATTATTGAGGATGCGATCAATTTTGATGCTCCGGTAAGATTTCTGGATAGTAAAACTGCTGTGTTGGAATTGTTCCACGGCCCTTCGTATGCGTTCAAAGATTTTGGTGCGCGATTTATGAGTCGTATTATGGGATATTTTTCCAAGCAAGACGATCAGTTGCTTGATGTGTTAGTCGCTACTTCGGGTGATACGGGAGGGGCCGTTGCGCTGGGCTTTTTAGGCGTTGCAGGCACCAGAGTGACGATTCTGTATCCTAAAGGGAAGGTATCGAAAGTGCAGGAAGAGCAGCTAACAACTAATGGCCAAAATATTCGCGCGATCGAAGTCGATGGTACTTTCGATGACTGTCAGAAGCTTGTTAAGACGGCATTTAATGACCAATCACTAAAGAGTGATCTACGTTTGACCTCCGCCAACTCCATTAATATAGCGCGATTGATTCCACAAACATTTTATTATTTCTGGGCGTATGCGCAGCTAAAATCTCAGGGCGCTGGTGAAGTTGTATTCACGGTACCTAGTGGAAACTTTGGTAACATCGGAGCTGGCCTGCTCGCATATAAGATGGGCCTTCCGGTGAAGCATTTCGTTGCTGGAACAAATGTAAATGATACGGTTCCTCGTTTCTTGAAATCTGGGCATTATGAACCCAAACCGTCTCAACAGACCTTAGCAAATGCCATGGATGTGGGAGATCCTAGCAACTGGGTTAGGATACAAGCTTTGTTTTCCAATGATCTGGAGCAGTTACGCCAGGTGATATCTTCCTACACATATACCGATGAACAGACCAAGAAAGCGATGGATATGTTGTTTACAACCTATGGGTACATAGCTTGTCCGCATACTGCTATCGCTTATTTAGCTGCCGAAGCTTATCGGCAGGAGCATCCCGGTGATTATGCGTCCGTGTTTTTATCGACGGCTCACCCTTGTAAATTCCCAGACGCTATATCCAGCGATGTGTTTGAGCAAATTCAATTACCGAAAGGAGCTGAAAAATTAAACGACAAACCTAAGTTGGCGACCTCTATGCAGGTGGATTACGATACTTTTAAGGAATATTTATTGACAAATAACAAATAGCGATGAATTTGTCTATCAAGCAAGTGGAAGATTGTTATTCGCTTGCTTGATATGATTTCTTGATCAATTCGCTCTTATTTGCCAGGGTTTACTTGCACGGGTAGTTGTATTTTGATATGTAAAATTGTGCCGATACCCTCTTTAATCAAATTATAATCCACGCGATCGATGTCAAAGGTACCCTGAAAAGTGCCCTGTGCTCCTTTTCTATTGAAGGTGAATGGAATGGTGATGTCCTTTGAAATATCTTTAATTTGAAGTGTACCGGAAACAAGGTAGCCCGATGAGGTTTTTTTGAAATCCTTAGATTTGAAGCTTATCTTAGGATATTTTTTGACGTCTAGGAACTTGTCTGATTTGGCATGGATATTCTTTAACCAAAATCCAGTAGCAATGGTGTTGACATCAACACTTACATCTATTTTTGCTTCTTGTATCTTTTTTTCATCAAAAAGAATTTCGCCGCTTAACCCCTTAATTTTCCCTTGCACCTTCTGTGTCTCAAAAGCGATTGTATAATTGTCGTTTTGAATATTCCACCGGGTTTGTAAAACGACCGTGTAGGAGCTTACCAATATGCCAATAACGATAAACCCACTTGTGAGTAATTTGCCCATGATATTATTTTTTTGATAAACACTTTATAATCATAAATGTTAGCGTTGGACACTATTTTTTAGTTTTACAGATTAATGGCCGATTGGTTTATTTATTTCCGTAGTTCTGTCTACTTGTAAGGTGATATCAGGTGTCCAATTTTAATATTTATTTATTTTTTTAGAAATTATATGGGTTAAGGTAGTGATACCTCGACTGCTATCGTTTATTTTTGCAATGATGATTGATATAACCCTTAATAAAGGCAAAGACAAAGCTGCATGGCAACTGCATCCGTGGGTGTTTTCTGGTGCAATAGATAAATTAACTCAAAAGCCCCAAAACGGGGAAATTGTAAAAGTTTTTAATTGTGATAGAGAGTTTATCGCATTTGGAGTTTATAATGAACACTCTAGAGTTGCGATACGTTTGTTGGAGTGGCATCCAGATCGTATTGTGGATGAGAGCTGGTGGAGAGACCGCATACAACGTGCTATTGCCCTTCGGTCTCATTTGTTAAACGATGCGAATAATACGGTAAGATTGATATTTGCCGAGGCAGATTTTCTCCCAGGATTGATCGTGGATAAGTATGCAGATTATCTTTCTGTACAGATTCATTCCTCGGGTATCGAAAGAGTTAAAGATATCATTATCGATGAATTAGCCAAGCAGGTTGAGCCTAAAGGGATTTATGAACGGAGTGATTTAAAATCTCGAGATCATGAAGGATTGGATAATAAAAATGGTCTTTTGTATGGTGGGTTGCCTCCGGAGTTTGTAGATATTATTGAAAATGGGATCCATTACCAAGTGAATATAATCGAAGGGCAGAAGTCTGGTTTTTATTGTGATCAGCGAGAAAACAGGATGCTTACAGCAAGCTATGCAAAAGGAAAGCGTGTACTGGACTGCTTCTGCTATTCAGGAGGTTTCACCTTGAATGCATTTAAAGCGGGCGCAGAAAGTGTGCTATCGGTCGACAGTTCTGCATTAGCTATCGACACGTTGGTGAAAAATGTTGCAAATAATGGGTTCAACGCGGATCAGCATTCTGCGATTCAGTCTGACGTAAATAAATTTTTGCGTGAACTCGGTCAGCAAGGGGAGAAATTTGATTTGATCGTCCTGGATCCTCCCAAATATGCACCGTCACGCTCTTCACTAGAAAAAGCATCTAGAGCGTATAAGGATTTAAACAGGAGAGGTTTGATGTTGCTCGAGAGTGGCGGCTTGCTTGCTACTTTTTCTTGTTCAGGAGCAATGGATATAGACACTTTTAAGCAGGTAGTAGCCTGGGCAGCTTTAGATGCGGGGAAGGAAATACAGTATATAAGACAATTTAATCAACCTGAAGATCATCCGGTAAGAGCATCATTTCCAGAAGGAGAATATCTAAAGGGATTACTTGTACGGGTGGTTTAAACATGAAAACAGACAAGCACCGCCTTTTTGTGAGGTGCTGTCTGTTTTTTATGTCAATATTTTTTTATTAGCTTGATGCAGCAGTTTATTTAATTAGATCTAGCCAAGCTTGCGCCATCAGGTTAGATCCAGCCAATGTTGTGTGCACTCCATCGGTTGTCCAGTAGTCACCAGAATTGCGGGAAACCGCTTTGTCAAATACACTTTGATAAGGCAAGAATGTCGCGTTAAATTCTTGGGCAATTTCTTTGGCAGCTTGTTGGTAACCCGTAAAATCAGGATACCATGCATCGGTTACACTTTTTATACCGTTGACGCCAAATGGTTCACCGATGATCAGTCGAACCCCTGGTAGTGCTGATAACGTTTTATCAAGAAGTTCTTTATATTGTTGTTTGTATTGCTGCGGTGTATTCTTTGCGCCTCTATCAATCGTTCTCCAGAAATCATTTACCCCGATGTGGATACTTAAAATCGTCGGCTTTAATTGTATAGCGTCTACATCCCATCGTTCTAATAAATCGGGTACGCGGTTACCGCTGATGCCTCGATTGAATACCTGAATATTTTTATCGGCAAATTTATTTAATAAGCAACTAGCAGCAATCATCGCATACCCATTTCCAAATGCGGCCGTATTGTTTGGCCCGAGCTCTTCACGCTTGCGCCCAGTATCAGTGATCGAATCGCCCTGAAAGAGGATGATGTCGTTTTGTTTTATACTGACTTTTCCGGCAGCTTTAACATTTGCTTGATTAGCAAAAACATTGCTTGATGCCATAGCCGTTGCACCAAGAGCAAGCATGCTTTTCGCTAAAAATTTTCTTCTTGTTTCCATTTATTAAGTAGGTTTATGTTTACCGAAGTTAATCTTTTTAGCAGAATTTTTCAACCGCTTGAATGATAATTTCACAAGCTTTTCTAATCTCGGACTCGGAAATCGTTAACGGAGGTGCAACGCGAAGGGCGGTTTCGCAGTGTAGATACCAGTCGATCATTACACCATGGGACGCGCAATAGGAACTAACCTGGTAAACTTGATCAAAAGTTTCAAGTTGAAGGCACATCATGAGACCCAAGCCACGGATCTCCTTAATCTTAGGTGTACATAAAAGCTGCCGAAATAGGGCGGCTTTGCTGTCGACCTCAGCAAGGAGATGCTGGTCATTGATAACTTCTAATGAAGCCTTTGCGGCGGCACAACTCACAGGATGTCCTCCGAACGTTGTTATATGTCCCAGCATCGGGTTATCCTTAATTACATCCATTATTTCTTTACTGCTTATGAATGCGCCTAAAGGCATTCCTCCTCCGATGCCTTTTGCTAGCATCAAAATATCGGGCACCACATTAAAATGTTCAAAAGCGAACATTTTACCTGTTCTACCGAATCCTGTTTGTATCTCGTCGAATATGAGTAAGGCACCAGTTTGCGTACATTTTTCACGTAAAGCTCTCATAAATTCAGGAGTGGGGATACGTACACCAGCTTCACCTTGGATAACTTCCAGTATCACGGCTGCTGTTTGTTCGGTGATAAGATGCAGAGAGTTTTCATCGTTCAGTTTGATGAAATCAATTTCGGGAAGGAGCGGGGCATATGCTGTTCTGTATGCTGGATTTCCGATGAGGCTTAGTGCACCCTGGGTGCTGCCATGATAGGCATTTTCGGCCGCAAGAATTTGACGTCGTCCGGTAAATTTTTTTGCGATTTTCATAGAACCTTCTACAGCTTCGGTTCCACTATTCGTAAAATAAACGGATTGAAAGCTCGCGGGTAGTTCCTTTAATAAGTCGCTGGCGAATTGTACTTGCGGTGCTTGGACAAATTCGCCATAGACGGTTACATGTAAGTACTTTTCTAGTTGCTCCTGGATGGCAGCAATTACTTTGGGATGCCGGTGACCAATGTTGCTGACGTTAAATCCGGAAACCAGATCCATATACTGTTCACCTCTAGGACCGTATAAATAAACGCCTTCCGCTTTCTCAATTTCGAAAAGTCTTGGGGATGAGGAAGTTTGTGCGGTATTCTTTAGAAAGAGTTCTCTATTGCTAATCATGATAAAAACAAAAAGACAAAATTAGTCCAATAATCTGAGCTAAAGGTAACAAAAGTGTAAGAATCGGAATGGGGTCCTAAAAGAATTTTATCAATAAAAAAAGAAGCTTCTTAGCTTCTTTTTAACGATTTCTACGTTGTAATTCTTTATAGAGCAATTCTCGAAAATTTTGTTCGATCTGAAAAAACTGAGAAGCTCGTGAATTCCCAACAATTTGCGAGAATTTTTGACGATATTCTTTTTTAACTTCGAGTTCTCTGGCATCATATGATAAAACATCTCTGCGTGTCGAGCCGTTGAAAGAATTTACGCCTTTTGGTGTAGAGGAGCCTTTTCCACTTTTTTCAGACTTCAGTGCCCACATCTTCTTACTGTACTGATTGTATACAGGGAAAAAACGCTGTGCTTCAGATTGTGTAAGGTTAAGCTCTTTGGTGATATAGGCTATTTTTTCATTTTCAATAGCTGTAAATCGCTTAGAATCCCTAGGTTGAGCATTGACATGCAACAGGCATAGAAACACAAAACAAAGTGTAACGATTATATATTTTGAACGTAACATTATAGCGTATAGTTTAAATAATCTTCAATGTCGTCATCTTCTACTTTACTACCAACACCTTCCGATGAAGTAGGATGATACAAGTATTCCATTATATATAGCATATCATCACTATCTGTCGAAGAGGAAAGATAGTTTATAATTTCTTTTTCGGAAATCGAACTCAGATGCGACGAAGTCACATCAACATTGTCGTGTTCTGTGATCGTATCATAAGATGTTATTCCTAAAATTGCTATCACACAAGCTGCTGCTGCATATTTTATCCAGCCTTGGATATTAAACGGTATCACTGCTGGAGTGCTTTTTGAGGACTTCTCTACCGAGGAGATCGACTGCGTAATCTTAGCCGTTAGATCTTCAAAATAATGAGAAGGAACACCAAATCCGTCAGTTTTCACCTTCTGCTCAAGGGTGTGCTCAAAAACAGATCCTTTAATACGCTCGGTCAGCCCCTGGAAATAGCCTTCGGGAATTGAAAAATCACTTTCCTTGTTTTGACTAACACTATCTATGCGAGCAGTTGCCATCACACGAGTGGTAAGATTATCAAAATAACCTTCTGGAGTGCCCGTACTACTATCCGCTTTTTGGAGTAAATCAAGTTTCGTTTGCGCTAAGATCGAACTACTCAACGTGTCGAAATAATCTAGCGGAACCGAAAACACTCCATTTTTAGAGCCGGATTTCTCCAAATTTATCTGCGAGTTAATTCTAGAAGAAAATTCCTCAAAATAGCTCGGTGGTACAGTAAAAGGGTTTAAACGCAAGGAGTTAGCGGAATTTTTGTCCGTCAAAACGTTATGATATGTGTTTTTTTCCTTCATGTCTCATTTTAGAGTCGAATATTTCGCTAAGGTTTAATCGTTACCCGTAATAAATTTCTCTATTTTTTTAACTGCTAAATGATAGGACGCTTTTAATGCTCCGACGCTGGTTCCTAGTATTTCTGAGATCTCATCATATTTTAAATCTTCAAAATATTTCATATTAAATACCAACCGTTGCTTTTCCGGAAGTGTTAATAAAGCTTCTTGAAGTTTCATTTGGGCTCTGTCACCATTAAAATAGCTGCCTTCGGCCAGAGTTTCTGCTAAATAGCCTGAGCTGTCGTCATCCAATGAGACATTTTGCTTTTGTTTTTTCTTGTTAAGAAATGTGATGCACTCATTGGTAGCAATACGATAAAGCCAGGTATATAACTGTGAATCCTCTCTGAATTTCTCAAGGTTACGCCAAACTTTGATAAAGACTTCTTGGACAACATCGTCCGCATCGTCATGATTAATGACCATGCGGCGGATGTGCCAATATATTTTCTGTTGGTATTTATTGAGTAAATAGCCAAACGCCTCTTCGCGCGTGCTCTCATCAGCAAATTTTGAAATGATTTGGGCGTCTTCCATTTATTAGGTTGAATCTTTTATTTTCTGGTTATTACTTTACGCGCTGCTGCCACGATCGCTGCTGCATTCAAACCATATTTTTCCATTAGCTCAGCGGGTTTACCCGATTCGCCGAAACTATCATCAACGGCAACGTACTCTTGTGGTGTTGGTTTTTTAGTCGCTAGTAGTTGCGCAACGCTGTCACCTAAGCCACCTAGACGGTTATGTTCTTCTGCCGTTACTACGCATCCGGTTTTATGAATCGATTCAAGTATCGCATTGGCATCTAACGGTTTAATTGTATGGATGTTTATAATTTCTGCATTAATACCTAATTTCTCTAATTCTTCACCTGCTTGAATTGCTTCCCATACCAAATGACCTGTTGCGATAATGGTAACATCACTACCTTCATTTAGCATAATTGCTTTTCCAATTTCAAATTTTTGGTCGGCAGGTGTAAAGTTAGGGACCACAGGACGGCCAAAGCGTAGGTATACAGGACCTTCGTAATTTGCTATAGCAATTGTTGCCGCTTTGGTTTGGTTAAAATCACAAGGATTGATTACCGTCATACCAGGAAGCATTTTCATTAACCCGATGTCTTCAAGAATTTGGTGTGTTGCGCCATCTTCCCCAAGTGTAAGTCCCGCATGTGAAGCACATATTTTTACGTTTTTACCTGAGTAAGCAATAGACTGACGGATTTGGTCATAAACCCGACCAGTGGAAAAGTTAGCGAAAGTACCTGTAAAAGGAATTTTTCCGCCAATTGTAAGACCTGCAGCAATTCCCATCATGTTTGCCTCGGCAATACCGATTTGGAAAAAACGTTCAGGAAATTCCTTGATAAAATCATTCATCTTCAAGGAACCAATTAAGTCAGCACATAGTGCTACAACATTTTCATTCTGCTTTCCAGCTTCTAATAAGCCAGCACCGAAACCAGAACGTGTATCTTTTGATTCAGTATAAGTGTATTTCTTCATTTTAGTATTCGTATTTAGATTCGTGTTCCCGAATGTATTATTTTGGGGAACGCTCATCTAATGCTACCGTATCTATTAATAATCGCCTATGGTTCTAGGTATTTGATTGAGCGCAAGTTCTAGTTGTTCGTCGTTAGGGGCGATACCATGCCATTTATGAGAGCCCATCATGTAATCTACACCATTACCCATTTCTGTGTGTAATAGGATCATAACTGGTTTTCCTTTACCGGTACGGGATTTCGCGTCGTCAATTCCGGCCACAACAGAAGTCATATCGTTTCCTTTTTCTACTTCAAGAACATCCCATCCAAAAGCTTCCCATTTAGCACGCAGGTTACCTAAAGAAAGAACTTGCTCGGTAGAACCGTCAATTTGTGCTCCATTATAATCCACGGCAGCAATAATATTATCCATCTTGTTGTGTGGAGCGTACATTGCAGCTTCCCAAACTTGGCCTTCTTGAAGCTCACCGTCTCCCATCAAAACGTAAACTAAGCTATTATCCTTATTCAATTTTTTAGCTTGAGCGGCACCGATTGCTACAGACAGGCCTTGACCTAACGATCCGGAAGCAATACGGATACCTGGCAAATGTTCATGTGTTGTCGGGTGTCCTTGCAGACGAGAATTAAGTTTTCTAAAAGTAGCGAGCTCACTAACAGGGAAATATCCTGCACGAGCGAGTGTACTGTAGAATACGGGAGAAATGTGCCCATTGGATAAAAAGAATAGGTCTTCACCTACACCGTTCATATTGAAAGCGGGGTCATGTTTCATTGCGTAGAAGTATAATGCAACGAAGTAATCTGTACAACCTAACGATCCTCCCGGATGGCCAGATTGGCAAGCATGCACCATACGAACAATGTCTCGTCTTACTTGCGAAGCGGTTTGTTCAAGGTTATTGATATCTGCACTCATTTTTTAATATAATGTTTCGGTTATTTTGCGGATAAAGTTAATGATTTTTAATCTTCTAGGGGAAAAAAGCTTAACTTAATTCGTGGGAGTTGAAGCTAGTGGATTTATCGTTTCTTGGCAAGGAAACCTATGCAAGGAATGTAAAGGGCGGAAGAGGTTTAATTTCGCAGATACAGGACCATACTATATAAAAGAAGAGCTATCGATTTTTCGATAGCTCTCTAATACTTTTAAAGTCCCAAATGCTTATTACATTGCTTCGGCAACGACTTCTTCAACTTCAGGAACCATTCTCTTTAATAAACCTTCGATTCCGGCTTTTAATGTAATTGTCGAGGAAGGACAGCCAGAACAAGAACCTCGAAGTTCTACTGTAACGGTACCTTCAGTGAATGATTTATATGCAATGGCACCACCATCTTGCTCTACTGCGGGGCGAACATAGTCGTGTAAAACTTGTTGTATTTTAACTTCGATTTCTGTCCCTTCAAATTCAACATCTTCCGAATGTTCTACCGGTTTGACCGCTAATTCCGATTCTACAGCTCCTTTAACAAAGTCTTTTAGTAATGGCTCAATATCCGACCAGTCGACATTTTCTGCCTTGGTTACCGTCACGAAATTGCTTGCAAAAAAGACACCATCCACGAAGTTGAACTTAAAGAGTTCACGTGCGAAATCGGATTCTTGTGCTTTTTCTTTGTTTGGATAATCTAAACTACCATTGATCAAAAGCTTATTGACCAAAAACTTCATCGTTGAAGGGTTTGGGGTAGATTCTGTATATACGTTAATCGTTGCCATTGCTTGTCTGTTAAAAATTCAAAGATACATCAAAACGGCGCTTTTTCAAGTCATCTGCACGTCAAACCTTAAAGAGCCACGCCCGTATAATTGCTTGGCGATATTGCTTTTATTTCGTTTTTGACCTCGTCGGGTACATTAAGACCATCGACAAAGTTAGCTATAGTTTCTTGTGTGACGTGTGTATTTGTACGTGTTAAGTCCTTTAATGCTTCGTATGGCTTTGGATAACCTTCTCGGCGTAAAATCGTTTGTATTGCTTCTGCGACTACTGCCCAATTATTGTTCAAGTCATTTTGCAGTGCTGTTTCATTTAAAATCAATTTACGCAATCCGCGTAGTGTTGATTTTATTGCGATAAGGGTATGGGCGATTGGAACACCAATATTTCGTAGAACGGTGGAATCTGTCAGATCACGCTGCAAGCGAGAAACGGGAAGCTTGGCTGATAAATGCTCAAAAATGGCATTGGCAAGCCCTAAATTTCCCTCTGCATTTTCAAAATCAATTGGATTAACTTTGTGCGGCATAGCTGAGGAGCCAATCTGTCCGGCTGTGATTTTCTGTTTGAAGTATTCCATGGATATATAGGTCCACATATCACGGCAAAGATCAACCAAAATCGTGTTTATACGTTTTAATCCATCGCAACTTGCAGCAAAATTATCATAGTGCTCGATTTGCGTTGTCGTCTGGGAGCGGGTAAGCCCGAGTTTTTCATTAACAAAATTGTTTCCAAAAGCAACCCAGTCGGTTTGGTTGTATGCAACGTGATGCGCATTGAAATTCCCTGTCGCGCCACCAAATTTTGCTGAATATGGGATTTGTTTTAATAGGGTTAATTGTTTTTCTATACGCTCGGTAAATACCTTAATTTCTTTTCCTAAACGGGTAGGTGAAGCCGGCTGCCCATGTGTACGTGCAAGCATGGAAACCTCTGCCCACTGACCTGCCAAGGATGTTAATTCCGTAGTAAGTTCGCCAATTGCCGGGAAATACACCTGGTTAAGAGCCTCTTTCCACGAATAAGGGATTGCCGTATTATTTATGTCCTGTGAAGTCAGCCCAAAATGAATAAATTCTAAGGAATCATGAAGACCAAGTTGTTCAAATTTACTTTTTATAAAATACTCAACGGCCTTTACGTCATGGTTAGTGATTTTTTCTTGATCTTTAATCCACTGTGCATCCTCAAGAGAAAAATTTTTATAGATCTCCCGCAAGCGATCATTCAACGAACCATCGAAATGGGCGAGCTGAGGAATACCGGATTCGCAGAGGGCTACGAAATATTCCACTTCTACAAGAACGCGATATTTTATCAAAGCAAACTCCGAGAAATAGTCAGAAAGTTCCTTTGTTGCATTATAATAACGTCCATCTATTGGAGTGACAGCAGTTAGGGCTGATAACGTCATGACTGAATGTTAAAGTTAAATAGTAACCCCTTCATTAAGGGGGTGTGAAGCTTAGCCTTTAAGCTTTTTGCAAAAGTAATAAAACTCCAGCAGAAGAAAGTAGGAATGGTTGTAAAAAGAAAAACCCGCACATATCGTGCGGGTTTTAAAGTATTTTTAGATACGATTCGGATTACTGAACGTTTTCTAATGAATCAGCAATTGAATCACCTGCTGCAGTAACTGAATCAGCAACATTGTTTAATGAGTCAGCGATTGAATCAGTAGTGTTTTCAACTACAGTTCCTAATGAATCAGCAGTTTGCTCAGTTGAAGTAGATGCACCACCACATGAAGCAAAAGCGATTGTTAAAGCTAAACCTAAAAATCCGAATTTGAATAAATTTTTCATCTTTTTAATTTTCTATTTTATTGAAACAAATTTGTTTAATTACTCTTTAATACCGGTAACCGAAAAAGGTAACCCACTGCTTAAAAAAAATATTTCACCTGAGTCCTACGACCTTAATTCATCGTTTTTCTTTAAGCCGGGGCAAATATATAATAGTTTTATTGAAATGCAATAATAAAAAACTATTTTGATAAAAATTTTGTTACTCATTTGAAAACCCGTATTAAATCATGATAAAAAAGATCAAAAATATTGTGCGTTTGTTGAAGTCGGTAGATTTGGAACAAATAGAAAAAATTTCTCAAAAGGTAGACTTGCCTGCAGTGATGTCTGCGGTGTCAAAAATGGATGACAACCAACTAAAAGGGGTGATGAAGATGCTTACAGGATCAACAAAAAAGCGTGAAGCACCCCCGATCGATGCTGATTTTTACGACGTAGAAGCGAAGCTTTCTCCCGAAGATAGGGCTTTACAGCTTAAAGTACGTGAATTTTTAGAACGGGAGATAAAACCACTCGTTAACAAATACTGGTTACATGATGAATTTCCTTTTGAAATTATTCCAAAACTCGCGGAGCTTAATGTCTGCGGATATGTGTTTGAAGGTTACGGTTGTGCGGGCGGATCCTCCCTTATGGACGGTATTATTGCCGCCGAGTTTGGACGTGTCGACCCCTCAATAGCGACCTTTCTAGGTGTTCAAAGCGGACTTGCTATGGGATCTATTTATATGTGCGGATCAGAGGAACAAAAGCAGGAATGGCTACCACAGATGCAACGTCTGGAGAAGATAGGTGCCTTTGGACTCACCGAGCCTGAAGTTGGTTCGGCGACGGCGGGCGGGCTTACGACGACCTGTCGGAAGACGGAGAATGGATGGGTGCTCAACGGGCAGAAAAAATGGATCGGAAACTCGACGTTTTCCGATATTACAATCATTTGGGCCAGGGATCTGGATGATAGCCAAGTAAAAGGTTTTATTGTTCGTAAGGAAAATCCAGGTTTTATGGTGGAGAAGATCAAAGGTAAGATGGCGCTACGCATTGTGCAAAATGGCCTAATAACCCTTACCGACTGCGTGGTGCCGGAACATGACCGTTTACCGAATGCCAATAGTTTTAAAGATACGGCAAAGGTGCTTCAGATGACCCGGGCAGGTGTGGCATGGATGGCTGTTGGATGTGCACGCGGGGCTTATGAAAATGCGCTTGAATATACGCTAAACAGAAAACAGTTTGGTAAACCTATCGCGGCTTTTCAGTTGATTCAAAATCATTTGGTCGAGATGCTTTCCAATTTGACAGCAATGCAGACCTTAACCTTTAGGCTCTCCGAGCTGCAAGATGAAGGGAAACTTAAAGATGAACACGCATCTCTTGCAAAGGTGTTCTGTACCCTTCGCACCCGCGATATTGTTTCACGTGCTCGTGAGGTGATGGGGGGTAATGGTATATTGCTAGAATATAATGTCGCACGATTTTTAGCCGATGCGGAAGCTATTTATTCCTATGAAGGAACAAAAGAAATTAATTCTTTGATCGTCGGACGCAGTATTACGGGTTTCAGTGCTTTTGTTTAAAAACTAAGGCCCAAAAAAAGGAGCTCGATATCTAAATTATCAAGCTCCTTTTCTATATTAAGTAAGTGGGATATATTATTTTTTCTTCTGTTGAGCGGCTTGTTGCTGACGCATCATATCTTCCATTTTTTGTTGGAAAGATGATTTCTTTTGCGCTTTAGGGCTCTTTTTGTTTTCTTCAATCTTCGCTAAAATCTTGTCATCGTCAATAAATTGACGGATGATGACCTGCGTTAAGAATGTTAAAACAGCTGCTAGAAAATAATAATAGTTCAAACCCGCAGGGAAGTCATTCAAGATAAAGATGAACACCACAGGCATGATATAACCGATATATTTCATTTGATTATTGGCCGCTCCTGAAGTAGCGTTATTATACCAAGTTGTAAGTAGCGTTGTCAAAGTCATCAGTACACACATTAGTGAAAGGTGACTAACGCCGAAGATCGCAGGAAACGTTATTGGCGCATCGTAGGTCGATAGATCTTTTACCCAAAGGAAACTTTCACCCCGTAGTTCAAATAAGTTCGGGAAAAACATAAAGAATGCAAGTGTAAACGGCATCTGTAAGACGAGCGGTAAACAACCTCCGAGCGGATTAACGCCGGCGGTCTTATAGAGCTTCATCGTTTCCTGTTGAACTAACATCGCATTATCTTCACCGACTTTTTCCTTTATCTGATCAATTTGCGGTTTAAGAACCCGCATTTTTGCCATCGATTGGTAGGATTTGAATGTAAGTGGGAATAACACGCCTTTCAATAGAATTGTTAAAATTAAGATGATAATACCATAGCTAAGGCTGAAGCCATCCAAGAAGGAGAATATTGGCGCCGTAAGAAATTTGTTTATCCATCCCATCGGTCCCCAACCCATGTTTATGATTTGTTGTAAATCGTCACCTTGTTTTTTAAGGACTTTGTACTGGTTAGGCCCAAAGAAAAAGCTGAACGCGTACTGGTTATCTTTTTGAGCTGAAAAATCAAGATCAGCTAGCATCTTGTAGTTTTTTACTACTGTAGAATCTGTGTCGTATGTTACGGTAAGGTCAGCATTTTTTAACCCTTGATCCGCACGTAATACCGCAGAGAAAAAGTGTTGTTTATAGGCTACCCAGTTTATACTCTCTTCGGCTTTCTCGTTCTCATCCTTGGTTTCACTTAAATGATCTACCTCGCCGCTATTGGTTCTGTAGAAGATTGTTGATTTGTCCCGTTCAGATTTTGCATTTAACTCTTTACGCAGAAGGTTTGTCTGCCAATTTAAGGTAATGCTGTTCGTTTTGACGTCCATTAAATTTTGCAAACCTACCGCTTTCACTTCTAGGCCGACATTATAATCATTGCCTTTCAAAGTGTATATATACTCTAGGTACTGGGTTTCTGAGTAATTTAAACGGAAACTAATCGCATTTGATGATTCCCCTGTAACAACTAGATCGCCAGCGCTGGGAACAAAATTTAGTTCACTGGTATTGATATTTTCGTTATTCGCTTTGAATAGGAAGCCAAATTGATTATGTCCTTCGTTAAGAACCATGAGTGGCGTGCCATCGTAATTCGTCTCATCTTTTAATTCAACGGACTGTATACTTCCACCTTTGGAGCTAATTTTAGCAATAATTAGTTCGTTTTCTAGGGTTACAACCTGTTCCTCTGCTACCCGGGCAACGCCAAAGGGTTTGCTAAGAAGTTCGGTGGTGTCTATCGTTATTGGTGTCGCCGCTTTTAACGTATCGCTCAAAGGTGCTAATCCTTCTTTTGCTCTTTTTATAGAATCTTGGAGTCTTTGCTCTTGTTTTAATTCCTGTTCGGACGGTTTCATTAAGTAAAATGAACCTGCTAAAATTCCAAAAATCAGCACTAATCCAATTAGGGTATTTCTATCCATTTTTTATTTATTAATAATTTTAATTTTCAACCTACTGTTGAACTTTTATTTTTTGTTCGACAAACAAGCGGCTACAAAGCTAACAAAAAGTGGGTGAGGATTTGCAACTGTTGACTTTAATTCTGGGTGAAATTGTCCTGCTACAAAGAACGGATGATTCTTTAGTTCAACAATTTCCACTAAACCTGTGCTCGGATTGATTCCCGAAGCTACCATTCCAGCTTCTTCATATTGTTTCAGGTAAGCGTTATTAAATTCGTAACGGTGTCTATGGCGTTCCGAAATTTTTGTTTTTCCGTATATATGATGTGCCTTAGTGCCTTTTTTGATATCACAGTCATACGCTCCAAGACGCATTGTACCACCCATTTCGGTGATGTTCTTCTGCTCTTCCATTAAATTTATAACAGGATGTGGGGTCTCTTCGTCCATCTCAAAGCTGTTTGCACCGGCAAGTCCAAGAACATTTCTTCCAAATTCAATGACGGCGCATTGCATACCTAAACAAATTCCAAAGAAAGGTATTTTTGTTTCGCGCACATATTTTATTGCCGATAACTTTCCTTCAAGCCCACGTTCACCAAATCCTGGAGCAACCAAAACACCATCTAGATCTTTTAGTTTTTCCTGCACATTATCTGCCGTAATGCTTTCAGCAGCGATATATTTTACTTTTACTTTAGCCTCATTGACGGATCCAGCGTGTATAAATGCTTCAGTAATGGATTTATAAGCATCCGGCAGTTCGACATATTTTCCAACAACAGCAATATTCACTTCGTTTGTCGGATTTTTTAACTTTCCAAGGAATGTCTTCCAACTTTCCAAATCAGGATCGATTTTGGTTGATAGTTTTAATTTGGTAAGCGCTGTTTTGTCTAACTGCTCGCGTAGCATGTTTAATGGTACGTCATAGATTGTTGGCGCATCAATAGACTCTACGACAGCATTTATGTTTACATTACAGAATAGTGCTAATTTTTTGCGAATATCCTGATTTAATTTATGTTCAGTGCGACATACAAGGATGTCGGGCTGTATTCCATATTCCAATAATGTTTTTACAGAGTGTTGGGTTGGTTTAGTTTTAAGTTCGCCTGCTGCTGCCAGATAGGGGACAAGCGTAAGGTGTATTACTAGTGAGTCGCTATTTCCCAGTTCCCAGCGAAGTTGTCTTACAGCCTCAATAAAGGGGAGTGATTCAATATCGCCAACAGTACCACCTAATTCCGTTATTACGATATCATATTCACCAGTCTGACCAAGCAGCTGCATGCGTCTTTTAATTTCATCTGTAATATGAGGTACTACTTGAACGGTTTTGCCTAAATAAGCCCCAGCACGTTCTTGTTCGATTACATGTTGGTAAATACGGCCAGTGGTAACGTTATTTGCTTGAGATGTAGGTAGGTTTAGAAAGCGCTCATAGTGGCCTAAATCTAAGTCCGTTTCCGCGCCATCTTCAGTAACATAACACTCGCCATGTTCGTAGGGGTTAAGCGTTCCTGGATCAATATTGATATAAGGATCAAATTTTTGAATGGTTACTTTTAAACCTCGGGCTTGTAAAAGTTTGGCAAGGGAAGCTGCAATTATGCCCTTTCCTAACGACGAGGTCACGCCGCCCGTAACGAAGATATATTTACTCATAGCAATAGTGGAATTTCAAAATTTTGAACCAAAAAGATGGTGCAAAATCTGCTTTATGTACGGGATACAAAGGTACGTTTTTTCCCAGACTAAGTGAAATTTTTAAAAAAATATCAACCTAAATAGTTGCTGGAAAAGTGAGGATAAAGATTGTGAGAGATGTATCCAAAAAAAGCCCCTATGTAAAATAGGAGCTTCTATATTTTTGTAATTATTCGTAATTAAACGCGTTTTGTTCTAATACGAGCAGCTTTACCGGTTAGACCGCGTAAATAGAATAATTTAGCGCGACGTACTTTACCATAGCTGTTTACTTCAATTTTTTGAATGTTAGGCGAGTTTACAGGGAAAATACGTTCAACACCTATTCCATTGGAAATTTTACGAACAGTAAAAGTAGCATTAGCACCTTCGCTGTTTAATTGGATGACAACGCCTTGGTAAACTTGCACACGCTCTTTGTTTCCTTCGCGAATTTTATAATGGACACTGATGGTATCTCCGGCTTTGAATGCGGGATTTTCATTTCTTACTACCGCTTGTTCTTCTACAAATTTTACTAAATCCATGATTTCGAGTAATTATTAACGATTTTATTCCTGTAAAAATCGGACTGCAATATTACGACATTTTTTTCTAAAATAAAAACGTCTACTGGTAATTTTTGATAGTCTGATTACAAGTGCGTGCAAAGGTAGTGAAAATAAATTTATATTATAAATCTATTTTATTTTTTGTTTTTATGGATAGTACTGGGAGCTAGTTGTAAAAATATCTCGCAATAAATGAATGTTTTATGAGGGTTTTAAAAAAAAGGTGTTGACATAATCCGAAGAACATCGTATGTTTGTGCCACACAAAAAAGGTGATACCTAATCGGGGTGTAGCGTAGCCCGGTATCGCGCCACATTTGGGATGTGGAGGTCGTAGGTTCGAATCCTGCCACCCCGACAAAAGCCACTGATAATCAGTGGCTTTTTCTATTTTCGGACATATTACACTAAGATTACTGGGCGGTTAATAAACTAAACAAAGTTAAGTTAAGAGAATAATTCGCTTCAAAGAATGATTGGTGTACAATATTTGCTTTTCTAATGTGAAAGGGTTTGTCTTATGCTCATAAAAAGAGAGGCTAAGTGTTTTTTGTTGATGTATGATACTGGCAACATTTTATACATTTCGTAACTCTCACATACTTTTCAACTGATTTCTAACTTCCGCTGTTATTATTTTTTGTACTTTTGTTTTATATTTAGGTATAAATATTTTATAAAATGAAAATCTTCAACCAATTTGCTCCTTTGGTAATAGAAGACTTGAAAGAAGTAACTTTTAGCTGTTCGCATCATTCGCACACGTATTACGAAATGGTTTATATTCACAATGGATGTGGTATTCATTATTTAAATGATGACATTATAAATTATGAAGCGGGCGATTTATTTCTAATTTCGCCGGGAGAACATCATTCTTTTGATATAAAAGATGAAACACATTTTACTTATATCAAGTTCACAGAAAGTTATTTCGAGAGCAAAAAACATCTCGCTCCGGATGAATTTAAAATAGGTGCCCCAGAAATTTTGATGGAAATGAAATGGTTGAAAGAAGTAAAAATTGTAATTAATCAACCTTGCGATGAAATATTGAAATCAACCGTCAATAATTTGGTAAGATATAGCCAACAAAAAGAAATCAGTTCATCGCCCATCGCTTATTATCAGCTTCTAAGTATTTTTGGGATGATAAAGGAAATTTTAAAGGATAGAAATATAAGTGTTCATAAAGAAGAAGCCAATTTTGAAAAACTTATATCATTTATTCACGAAAATATTTATGACAGAGAAAATCTTTCGGTGAAAAAAATTTCCAAACGTTTTAATATTTCAGCTTCCTACTTCAGTAATTATTTTAAGCGCCATTTTGGTTTGTCTTATCAGGAATATTTGGATAACTATAGAGTTACATTGATTGAAAAAAGGCTAGGTATTGGCGGCCTAAAATTAAAGCAGATTGCAGCTGAATTTGGGTTTACAGATGTGAGCCATCTTTCTAAAACATTCAAAAAAATCAAGGGGCAAACGCCTAAAAACTACGTAAATTCTACTGCACTTTAACTGTCAGATCGGATCGAAACTATTCACTTTAACGGATTGATAGTTTATAAAAAAAGAGGCTTATATGTAAACCTCTTTTAATTTCTAAAATGAATTAGCCTTTACTGCGCAATAAAAGAGATTGCTTTTCAGCCTCGTCTAATTCAGAATACCTTGGATAATCGATATATCCTTCGGCACTAAATCCATAATATGTTTCTCGAATTCCATCAGATAAAGGATTGTTGTTTTTAAACCGTTCTACTAAGTCGGGGTTGGATATTAGCGGTCTTCCGAATGCAGCTAAGTCAATTAAATTACTTTCTAGCAATTCTTCTGTCTTTTCTTTGGTTAAAAAACCAGCGAAAATAATGGCACCATCATACCATTTTCTAAACTTTTCTATAAAATCATAATGGTTTGCGTATAACTCTCCTTGATCGTGCAGGTGGATGTAAGCTATGTTACGTTTAGATAATTCAGTCGCAAGATATTCGTAAGTTTTCTCAATATCATCAAACAAAGACATATCGTGTTGTGTACCGTAAGGAGAAAAGCGGATTCCGATTTTACTCGAACCAATTTCATTAGAAATAGCATCTATCACCTCTACAACAAATCGTGATCGATTTTCTATAGAACCACCATAATCATCAGTTCTAAGATTTGTATCTGGGTTCAGGAATTGGTCAATGAGATAGCCATTTGCTCCGTGTATTTCAATGCCGTCAAAGCCTGCTTTGACTGCGTTTTTTGCGGCTTTTATGTAATCTTTTATAATTTCAGGAATTTCAGCCTTAATTAATGCTCTTGGTGTAGACACCTGAACCCGACCTTCAATTCCGCCTTCAATTCCCCAAGCTGTACTATCTTTCGCCAATATTGCCGAAGGTGCAACTGGCTGAAAATGGTTAGGTTGATTGGAAATATGTGAAACTCTACCTACGTGCCATAATTGTGTAAATATCTTACCACCTTTCTTATGAACCGCATTGGTAACTAATTTCCAACTTTCAGCTTGTGCTGCATTATAAATTCCTGGAACATACAAATATCCCATTGAAGTATCAGAAATAGACGTACCTTCTGTGATAATAAGTCCAACCGAAGCTCTTTGTTCATAATATAAAGCATTCATTTCGGTCATAATTCCGTTTTTTGAACGGGTACGTGTCATAGGGGCCATTACAATTCTATTGGATAACTCCGTTCCTTTCAGATCAAATTTGTCAAATATCATACTTTACCATTTTAATTTGTACAAAATTAAAAACGGATAGGTGACTAAAATTGTAAAATAAATTTAATTATTGGTATAATTACAACAACCAATTGGCTAAAACTAATATTGTATCCCTAAATCCAATCAAAGTAAGAATTTGTATCCTGTCAACAGGAACGTCAGCTAACACCGGTTTAGCGTAATGAGGGATGAGGGATTTCTATTGAACATTTGTGCTAAATTGAACAAATAGTATTTCTAATCAACAGCAATGCTATAATGCCGCCACTACGCCAACCCGTAAACCGTTATTCAACCTGTTTTAACTTTTTGATTTCTTCTCGCTTCCTATCTATGCTGTATAATAGTTTATTTTCTTCCTCTTTTTTGATCACCAGATCATGGAATTTATCGGGATCAACGGAATATATAGAATCTATATGTGAAACAACATCTGGTAAATCCAAAGTCATCATCCGGTAACGAAGCTCATAGGATGTCTTATCGCCAATCTGCCGATCTTTTTCCAGTAATATACCTAATCCCAATGAAATAATGACCGAAAACAATATCATGATAATGACCACGGGCGTGGATTTCAGGTCAACCCTGTAAAGATGCCTTATCTTCACGCTATCGGGTATCTGTGATACTTTGGCAACTATTTCATTTTCCTTTTCAGTCAATATTGAAAGGTGTTTGTGTGTTGTCTCGGAACTCCTGTTTGCTACATCTTCCTGCGATCCGTAGTCTTTGATGATCTTGGATAAGCTGTCGTGTTCCTGTTTGATAAAGGCTTTTATCTGGGTTAGATGTTCCTGATCCTTTGCACGCATATCGTGAAACTCCTGCATCGCTTTTTCATTTGCCGAGAGCAACGATACAATGGTCGGCATGATGCGTACAATATCCTCCATAATGAGGTCTGTGTTTTCCTGTAGGGAATCGACCTGCTGTTTGATGTTTTCTAGTTCTGTCTACTGCGGTTAAGAAACGAGGCCAACGGGCAAAAATTAATTTATCTTGAAACATAGACTGTCAGATTCATCTGACATCAAAATATGTTTTCAAGACCGGTCGATCTAAATACCTATGTAACTATTTGTATTTCAAATATCTATAAGATGAATATTAGATTTTAATCGGACAGCAATGAGTTTGATTCATTTTTAAATGTTTTGTATTATTGTAGTCAGGGTTTAGCTGACTTATAAACTTTTTGAAAAACAAGAACATATCGACAAAATCAGGCGAATTGCTGACCCACTTCAATCCGATAGATCAGCAATCTTTTGATTATTCTGAAGGTTATCCAACAACTTTTGTATAAACTCAATCTCACTGCCACTTTCCACAATATGGTTAGGCTGTACACCTTTTTGTTCCCATGATTTTTTAGTGCCCGGTATTGTCGGGGCTGCTATTGAAACTGATAAATATAAATTGTTGTTCACAGCATACCACGAATTCATATTGGCAGCACCAGCGGACTGTTGCCCAATTATTATAGCCCGCTTATTATTTTGCAATGAAAATGCAAACGCCTCAGCGGCAGAAGCTGTCTTCTTATTAACAATAATGTACAATGGATTATCATACTTCTTCTCGGTTAACCAAGTTACTGTCTTACTTATCTCGCTGCGCCCGTTTCTTGTTTTGAATTCCAATAACGGAATATCTTTGGAAAGAAAAAAGCTTTCAAATACTGAACCTACGTCACTGCCTCCGCCACTATTATCTCGCAAATCAATTATCAGCGCTTTTGTATTTGCAATGAACTGCATAGTACCATAAAGAACCGGCAGGCTTTTTTCTGATATATTAATTTCCGAGAGTTTGATATAACCAATATTTCCATCTAATATTTTGATTTCACGAAAACCGAAATTTTTCTCAACTGCTGCTGCCCCGAAGTAAAATGGGTCGTAGTTGAATTGTTTTGAAGAATCTTGATTTGCCTTCTTGTTATTGGCTTTCAGGAGCTCTTTTACTTTTTTTGGATCGTTTTTGACATATAAATGTCCATCATTGGCGAAATTTTGAAGACAAATTGTAACTTCATCGCCAAGCATTTCCAAATCATTTATTTGATTGAATTTTCCATTCCTGTATTCTTGTAACAAATACTCCGAAATGGTTTTTCCTTTTGTTGCAAAAACATAATTTTCGTTAATAAGATTTGCAATACTTGTAACAGTAGATGCTATTTCTTTTTTCGACAGATTTTGTGCCAGGGCGTTAGTTGAACTGAACAAACAAGCCCAAACGATTAGTGATAAACAAAATTTCATACGGTCACTATTTTTTCTGCTAATTTAGAGCCACCCCATTTTAAAAAATTGTATAAAATTAGCGTATTATAACTTTTTGTATTCTTTGGGAAGAAACCCGGTTGTTTGCTTAAAGATCCGAATAAAATGACTTTGATCAAAAAAGCCACATTGATATGCAACCTCTGTAAGTGACAATTGTGAATTTCGTAATAAAGCGGTTGCCTTGTCAATTCTTACTTTTCTAACATATTGGCCAAGGGTACATTTAAAATATTTTGGAAAAAATTTGGAAATAGTTACCGGATGTACCTGAACCATGTTAGCAATTTCCATTAATGGTATTTGTTCAGTCCACCTATCGTTCAATATTTCTCTGACCATCTTTATCCACTGCGGATCTGTCTTTTCAATCTTGACTGGAGATGCCATCAAGCCAAGCAGTAAAGCATGTATTGTCGCTTGGGAATCTTTATCCATTGTAAGGCACTCATGGTACGTCTTAAGTATTGAAAATTTTGCGGTTGCATAATCTAATGTGGCAGTGGTAAAAGAAGTAATATCGAAATCATAACCAGAAATGAAACTGTTTTTAATTTCTATATTAATGTTTCTGGATGGGTGAATTGTGTTGAAATTTCGATGGAGTTCTCCTCTTTCATAAAATACAATGCTGTCAGGTACAGCTTCGAATTCTTTAGTCTTTCTTTGCTCCCGGTTACCTCCTTGCAAGATAAAAGTCAGGTGATAATTTTCATGATAATGCCAGCCTTCAAAAACTTTCCTTTGGTATTCTGTTTCACTAACCAGTATCCCATTTGCATCCCAGGTTCTTTTATTAGTGCCTAAATATTTTCCATTTTCTAATTGTAGCATCCCTTAAAAATTATTTCTCTGCATAATCCTTTAAGTTCAAAAATACAAGTTTTTCTTTCGATATTTATTCTCTTCAACCTTGCAACATAATTCCTGGGCATCTTTTCATTTTTTTTGTAGCTCTGTAATTATCTGTGAATGACCACAGATATACTTACCTATCATTGTGTTGCCGAATTATATTATCAACAAGTACCTTTACGCTGTTGTTCCCTAGTCACTTTTTATAAGTTTATATGCCAACTTACTTATCCTTCAATATCTTTTCTAAAACTCTACTTTATATTTTTCTGCATCCAATAGACCTTCGTACAACTCATGATTTTATCAAGCGGATTAATAGTACATAAGTTGTTGTTGTTGTTTGAACTGCTGTTTTGGAAAGTGTTATTTATAATATTGAAAACCACCTCTTCACTAAAATTCTCAATAGCTTCCGGAGTAACACCTAATATTTCTGCTACTTGCGTCAATAAATCAGCTTCTATCACAGTACTTTTCTCAATATTGGATACGGTATGTTGACTTACACCCAATTCAATCGCTAAAGCTTCTTGCTTCATGCCACGCAGTTCTCGGATACGACTGATTTTCTTCCTATATGGTTTGTAATGTTGGTAGCATTCATAACTTTAAAGTTAACAATTATTGATCGTTTAAATGCAATCAAACCCTTATTTAGTTTGTGAATCTCGTGATCATATTTATGAGAATTCTTGTTCACAATTGGTGCTGCGACGAAAGACACTATAAATGGGTATAACGGATGTACTTGCCAAAGCAAAGGATATCTAACAAGTTGCTGGAAATACAAAAGCGATCCACATCAGTTTTACGAGGCAGGAATTGCAGATGATTTGTTAACGTCCATTCGAAAACCTGCAATGGACAAATGTGGGTAGATTATAGTTTATATTGTCTTCGGACTACTTAAAATTTGGTTCCTTATCGTCTTAAAATTTTTCTTTTGTACATTGATTTTTTGTGTAATCATTCACAAGTGTTGTACAGGCTCAATATAACATAAAAATATACGAGCAGTTGTAGGTTTTCATGTTATATTGAGTTTAACTACTTGATTATATGTTAGTTGATTATTGTTTTGTGCCTTCGAAACTATAGGTCTTGTCTCCAGAGGCTATCTCTTTTGAGAGAAATTTTAACGATTTTGCTTGTGCTTGGTAGAGTAAAATACCTACTGGTCCCTCACTTGCCGCATCATCACTGCCTAATACCGCCTGAATGGGTACGATTTTGGGCGTTACTTGCGAATACGGCTCCCCTGATTTAGGCGCTATTTTTACTTTATTACCACTTTCTTTAGTGATGATGATTATAGCGTCAAAATAGTCTATATCGGAATCAGTAACATCCATTGTTCCTTTGTAAATCCCGCCAATTCGAGCTGCTGCCGATTCGTCTGTATTACCAGATGGCTCATCGTTGTCTTTACTGCAGGCAACAATTACTGTGCTAAAAACAAATCCTATAAATAGGATTCTCACTACGTTTTGTAAATTTTTCATGTGTATTTATTTTATGAAGCCTCAATACAAATTTATGCTGTTTTTAGCCGCTAACAACACCTATAGATAACCCTTTTCACCCCCCTATATATAGGTGTTTAAAATATTTGTTTTTTGATAATCAAATTCATTGCTGCCCATTAACGTTTAGAGAATTTATTTTAAATATAATTGGTTGAGTAGTTTTTTGCTAAACTTGTTTCTTTCTCAGATTGAAATAAGTTCAATTACATAATACGGGAAAATCAAGACGACAAATACGTGAAGTGCTAGACTTGCCGGTTTTTATCTGAGAAGCTGACGATTGGTTAAAGGAATTTTGAATACTGTAAAAGTTCAGAAACATTTACTAAATTGGCTTAATACAGCATCAATGTAGATAATTTGTTTGGATAAGCATCGACGATGAAAACTCATAACGGAATGATTGATAAAGAAGTTAAAAAGTATATTCAACAAAGTGTTTTATGTTGGCTGGCAACTTCAAACATTAAGAACGAACCAAATGTTTCACCTAAAGAGATATTTACTTACAGAGATGATGAAACATTACTAATAGCCAATCTCGCATCTCCCAATAGCATTCGTAACATCCTTGAAAACTCAAAGGTTTGTGTCTCTTTTATTGATGTTTTCGTCCAGAAAGGTTTTAAACTCAAAGGAATCGCGACATTAGTAGACGTAAACGATATTGCTTTTAAAGCAAAGGTTAAGCCTTTGACAGATCTATTTACAGATCAATTTCCTATTAAAACTGTAATTGAGATAAAAGTAACTAGTGTCGATAGAATTGAGGCGCCGAGTTACTTTTTAAATCCACAGACAACAGAAGACAGCCAAGTGGATAGTGCAATGAAGACATATAAGGTGAAACCTCTTGAATAGTAGAGGGAATGATTTTTAGTTATATATTACCTGAGAATTTTGTATTTAACAAGAAAAAAATTGTCTCTTATATTAGTTGAAAGTAGTTAATATTGACGTTCGATATTAATACGATTTAAATTAAAGAATAGCAAAATGGAAAAAACAAGCAACGATTATATTGTTCCAGCTCACACCCGTATAGGTCATGTTCACCTCAAAGTATCCAATTTAGAACGGTCTTTATCATTTTATTGTACTCTATTAGGCTTTGAGATTACCACCATGTATGGTAATCAAGCTGCTTTTATTTCAGCGGGCGGCTACCATCATCACATTGGTTTAAATACTTGGCATAGTAAAGATGCTCCACCTGCTCCAAAAGATGGAGTAGGTCTGTACCATACGGCGATTGTTTACCCAACAAGAAAAGATCTGGCCATAATATTCGATCGTATTCGTGCTGCGAACTACCCACTAACTGGAGCGAGTGACCATGGGGTATCCGAGGCCATTTATTTAGACGACCCTGACGGAAACGGCGTGGAATTATATTGGGACAGACCGAAAGATATATGGCCCAAGAAAGCCGACGGAACTTTAGAAATGTACACAAGACCTTTAGATTTGGCTGCGCTGCAGAAAGAATTGGATAGAGAGAATTAATTAGGGGTATTTATCAAAACAAATTGGAACAGATATTTTCATTTAATAAAACAGAAAGGCAGTGGCATTTGCCATTTATTGCTGGTTTATGTGTGGGTATGCCTATGATTTTAGGCTGGTTGATCGGTAATATTGAAGCCGGCAAGCTAGGA